>FLOH01000028.1_pt1:252500-598194 | contig 598194 bp, 557 predicted proteins | sample 756751 | NCBI WGS metagenome assembly FLOH01 (sample SAMEA4026879, study PRJEB14308) | marine metagenome | biome: coastal water; material: water | depth 74 m
CTAAGCGGGAAGCCAACTTCAAGATAAGATATCCCATCTATTTATAGACTAAAGACCCCTTGAAGACTACAAGGTTGATAGGCCAGGTGTGTAAGCACAGTAATGTGTTCAGCTAACTGGTACTAATAGGTCGTGAGGCTTAGCCACTTTTTCCACAGACAGGTTTGAACGCTTTAATGCGGACACATTAAGATATTTACTGCAACTTATAAATTTAGGATTTATTGGACATGTAATTTTAAACATTCTAAAGTCCAGGATCCGAACCAGTTTAATCTGGTAGCTATAGCAAAGAGGTCACACCCGTTCCCATCTCGAACACGGAAGTTAAGCTCTTTAGCGTCGATGGTACTGCATGGGCGACTGTGTGGGAGAGTAGAACGCTGCCAGATTAATCCTAACAAAAAGCCCTGATCATTGTCTCAATGGTCAGGGCTTTTTGCGTTTTGGGATGGATTGTGAAGGCTAATCTCAGGTAAGCGTTGGTATCGAGAAGAGATTTTGTCTGTGTCATCTATTTGGTCAGCTCCGCATGGATTTCCTTTGCATCTAAAAGAGTGGTAGCTAAAATCGTTTGGATGAAACCTGCGGATTTATCATTTTCAGACAAATTTTTTTTTAAAATTTTAAAAAATGGGGTCTTAAAGGTTTTTTCCGATATTTCTATGTAGTCTGCGGCTGTATATTCTTTGTTTTTATTCAAGTCTTCGCTGATTTTAGGATATTTCTTGTTAAATTTTGTAGTTGCAGGATAAAGGCTTTCATCGATTTTTATTTCATCTTTATTAAAATGTTTTGCATAATTATTAATTGATCTATAAACAGTGATCGGAGAAATCATGTGTTTTCCTGCAAACTGTAAAATTTTAGAAACCTGTTTTTCCTTTGTCGTTTGAGTCAAAATTTCAGAATAAGCAATTTGAGCGCATTCTTTTGGGAAAAGAAATGCCTGTGCAAATTCGTCGGCAAAGTCTTCGCTTTTGTCTGTGTTCTCCTGAAGTGACGGGGATATGACATGTCCCAATTCATGGACCATCCAAAACAAAAAATCATGGGCATTGCTGTCCAGGTTCAAATAAATCCATGTGGTCTTGGATGAAGGCAGATAAATTCGCAAAGCATTTTCATGGTTCTGCTTGCTGCCCCAGAGCACAGGAATAAGGACAACTTCTAAATCTATAAACTTTTGGATGAGTTGTTTCGGCTCAACAGGGTCACCAGACCCGATATTCAATTTTTGCCGTATCTGTGAGGACACTTTCTGGAGATAATGATACTCCAAAGATGGTTGTTTCAAAGTTGGCGGCTGTACCAAGTTATCAAACGGATAAAAATCCACCAGCAATTCCAAGAGACGTCCCATATCATTTGCCCTGTCAAAATGCTGGGTTTTTGTCTTTCGATTCATTTTTTTTCTAAAAGAGACAACCGGTGCCAAAGGATTTGGAAGTTCGATCACCAGTTGGCTTAAAGGTAGACCAAGCGTAATTCCCAGCCTCAACAACTTATCCGGCCTTGGAAATTTATCACCATTGAACCAGTTGGTGACAATTGTACGCGACACCTGCAGGGCTTCAGAAAGTTTTGCCTGATTAAAACCTTTATCAGCCATCACATCCCGGACCAAATCTATGTTCAATTGTTTATTCATGTTTAAAATCTATAGCGGCTGTTAACTTTTATTTTTGAAATGAAAGTTTTTTTACACAAATTCAAACCAACTTTCATCTACGGAAATGTGTTCGACCATTTTAGTTTTTATCAAACAACCCTATTCATAAATGTTTCAAACGTATCTGCAACAGCAAATCCGACTTTTTCATCCATAGCGCTGAAATGTTTTTGACCGCAATCTATTTTCGCCTGCTCAGCCGGACGAAGCATATCAACGAGCATGTTCCCTTTGGTTTCAACCACAAAGTATAGTTTTTCTTTATTATCCCGGTCCACCAGTACGGCCCAGTCCGGGTTATAACTGCCAAGGGGAGTGTCTATTTTAAACCAGTCCGGCAACTTGGCATACACCCTAATATCCTCGATTTGCTCCATGGATTTGGCAAAGTCGGCTTCCACATCTGAATCATATACCACATATTCATACACAGATTTTTTACTCGCCTGACTGTGTGGGAGAGTAGAACGCTGCCAGATTAATCCTAACAAAAAGCCCTGATCATTGTCTCAATGGTCAGGGCTTTTTGCGTTTGGACAATAGCCCATATTTGATATGTCCATTCAAATATGAGGCAAGCAACAAAGAAACGCCTCAGAAATTTAAATTCAAATAATACTTTTTACGTATCCCGATCTTTCGTGGGCGTAGGCGCGATTATATGATTTGGTTGAGGAGATCTGTTCCTAGTACGAGAGGACCGGAATGGACCAACCAATGGTGTTCCTGTTGTCGTGCCAGCAGCATTGCTGGGTAGCTAAGTTGGGTAAGGATAACCGCTGAAAGCATCTAAGCGGGAAGCCAACTTCAAGATAAGATATCCCAACTATATAGACTAAAGACCCCTTGACTCTGCCAGATTAATCCTTTGAAAAGCCCTGGTCGTTAACATTAACGGCCAGGGCTTTTTTTGTTTTTATTTAGAAAAATCAAACAACAGTCAAACAAATTTATCCATATTCATTGACAACTTCACGAAATTCCCCTTGAAAGACTTCTCTCACATGCCAGTCTGTGTATGCCTGATCTGGACTATAAGTAGTTCTCTGTGGCACTCTCAATTTCTTTCCGTGAAATTTCATCAGCCATTCTTTAAATCCTTCTGTTCCATTTGCCCGGTTGGACACCAAAATTATCAAATCATTGGATACAGTATAAGCCCCGCGGTCAAAGAGTTTGTGGTGTAAAGAACACAAAGCCAAGCCGTTGATTTCTGTATCTGGGCCACCAGCATTGTGCCATTTGATATGTGCTGCTTCCAGGGCAACTGGAAAATGGCCCATCCTGACATCAAAACCACAAATAGCGCATCTGTAGTCATAAGCCCGCAAAATTTTATCTCGAAAATTCGGACTTCGTGTTTTAACACTATTATCCATTAAATTGATATCAATCCCCACTGCTTGAAGTATATCTTCATGGATCGTCTGTGGGAAATTGTCTTCTAAAATTTCCTGTATTATTTCTTTTATCATCATTTGATTATCGACTAAATTTTGATAAATATGGTTTTTAAATCCGCCATGTATACGATTTTCAATAAGATCTTTTTTCTTAACATCTCCACTTTTGTTCAATTTGAGGGTTAATTTTTCAGAATGCTCAATTTCCCAGATTCCGTCTTTTTGCAAACGCCAGAATGGGTATTCGGGGTGATAGGACTTTCGCTGAGGGCCAAAATCCTGAAGGAGTTTAGCAACGTCTTTATCGATCTCTTCATATGAAATTAACCTTTCTTTATTTCTCAAAAGACATCCAATGGCATAAAGCACCATCAACGGTTTGTGAGGCGAACGGACTCCGCTTCTTTTCCACATGGTAATTTTTTTAAACTGATTCTTTATATTTTGATTTTTCATTTTAAATACCTATCCAAAATTCAACGGAATTGATCTGGTGGTTCATACTATCCTGATACCGGTTTCAAGAATTTCTCTTACAAAGGGATCATCGTTAGTAAAATTTTTCTTGGTGAATGGAAAAGGCTCAATGTCAGGGTTGACCTCAATTTTATTTTTACCCTGTAGTTTGTCCGCTTCCACGACGTAAATTCACCATTTACAATTCACAGCGGTCAGGGCTTTTGTTTAATCTTCTCCTAACTCAAAGATTCTGCAGGAAATATGTAACAGGGTCAACTACATTTATTTTGCCGCTGGAATAAGGGTGCTTTAAATTTGCAACAATCTGGGTTGCTTTGGGGGGATTTAATTTTTCTGCATAATATTGTAAATGGTTTGATATCTTGTCATCAGAAAATTTCACTTCAATCAGTTCCTGGATTTTTCCCTCTTTTAAAAGGACAAAATCCACCTCCCGGCCTTCTTTATCCCTTATATACCGAAGTTCATACCGGTATCCATCTCTGTCCTCCATGAAATGAAGTCTCTTTAAAAGCTGGGTGGCCACAAGATTTTCAAAAACGGCGCCTTCATCCCCGATGACATCCCCATTGTCATAGAAAAAAACTTTGGGCGGCTTGATCACGGCCCTTGGCAGATTTTTAGTGTATGATGAAACGGCAAAAACAAGATACATCCTCTCCAGGACGTCAAGCCAGTTTTTTATGGTTTTGGGAGATACCTGGATTTCCCCTGCAATATTTGACATGACAATAAGGCTGCCCACGCGGGTCTTAAGCTGATGGATAAACAAATCAAGCAAAGAGATGTGTCGAATGGATTCAAGATCTCTGATATCCTCTTTTAAGACCCGGTCAAATCTTTCTCTCCGCCATCGCCTGGCTTCCCGTTCATCCCCGTCAAGAAATGGTTCAGGGAACCCGCCAACGGTCATTAAGCGTTTAAACATCTCTTTTGAGGTCATATTTTTTGGGCATTCATCAAACCCAAAAGGGTGAAGCCGCCAATAATGATACCGTCCTAAAAGAGAATCCCCGTCTCTTCTGTATATATCAAGTCTTGCTGATCCCGTTACAAGAAAATGAAGACCTCCTTTATTGGTATCAAAAATTCCTTTGATCCAGTTTTTCCAGTTTTTGTATTTGTGGAGTTCATCAAAAACAATAAGGCCGTCATTATCATGCCATTTCAAGGACAACAGGTTCTGCTGGTCTTCAGCAAAATCCCAGTTAAAATATCTTCCAGATGGATATGCCTGGTCCAAAATATTTTTGGATAGAGTTGTTTTGCCCACCTGTCTGGGACCACCAATGAAAACCATTTTCCGTTTTAAATCTTTAAGGATATTATTATATAGATATCTCATGTGGCTATTTTATACAGTAATCCAAAATAGTCAAGGCTATTTTGGAGTCGGGCCCAAAACAGCCAGGCAAAAACTTTTTTTCGCATGAAGCATATTATTTGTTAGGGGTTGAATCTTTTTGGGTGACCTCGTGAAAAACCTTGCCAGATACAAGTTCAAGTTTTGCAAGCGCCTTTGTCCAGATATGCTTTTTATATCTTCGCCTTATGGAATCTAACTTTGACAGCAATTTTATCACCCTTTCAAGGGGTGTTTTGCCTACCGTCAAATACTCTGGATCTTTTCCCCTTTCCACATCAATGATTTCGATGGTTGCTTCAAAGGACTCTATGGCTGATAAATCTTGTCTTAAAAGGTTTTCTGCAGCACTTATTCTCCTTGCCTGAAGATCATCAACGTCTGCAATCTTTGCCTGGATACTCGTCATATCCGTGTAATCTTTAATTGCTCTGAGCCTTCGTTCTCCTGCAATAAGCTGAAACCGATCATTTTTTTGTCTGCCGGTATTTTTGGTTACTGCTTCGGGGTTTGTCTAAAAGGAATTCCATCAGATGAGTTAACTCTCCTTGGATTTGAGCAATTTTATAATATCTGGAAATATCTTGACTTTGAATTCTTTTGGTTATAGGCAATTTAAGAATCCAGATTAGGTAAAAATACAAGACAAGGGCCAGACATGAAAAAAATTATTTTTGCGGTTGTATTGATCCTCATATTGGCTGGTGCCGGAACACCACTTTTTAAAGGTCTTATGATGGAGAAAATCATAAAACAATCTTTTGATGAGATCAATCAGCGTCATGCAGAAAAAGGATCTGATATTTTTGTTGAAATTGGGCAATATGACAGAAATTTTTCCTCTTCCCAGATTGAATGGAAAATCAAACTGGGGACCTTAAAGTCATTATACGGGGTTGAGGAAATTGTATTTATAGACCGTGCAGACCATGGTTTTTCAAGTATTGTATCAAAAACAAGTCTGGAGAAAAACAAATGGTTCATAGATTTTGTGAACAATAAACTGGATGGAAAAAATCCCCTTGATATTAAAACTGAATATAAACTTTCAGGCGATATTGAATCAACAATTGTGTTGGATGCCTTTTCATTTAAAGACGGTAAAGATGTTATTGAAATAAAGCCAGGGCAGATGGTTGTCGCACTTGATAAGGGGCTGAACAATATCTTTTCTGAAATGAACTGGGCAGGGTACTCGGTTCCGGGGAAATTAAGCATGGATAACGCTTGGCTTAATTTAAAAAGGGAAAAGGTTTCCACATATATCTGGGATGGCAAGGCTTCTTTTGGCGTTGAAAATATTAAGGCAGAGCAAGGCAAAGACCCTTTTGAAATGGCAAATTTGAAATGTGATTATATATTGAATTTTGACAAACCGGAAAATGTATTATCCGTTGGAATGGAATATGGCATAGACAGCATTACGGCCGGGCAAGGTCAGATTAAGGATGTCTTTTCCAGAATCAGTATAAAAGGGATTGATGCCCGGGGCTATGAAGCAGTTATGAAGTTATATTCACAGGTATTGAAAAATGCCATGGAGGAAATTGCCGCAGCGCAAAGGCATCCCGATACAATAAAAAAGATTGTTGAAAAACAGATGGCATCAATTGGACTTCAACTGCTTGGGGTATATGAGAAATTTTTAAAAAAAGGGTTTGAAATTCAAATTTCAGACGTACGAGCCCAATTGCCCCAGGGAAAGATTAAAGGTGATGTCACATTAAGCCTTAAAAAAGATATAACCATGGCCCAGCTTGTTCCCATCATGTTTCAACCGGCAGCGGCGCTTGATATTTTTTTTCTCAAATCCGATGTCAGTTTGCCTTATAAACTGGTTGGCGACAATCCCATGCTGTTTTCTCCCGTATATTATGGAATGCAGACCGGCCTGTTTTTAAAAGAGGGGGATAATGTGATCCATAAAGCTGAAACCAGGGATGGAAAATTGTTTTTAAATGGAAAACAAGTGCTGCTAAATTAAATATTTTCAATATGGCAAATTTGTATTAATGAGAAAGCCATGTTCTTCATGGTTATTAAATAATTCGATAAAGGAGATAAAATGTATTATTGCTATTTTGAATCCCCTGTAGGAAAGCTTTTATTAAGCGGAAGAGAATTGCTTGAAAGCCTTCATTTCCCCCTGGGAAAGACAAGGATCGAACCTGAAAAAGGCTGGATTTATAAAGAGGAATTATTTTTAGAAGCCATAGATCAGCTTGGGGACTATTTTAAAGGGGAACGGACAAGTTTTGATCTTGAATTGAACGTTCAGGGTACGGATTTTCAAAAAATGGTCTGGAAGGAACTTGTGAAAATTCCATATGGAGAAACCATATCCTATGGGCAGCTTGCAGAAAGAATCGGAAACCCCAAAGCATCAAGGGCGGTTGGTATGGCAAATGGGAAAAACCCGATTTCAATCATTATACCCTGCCACAGGGTTATTGGGAAAAATGGAAGCCTTACAGGTTTTGGCGGCGGGCTCGAGGCAAAAAAAACTTTGCTGGATCTGGAGAAAAGAATAAAAAAAAATATTAAAAAACAGATATAGAGGAATAAGCACTCTTTGAAAAGAACAAAAATTACAGATAAAATCTTAATATATAAGCCCTTCCTTGACCCTGGAAATACCAGGGATAACCGTCTGGGTCCGGTTTATCCCGGGAATCTTTCGCACCCTTTGGTCTACAAATTCTGCAATGATTTCAGCATCAGAGGCCAGAAAGTCTCTTTCCAAAACAATTTTTACAAGGATATCAATGGTTCCGTGAACAGAGTGAACCTCCTTAACTTCATTTATGGCAAATAACTTGTCCAGGATCTTTACGTGTGTTGATGTGTTAATATTTATCAGAACAAAAGCAGTTATGCTTCGTTTCATTTCAGGATAATCCGGAATGTTTTTTTCAAGCATGGCAGTTCTGAAGGCTTCCATACTCCGTGGAATCAGCCGGTCAATTCCAATACCATATTGCCGGTTGGAGGTTATTTCCCAATGATGGTAGGTAATATAGGTGTAAAGATCGGCAATACTTCTTTTAGGGAAATGCTGGATCAGATTTCCTTTGTTTATGAGGATGGTTAAAGGCGTATAAATGGTGTCGTACCAATCCTGGGCAGCCTTTTTAAATTCAGTTTCTTTACCGGATATATTGGTCAGATGATCATTGTGTTTTTTGATCTGTTTTTCAAGGAAATTATATTTTCCAGCCTCCGTTAAATCAATTTTTTCAGGTAATTCGGTTTTTTTGTAAAACTTTTTTCTCTCAAGATACAAAAGGTTTTCCATGGTATTTTTTGCTGAAAGCAATTCAACCACTTTTGCCTGGATATCAAATTGTCCCAATTCTTTTGCTGCGGACACACGGTGATTGCCATCCAACACATAATAATCATTTCTGATCTGATACAGCATTATCGGGGGTATGTGTTTTCCTTCACGCATGGCTTTTTTAATATCTAAAAATCGTTTTTCTAATACATGTTTTTTAGGCCTGAACTGGGAATCAAAATCATGGTATTTGCCCACACTTCCAATGATATGATCCAGGTCAACGGTTTTAATACCGTGGTCGATGAATTGAACATCCTCCTCCTGGGTCTTTTGTTCATTAAATGAACTGATATGATTTTGAGCCTCATTTTCTTTTGATGAAAAAAGATTTTTAAAAAAATTTGTCATGGTTAGACCTCTAAAATGGTAAATCCGCAGGTGTTAATCACTTTTGTTGAGTTTACTGCTGTGATTCTTTCATCATGGGTTTTAAAGTCTTTGTGCATATGACCATGGATAAAATAATCGGGTTTTCTTTTGTTTATTAATTTTACAAAACTGTCAAACCCCATATGGCAGCGGTCTTCAGCGTCATGAATGTGTCGTGGCGGTGCATGGGTGACCACCATGTGGACTCCCCCTTTTCGCCAGAGGGAAAACCACATGCCAGAGATGATTTTTTTCATCTCTTTATCCATATATTGATTCATGCCGCCATTATACCATATTGAGCCTTCAAGACCCAGAATATTCAGCGATTTAAAACGGACAATTTTTTCATGAATATTTTCGCACCCCACAGGATTGGATGACGTGTAACGGAGATCGTGGTTTCCTTTTACATAAAACAAAGGCCTATCAAGCCTGTCCCTTAAAAACGAAAGATATTCCGGGTCCAGATCACCACAGGAGATGATGAGATCCACAGGTTCAAGGGTTTTGTCTTCAACCATTTGAGTTAATGACTTGTCAATAAAATCCGACACAGTCAGGATTCTTAAATTGTGAGGTGCTGTCTCTGAAATCTTGTCACCATATGTTAATATTTATTGTTTGGCCTAAGGTATTGTTAGTATTAAGCTTAAAATTATAAGTCAAGGCTTTTATAATAGGTCTCCGACACTTTTTTTCTAAAATCATCCTGGGTTAAATAAGTATATCCGATTTCCGATAAAATTTTTGAGGTTTTCATCATCTGTTCCATGGCAAATGGAGAAGATGCGCATAGAGTAAACTCGGAAGAATGGATAACGATATCTTTTTTATCTCCTGTAATATTGAAAAAGGCGTGCATTGCGGGAACTTCATATGTCACATCCCCAAAATCAGAAGACGCTCTTGATGGCGCAAGCCATTCCGGTTCCATGCCATATTCTTCTGCAAGTTTCATAAATGCTTTGTTCAGTTCATTGTTGGGTTTCCCGGGCTTGTAAGGATTTTTTATTTCCGTGACGGTGACCTTTGTGTCTGTCATGAGAGCGGCACCCCTGGCAATATTTTCAAACCGCTTTTTCATGGACAATAAAAAATCCATGTCAAAGGATCGAAGGTAAAAGTCTGCCAGAGCATAGTCCGGGATAATATTGGGAGCCTTTCCACCATCTTTTATCACTCCGTGAATCCTGCATGTTTCAGGAAGCTGCTGCCGCCAGGCATCCACCCCATTGAACATCAGCCGGACGGCATCAAGTGCATTCACCCCTTTTTCCGGTGCAGCGGCTGCATGGGCAGACCGTCCCTTAAAGCTGATTAAAAATTGCATGATGCCGGCTGCTTCCATGGATTGAGAGGTTGGATGATCAGACGGATGAGCCATGAGTACGATATCCACTTCATCCAGTGCTCCTGCCTGAATCAGATCAATTTTACACCCCCGCTTTTCCTCGGCAGGTGTCCCCATGACGGTAACACGTCCTTTAAGATGGTTTTTAGCCATTAATTCCTTAAGGATAATTCCGGTTCCAAGGGCAACACCGGCGATCAGGTTATGACCGCAACCATGACCAATCCCGGGAAGAGCATCATATTCAGACATGATACATATGTTGGGATGGCCTTCACCAAAAGTCGCATTAAAGGCTGTGTCCAAACCTTTATACTTTTTTTCAACATCAAATTGCCAGTTTTCAAGAAGTTCCACCTGAAATTTACAGGCCAGGGTCTCTTCTTCGGACAGCTCCGGTGTGTCATGGATTTTTTGAACAAGATGTTCAATCTCTTTTAGATATCCATTATAACTATTGCTTATTACATCTCTTAACTTTTTCATTATCATATATCCAGTCATTGTTGATTCTTGAATATTTTATAATAATACTATTTTAGTATTGTATTGAGTAACGACTATTAAAAAAAACATATAAAATTAGGGCAATAAATAGCTGATTTTTAAAAAGAATGAAACCTTTTTTAGAATAAGTCTTGCCATTTCAAATGATTGTGCTACATATTAATTTTATTTGAAACAGGATTTTGTTTTTAACCATGACTTTTAAAAGGGTTACCCAAAAAAAATCGGTTGCCAAAATAAGTCAAACTTTAAACCTAGGAGGGGAAAAATGAAAAAAGCATTAATTTTATTGTTAGCAATGGTTTTTGTTTTCGTATCAGCACCTGTATTTGCAGATGATATTGAATTGGCCAAAAAATCAACTATTGAATCTATTCTTCAGAGTAAAGAGCTTCGCGTTGGTTTTGAATCCGGCTACCTGCCGTTTGAAATGACTGCCAAAGATGGCAGCTTCATGGGATTTGACATTGATCTGGGCAAGGCTCTTGCCAAATCAATGGGTGTAAAATGGGTTCCTGTGAACACAGCATGGGATGGTATTATTCCGGCGCTTGTTACAGATAAGTTTGATATTATTATTGGTGGTATGACCATTACCCAGTCCAGAAATCTTCAGATCAACTTTTCCAATCCTTATATTGTAGTCGGCCAGGCAGTTCTTTTAAATAAAAAGCATGAAGGTACTGTCAAAACCTACAAAGATCTGGATAATCCGAAATACACCATTGTTTCAAGACTTGGAACAACGGGTGAGCAGGCTGCCCAGAAAATGATTTCAAGAGCAAACTACAAATCCTATGAATCAGAAGCAGAAGCTGCCATTGAAGTTATGTCTGGTAATGCCGACGCATTGATTTATGACCTTCCCTTTATTGAAAAAGTTCAAGCCCAGCAAGGCGCTGGGAAAACTATTGCCCTGAGCACGCCTTTTACCTATGAACCCCTTGCAATGGCTATTAGAAAGGGTGATCCTGACTTTATGAATTACCTGAACAATTTCTTGTTTCAGTATAAAGGTGACGGGCTGTGGCAAAGATCATATGACAAATGGTTCAAGAGCACAGACTGGTTTGATAAAGTTGGCAACTAATCATTTGATTACAAAGTAATATTAGGAGTTGGCAAGAGTATCTCTTGCCAACCCTTTTTTAGCTTATCTAAAGGTTTAAGGTATAAAAAATATATGGACGTAAAAATATCCAACATTCAAAGGTTGAGCAATCCTACTGCCTATTGGTCCTCTGTGGCAGGTTTTATTGCTTTGATGCTGCTGGTTATCGGGGCCGTATATTATGCAACTATTACTGTGGAGTATCAGTGGAGATGGTATAAAGCACCCAAATACTTTATGTATATAGAGACCGTGACCATCTATGCAGACTCCAACGGCGAAGTAAAAGAAATTAAAGCAAATAAAGACAAGTTTGATGTAACCATAACAGATGATCTTGGTGATAAAACATATACACTTCCCAAAGGTTCTTTTGATCTGGATGCAGGGGATTTTACTTCTCCGGGTGATAAAATAGCCGAATATGTGGGTGGGTGGAAACCGGGCCTTCTGACAATCGGTTTATGGACCACTCTGAAAATAAGTTTTATCTCAACCATTTTAGGAATTCTTCTGGGGGTTATCGGAGGGGTGGCAAGGGTGTCAGACACCCCCATTCTTAAATGGACAGCCATTACCTACGTGGAAATTATTCGAGGGTCTCCTTTGCTGGTACAGATCATGATTGCCTATTTTGTTCTTGGCACCACGATTAATAAACTTCTCGCCATGAATGGATTCGGCATTATTGATCCGGAATGGTATGGTATTGCAGCGCTCTCTGTTTTTACCGGCGCCTATGTGGTCGAGATAGTCCGTGCCGGAATCGGGGCCATTCATTCCGGCCAGGTGGAGGCTGCCCGGTCCGGCGGTATGACCTATTTTCAATGCATGTATTATATTATCCTTCCCCAGGCCCTGAAAACCATCCTGCCACCCCTGGCAGGGCAGTTTATCAATTTGATAAAGGATTCATCCCTTCTCGGCATGATTGCCATCAGGGAGTTGACCAAGGCAACCCGTGAAGGTATTACAACAAGTCTTCAGGCCTTTGAATTATGGATTCTGTGCGCCATACTGTATCTGCTCATGACCTTTACGCTTTCCATGTGTATACAATATCTGGAACGGAGGACGTCAACAAAATGATAGAAGTAAATAATATATATAAAACATTTTATGTCCCCCATGAGGTCAAAGCCCTTGTGGATGTTTCAAATAAAATCGAAGCCGGGGAAGTGGTGGTTGTGATAGGGCCGTCAGGCTCGGGAAAGAGTACTTTTTTAAGGTGTCTGAATCGCCTGGAAACAGCAGAACAAGGCCAGATCCTTGTGGATGGCGTGGATATTTTTGATCCAAAGGTCGATATCAACAAGGTCAGAGCTGAAATGGGAATGGTGTTCCAGTCATTTAACCTGTTTCCCCATTTGTCCATCCTAGGAAACGTCACCATTACCCAGAAACTGGTAAGAAAAAGAAGCAGGAAAGAAGCTGAGAAAAAAGCAATGGCCATTCTTGAAAAGGTTGGCATAGCAGATAAAGCCCGGGCACACCCATCAAATCTTTCAGGAGGGCAACAACAGCGAGTGGCCATTGCCAGAGCCCTTGCAATGGATCCGAAAATCATGCTGTTTGACGAACCCACATCCGCTCTTGATCCGGAAATGATCGGAGAGGTACTAGATGTTATGAAAACCCTTGCAAGAGAAGGCATGACAATGGTTTGCGTCACCCACGAAATGGGATTTGCCAGGGAGGTGGGGGACAGGGTGATTTTCATGGATGAAGGCAAAATCGTTGAAGAGGGAACCCCGGAGCACTTTTTTGTCAATCCCACACACGACCGGACTAAGCTTTTCTTAAAGCAGATTTTATAAACAGTACCAGCCGAAAACCACTAATTTTCCCGATTACTGCGTTGGGCTATAAATTTTAATCCTCGAAATACTTAATGTATTCCTCCGGTTAAAATTTTCGCCCGCCTTGTACTCGAAAAAATTTTCAGGTTTTCGGTCAGGCACTAACGAATAAATATAAGTTGAGTCAAAAGCCTGGAATTTTTTCCAGGCTTTTTTAATTTTATTGTTTTATTATTTCCTGGTGAATTGATAAGACAGTATCCCTGCACTGGCATAGCATAAGATGGCAATAATCATGACAGCTTTAAATCCGTAGATAATGGCAAGTATAGTTGCCAAAAGGATACTGATAACACTGAAAAAACCGTTAATCCCCCATGCCCAGGCCAGAGAAAATTCATCTTTTCCTTTTAAAAAGCTCAAGGCACAGGGAAAGGGTATCCCCATGAAAAAGCCTAAGGGTGCAATCATCATAAGAGTCAGGAACACTTTAGATCCAAGGGAAAAAGATATGAAAAATAAAATTATTTTGTCCATGAATATGAGATAAAACGCTATAAAAAGAACAATAAAAAAGCTTGAATAAAAAATTCTTCTGCTTTCAGAAAAAATCCTGGAGGAATAAAGACTTCCTATACCGGAAAAAGTTAGAAATCCTGAAATAATGACGGAAAGAGAATAGGCAGGATGGCCCAGAAAAAGAATCATCTTTTGTATCATAGGCATTTCAATAAAAAAATACCCCACAGCAATAAGAGAGAAATAGGTAAATATGGTTTTCTTCATCCCTTTTGCTTTTTGACCCGTTATCCTTAAGGGAAGGACAATAAAAATAAAACTTAAAACCAGGACAGGCAAAAGGATGATCAAAAGAATAAGATACCCCCATTCAGTGACAGGAATCTGGGAAGGGCCATAGGTTTTTATATATTTGAACACTGCGGGTTTAAAAAAATTATAAAAATAAGGCCTGTTATCCGTGGCAGCACTGATATCAAAGTCATAGGCTTTAATAAAGTCTTTTGAATCATTGGTCATAAGTTTTTGCAAAGCCTGATGATAAACGGGGGTGTTGAGTTTAATATATTGGTTGACCTGTTTGTCACTTATGCCGGGATAATGGACCAGGTCAAAAAGCCGTTCTCTGGCAAAGATTTTTGTCTTATCGATCATTGTTTCAGGGATGGCAGATTTGGAAACCAGAAGCGTCAGAGTCTGAAGCGATCGTATGGCGATCAGGTGGTGTTGAACATCATCAATTCCCATCTGCCGCAAAGCCTGTATCACAAGATTGAATATCTTAAGGTTGTCCCTTGCAGGGGTGACAACCCATCTGCTTATGGCCAGAAGCCCATTTTCATTTAAACTGCCAAGATACTCTTTTATGGATTCAATGGTATACAGATAGCTCTCATTTAAGGCATAAACGCCGGATGCGGCGGTATTGTAGGCATCAATCATGGACAGCTCAATCAGGTCATATTTTTTTGGGGTCTGTTTTATAAAACTTCTTGCCTCATTGTGATGGATGATAACATTTTGCCTGGTATAGATATCCCCGGAATAAGAACTGAATTGATTTTTCATAAGAGAAATGACACAAGACTCCTGTTCAAGGGCATCAATATATTTAAACCCGCTTAAAATAGATTTTAATATGGATTCTCCACCGCCTGATCCGATAATCAGCACACGGTTTCTCTCATGTTTATCCATCACATGGAAGGGGAGATAGGATGCCAGGTATTCAATGTATCGTATCTCGTTTTTGTTACCTTTAAAAGGAGTTATGGGGCTCATTGACCCTCCGTCAAAAAAAATTCCTTTCTGGACGGGTACCTGAAAAGGGGAGACAAGACTTAAGCCTGCAGTTGTGCGAAGTCCTTCTGCCTGGACCACCTGTATGACAGCCAGAGGAGAGTAAGCTTCATGAACAATTTGGGATTCGGGCAGGTTTAAGGCTCCTGAAATGGCTTTGTATTGAGATATTTTTTTAAAATTTGGAAAAGAAGACAGCTTAACCTGAAGGTCACACGTAACCTGAAGGTCACACGTAAAAAGAGTACTGATAATTATAGCGGTTATGATTCCTATAGTGCAGACATGTTTAACATGGCTTTTGAAAGCCATTACCATTGCCGGCACCATTGCAGTAAGGATAATACCCAGCATTATATTAAAGGGGTGAAAAAAAAATGATGCCCCCACAACGCTCATGGCCCCTGCTCCTGATCCGATAAGATTAAAAAAATAGGTCTTTGATATGGAATGTTTTAATAAAGCAATACATATGATCAAAGCACCCAGAAAAAAAGAAAACCCCATGAGGAAAAAATAGAAAAACATGCTGATTATCTGCCCTGGGCTATAGATCATTTCATAAGGATTAAAAACCAGGGTTGTGGAGATGATAAATCCAAGGGTTAAAAAAACAGGAAACAATATCAGGCTTGTGAAAAAAAACAGGGAATAGCTGGCCTCAATTTTTTTTTGAATAATACTGACAAAAGAACCACTGGCACCAAACCCCAAAAGCGCCATGGTGATAATCAGCGGCGAAAGATTGTGCCATTGTGACCAGGCAAAGATCCGGGTGAAAATTATTTGATAACTGAGAATTGAAAAAGATGTAAAAAAAACACAAAAATTAACAATTCTCCGGCTGGGAGGGTTCAATTTATTCCTCTTTTTTTGACTGATTTCTGGTCAGGGGGACAAATCGTACGGAGGTAATTACTCTGGTTGAGATATCTTTGTTTTCTTCTTTCTTCACCAGAACCAGGTGCTGAACTTTAAAAGGAGGTCCAACGGGAATACACATGAGACCGCCCGGGGCTAACTGGTCTATTAAAGGGGGAGGGATAAAATCAGAAGCACAGGTGACTATAATGGCATCAAAGGGTGCCTGTTCTTTCCATCCAAAATAGCCGTCTGCATTCAAGGTCTGGATATTTTGATACCCCAGGCGATTTAAGGCTTTATTGGAGCTTTCATGCAGCGGCTTTACGATTTCAATAGTGAACACTTGCCTGACAATCCTGGCCAGGACGGCTGCCTGGTATCCTGAACCTGTTCCGATTTCCAGCACCCTGGACCCTTTACCCACACTGAGCAGCTCTGTCATGAGCGCAACAATATAGGGCTGAGAAATGGTCTGGCCGTAACCAATGGGTAATGGCCTGTCTTCATAGGCTTTTTTCTTGTCTCCTGATAAGACAAATTCGTGCCTCAACACAGACTCCATTGCATTTAATATCTCTGGGTCCGTGATACCTCGATGCCTGATTTGATATAAAACCATATTTTTGCGGGCAGCAGCATAATAGTCTGGTTGCCCTATTGATTCTGAACCGGCAGATAAGGCAAATACCATCACTATCAAAAGAATAACAGGGAATTTATGAATGTTTTTTAAAGTTTTCATTCCCAGCCTGGCAAAATTTTAAGAGAAATTGATTATTTATTACTATTCATTAAATCTGATAAAAAAGCAATCACATACAATTTTTTTACTAAAATATGAGCTTGACAGTTTTATCAGCAAACTGGTAATTTGTTTGTTAAGTGAAGATATTACACCTGCGAAGTTTCGTGTTTCATATAATATATTTATATTAACTTAACCCAAAAAGGCTACTATGATTTACGTGTAATTAAACAAAGGATAGTTACATGATGAAATCAATAATAGAAAAAAAACTGCAGTCTATCCTCACCCCTTTAGATATTGAAATAAATGGAAGCAGACCCTGGGATCTCCAGGTACACAATGCCGGGTTTTATGAAAGGGTCTTATCAGGAGGCTCTCTTGCTCTTGGGGAAAGCTATATGGATGGCTGGTGGGATTGCAAAGCCCTGGATCAGTTTTTTAAAAAAATTCTTGATGCCAGATTGGAAAAAAAAATAAGAATCAATCCAATACTGTTTTTATGGGTTCTGCTCAAGGCAAAGGTCATAAATGCCCAGACCAGATCAAGGGCATTTATAATTGGCAAACGGCATTATGATATTGGCAATCGTCTTTTTTCCATGATGCTGGACAAAGGCATGAACTATGCCTGTGCTTTCTGGAAAAATGCAAAAACCCTGGATGAGGCCCAAGAAGCAAAATTGGATCTGGTTTGTCGGAAAATAGGGTTAATGCCGGGCATGAAGGTTCTGGATATTGGATGTGGCTGGGGAGGGTTTGCAAAATATGCTGCCCAAAAATATGGGGCCAATGTATATGGTATAACTGTTTCCCAGGAGCAGGTGGACTTTGCAAATAAATTTTGTCAAGGCCTTGATGTAAAAATAGAATTAAAGGATTATCGTGGGCTGCAAGGACAATTTGATCGTATTGTCTCCATAGGCATGTTTGAACATGTAGGCTGTAAAAATTACAGAACTTTTTTAAAAGTTGTCCACCAATGTCTAAAAGAAGATGGTCTTTTTCTGCTGCATGCCATAGCAAGAAACACATCTGTTGATTCAACAGATCCCTGGATCAGTAAGTATATCTTCCCCAATTCAATGCTGCCCTCGGCCAAACAGATCACTGCTGCTTCTGAAGGATTATTTGTACTCGAGGATTGGCATAGCTTTGGACAATATTATGACCATACCTTGATGGCCTGGCACAAGAATTTCACAAAAAACTGGGCCAGACTCAAAGAGGCCTATGATGAAAGGTTTTATCGGATGTGGACCTATTATCTTCTTTTATGTGCAGGTAGTTTCAGGGCCAGAAGAAATCAATTGTGGCAGATTGTGTTTTCAAAAAAAGGGATAAAAGGAAATCACGCATACAGGGAGCAGTTCTCCATCTGATTGCAGAATTCGAAATCAGGTGATCATTCCGGCTTAAGCCCGATATTGTATTCTTTCATTTTTTTATACAGCAGTGTTCTGTGGATCCCCAGCAGTTTTGACGCTTTTCCATATAATACCGGGCAAGGCCTTTGCTTTTCGCGGCATTCTGATTGGCCACCACAAGGACCTCTTCAGGAGATAAACCATAAACTGTGGACGAGAAACAAAAGATTAAAACAAACATCAGTAGAAAAGAAGTTTTCGTTGTGACCCTATCCCCACATCTTTTTTGGATATAATGTTATTTTAAAATTTTCTGCTCATGTGCATAGTGTTTAATTTTTTCTAAGCCGTTTAAATATTAGTAGGTAGACAAACAGATTTAAAATCAATATGACACATCCAATCATTATCTGATCTTGCCGGGTCAACCTGTCCGGATAGATTATTTTTAACAAATACTGTTGCACAAAGCTATGTGTATAACCGCTTTGTCCTGCTATTATCCTGAAATGGTTCTCTAAGGGAGTCAGCGGGCAGATCCACCCTGAGAATTCAATCAATATTCCCCAGATAACTGCTGGTATGTGTAACCATGAGAACCATTTTTTGTAAAATACAAACAGGCTGCCAAACACAACAAAAATAATAAATAGAAGATGTACTGCCAATATGATGTTTGCCAAAATCAGATAAGTCATATTACCCTTCTTTTATCATATATGTAATGATTCCGGATAAAAGAAGATTTACATACTTTGGACCAGAGAGGCAATACAAAATTTGAAATGAATTTGATTTTACACCTGTCATCCATAGACAAAAAACTTTCTTTTTAGTATGGGTCAATGTAACCACACCAGAAATAATAGGGGTTATAATGAAATTTGAGAAACCGATTTTACACACTGCAAAGCCCTCAGATGCCTCTTCTCTTTCGAAATTCGCAGAAAAAACATTCAGAGAAGCCTTCGCCAAATTAAATAAAAAGCAGGATTTTGAAAAATATGTTACAGAATCCTTTACAGAGAATAAAATCAAATCCGAAATTTCTGACAGAGAATCTTTCTTCTATATTGCCAAGCTAAAAGATCAATGGGTTGGGTATGCAAAACTTTGCCAAAGCCTACCACCTGAATGTGTTCGACCGTTACCAGCAATTGAGCTTTGCAGGCTTTATGCATTGCAGCAATATTGGGGCTGCGGCATTGGCCCCGCTCTGATGGAAAAATGCATAGAACACGCCTATAACAATGCATTTAAATCCATTTGGTTGAGTAGCTGGAAAAAAAATAGTAGAGGAAATGCATTCTATAGCAAAATGAAATTTGAGATTGCTGGCTCAACAACCTTTGCTTTGGGATCTGATATTCAAGAAGATCATATTTTTTGTGGTATTCTTAACAATTCCAAAACTATCTTGAGTAGCAATAGATCTTGATATAAAAAAGAATAGCTGGATTTTGATCGTATCCTTTGATAGTATCCGTTCTCTTAATGAACGTTATGAAACCCTATTTAGTAAAGGAAAAATCATGGTTGAATCGACGGTCCTCCTTACCGGTGTCCTTGTCTTTTTTGCAAGAATTTGTGACGTAGCTATTGGAACCGTCCGTACCATTGTTACTGTCCAAGGCAGAACTATTATAGCGTTTTGCCTGGCTGTATTTGAAATTATTATCTGGCTCCTGGTAGCCAGCACTGTAATCAGTCAGGTAAAAGACCAACCAATTTTAGTAATATTTTACGCATTAGGTTATGCTACTGGAAACGTTGTTGGCATTAAAGTTGAAGCAAAATTAGCTTTTGGATCGATCGTTTTGAGAGTTATCTGCAGAGAATCCGGAGACATGATTACAAAAACGATAAGGGATCTTGGACAGCCGGTTACCAAATTCGTTGGTGAGGGTATGAACGGGCCTGTTAATGAACTGTATATTGCCTGCCGACGGAAGGATCTGAGGAGGATTCTTGCCGAAATCCAAAAGATCGACAGTCAGGTTTTTTATGTGGTGGAACAGGCAAGTTCTATGAATAAAATTTTAAGGCCGGTGAACACTCCGCTAGGTGGGTGGCGTTCCAGGAGTAATAGAAAGTAAAAATATACTATTTGCGATGACCTGATAAAATTTCAGGAGCGCTTAAGGAACATTCGATCGATTGCCACCCTGGACAATATTAGATCGGGATGCGGTTGATGCATTCATTTTCAGAACCAAAAATTACAGAAATAGACTGATGCTTGAACTGATGGCAAGAGGTGGTATCAAAATTGGTGAAGTTTTGAAACTGAGAGCAAATTAGGATAATCTGTACGTAACAAAATGACTTTTATGACTTTTTCAGTCTAATGTCATTTTGTTACGTACAGAAACGAGAACCGGAGCGGACTAACCGACTTTTTCTCCAACAAGGGAGGTCAACGCTAGTATAAGCCCGACAAGCACTGCCAGCGCAACAATCAGGCTGAGAAAAGGACTACCTGTCATGCCTGCTGCGATAAAACCGGCAATGGTTGCTACGCCCGCTACAGCAGCGTATGGTAATTGCGTTTTGACATGATCAATGTGATCACAGGTACAGCCGATGGAAGACAAAACCGTGGTATCAGATATGGGTGAGCAATGGTCGCCAAAAACACCGCCGCAAATAACCGCTGCAATAGCCGGGTATACCGACGCATCAAGACCCAATGCAATGGGAATTGCAATTGGCATGAAGATACCGAAGGTTCCCCAGGAAGTGCCTGTTGAAAACGCGGTGAATGATGCGGCAACAAAGACTGATACATATATCATGGACGGTGTTAAGAAATGTTCTGTAACACTGACAATATAACCGGATGTACCAACAGCTTTAGCAGCGCTGCCAATTGCCCAGGCCAAAATCAAAATCAAAATGGCTTCAAGCATTTGACGAATGCCTCCAACCCAGGCATCCCAGGCTTGTGAAAAATTAAAGACCTTGGCTTTTATTGACATATAGGCAGCTACTAGACTGGCTATAAAAAATGCCATAGTGAGGGAAATGACTGAACTGCCGGAACCAAGGGCTTCGATGGTCCCTTTCGCAGGGAAGCCGCCCGTCCATAAAAACATACCGAAGATCATTATGATCAGAAGGATTACCGGTATAATCATGTTCCAGACAGTCGGATGGGAGTCTTCCGGTATTTCAATGGTGACTTCTTCCCTAATCGGTTTGGCATTGTCGCCAATCAGTTTGCCTTCTTTAAAAGCTCTCTCTTCTGCCTTTCTCATCGGACCGAAATCCTTGCCGATCAATGCGATCAGAAACACAAGAAAAATACACGCGATCATATAAAACATATAGGGCATGCTGTAAACAAAAGCATAAAACGGCTCTTCCGTGATACCTGCTTCTTTATACTGAGTAGCAATTAGGCCCACCAGGAACGCACCCCAGGCAGTAATGGGCAACAATGCCGGAACGGCGGCACTTGTCGAGTCGACGATATAGGCCAGCTTTTCCCGGGATATTTTCAGAGAATCTGTGATGGGTCTGAAGATCGGTCCAACAATAACCGGGTTGCTTGAGTCACTGAAGAAAACTGCCAGCCCCCCCAACCAGGTGATAAGCTGTCCCTGTCTTCTCGTTTTAACTTTAGTGCTCAGGGCTTTAGCAAACGCATGGGCGCCTCCCCCTTTTTCGATCATAGCCGCAAAGGCGCCAACAAGCATAAGCATGATGAGAACCGAAGCGTTCCAGCTGTCTCCCAGTGCATTGGAAATAAAGACACGAAACGTATCTATTAAGCCCAAGACAGGGTTCCATCCGGCTATCATTGTGGCACCAACCCAGACACCGGCAAAAAGTGACAATATGACTTGTCTGGTAAGCATGGCCATAATAATTGCTAACAAAGGTGGTAATAATGAAAGAATGCCAAAATCTATTTCCATAACGTTTTCCTCCTCTTACAAAGTTAAAATTTTTTTCTTAACTCGCTTGGCTTTTATTCTACAAACGAATTCCTTGATGCACAAAATTCGTCAAGGTCACAAAATCAAACACAGGTCGGCCGGTAGCTTTCCTTATCGCATTGGAGAACGGAGGCAGATCCGTACATTCCAACACAAATGCTCCAATGTCCGCCTTTTTCATCATTGAGCAAGCACTTGAAACAACATCCTTTTCCACTGTGGGAATATCTATGTCTTCTTCAGGGGAAGAGAAAATTTTATTCCATTCGGAGCAGTCTTCCAAACCTTTAATCTGGACCCGCATTTGTTTTGTAATACCGGCATTTTCCAGATGCTTTTCCGAAAGAGCCCTTTTTTTGGCAGTGATAATTCCGACAGACTGTTGTTTTGTCAGCATATGCTGCACCAGAGGAACTTGCATCAAACTTGAGGTAAATACGGGTATGTTGACTGAATCGGACAATTCTTTTTGAAAGATAGAGTTAAACCCACAACTCGTTGTAATTGCTTTAATCCCTTGTTTTTCCATTTTTTGGGCTTCATCGATCATGGATTGAAGAGTTTCCTGACAAGGATTTTCAAGAATCGTATGGATATTTGCACCTTTTACTCGTGAGTATCTTATGGTGAATTCAAAGGATTCCGGATTCGTGCTGTTTCCAACCAGTTTTTCAAGTTGCACCAGCCCACGAGGACTGCAGCCTTCTTCCCAGCACAGGATGCCAATTAATGGTGTATTATCGTTAATATTTATATTTGCCATTAGAAAAAACCCCTTTATGTGTTTTAAACTGACAATACTGAATTCTATATATTTATTGTTTCCTCGTTGATCTTAATTCCTCTGCTTTTCAACTGATTCATAAATGACTCTGCCGGGACATGCTTTAGCGGAGACAACATCCCTTTTTCTTTTATTTCTCCTGTAGCCAGCATTCTTGCAACGATTGCAGCGGTGTATCCGACACCTTTACTCATGGCTGTAATTCCCGTGTCCAGGTCTCTTTCAATCAACATGGTGCTGGTAAACCGGATCTTTTTATTGTCCTTTAGCCCTTCAAAAATATTTATCATTGCTGTCAGGTCTTTTTCATCAGGTTTATACTCAAGCTGCGGGCCTAAGAATTTATCGAGAAAATCGATTGGGGTAATCTTACCATCCAACCCTTTTACCGGTTGATCACTTAGAAATCCCAGTTCTTTTAATGGTCTCCAAAAAGCACTCCAGCCGGGCCATCGTAATGCATAGCGGCCCGTCTCTCTAATCGTCTTGGATAATCCCATCAAATTCGTGAAGTAAACAGAATCGCCATTGGGAATCGCTTCCAATTCGCCAAGTCCGGGAAAAGTAATGGTGTGCACGAATGATTCGTCATGCTGCCTTTCTGCAGGGATATCGATAATGGTTTTGTTCTTTATGATTCTACCCTCTCTTAATGTGGAGCCAAGCACTCCACGCCATGTCCAGGATATTTTGTAATTCAGCGGATTGTCGCATGCCTTTTTTTCCGGGAACCCACCACAATATGAATTTAAAACATAGAGTTCATCAAATTTTTTGGCTGCATAACCATATGTTATCAGATCAATACCAGGGTCCAGGCCGCATTCGGGCATGATGGCTATACCGGCGGATTTAGCTAATGCGTCAAGCTTTTCCGGATGGTAATCATAGTTGGTATTGACGATGCTGACTTTTGCTTCAATGGCAGCCATATTGGCATATTTTATAAATTCTTTGGGAAGCAGATCAATAACCACATCAGACTGTTTAAACAAATTGGTAAGGGCACTTACATCTTTTGCATTAACAGAAACCGTTTGGATTTTATCCATATTGGTGAAATCAGCTATTTTGGATAATTCATCAAATTGAATATCTGCGCATATTACTCCATCAACTTTTTCATCAGATGCTAAATCGTGCAATACTGTTCTGCCCTGTATTCCACAGCCTCCTAAAACAAGAAATTTCATTTTCACCTCCTAATTATGATTTTCGAACCTGTGATGAATCATTATCGTGGTCAAAAATATCATAATTCCCTTAGATTGAAAGGCTATCTTAATTTTCCAATTTAGGATTATTTATTAGAATAAATATCTATATGGATATTTTGTCAAGTATTAATTTTCTTTTTTGATAAAATTTGATAGAAAAAAATTACAAGTTCTGCTTTATCCCATTTGTAATGATGGAATCATAAGTTTTAACAATGAAAATGGGCTTTCATTTTCTACTTTCTTTTACCAGGGATATAGTGTTATTTTGTACAGACTTTAAATCTTCATAAACCGTTATTTTTTAGGGTGAGATATCTTTTTAGGGGGAGCGTGGAAAAAATTAAGCTTGATACTATGGATAATGCCATCATTCGTCTACTAACAAAGGATGGGCGCATGCCAGTAGGTGAAATGGCAAAACAACTCAATGTAACCGCACCGACCGTTCGAAAGCGGATAAAAACTCTGGAGAAAAAAGGTATATTCAAAGTCACAGGAGTAATCAATCCCGATCGACACAATGAAATGATAACCGCATTGGTTGCAATGAGCGTCCATTCTGAAGGAAAGCTGGGTGAAATATTAGATAGAGTCTCTAATCTTCCCAATGTTACCTGGGCAGGGATAGTTACCGGGCGTTACGATATAATTGCCGAGGTTGTATGTGTGAGTGGAAAGGATGAATTATATCGATTCACTAGCGAGACTATCCTCGAGCAGGGTAATATCATAAGAAGTGAATCATTCATCATTATGAAATCCAAGAACAACTGGCTACGACTGCCCAAAAGTGTGGAAAAAATTTAATAACTATAGCCGTTGAGCATTTTCGGACAGAAGATAAGTCCATCAGATAAAAACTTTGTGTAAATCGAATGGTCTATAATTGAAGTGCACAAATGGTATAAAAAAGGACTATGTCATCTAAAAATTCACTGGGTATATCTTTTACAAAATTACACCTTGTAAGTTCTCTGCTTAGGATAATAAGTCGCAACCTCAGCCGCCTGAACCACAAAAATCTACAGCTCGCCCGTCAGCATTTTGATTGTTGAGCTTACCGCTACCCTATATTAACAGGAACGACCAGAAATACGAATAGTATACGGATTAAATCTGGTTATCACCTATGGTTTATACCCGCATCAGGCTTTCAAGCTGTTTAATGCTCTTGGCACTTCCCATGACTACAATAGTATCCCCAACGACAAATTTTGTATCTGCTTTAGGGTTAAACATCATCTCCCCTTTTTTATCCTGTATGGCAATGACAATCAGATTCATCTTCTGCCGGATCCCGGAATCCACCAGGCTTACATTGGCGAGTTTTGCTCCCTGCCTGACACGGATTTCCTCGAACTGAAATTCGGTTGACTCATCATTAAATGCGGTTTCAAGGAATTTAATGACCGTAGGACGTAAAATCGCGTGGGCCATGCGCCGGGCACCGATATCATAGGGTGATATCACCTTGTCGGCGCCTGCTTCTTCCAGGGTTTTCTTGGATGAATCCCGGGATGCACGGGCCACGACAAAAATATCAGGATTCAACTGCCTGGCTAACTGAACAAGCAAAACATTCTCATCATCTGTTCCTACGCCTGCAATGATGCCGGAAGCCCGCTTTATACCGGCCCGGATCAGCACATTTTCATCAGCCGCCTCTCCGATCAGGTAAAGGACGCCATCTCCATCCAGCTGGACTTCATGCTTATAGTCCTTTTCTATGACTACCACATTGATGTACTTCTGGACCAGATACTGTGTCAGCAGCCGGCCGATCCTGCCATAGCCACAGACAATATAATGGCCGTCGAGTTTTTTAATTTGATTGTCCAATTTTTGCCTCCCGAGAATGGATCGGATCCATCCTTCTATAAAAAATTTAATGATACTATTTATCCGGTACAGAAAAAACTGCCGCCAAACAGGATTAAAACCAAGGTGATAATATCGCTCAATATACTCACTCAATACTGCTGAGGTGGGGCATTAGCTTTTCAAACTTATTAGAATACAATTTAACACCCCGGACATACATATCACTGTGGTTATACCTTTTAAAGGCATATTCTCTACCCCGTTCCTTGTATTTATGATGTTTCAGATATGTGGCAATGGAAAAAATTGAATCTGGAACAGTATTTAAATCAATGAGGCCATCCTTGTCTCCATCAACTGCATAAGCCATGGAAGCGGGCATAAATTGTGGTATCCCTATAGCGCCTGCCCAGGATCCTTTTACGATCTTTGGGTCAAAACCTGTGTTTTTTGCCCGAATTAATAATTGAGACAGGTTATTAAGAGCCCTTTTTTTTATTTTTTGAAGTCTTTTTACAGCAGTGGGTCTATCCATGGCCCCTTCTTTTTGATAATGGCCTTTTTGAAAGAGTTCAAACTCAACTTCATCAATATGAAAATATTGATGGATAAATATCTTGAATATTTCATATTTGCCCCTGTACTTTCCAAGACCAGACTCCCAGTTTAAAATGGAGATAATATCGCTCGCTTGAACTCCAGTCTCTTTTTGTGCGTTTAAAAAATGTACTTTATGCTTTTCAAAAAATAGTATTCCATTATTCAAGGTCTTTTTATTTACTAATATAGGAATCCAGTCCTTATGCTGCTGGTCCTGCTTTTTAATTGAAACAGGAGATGCCAGAAAAACAAGTTTATCCAGATATTCCCTCTGTAGGAGGAGATTGGATTGATCTAATAACAAATCATCAAATTCTTCTTTTGAATAATATTTTTTAACTTTATTATATAAATTAAAGTATTTAGCCGGATATTCTTTTTCCAGGTTTATTAAGGTTTTTTTGTAGATTAAATCCAATAGGCTAAAATCGATTGCTTTTTCATTCAAAGTTGAAACAGAAGCTGAAAGCCACCCCTCATAATTGGGTGTTTTAACAAGATACCATAGGTGTCCTTCCCTGGTAAGTGTATCCATTACAGATGCTTTTTCATTTTTTGACAAGACAACTATGACATTTTTTTTAGATGTATCAGGGGTACTTCTTAAATTACACTTTTCTACTATTACAATGACTTCCAATCCCTCCAAGTAGGACTTAGCAGAAACTGGAGCGGAAAAGAGATACAGAACAGAAATAACCAATAGAATTGTTATGAAAAGCTTCATCATAAAGTGACTATGCTCCATTTTTACAAGATTTACAAAAGCCAGCAGTTACTATTACATAAAACCCTAACTCTTTTATCTATTCAGCACCCTCTAATACCATAGTATATTCAGCATTTTCTCTAATTTTGGATTCGCTTACATAGTCAACATGGAATTTTCCATTTACATACAATTGGGTTTGGTCACCATAATGTTTGCTTGCAGGAATTCCAGAGTTACCTGTTGGAATAACTGAAAATGAATTATCCCATTGAGAAGTATCATAAACATGTCTTTGGGAAGGGCCATGGTTTACTTTAAAAGGTTTTTTAAAATCATATGCATATTGAGGGATAGTATGAATACTGCCCCCAAGTTCATAGGGGCCTTTGTTTAAATTAAATACCATGTCAAGAATCTTTACAGAGCCTAAAGGGTGATTCAAGGTAAAGGTGTGCATTTTGCCCCATTCCCATGAGTCAATTTTTGCACCCAATTCCTTCTCAAGTTTAGCTATGGAATCTGAAAAACTCTTTTGAATAATATCAGTAAAAGTCTCTTTTTTATCTGTATTTATATTATCAAACCATTGAGAATCTGTATTCCATATCTGCTCAACAGCAAAACCCACTGCATGTTTGTTTTTAATATACCCTTGATACAGGTCATCGCCCATTTGATCTCTAAACGTATTTTCAATAAAACAGAGTTTAAAATTTTCAAAAATCGCTGATGCATTGCTTTTTGCATCCATTGAAAAATCCCAGTCTTTAAGTATTGAAAGGGCTTCTTTTTCAAGCCGGGTTAAATCAGGTTTCTTTGCTGCCTCTGAAAGAATCTCATTTATTAAAAGCTCAGGAAATTTTGATTTAATATCAGTCTGCATTGTTTTTATATCTTCAACAGAAAATTGTTCTTTTGATTTAAGGATTTCATTAATTCTATCAAGACGATAAGGACCGCAAAAGCCCCATTTATTAATATAGTATGGGAAATTCTGCGCCGTATTATAATTTGCTGATGAAACAAAACCGCTGACAGGGTTATAAGAAATGGGGCGTTCATCAAAAGGAACAACTCCTTTCCATTCATGTTCTCCTGTCCAGCCGGGTTGAACTTTGGCTCCATCATTTGATGGGCGAATAGGGATTCCTGCTGCACAGACAAGACCGATATTGCCTTTTGTGTCCGCATAAACAATATTCTGGCTGACTGCTATGAATTCTTTTGCTGCTGTTTTAAAATCATCAAAATTTTCAGCCTTATTTAACAGATAAACACCCCAAAGCTCATTGCTGTATTCAAAACCCTGCCATTTAGCAGAAATCACCAGATCTTTAATATCTTCTTTTAACTCAGAAACAATGGGACCATGGACTGTATACCGGATGTCAATCTCTTTTGAATCTTTACCTTTTATTTTTATGATCTCTTTTTTTGTTCTTATTTTTTTCCATTCATCCTTGTACAGATATTCATCAGGATTATCAGGATTGATTTTTTCAACAAAAAAATCAAGGTTATCAACCATCACATTGGTCATACCCCAGGCAATATTATCATTGTGGCCGCAAATTATAAAAGGGGCTCCCGGAAGTGCAACACCCGTAACATTTAATTTTCCTTTTATATTCTGGTGCATTTGAAGCCAGATCCCTGGCGAATTTAACCCTAAATGCATATCATTGGCTAAAATAGGCTGTTGAGTCGTGCTTTTCGCTCCTGAAACTGCCCAGTTATTACTGGCTTTAAGTATCTGGACCCCAAGGTGACTTATCGTATCTTTGCTTAAAACAAAATCTTTGTATAATTTATCAATAAGATCTGCCTTAACATAATCCGGGAAAATCGGGGAATGCTTATCAAACTTCGGTGTTATTTCTTCTATTAAGGCTGTTCCCAATTTTTTTTCAAGGTTATGGATAACAATTTCAGAATCCCAGCCTCCTGCCAGATCCCAGGCCATATATCCAATCAAATTAAGTGTATGAAGAGGCTCCCATTTATCCGGGGTATATCCTAGAATATTATATTCCAGAGGAAAATTTCCTTTGTGCTCCTCTATATAATAATTTACCCCTTGAGCATAGGCATCAAGATATCCTGAGAATTCTTCTGAAATTTTACCAAGAACCATTTTTGATTTTTGAGAAATATCCAGGGTTCTAAAAAGAATATCCGCTTTGAGCATCTTTTCTCCAAAGATCTCACTTAACTGGCCCATAGTGCCTCTTCGTATTAAGTCCATTTGCCACATTCTATCTTGTGCCATGCAATAGCCTGTCGCAAGATACAAATCATGCTCATTTTCTGCATAGATATGGGGAACCGCATATTTATCGCGATATATCGTAACCTTTTGTTGAAGCCCTGGAATAGAGATAGTTTGATTGTAATCAGGAAGCCCTTTTTTTGAGAAAATATTAATGAATATTAAAAGACCTGCCAATACTAGGAATAGGACAATAACAACACCTGTTAAAATTTTTTTTAATTTCATCTCTTTTTCCTTACCTGGTTAGCCAATCATTGTAATCAATTATGGTTTGGTTTTTTAAGGAAACAATGCTATTTTTTTTAATGTCTTTTGTTAATAAAGAAATTTGAAAAATATTTCAAGTGCTTTCATCTTTATAGTATCAAAATCCCCAGGTGATTATTTATTCTTCGATTAATTTTAAAATTTTTCTGGAACTATATTCCCCTACATCGGCAAGACCATCAACGGGTAGAAATAGCCGTGCATTATTTGAATACAGGCAGGTTACTGAAGCCGGGAAATCGTCGTCAGCTTCATAAAAAATATAGCAAAGAGCTATTTTCGGTAGAGGATAAACAATAAAGGAAAAATCTCCTCCTGTCCCATCAGGAGCTTTTCCCCCTTTAAGTGTTTTAGTGATTGTTCCGACGGCTTTTTTGATTTTGGCCACATGGGGGACAAGCAGTTGTTCCGTATGTGTTGCAAAAGCTCCTACATAGGGCATACTGTCGGGAAATTCCTTGAATGCTTTCAGGGGTGCGAGGATACATATATCGGAGCAGGCATTCAAGATATAAAGGGATATTAAAATACCAAAAACAGAAGAGTGTTCTTTCTCACCAAGCCTGATTCTTCCCGGCTCAATCAGACATTTTTCACCAAAGGCATCAAAAATAAACTTTTCCCCATCCTGTTCACCTGGAAGATTTTTTGCAAGGTCTTTCGGCAGATTGTCATATATTTGATTAAGATTATTTTGAACAATTTTTGCATAATTATCTGTCATTCTTTATCTCCTATATTAAAAGCATAAGCCCACCAAAGGTATAATATTTTTGAGAACCTGACAGGGGTAAAGGCAGGCATGACATTCCACTGCTCCTGGGTGTGGGAGCTGTCTTTCTTAGAATCAGACAGGTATGTTTGAAAAATCTGTAAACTCTATTGAAAATTGTGGAAATTCCTTCTCTAAGCCCTCTTTAATCGTTTTTTCAAAATCAGCCAGCACAACCATATTCAAAGCTGCACAACAGGACTTTCCTTTTCCCAGACGATTTAAAAACACGATGAGTTTTTGACTCTTTTCCACATATCTGATTTTTCCCACTAAACCCAATTGCGCAATTGTCATGCCGGACTGAGGATCTTGGATACTATCCAAAACCTTGTCGATTTTTTTTTGAATTATATCATCCATGTTAATCCCTCCTAAAAAAATGAAAAAGCTGCCAGGCTATCCCAAAATACTAGTCAGCGCATCAATGAGGCGCATGGTATCGTCCTTTGTGTTATAGTGAGCAAAACTCAGTCTGAGAACACCATCATTGGTATCTATCCCCAATGCTTTTAATACTCTATAGGCATAAAAATGGCCATTCTTTGCAGCAACACCTTTTTTTGCCAGGGATGAGGCAAGCAAGGACGATGAATGGGTGGCTGAAACCAAGGAAATATTTGCTTCACGACCTTTTATGCTTGCTTTTCCAATGATTCTCACGGGCAATTGATTGAGTGCGTTGATTAATAGGTTACACAAAGATAATTCGTGTTGATTCATAATGTTTGAAATTTCAGACACTTTGAGATTCAGTCGCTTATCAGAATACCCAAAATGGTGATCATGGAGCGTCTGAAAAAAATCACCAAGCCCGGCAAGTGCTGCAATCGAAGCGTGATCAGGGCCGGCTGCATCTAAACGGGCCCAGGGATTTTCAGCATTAAAAAAATGACATTGCGGTGCCAGCTGATCCATAAAATTCGGGGCTATATACATTATGCCTAAATGAGTTCCATAGGTTTTATATGTGCTGAAACAATAGGCATCTGCCTCAACCGATGAAAGATCAGGCCAGCAGTGTGGAGCATAGGAAACACCATCAATGACCACTTTTGCTCCAAAACTATGTCCCAAACGAGTAATTTCTTGAATAGGATTCACCGTTCCAATAATATTAGAACTATGTGTCACACAGACAATTTTAGTCTGCTTATTCAGGAGTTTTTCAAATTGGGCAAGCTCAAGTTCACCATCTTTTGCATTGACCCGCCAAAAATGCAAGGTTGCCCCTGTTTGCTTAGCCACTCTTTCCCAGGCACCAATGTTTGATTCATGATCTTGTTCAGAGACAATGATCTCATCCCCCATTTTAAGAAAACCCATACAGGCAATGCTGAGGGTATTGAAATTCTGAGTGGTTGATGGGCCAATGGTAAGGGTTTCTCTGGGTACGCCCAATAGCTCCGCAATGACACGACGACCTGCATCCATTTGTTCTCCGGCAGCAGCAGCAAGTGCATTATCACCATAGGGTTGAACTTTATTGGCTTGATAAAAATATGTCAATTTGTCGACCACGGAACTGCATGCAAAGGTCCCACCGGCATTATCAAAAAAAGCCCATTGTTTTGACTGATCCAGTTTAAAAAAGGCAAATTGCTGGCGTGCAAAAGCCACATCGAAAAAGCTTTGATCGACTTCCTGTTTCATAAATATGATTCTCCTTTGGGTACATAAGGTGATTGGTTAATTTACTTTATCAGATCATTCAGAGCGCTTGTTATCCAAGACGGCAAATTGGAGAATATTTTAGATTCTTTTTACGCCAAGTGCTTCTTAATAATCTCCTGGATGACCTTGGGATTCGCCTTGCCCTTGGAGGCTTTCATGGCCTGTCCCACAAGGAATCCCATGGATTTTTTATTTCCTTTTTTATAGTTGGTCACGGCAGAAACATTGTCAGAAATGATCTTATCAACGATTTTTTCAAGCTCTGCAGTATCAGAGACCTGCCTGAAACCGAATTGTTCAACAATTTGCCCCGGGGTTTTGTCCGTCTCAAAGAGTTTCTCCAGCACAGACTTGGCTGAGCTTGAATTGATCTCACCCTTTTCAAGCAATTGGATCAGGCCTGCAAATCTTTCAGGCGTGACTTTTGTGTTCGCCAGGGTCTGCCCACGGGCCTTTAATGCAGGAAGAAGCTGGGTAGCTATCCTGCCTGCTGCCATGCGCGCCCGTGCGCCAAGGGTCACAACGGATTCAAAGAACTCGGAAAGACCCCGTTCGGAACTCATGAGCACGGCTTCGTCGTGGAGCAATGAATACTCCTGGACAAATCGTTTTACCTTTTGACTGGGCATCTCTGGAAGAAGAGATTTTATCTTTTCGAGCCAGGGGTCCGTCAGGACTATCAAAGGGACAGATGGATCGGGAATGCAGGGTCCTTCGAACTTGGCCCGCATGGCCGTGGTAACATGTTTTTCAGGATCCCACAGACGGGTGTGCAGCACAATGGATTCTTTGTTATTGACAGCGTCGATCTGGCGTTTGATCTCATAGGCAATGGCATCACCCACATGGTGGATGGAGTTCATGTTTTTGATTTCCACCTTTGTATTGAGCTGGTCACTGCCTGCAGGCCGAATGGAAATATTTGCGTCGCACCGCATGGTTCCGGATTCCATACTGCAGTCGGCACAGCCCGTGTATCGAACCTGGTTTCTTAAGGCCTTTAAAAATTCCATGGCATCATGGGGGCTTTTGAGCTCGGGTTCTGTGACAACTTCGACAAGGGGTGTGCCTGCACGGTTGAAATCCACCAGGCTTATGGGAACCCGGCCTTCAATTTCATGTACCAGCTTTGCCACATCCTCCTCCATGTGAACATGGTGGAGTCGAAGTTTTTTCATATTTCCCTGTTCATCCAGAATCTCCACCCAGCCATTCCTGGCAAGGGGCTTATGGGCCTGGGAAAGCTGGAATCCTTTTGGAAGATCAGGATAGTAATAGACCTTCTGGTCAAAGGCACTTTCGCCCTGGATCTCGCAATTAAGGGAGAGGCAGGCAAGAATTGCCTTTTCCAGTACTTCCAGGCTCAAGATGGGAAGGGCTCCGGGCATCCAGAGACAGACAGGACAGACATTGGTGTTTGGATCATCACCCGGGTTGTTGGCGCAGTCGCAGAACATCTTGGTGGCTGAGTTCAGCTGTATATGAATTTCAAGACCGATTACTGCTTCATACTTCATGGTGCATCTCTCCTGTATAAATGTCGGATATGCGGGCTGCAAGGGCAAGCAGTCGTGCATCATCAAACCTTTGACCGATAAATTGAAGGGCAGACCTGGTGTTGTCATCATTGACAGACCCGGGGATTGAAATCGCCGGGTTCCCCGTGAGGTTTGCAAGAAGCGTCAATGAAAACACATCATAGAAATCAGATATAGTGTCTGTCTTTTGAGTCGTTGCACAAGGTTTATCAGAAACGGGCAGAACGATCATGTCCACTGTTTCAAACGCTTTTTCAACAGTTTTGATCAAACTGGCCCTGATGCGGCAGGCATCCAGAAAGGCGCTGTAATTTTTGTACTGGAAATATCCCCCCTGGAAAAGATAGGCTTTGACCAGGGGACCAAAGGATTCTCCCCTGGATTTAATGTACATCTCATTCCAGTTCTTTACCAGACCCCCTGTCCTGTGTCCATAGCGGACACCGTCGAACCTGCCGGCACTGGACGATGCCTCAACGGTTCCGATCACGTTGTGAACGGTTCTGGCAAGGGAAAAGTCTTTTATGGAGACCTCTTTAATCTGAACACCGGCCTTGCCAAGTTTCTCCACAGCCTGTTCAAATTCTTTGTTCTCTTCCTGGCCCATGGCTGAATTCAATTCCCGGACCAGGCCCACGGTCAAAGGGCCATCATGGGATTCTTCCGGAATAATAAACTGGGACATGGCCCGGTCAATGCCGGATTCTTCCATGGACGGATCATGCTCATCAAGGCCGGCCATGGTGTAAATTGTTTTTGAGATTGTTTCAAGGGACCTGGAAAGGATGCCGCAGCTCTCCATTGATGGGATTAAGCTGAACAGGCCGAAACGGGAAATAAGGCCATAACTCGGCTTAAACCCGAAACAGCCAGAGGCGGCAGCCGCCATCCTTGCCTCGCCCGTGGTGTCTGTCTTCAGCACCACATCAGAAAGTCCGCTGTTTATGGCAGCACCACAGGTATCCCCGTCAAGGCCCAGGCCAAGTTCCGCCATAAAGGTTCTTCCCTTGAAATTTGCTCCGGCATTGCGCAGGCGCAGGATCAGAGTGGCATCTTCCAGGGCCACATAATTTTCAAGAGCCACAGATTGGGCATTGCAAGGCCAGTTGGCAACGGATATGCCGGAATCAACGATCACGCGGGTTCCGGCCATGGGGCCATCCGACTCGGGCGGGGTTGAGGTGTTTATATATGTAAATATCTTAGATTCCATGAAACATCCTTTCGTGTTTCTCAATTATTCAAGAATACTTGCAACCTTGAAGTAATCCCCTTTTACAAAAGGAGCATTTTTAAACAGGTCTGATGTTTTGACAGATGAAGACCTTGTGGCTGCACTGCCTTTTCTGAAATGATTCTGTCCCCTGAACACCGAGATAGCAGGCTCGTATTCCCGGGCATTGCCAGAGACTTCTTCTGCCATCCTCACGGCATCTTCAAGAGCGCTTTGGATTATGGGCCGTTCATCTTCCTCAAAACCGATTCTGGAAACCCAGGAAATATAGTCGATGATCTCCTGCTCCTGGTCCGAACCCGGCAAAGCCTCGGTTTTGCCAAGATCCAGCAGGCCCAGTTCGGAAAGCTGCTCATGGGCCACCAGTGATGGTGCCCGGGTCAACGGACAAAATGCGCTTCTGTTCTTGGGGAAAGCCGTCACCTCCCGTATGGAAGGGGTCTTCAGAATCATGGCAACCACCCGGTCCATGCCAAGGGCAAGACCGCCGTGGGGCGGCGGGCCAAAATTAAGGGCCTGGAGGAAAAAGCCGAATTTTTCTTCTGTCTCCTGGGGCGAGAGTCCCAGGGCCGTGAACACCTTCTGCTGGATGGAAGGATCATGGATACGGATACTGCCTCCGCCTAATTCCTCTCCGTTGATAACAATATCATAGGAGCGGGACAAAAGAGAGAGAAGATCTTCCTGGTCGCTGGGATCAAAATCTATTCGGTCCGGGGCAGTAAAAGGATGATGGCTGGAAGTAACCCCATCTTCTGTGGCTTCAAACAATGGAAAATCCGTGACCCAGACAGGAACGAACCTGTCTTTGGGAATCATGTCAAGGCGATCCGCAACATGGAGGCGGAGACGTCCAAGAGCAGAATTAACCACCTCAAGGGAGGCATCGGCTATGATGAGGATCACATCTCCATTGGAGGCATTGAATAGTTCAATGATGGATCGTTGTTCTTGATCATTGAAGAACTGGACGATGTTGGAATCAAGCTTATCTTCTGTCACCCGCATCCAGGTCATGCCCTTGGCGCCAAAGCCGGGAACAATCTGTTTTGCGTATTCGTTCTGGAGAACATTTTTGCTCAGGCTTTCAGAAGCCTGTTTGACATTGATTCCCTTGATCACACCGCCCCGCTGGAGAATCTGTCTGAAGATGCTGTAGCGGGTCTCCTTAAAAATATCAGTTGCCTCGACAAAGTGCATTTCAAAACGCAGATCCGGCCGGTCTGATCCGGTTTTGTCCATGGCTTGCTGCCAGGTCATGCGGGGAAACGGCCTTGGAAGACTTGTTCCACCGACTTCAAACATCCGGCACAAAAGATCTTCAACAAGATTAAAAATAAATTCTTCATCAATGAACGAGGCTTCAAGGTCGAGCTGGGTAAATTCCGGCTGTCGGTTGGATCTCAGGTCTTCATCCCTGAAACACCTGGTGATCTGGTAGTATCGTTCAAAGCCTGCCACCATGAGAAGTTGCTTGAAAAGCTGGGGTGATTGTGGCAGGGCATAGAAATGCCCGGGATTGACCCTGCTTGGGACCAGATAGTCCCGTGCACCTTCCGGCGTGCTCTTGGTCAGAATCGGAGTTTCAACTTCGATAAACTCCTTTTGGTCCAGGAATTCTCGAATGCAGGCGTTGATTTTGTGACGTTTAATGAGAAATTGCTGCATGCCCGGACGTCTTAAGTCCAGGTAGCGGTATTGAAGCCTCAAATCTTCGGACACGGGTTCATGGCTTTCGATTTCATTTGCGCTTCCAACCATGGCTTTTTCAGTGATGGAAAATGGAAGGGTATCAGACCGACTCAGGATGGTCATATCCGTGACTATAATTTCAATATCACCGGTCTCAATATTGGGATTTTCCGTTCCTTGGGCCCGTTTTACTACCCGGCCAAAAGCCGTGATGCAGTATTCGTTTCGAAGGGATGTTGATTGTTGGCAAACCGCTTCAGGGGTAAATTCAGAACTGAAAACCAGTTGAACAATCCCGCTCCGATCCCGAAGATGGATAAAAAGGACTTCCCCGTGGTCCCGAAGCGCATCAACCCAGCCTGCAAGGTGAACGGTTTTATCGATATCGGCCGATCCCAGCCGGCCGCAATTGGATCTGTCATGGTACAGCATCCCACGCTCCTTTATTTCTTAAGTCTTCTACAATGGTTTCAGCAATTTCTATTAATTTGAGTTTGTCCACTTTTGTGCTCCGGGTCAACGGCAGTTCTTTGTCCTGGGGCCATATTTCAACATGCTGGGGTCTTTTATAAGAGGCTATGGACTTGCAGTGTTCCATCACATCCTGGCTGCTCAGAGTGATATTAGCGCCAGGACGGACAAAAGCAAAAATGCCTTCGTCAAAAAGCGTGTGTTTCAACCCGATTACTTCCACCACATCCACCCCTTCCATTTGGGCAATATGTTCTTCAACCTCTCCTGGAAAGACATTGTAGCCTTTTTGTTTGATAACAAATTTCTTTCTCCCGGAAAGATACAAGGCTTTGTAACCGTCCATCTGTTTAAAATATCCCAGATCCCCCGTATAAAGTATTCCTTCTTTTGAGACAGCTTTTTTTGTTTCTTCGGGCTGATTATAATATCCTAAGAACACAATGGGAGGATGATAACAAATTTCTCCTATCTCTTCATCAGCCAATTCTTCTCCTGCCGATCCGTTCTCTTTCATGGGATTACGAATACTTACCCGGGCCAGATCATCAAAGGCCTGTCCCACCTGACCTGCCATCTCCTCATGGGAGATATCAGCAGGTGTAAATGTCGCAAAACCGGCATTTTCAGTCATTCCAATACCTGTCCCGAATTTTGGCGCCATGGTTGATAGTTTTTTAAGAAAAGTTGTATCAACGGCTGAGCCGGCATAGGCAACAAACTCAAGGCTTGAAAGATCATATGTTTCATATCCTGGAAAATTCCAGAGCATTCTGAACATGGTTGGTATCTGCCCGATCACCTTGACTTTATGGTGTTCAATGGCTTCCAATGTGGTCTTGGTGTCAAATATCCTTAAAAGAACGGCTTTCCCTCCGATAAACATGGTGGTCATAAATGTTTCCGTGACACACCCGACATGGCTTGGGGGAAGATTCACAAGAATTGAAAAATCTTTTTTATCTCCTTTGTAATCAATGCCTCTTTCCAATATCTGGTTCTGAACAATGATATTTTCATGGCATAATACAGCAGGTTTTGGTTCTCCTGTGGTTCCCGTTGTATAAATAATCAAGGCCGGGGTTCTTTTATCCATCTTTTGATATGTTTTTTTAAGCTGTCCTGTGAAAATATCTGTCAGTTTCAACCACACAAGGCGCACCTTATTCATGAGGTCTGAAATACTGACAGCACCTTCTATAATATCTCCGGGTTTGGGATCTGCAGTGAACTGCACCAGGTGTTTTACAGACAGGCATCCCTTTTTAACAGCGTTTCCAACCAGTCTGAAATCCCGGACAGGGGTTTTCCCTAAAAAGAAAAAAGCTTTGGCCTCAATCTTGTTGATGTCCCGGACAACTTCATTCTCACTTAAGCGAAGATCCAAAGGCGCAATAATAGCCCCGATTTTAAAACAGGCATACATCAATGCCATATGCTCTGGGAGCAATACCAGCTGGGTTGCCACCCGGTCTCCTTTTTGGATTCCCATATCCAGTAATTTGAGTGCAAAAAAATCAATTAATGAACTAAACTTCTTATAGGTGACTTGCCTGCCGTCTTCATGTTGAATCATGGCCACGGAATCCGGCTGTTCTTTTGCCCATTTATCAATATAGGAATTTACAAGCGGTAATCTTTGGTTTGAGTTCATTTTATCCCCTTTTCATTATTTTTATATATCCAGCCCGAATTGCTTTTTTCAGTTCACTATTTTGGACTTCAAAAAAGATATCTGTATAATCTTTATAAGCTTTTTCCCCTGTACACAATACCTTAATATCGGTTCCGGGCAGTACCATTCCCGTAAACTGGCATGCAATCTCCAAAATCCTTGCAGGGTCTTTGTCAGCTTCATTGTTAACCAATTCTCGAATCGCATATGCCAGGGTTGCCGTTCCCTGCAGAATAATTCCGGGCAGACCCACCATCCCGGCAAAATTGGGTGAAGTGTGAATGGGAAATTCAATATTGCTGCATCCGTCATAAATATAGGGCCGTAGCGGATCAATATGAATGTCTGATGCCCATAAAACATCTGCCTCAATATCATTTTTCGGAATTAAAGGGATTTCGCCAGCTGTATCTCCCTTTCCACAGTCCACCCCCCGCAGCATGGCGCCAATATATTCCGTGAATACAGGTTTTCCATTCTGGTCTTCAGCGTCAAGACGGATAATGGCATGGGTCCCTGCACGATGGGGCAAAATAGCTTTTAATGTCCCCGTTAATGAGAGTTCATCACCGGGCCGGATCAGGCGGTGTAAAATCAGGTGTTCTGTATAGTGTACCTGGGTCATTAAAACGTCTTTTGGAAAATCTTTGGAGTCAATAAAGGTTTCCAACCGGCTCAAAATAGGCCAGGTAACGGATACTGCAAACATGGGATGGGATACAATACCCTGGTCTTGCCTGTCATCAAAATATTTCGGATTATTGTCCTCTATAGCTGCTGCAAAATTTGTGGTTTCCCGCCAGTTGATCTTTGTTTGATAGTTCAAAAGTCGCGTCCCAACAAGTCTGGCATCTAATTTCATAGCACAACTCCATTTTCACAATCCTGCTCTAATACCCTGATAATTTGAAGCACTGTTTGATTCGTCCGTGTTTCCACACCATGGGTATTGCCCAATTCAACTACTTTTCCTCCAAAAATCTCAACTTCGGTTTTACGTCCCGCCTCAATATCCTGCAGCATTGAGGTTTTTCCCTGGGGCGATAAAACATTTAAAAATTGATACCATTCTTCTATGTCCTGGTTATTCAGATTAACACCCATAACATCTGTCAATGCAATTACTTCTTTCATCAAGGCTTCCATTAAATCCTGGGCATCTGGAGATGTCTGGAAAACGCCATAGGGCGCTCGCATCACAGCGGATGCCTGGTTCATCCCAACATTGATCATGAATTTCCACCACAACATCCGGATCATATCTTTTGGTGTTTCATAAACAATTTTTGCCCTGTCAAAGGCTTCTTGAACCCAAAGAACTCTCTGGCTTAAACGGGTATTGTCAGCTTCACCAAAATAGTGTTTCCCAGGCTTGGTATAAGTTGTCTGGTTGCCATGACGTACAGCATCTATTGCAACAGAAATGGTATATAGCACCTTGTTCATGCCATAGATGGAACCAATATATTCTTCACTCTCAAGGCCATTCATGACAGAGATAATGGTGGTTGAGTCACTTACAAGTTTTTCCAGACCTTGAACTGCTTCCTCAAGATGATGATGTTTCAGAGCCACGATAATGAGATCAACGGGCGAATCAGCCTCATCAGGGTGGATGGCCGGGATTGGATAGGATTTTCCATTGATAACTAAACCCCTGGTTTTGAGCTTGTCCAAGCGTTGACCTTTAGCAATCAATACCGTTGAAAAACCATCTGTATCGAAAAATCTGCCTGCGAAATAAGAACCCATTGCTCCGGCTCCAATGATTGCTACTTTTTGGATTTTGTGCATTGATTATTCCTTTTTTAAGTCTCTTTGCATAGTTATTAAACAAGGGAATTATAATACTCAGGCCTTCTATCGCCGAACAAATCATTATTTTCAGTGATGGATTTGTTTCTGGCAATTGCCAGGTCAATTTCCTGCACAACAACCTTATCTTCCTGGGAATTTGACAGTGCTATAATATTTCCCTTTGGCCCGACAATTTGACTATTGCCTGTGAATGAGAGTTCTCCCCGGGGGCGAATCTCTTTTCCAGTTCTGTTTGCAGTTATAGAATAAACCGAGTTTTCAAGAGAGCGGGTAAGCATGGCTTTCTGGCAATATGTAAGTACTAAGTTGGAAGGGTGGCAAATCAAGTCTGCCCCTTGCAGTGCAAGTACTCGAGCCGCTTCTGGAAATACCCAGTCAAAACATATCATTACCCCTATTGTGGCCCCCTGAATTTTAACGATTCCAAGAGGAGTGTTCCCGGGATCAAAGTACTCTTTTTCAGTATTGAAAAGATGAAGTTTCCGGTAGGTATGAATAAGTCCTGATGGCCCAATCACAAGCGCACTATTATAAAGATTATCTTTGTGTCGTTCGGCAAACCCCGCCACCAGATGGAAACCATTGTCTTGACAAAATTTTGATAAACTGATTACAGTCTTAGAGTCAGATACGTCTTCTGCCAGGCCTTTAAGCTCTTTTCGATCCTCGAAAAAGTATCCTGTAAATGCCAGCTCAGGCAGTACAATAATGTCTGCTTTAACCCCTGCAAGTGTGTCTTGCACCTTTTCCAGATTCTGTGCAGGAGCGCCAAATTCAGGGCAGTATTGGTAATATCCTATTCTCATTTTACTCCTTTCATGATTTTTGCAATCCTGTTAATCTATCTCGACTGGTTCCTTACAACTTCCACAGCGCCGGGCACCGCGAAAGAGCTTCGCATCTTTTCTTACATCCCCGCAAGTTGAAGCAGTGCAGAGATAAATATAGTCTTTTGTGTTATATAAAGGGATTTTAATAAAAGCAATCAGGAAAAAAGCCTGATTTTTAATATTTCTTGCTTTCCCATATAAATTTGAATACCTGTATAGGGTTATAAATAGAAGTCATAGATCATGGGCCGTCGGCTGGGAATTTTTTGTTAGCCTGAATTTACTTAATTCCCTAAAAATGCTAAAGACCTGAAAAAAAATAAGGGGACCCTATGAAAACAGAACACAAAACAATATTTGCGGATTCAAGACGGATGCAGGGTCTTTCTGATGAAAGCGTTGACTTAATGGTCACTTCACCTCCATACCCCATGATTGAGATGTGGGATGATCTGTTTTCAGAGCAAAGTTCTTTAGTTAAAAAACAATTGAAAAAAGGAGATGGATCAGGTGCTTATGAATCCATGCATAAAATACTTGATGCCACCTGGAAGGAAGCTTATAGGGTTTTAAAACCAGGGGGCCTCGCCTGTATAAATATTGGGGATGCAACCAGATCCATTAATGGTAATTTTGCTCTATACACAAATCATGCAAGAATTCTTAAATTTACACAGGAATTAGGGTTTTCATCTCTTCCCTGCATTTTATGGAGAAAACAAACCAATGCCCCCAATAAATTTATGGGTTCCGGGATGCTGCCGGCCGGGGCATATGTTACTTTAGAGCATGAATATATCCTGATCTTAAGAAAGGGCTCCAAAAGGGAATTCAAACAAGAAGCAGACAAAAAAAACAGACGGGCAAGTGCTCTTTTCTGGGAAGAACGTAACCTCTGGTTTTCAGATATATGGTTTGATATAAAAGGAAGCCAGCAAGCTCTTAATGACAAAGATACCCGCAAAAGAAGTGCTGCCTATCCCTTTGAACTGGCTTATCGGTTAATAAATATGTATTCCGTAAAAGGGGATTTAGTTCTGGACCCTTATTTGGGAATGGGAACGACAACATCAGCAGCTATAGCATCTGGAAGAAATAGTGTTGGCTATGAAATCGAAAATACACTTCAAGATGCAAACAGCCGTTCAAAAAATGCTATTATAGAAATCTCCCAACAGATTATCAGTCAAAGACTTGTCAATCATTTAGCTTTTGTTTTCCAGAGAATAAAATCTAAGGGTAAATTGAAATATGATAATGTTCATTATGGATTTCCAATAATGACGGCCCAGGAAAAAGAACTTCTTATTAATGAACCGCTAAATATTAAAACCATTGAAGAAAATTTATCAATAGTTGATTATTCTTTGGTAGCTCAAAAAGAATTCTGCAAAGACTGGTCAAAAATTTATCAAGAAGAAAAGAAGAATTTTATAATTGAGAATTTAAAAGACCAGGTCCTCGGTAAAAATTTCAAACAAAAATCACTTTTCTAAAATTAGAAATTGGGGCATATGTTTTGTTTGACAAAAAGCAAGTTCCTATCCTAGTTTCGACATTGTTTTAGTTGCTGAGCATAACGGTCTGCATTTGTTTTTACTTTTTTAGCCACCTGCATTAGCCACTTTTTCTTTAGATACGTCCGACGTTTATATCCACCATGCCCTTCATGATACGCAAGATATTGTCCATATGCATCCCATTTAGATATTTTCAGCATGTTATAAGAGACATTTCCATACCACCCGATAAAATCAACAGCGTCTTTAAAATCATCACGATCGGCAAACCAATTGCCTGTTTTATCCTTATACCAATCCCAGGTACTGTCTTTTACCTGGGCATAACCAAATGCATCACTGGGACGAGTCCAGGGAATAAACCATAATAATGTTCGTCTGGGAGGTTTTGCACCACTGACAAAACGTGATTCCTGATGCATTATTGCCAATAGAACATGTACTGGAACCCCCCACTTTTTGTAAGATTTGTTTGCGGCTTTATACCAGCTTGATTTTTCATCAAAAATACTGCAGGCATTGTTGATATGTTTGGGTGGACCAGTTGAACAGCCTGAAAGAATAATTAAAATTAATAATAAACACAAAAAGAGCTTGGTTTTATTCATTTTATTAAAGATCCTGCTTTTACTATTCGGCCCTCTATTTTTTATTTGTCGACTTTTTTATCCATTTTTTCGTATTCAGTCTAATCCCGTTTTCTTCCAAATCCAGGATACCTTTTTTAAAAAGGCCACCGATGGTTCTTTTAAATTCTTTTTTACTCATGGAAAAAATCTTTTTAATCTCTTCCGGAGAGCTTTTATCATGACATGGTACAAAACCCCCAGCTTCTTTTAAAATGGTTACAATGGTGTCCCCAGATTCTTTTACAGAATCATAACCCGGTTTTTTTAAAGTAAGATCAATTTTTTTGTCTTCACGAATTCGCATGATATAACCCGTGCAGGCATTTCCTGCCTTTAAGTCCTGATAGGTTTCGTTTATATATAACATACCAAAGTATCTGTTATTTATTATGGCCATAATACCAATCTTGGTAATGGAGTGGATAAGAAGATCTACTTTCTGGCCCACCGTAAGATCCTTAATATCTTTATCATAATGCATGGATATTTTTGTAGTGCCAAAGACTCTGCCCGTCTTGTCATCCAAACAGATTTTTGTGAGATATTTTTTCCCGGGAACCATCCTATCCTGCTGCTCACTTTTGGGAACCAGCAAGTCTTTTTCAAGCCCCCAGTCCATAAATGTTCCAAATGATGTAACATCTTTTGCTTTAAGGAAAACAAAATCTCCAAGAATTCCATTGGGCTTTAAAGTTGTTGCAACCGGTCGATCTTCAGAGTCAGTATATACAAACACCTTAAGTGTATCACCTATATTTACATGTTCTGAAACGTATTTTTGAGGAAGTAAAATCCTGTCTTCTTCAGATTGTAAATATAAACCAAAGTCAACCCTTTTTTCCACAATCAGATCATTATATCTTCCAATTTTAAGCATGTTTTTCCTATGTTCTTTCTAATAAAAAATCCCGGTCAATGATAATGAAGCTGTCCTTGTTGATCACAGTCAGGAAGGCCCCATGTTCTTGAGGACCTCTTTTACCTGGTTGCCGTCGGCAAGTTTTCCAAAATGCTTCATAACGTCTCCCATGGCCTGCATGGGACTTTTGAACAAGGAGAGATCGACGTTGTCTCGGGTCCATTGCTCAATCTGCTCGGACGTAGCCATCTGTGGAAGATATAAGTTCAGCAGCTCCAGATAGTCTGAAGTGGTTTCTTTCTTAAACTCGAGCACAATCTTTTCTGATTTAACAAATTTACGGATAATGTTAAGCAGGTCATCATCCGTTATTTCTTCCGGCTTCTTTACCCGGGTGGTCTTTTTTCCGCTCTCCAGGGTAATGGGGACGGTGAGGCTGGGAAAAGCTCCCATGATGAGCCGCATGGTGTCCCGAACGGCTGTATCCTTTTTAATCATGGCGCTCTTCATATCATGGCGGATCTTATCGTAGAGGGAGATCCCCGAAGCTTGATTCCATCCATATTCGTTTTTAATGCCGGACATTGGCGTTATCTCTCCTTGTTATTATCAACCCTGGTTGATAGTCTTTGATTTCTTCAAGCATTTCTTCATACATTTTCGGGCAGGCACTAAATAGGCAGTCGGCCTAAAATATGTCCATATTATAGGTTTTAAATCCAATATCATCAAGTTTTATCTTAAATAAGATGTGGCATATGTTTTGCGGGTTTGTCATTGACAACTGCCATATTTTATCAGAAGGTAATTGCAATGAAATAAAGCATATACCTATACATGGGTTTATGCACCAATTTGATTTGGCTATGACAGCCATGTTTTTTAAACCATTAACAAGGAGGTAACTATTGAAACGCAATAGTCATGCCGGAAAGGCCCTTAGCGGTGGATTCGGTGCTAGTTTTCTCTCCAATGATGAGCTTGAAGAGATTCACCTGGCAACCCTTGAAGTACTTGAACATACGGGAGTGTTTGTTGAAGATCCTGAAGCCATTGAGCTTTTTCGAAATGGTGGTGCAAAGGTTGACCAGGATAGTAAAATTGTTAAACTTCAGCCTTATATGGTTGAAGAGGCCATCAGGTCAGCACCATCCAAGTTGTTTCTGGCCGGCCGGAATCCTGAAAATGATATCATCCTTGAAAGTAATAGAGTCGGCTTTACCACCTTTGGTGAAGGGGTCAAGGTAAGAGATCCATACACGGGTGAACTGCGGGCCCCCACTAAAAAGGATGTATCCAATGCCGCAAAACTGGCCGATGCCATGGATGAGATCGATGTTTATGAAAGGGCTGTGGGAGCCCATGAAGTGCCCCAGGCCGTGGCACAATTGCACAATGCAGAAGCAAGTTTTAACAATACCAGCAAGCATCTTTTCATGGGGCCCTTTGATGGATATCAGCTGGATAAAATTGTGGAAATGGCCGTTGCCATTGCAGGAAGCAGGGAAAAACTTCTGGAACGTCCTCTGGTCACATTTATTACGTGTCCCGTCAGCCCCTTAAAGCTTGTGAAAGATACCTGTGAGGTGATTATGGGCGCTGCCCGTTCAGGTATGGCCGTCAATATTCTGTCCATGGCCATGGCCGGCGGATCATCTCCAGTGACGCTTGCAGGAACCCTGGTTAATCACAATGCCGAAGTATTATCCGGAGTCGTGTTGAGCCAGTTGACCTGTAAGGGAGCCAAAGTCATTTATGGGAGCTCCACCACAGCCATGGATTTGAGACGGGCATGCGCTTCAGTGGGATCTCCTGAATGTGCCATGATCAGCGCTGCCGTGGCAAGGCTGGCACGATACTATGCTTTGCCGAGCTTTGTCGCCGGTGGCTAGGCTGACAGTAAAATATCCGATGTCCAGACTGGCCATGAAAAAACTCTTACAGCCTTGTTACCGGCGTTGGCAGGTGCCAACCTCATTTACGGCTTGGGTATGGTTGAGTCGGGCATGACATTTGATTTTGCTCAGTTGGTTATTGATAATGAATTCGCAAAAATGATTCGATATGTTCTGGGAGGAATCCCTGTGAACGATGAAACCCTGGCAGTGGATGTCACAAAGGATGTGGGACCTTTTAAAGATTTTTTAAGTCATCCCGCCACCTTTAAGCACATGCGAATTCAGTCACAGCCGAAAATCATCAATCGTCAGGGAATCGATCGATGGATGGCGGACGGATCTAAAACCATGTACGAGAAAGCAGTAAAAGAAGCACAAAACATACTGGAGAATCATCAGCCAGATCCATTACCCAAGGGGGTAAAGGAGCAATTGCGTAAAATTGTCCAGGACGCTGAAAAAGAAAAAGAGTTTTGAGGAGAAAATCATGAAAAAAATATTGACCCGTTATGGAGACGGATCTCCCGTGGAGTTAACGGAAACACAGCTTATGGAAGATATGATTGCCGGCACAGAAGATGCAGCCGACAGGGGTAATATTAATCCTTTGACCCAGGATGAAATGGATCACCTGGCAGATATTTTTAAGTGCCCATACCGGGTGGTTGGTGTGGATCCGGGTTACGAATGTGTGCTGAGTTATGACGGTTCTCCCATAAAAATGCTTCGTACCAATGTGACATCTGATCGCATCCTGGCCATGCAGATTTATGAGAAATTAATGGGTGCTGATACCCTGGAAATGGGATTTGTGGATTATAGTTATAAACCCATAAAGTCCATCCTCACCTTTGAAGAGCCTTTGATGGAGCAGGCCCTTTTGATGACTACTGCACCCATCATGTATGGGGCCCAGCCCAATCTGGGGCTATACAGCCAGCCGGACGGTCCCTTTCCCAATCCAGCGGAACTCATGCCCAGAGGAAAGATTGCCGAAGCACAGGAGTCCTACGAAATGGCCGTTGAAGAGGCGGTCAAGGATATGGTGTATGTGGCCTCCAGCATGTATGAATCCGGCGCAGACTGCATTCTTCTGGACACAGTTGGTGCTGCCGGAGATGCCGATGCCCTTGCTGGCCTTAAGACGGCAGAAATATTAAGGGAAAAATACCCTGATATTGGTATAGAGCTTGGCATGGCAGGAGATTGTTCTGGGCATGCACGGAGCACTGGAATATGACGGTGTGCGCCTGGCAGGGCTTTACAATCATCAGATGCTGGAGTTGGCCCAGAAAGCCGGGGTCAATATTTTTGGAACGGTTATGAACACCAATACCACGGAAAGCACTCCCTGGAATCTGGCAAGGGCCATCACCTATACCAAGGCGTGCAGTGACATTACAAAGATTCCGCTCCATGCAAATATTGGAATGGGTGTGGGAGGAGTTACTGTCCATGATCATACCCCCATTGATGTCACATCCCGGGCGTCAAAGGCCATGGTTGAAATCTGTCGCCTTGACGGGCTGTAGGTTGGCGTTGGTGATCCACTTGGAATGGCTATTACCCACGCAGTTGCCTCGGGAATGGGCGGAATGCGAGCAGCCGGAGATCTGGTTGCCCGTATGCAGATATCCCAGGGCATGAGACTTGTGGAAGCTAAAAAATATGTTGCAGATAAACTGGGTGTGGCAGTACGGGATCTGACCGATCCCATCATCATGTCGGAAGTTCGCAATGATTTAGGGCTGGGAACCCTTCATGCCGGCGCAAGGAGCGCCAAGGGCATTGAGGCCAAGCATAACATTGCAGACATCCTGAAAATAGATATTAACTGCGTACGTAATTTTAAAAAAAATACGGCTCCAAGATCCATGTGAGATTCTTCTGGCTTTTCCAGGTGGATGGAATAGAGCCCGGAGTAAGCATTACAGCAAACAACCTTTAGGGGTACCAGCAGGTACCCCTAATTATTATTATAAGTTGTCTATGCGGTAGATAACCCATATCAATTTCTCCATAGTCAGAGCCTGAGTCAGAGCCTGACATCAATGCCGGGTTATACTTCCTTTAATACCTTGACGGACATTTTATCAACAAGAGTTTTAGTTTTTTCTCTATATGCAAGCATATGTGGTGCTGTTAAATGTGCCTTTAAATCCTCCAGGCTGTCCCACCTTTCGATTATTGTGACACCATTAATATTCAACTCCTGGGGGGGCAGGCCTGTAGGGACGTCAATGGTTGGCACATACTCTATACATCCCTTTTCTTCAAGAACCTTTGGAATATTGGATTTAAAAATTTCAACAAATTCTGACAAATGGCCTTCTTTAATTTGTATTGATGCAATTACGTTTATCATTTCATAATCTCCTTATTTGTAAGTCTGTAAAAAATTTTTATCTTACCTTTCCCATTGCCTTGAATCAGGCAGGAATGAATCAGGATGCTTTGGTTAATCACAAGATTGCTCCGGATCTACTCATAATATGAAGATCCCTCTGTGGAAAGGGTATAACCACATTGTGTGCCTTAAAAAGTCTGTCAATTTCATACCTCAGGTTGCTTTCCGCTTCAACAAAGTTATCAATATCTGACCAGAATCTCAATCGAAAATCAAGAGAGCTTTCCCCAAAGTTGATAAATTGCACCCGGGGTTTTTGTGGGGAATCATATACCTCTTTTAATGAATCTGCTGCCTGTAACAATAGCTTTTTTACAAGCTCTGTATCTGAACCATATGCTGCTCCTACCAAAAGATCCCTTCTGATGAACGGATCTTTATGGCTCCAATTATGTTGCCAGTTTTTTTTGTTGCGAGTTTACCCCGCCGGATCCCCGCAATCTAAAAAGGCAAAAGTTTTGCAGAAAATCAGAATGCAAAGAAGCCAGCAAGCGGTATCCAGAAAATAAGAAGCAGAGACTTCTCAAGGACAACAAGAGGATATCCGGCTCGCTTTGTGAGAATATTCTGACAGCTTTGTTTATATCTTAATATGGATAATCCCTGGAAAAAGAAAAAACTGAACAGCATAAAACCAGAAATGACCATCACTCCTCTAAGATTTAAGTATTCTTTTAACTGTGACCATTTCATTGATAACCATTCATTGGTGAACAAAAGCATCCCTTTTTTATCTTTGATTTCCTTTCTCAACGTCATCTGGATATCCTCAAGGGATTTTAGCAAATAGCTATGGGTCTTTATCCCTGAGGTCAATAGATCTGACATGCGTTGAAAAATAGTGAGTTGTTTTTTCAAAAGCAGCCCATAGGATTTGAAGTCCTTTATGCCAGGTTCCCTGACCATATCTTTTACCTTAAAAGAAGCAGATTCCTGAATTCTTTGGTCAATTAAATCGATTTTATTTTTTGCCGTGGAAATATTCTGTCTGGCCTTACCTTCTTTTTCTGTCATCCTTTGAATTTTTGATTTGATTAAAGATAATGAAATGTCAATTCCCTCAACACCTTTTTCGATTACGGAAATACTGATATCAGGAACGAACAGAAAGTTTCTAAGGGAATTGATCTGAGTCCTGTAAATCTGTTGCTGATTTGAATCTTACTTAAGCATTCGTTTTTCTGCATCCAAATCCATTTCCAGGGAATCAATATTTTTTCTGGCGGCTTCAACGGCCTGCTCAAACTGTGCCTGGGAATTTTTATCGTCGGAAGTCGCCTGGGTGTCGGCTTGCCCCAATAAAAAAGAGGGCAGGCATATAAAAAGAATTACCGATAATACAATATCGTTTAATTTCCTGATCTGCACAGGACTTTGTTTTCCTTATAATAATTAATATATCAGTAACTCAATTTTCGGCATGAAGTCCTTGCAGACTCAGTCAAATCTGGCAACTCCGAAAGTTGAGTCAGAGATCTTAAGCCACCTGTAAATATGCTGTTCATTTATAGGCATGTTATTGAGTTTCGTCAAGAGAGATGGAAATCCAGTTTTATCTTAAATAACCTGGAAAAGGACTTGCCAAAAATTCAAAGTTTTTTGGGGATTATAGTTTGATTTTATTATTTTATCAGAGTAGTATCCATTTCGACAAATTTCCTGTCTTTGGGCAAATAATACATATCATAGACAGGAAACTTGCCAATATTTTTAATTATTTTAATTAATTAAACTATCAACTCAGAAAACTGAGTGAGTAGTATATATAAAACATGGGAAGAAAACTATGATATTTAAAATTAGCTTTTTCATTTCTTTGGCAATTTTTATAGTGGGAGTACTCTATCGATTTCTCGGTTTTTTTCAAGTCACAATTGGACCGGAGGCAAAATTATTTCCGTTTTCAAAACGTGTCTCAACCTTTTTAAGAAGCTTGTTTATTGTCTTTGTATCTCCCCCACGTTTTTTTCGATTCTGTAAATCTATTGTTTTGGATGTGGTACTGCAAATAAAATTGCTGCGCCAGGATTTTTTAAAATGGTGTATGCATATTTTTATCTATTATGGATTTATGGGACTTCTTTTGATACATGCCCTTGAAGCTTTTATCAGTGAACCTTTGTTTCCAGGCTATTACTCCACAATAAATCCTTTTATGCTGTTAAGGAATGTGCTGGGCGTCATGGTCATCATAGGCCTGATCATTGCCATTCAACGTCGCAGAAAAAATATCTGGTTACGATTGATAAGCAGGAAAAAAGATTATTTAGCGATTGTTGTGCTTGCCGTGATTATGATTTCAGGGTTTCTCCTTGAGGGAAGTAAAATAATATCCTCTGCAGTATTTGATGACATGATTTATGAATGGGGCGGCACCATGCTTGATGATGATGAGTTATCAGTCCTGAAAGTTTATTGGCAGGAAGAATATGGTGTGGTTTTTCCGGATCAAACAATTGAAGTTGACCCAGAGGCCCTGGAAGAGGGGGAAATAGCACATGACAATTATTGCGTTGCCTGCCATTCCAAGCCTGTTTGGGCATTTGTCTCATATCCAATATCCCTTGGAATGCGGCCAATGGCCAAACTGTTCAATGACTGGCGCCTGGATATTTGGTTGTGGTATATCCATTTTTTAAGCTGTTTTATAGGCCTTGCTTATTTGCCCTTCAGCAAATTTTTGCATATCATAACCACTCCGATAAGCATTTTGGTCAATGGGGTTGCCGGTCAAACCATAAAAAGCCCTGAAAACAGAGCTACACGAAGAGCGATGGATTTAAGTGCCTGCACCCAGTGCGGCACCTGCACCCTTCATTGTTCTGTCGCCCCGGTTTATCAAATGATTCCCAACTCCTATATTTTCCCGTCTGAAAAAATATTAGGGTTACAGGAGAGGACTTCCGGCACATCTTTAAATTCGGAAACAAGGCAAAAATTTTCCGAGGGCAGTTTTATCTGTACCAATTGTAATCGGTGCTCTGAACTTTGTCCTGCAGGTATCAACCTTCAGGATTTATGGATTGAAAGTAAAAAAGATTTATCTCAAGAACAATTTTGTGAACCGTTTGTCAAGCTCAGGAATACTCAAATAGAAAAAGGGTCGCAATCTTCTAAAGAGCCTGCCATAGTAATTCTCTCAAAACAAAATATAGAGTCAGGTCATTTGAAAAATTCCATTCGAGCCGATTCTTTTTCTCAATGTTACAAATGTACGACTTGTACCAATTCTTGTCCAATTGTCGGAATTTCAGAAAATTACAATGCTATAGGGATGGCACCGCATCAAATTATGCATGCCTTATCTTTGGGATTAACAGATATGGTAATGAATACCAGTATGATCTGGGATTGTTTAACCTGTTATCAATGTCAGGAAAATTGCCCCCAGGGTGTTCAAATTACAGATATTTTTTATGAAATCAAAAACATGGTATATGAAAAGGAATACAGATGATGAAGTATGCATTATTTTCAGGATGTAAAAGTTCCTTTTATCTTCCCCAATATCGAACTTCTGCAAAGGCTGTTTTGTCTTCCTTTGGAATTGAATTAAAGGAATTGGAATTTAATTGTTGTGGTTATCCCGTGCGCAATGAAAGTTTTGCCTCATTTTTAATCCTGGCTGCAAAAAATTTAGCGATTGCCGAACAGCAAGGGTTGCCAATCCTTACATTGTGCAAATGTTGTTTCGGTGCCTTGAAACATGCTGACCACTATTTAAAAAATGACCCCCATAAAAAGGAAATGATAGTAAATTTATTAAAAGAGGAAGGGTTAAGTTTTAACGGAACAACTAAAATCCATCACATTTTAACGGTGTTAGCCATGGATATAGGATATTCGGCCATTGAAAAACAGATAAGGAAAAAATTCAGTGGGTTGAAAATTGCTCCACATTATGGTTGCCATGCACTGCGGCCATCAAATATTACCCAGTTTGATGTTCCCCTGGCGCCCACAATTTTTGAAAAAATCATCCGATTGACCGGAGCAGAACCCGTTGATTGGTCAAAACGTCTGGAGTGTTGCGGAAATCCTTTATGGGAAAAAAATAATCAACTTTCCCTTGATATCCTGCAGCAGAAAATTGATAGTGCCAGGCAAGCAAGCGCAAACATGATATGTACGGCCTGTAATTATTGTCAGTTCCAGTTTGATGAAATTCAGAAAAATTCATTGGAACAGGCATCAGCAGAACAATTCCCCTCAATTCTTATTTCCCAGTTATTGGGTTTAAGCATGGGGCTGTCTGAAAAAGAGCTGAATATTGAAGCCAATCATATAGATCTTTCTGAAATCAGAAATTTCTTATAGCCATTATTAACCGATTGTTTTTAAAGGTAAGCAGTGTTATTATTGCCCTTAGTATAGTTTCGACTATTTAGCAATATATATTTTAAATGATAATTTAAGCTTCGGCTGAGAGTTAAATCCAAGGCTTATGGAAAACAAAAAGGATGAACAAATGACTCTTCAAACTAAATTTTCCAAAGGGGACTTTGTTGTACTTGCTGAAATGAACACCCCCAAGGGAATTGATATATCCGATCTTGTGACAAATGCAAGACATCTTAAATCCCGCATAGATGCTGTGGTAATTCCGGACATGGATAATGGTATCATGCACATGAGTGCTCTTGCCGGTGGTGCCATCATCCGGCAGCAGGGGCTTGCACCAATGATTCATATTTATGGCCGGGATCGCAACAGGATGGCCATACAGGGAGATATGCTGGCAGCCCATGTTCTTGGAATTCACAATCTTCTGGTTGTGCAGGGTGAACCTATCGCTCAGGGTGACCATCAGAATGCCAAACCCGTTGATGATCTCACTGAGTTGGACTTACTGGTCATGGTAAATTCTCTTTTGAAAGGCATGGATCTTGCCGGTTTTGAATTAAAAGGGAAACCGGAATTTTTCACAGGGTGCCAGGTTCAACCCATCCGGGATGATGGTCATCTTGAAGAAGAGTTGATCGCAGCTAAAGCAAAAGTAGAAGCAGGCGCACAATATATAATGGTTCCGCCTGTTTTTGATATTGACTACTATACTCAAATCCTAAATAAATTCAAATCATTGAATGTACCGGTTATTGCCACGGTTTTTATGTTGAAAAATGTGGGTATGGCCCGTTACATTTCCATTAATGACCCTGGCTCAAAATTATCTGAGACATTGATTAGCCGGATTCGGAAAGCAAAAGACCGGGAAACCGAATGTATCCGTATTGCCGGAGAAATGATCAAAGCGCTCAAAAAAGATGCTGCGGGGATAAAAATTTCTGCTTCGGGTTGGGAAGACCGTCTACCGGCAATTCTTGACTGTGCAGGGCTCTAACATAAACTCATCCATTTTTTTATCTGTGTAAACAAAGATTAATGGATATCCACAAATAAAAACAGGTTACAAATGCAAAAGCTTAAAGATATTCAAAATAATAAGTCAAATGGCAGAAGCGTGCTTGTTATCGGTGGTGGTGTCGGAGGAATACGTGCTGCTCTGGATTTGGCTGAATCGTGTCGAAATGTCATACTCATTGATAAATCATATTCCATTGGCGGGTTGATGACCCAGCTGGATCGAACTTTTCCAACCAATAATTGTGATTTATGTACGATATCTCCCCATTTATCCGAAAATACAAGACAGATCCATCTGGATCTGCAACCCATGACCCAACTTGAGGAATTAACAGGTGAGGCCGGTAATTTTATGGCCACACTGGTTACTGAACCAAGACATATTGATATGGACAAATGCACGGCATGCGGAGAGTGCTATAAACATTTTCCCGAGGCGGTTCGATTTACCCCAGGACTTGATCCCCGGGCTCCTACCTGCATGCGGTATCCCCAGGCAACCCCCTATGCCTTTTCCATTGATATAAAAAAAACAACCGATATAAAAGCATTGCAAAATGTCTGCAAGGCAGATGCAATTATTCCCGATGACACTAAAAAGAAAGCAATGGTTGAAGTGGCATCTGTTGTGTTAAGCATTGGGGCCGAATTGTTTGATCCTGCGGTATTGGATAATTTTGGCGGGGGACGATTTGATAATGTCGTGACGGGTTTGGAATATGAACGGATCATGTCAGCTTCCGGCCCTTTCCAGGGCGGTCTTGTAAGGGTATCCGATAAAAAACGCCCTAAAAAAGTAGCATGGATTCAATGTGTCGGATCAAGAGGAATTAATAAGGCTGATGTGCCTTATTGTTCCGGGGTTTGCTGTATGTACGCATTGAAAGAAGCCATGATCACAAAAGAACGCTTTGCCGAAAGCATTGAAGCCACAATTTTCTATATGGATATGCGGACCTATGGCAAGGATTATGAACTCTACTTTAACCGGGCGAAAAACGATTATGGCATCCGGATGATTAGAAGCCGTCCCAATTCCATTTTTGAAGACGGCAAAACCAAAAATCTTTCCATTACCTATGCCCTGTTGGAAGAGGCGCATCAAAAAACCGAAGAATTTGATATGGTTGTGCTCTCAACTGGCTTCAGGGTTCCTGAAACAACCCTGGATCTTGCCGCGCGGCTGGGTATTGAATTAAACCGCCATAATTTTGTAAAAACAGATCATTTTAATCCGGTGAAGACCTCAAAACCCGGTGTGTATGTCTGCGGTGTGGTTGAAAGTCCGAAAGATATCCCTGAAACAATGGTTCAGGCAAGCGCTGCTGCCAGTATGGCGGCCTCTGATCTTCCTTGTGTGATGGATGTCAGTGAGGCTGAAGACGCATTTATGCCGGAACGGGATGTTTCAGGGCAGGCACCCAGAATCGGTGTTTTTATCTGTGACTGCGGATTGGATATCGGGGGTATAGTCGATGTTGGCAAGATGGTGGCATTTACCGGAACAAAGGCCGATGTTGTTGTGTCCCAGGCAGTTGGATATGGCTGCAGCAGTGATTCCATGAGTGTGATTGAAGCATCTATTAAAACAAACAATTTAAACCGGGTTGTAATTGGCGGCTGTTCACCCAGAACACATGAGACCAAATTTCAGGATCTGATGCGCCGAGCGGGATTAAATAAATACCTGGTGGAAATCGTCAATTTAAGAGACCAGAATACCTGGGCTCATATGGGGCAGCCCAAAGAAGCCCTAGACAAAGCGTTTAAACTTCTTAACATCGGCATCAGCGGTGTTAGAAAAAGTCGCCCACTTATGGATCAGACGCTTCCCATGAACCAGAATGCATTGGTTGTGGGTGGCGGAGTCACTGGAATGACGGCCGCACTTCAACTGGCAAACCAGGGAATTAAAGTCTACCTTGTGGAAAGAGCCCCGGTTCTGGGTGGGTTGGCAAAGTCCATCCGAAAAACAATAGAAGGGGATGATGTGGGGCCATTCATGGCTCAATTGATGGATGATGTGTCAGCCCATGAAAATGTTCAGGTATTGACAAGGTCCATCATCGTTGATCATTCCGGGGTTCCTGGACGGTTTCAAACCGGTATCCAGACTGGTCCGAGAATGAACTATATGCAGCTGAATCACGGGGTGACCATCTTTGCCACAGGCGCCCTGGCAAACCGTCCCGATGTCTATGGTCTTGGAACCCATGCCAATATTGGAACCCAGCTTGAACTGGATGCACTAATTGAAGATGAATCTGAAAAAATAAAGGCCATGAATAATGTGGTCATGATCCAGTGTGTCGGTTCAAGAGAACCGGACAACCCCAATTGTTCAAGAATCTGCTGTCAGGCAGCCATAAAGAACGCCTTGCGCATTAAAACCATTAATCCTGAGGCAAAGATTTATATTTTATACAGGGATATTCGTACCTATGGGTTTCAGGAAGATTATTATCGGGAAGCCAGAACCCTGGATGTAAAATTCATAAGATTTGCCCTGGACAACAAACCCGAGATCCGGGTTGAAAATGACCAGGTGTCTGTTTTTGTGGATGATGTTATCCTTGGCAGAAAAATTCAGATCGAAACAGATTATCTGGCCCTTAGCACCGGGATGATAGCTGATGATGAAACCACGGAAGATCTGGCCATGATGTTTCATCTGCCCAGAACTTTGGATCACTATTTTCTTGAGGATCATGTGAAACTTCGACCCGTTGACATGTCTGTCAGAGGGATTTTCATCGCCGGGACAACGCATTCGCCTAAAACAATCCGGGAGAGTATTACCCAGGCCTATGCAGCAGCAGGGAGGGCACAAACCATGCTCGCCAAGAAGGAAATCAACTTGGGGGCTGCGATTGCCAAGATAGACGGCTCTAAATGTGCTGCCTGCCTGATCTGTGTTCGTGCCTGTCCTTTCAGTATTCCCTTTATTAATGAGGACGGCTATTCACAGATTGATCCTGCAAAATGCCAGGGATGTGGAGTTTGTGCTGCAGACTGCCCGGCAAAGGCCATCCAGCTGCTGGCCTACGAAGATGATCAGATTCTGGCTAAACTAGACGGCTTGTTTGGAGGGTTGAATTAATGGAAAATTTTGAACCGGAAATTGTTGCATTCTGCTGTCATTATTGTGCCTATACTGCTGCTGATATGGCGGGCAGCAAAAGGATATCCTATCCTGCAAACGTAAAAATCATCCGGGTGCCATGTACGGGAAAAGTGGATGCTATTCATATTATGAAAGCTTTTGAAAAAGGGGCTGATGGCGTTTATGTGGCAGGATGTCTTGAAGGGGACTGCCATTTTAAAAATGGTAATACCCGGGCCAGGTACAGGGTGGAACACGTCCAAAAGATTCTGGAGGATCTTGGCTGGGAAAAAGAACGACTGGCAATGATCAATATGTCGGCAGGAATGGGTGAACGATTTGCCAGTACCGCGTTTGAATTTACAGAAAAAATTAAAGATTTGGGACCCAGTCCCATTAAAACAACCAATACAGATAAGCATCATAAGGCAATTAGCTGATGATAAAATCTTTGGAGAAGAGAATATGATAACTGCAGAGCAAAAACCGTTAAATGAAATTATAGACTATATTTCATCCTATGACCGGATTCTTCTGGTGGGCTGTAATGAATGTGTGACCGTATGTGCAGCTGGTGGAAGAAAAGAGGTCGGCCTTCTGGCATCTGCTATTAACCTGAATTGTTTGAAACAGGGCAGGACGGTTGATATTAAAGAAATTACACTTGAAAGGCAATGCGATCCTGAATATGTAGAGGAACTTGTGTCTGAAATTGACAGGGCAGATGCCATCCTTTCCATGGCATGCGGCTGCGGTGTACAGACCATTGCAGAAAGGTATAAGGAAAAACCAGTGTTTCCTGCCGTAAACACAAAATTTATGGGGGCGTCAGAATCTCAGGGAATCTGGGTGGAAAGGTGCCAGGGGTGCGGTGACTGCCTGCTGGGAATCACCGGCGGTATCTGCCCTGTGGCAAGATGCTCCAAACATCTGCTCAACGGTCCCTGTGGCGGGACATCCAACAGCATGTGTGAAATTGCCCCGGATGTTGATTGTGCCTGGTGTTTGATCTGGGAAAGATTAAAGGCCCTTGGAATGGAAAAGCGGTATGAAGAAATTATGGAAGCAAAAGACTTCCGACCGGCTGGCGGCGGCGGACCCAGAAAAATAGTTAGAAAGGATTTGTCATTATGAAAACTGAAAGCAGACTGGAAAAGATATTGGCATCTGGAGCCCTTGCCGTGACCTCTGAAGTCGGTCCTCCCCGGGGTGCACTTCCGGAAAAGGTAAGGCAAAAGGCCAGTCTTATAAAAGATCATGTCGATGCTATCAATGTAACAGACAATCAGACCGCCATGGTGAGAATGTCCAGTTGGGCAGCCGGTGTGATTATCAAACAGATGGGGCTTGATCCCATTTTGCAGATGGTCACAAGGGACAGAAATCGCCTGGCCATGCAAAGCGATATTATTGGTGCCTATTCCCTGGGTATTAATACCATGATGTGCCTGTCGGGCGATCATGTGAAATTCGGTGATCATCCCATGGCCAAAGGGGTATTTGATCTGGATTCCATTCAATTGGTTCAGACGGTTAAAAAAATGAGGGATGAAGGCAAATTCCAGGGTGGCGCAGACATTAATACGCCGCCGAAAATGTTTATCGGTGCTGCAGCAAATCCATTTGCCGATCCTTTTGAGCTAAGGGTCATGCGTCTTGCTAAAAAAATAAAAGCAGGTGCGGATTTTATCCAGACCCAGTGCATTTTCAATCTGGATAAGTTTGAAAAATATATGGAAATGATGTGTGACAGAGGTCTTGATGAACAGGTGCATCTCCTGGCAGGAATAACCCCAATGAAATCAGCCGGTATGGCAAGATATATGAAAAACAAAGTGCCGGGCATGGATGTCCCTGATGAGGTTATCAACCGCATGGCCGGAGTTCCCAAGGAAGAACAACCCGAAGAAGGTATAAAAATAGCCATTGAATCCATTGAAAGGTTAAAACAAGTTAAGGGTGTACACGGATTTCATATCATGGCCATTGAATGGGAAGAAAAGGTTCCACAAATTGTAGAAAAAGCAGGATTATTCCCCAGACCTGTGGTATAGGAATAAAAACAAGCCCTTAAGACAATAAAAAGGAGTAATAACAATGAGTGAAAAACATCTTATTTTAGTTGTGGATGATGATCCCGATCTGGTGGAAGCGGTTTCCATGAAATTGGAATCTTTGGAGTATAGAGTTGTCAAGGCTTATGACGGTGAAGAAGCCATGGAAAAAATAAAAGAAGAAAAACCTGCTCTGGTTATCCTTGATGTAATGATGCCAAGGAAAAATGGTTGGGAAGTATGCAATGATATTAAAAAGAGTGATAGCTTGAAGGATATTGTTGTAGTCCTCTTGACGGCCGTGGCGGATTCGGTAAAAACAACCAGTTATACGCATCATGATGGTAAAACCACCCTGGCCGACGATTATGTTCCAAAGCCCATTGATCTTGATAAATTAATGGAAATTATCGGAGACCATTGCAGATAGTATCCCTTGTTGGATTGCAGAATTAACCATTGCGGGAAAGTATTTTTTATCTTTCCCGCAATGGTTATGATATCATACGATATAATTTATCGGACTTTGGGATGGTGAAGAGAATAAAAATAAATGGAATCCGTCTGAATAGAAATTATATTCAGGTGATCCAGGAAGATATTGACAGACAGGATCAGGCTCCTCTTTATCAGACCCTGGAAGCCAGCAGGATTAATATGGTGTTTATGACCTTGAACACCATGGGCGAAAGATCCTTTATTTCAGGAACCATTGTATCAAAAAATTTCTGGCAGATGGTCCATCAGGATGGATACCGGGAAAATCATCGGAATGTCAGTACCATATCCATCTATCCCCACCATTACAACTTGCGGCTATTGGGTTATCTTTTGTCGCTTCTGGGAAGACATAAATTGTCATTCCGACACATGGCGTCTTCAAATGCCATGCTGACTTTTGTTGTAGACCAGGAAAATTGTGAAGGTTTCCTAGAGATGCTTTCAGCCAGTTTTGATCTGCCCGAATCCCATGTGCCGTTTGAGCAGGATGAAAATGATGAACTGACACAATTTTTAAAAAAAAAATATCCTGAAACCCGTGCAACTTATGTTGAAGAGAAAATAAAAACTTATGGTATTGCATTGGTACCAGATCTGAATCTTGGCTCTTATCTTTTTTCTTTTGACCAGCTGGCCAAAATCAGGCAGGAGATCCCATCCATGGAAGATAAAGAAAATAAGTTTTTTTATACTGCAGCTTATATGAGCTCGCAAGAAAAGATTTGCTTTTTTTTATTGACAGGAAAATCATTGGGGATCGCAGTTCATAAAACTTGTACAGCAGACTTGTTAAGTTTTCACGGACCACATTTTGGTGACAGGCATAGTATTATCAGCAGGGCATTGAATTGTCTTTCCCAAAAATCCATCCCTATATTGCGGGCAGACTGCACTGGAGCCAGTATTGGGATTATCCTGCCTGAAGGTAAGGGAGAAGAGGCAAAACAGGCGTTGATGGATGTGTTTGAAATTCCATAACGCTATCAATGATGGGTGGTAGCATAAAAGCGGAAATTGTTTTGCAAGCGCAAAGAATAAGTTGAGGATAAAATAGTGTGAAAAAAGATTTGGACATATCAGCAGATGAAAGGTATTGGCGTGCCAGGATATTTGATTCCTTGTCATATCCCAGCGTTATTATTTCTCCTGATAAAACCCTGGTGGGTGCTAATAAGAAATTTTATGAAGCATTTAATCTCTCCGTTAAGGAAATTTTTGGAAAAAAATGTTTTAATATGTTTTTATATAAAGATACGCCTTGTCATTCAGATCAGTGTTCCATCTCCAAAGTCATAAAAGATAAAAAGAGTCACAGTTATACGTTAAAACATCATTATCGATGGGAGGAGAGGGTATTTTCTCCAATTTATGATGATAACGGAGATGTGGCTTATATCATTGGCAGCATGAGGGATATTACCCGGACCAAATCTCTTGAAGGTCAGTTGCACGGGGTGCAGGAATTTATCACCCGGGTTATCCACTCCTCTGCAAGTGCAATTGTTGCCGCCGACCGGCAGGGCAATATCAATTTAATGAACTCAGTGGCAAAAGAGCTGTTTGGCGATTATAATGGCGGGGAAGGCAAAATCAAACATACAGAACAATTGTATCCGCCGGGCAAGGCCAAAGAAATCATGAGAATGCTCCGGGATGAAAATATTGGGGGCAAGGGGAAAATTTTGATTCCACGGACCACCATTGTCAATGCACATGGAGAAAATATTGAAGTTGAGATGTCCGCTGCCATTATCTACGATGAAAAGGGTAATGAATCAGCCACAATGGCGATTTATAATGATTTGAAAGATAAGATCAAGGTTGAAAAAGAGCTGAAAATGACCCAGAAACAGCTTGCACAATCTGAAAAAATGGCATCGCTTGGCCAGCTGGCGGCCGGGGTTGCCCATGAAATAAATAATCCGCTGACAGGTGTGCTGTTTTATGCCAGCCTTCTTTTAGAGCGGAGTGATATTGACGAGAGCATGAAGGAAGATCTTGGTTATATTCTTGAAGATGCCAACCGGTGTAAGGAAATTGTTAAAAGTCTTCTGGTATACAGCCGAAGTTCAGGTGCAAAAAAAAATATTGTTCAGCTCAATGATATAGTTCAACAGAGTCTGGCCTTGATCCGGGATCAGCAGAAGTTTAGAAATATAAAAATTGAAAAAAATCTTTCCGATGAAATGATGCTCATTCATGCTGATTCCAGTAAACTTAACCAGGTTTTGATTAATCTTGTGATCAATGCAGCAGATGCCATGGATGGAGAGGGAACCATCACTTTAACCACCTATAAAGAAAAATATTTGGGCAAAATTTTCCTGGAAATAAAAGATACGGGAAAAGGCATTCCCCATGAAAATTTATCAAAAATTTTTGATCCTTTTTTTACAACCAAGGAGGTGGGGAAAAGTACAGGGCTTGGCTTAAGTATTGTTTACGGTCTTATAGAGGAACATGGAGCGAAAATTTCTGTTAAAAAAACAGGTTCACAAGGGACAACCTTTGTTCTTGAATTTCCCATGCATGTTGCCTCGGAAAGCGTACCATTCTTGTGTAATTCATAACCCTTTAAAAAAATGAAAAATTAAACTGAGAAAAGAATAATCATGAATAATAGTAAAGATTCAATAAAAGATAGTGTAAAGGATATTTTTTTTCAGCCACGGGTTCTGGTGGTGGATGATGAAGTGAGAATTCAAAGGGCCTGCCAAAGATTATTGACGGAAGAGGGATGTGATGTTGAGGTGGCGCAAAACGGTATCCAAGGGTTGAAAATGATTGAGGAAAAACATTTTGATATCATTTTGCTGGATTTAATGATGCCGGGGATGTCAGGACTGGATGTCCTGAAGGATGTTAAATCCCGTCATCCTGATACTGTGGTGATCATAATAACAGGGTATGCAACCCTTGAACACTCCATTGAAACAATGAAAAAAGGGGCTTTTGATTTTTTATCAAAACCTTTTTCACCCCAGGAATTAAGGCTTGTTATAAGCAAAGCCATTGAATTTATTCGCACGCTCCAGGACATTGCAACGGAAAAATCCAGAATGAGGGTGATGATTAATACCTTGAATAACGGTGTTTTAACAACAGATAACCAGAAACGGATTGCTCTGGCAAATCCAGCATTCTTAAAAATGATAGGCTGCAGAAAGACATCTGTTATCGGCCATAATGTGTCTGAATTTATAAAGGATGCCAGGTTGTTGGATATGATAGATCAGGCCATTAAGCAGCCTGCAGACACATTTGCAGAGATTACGGATGAGATGACCATGCCTTTTTCAAAAGAAAAAGAGGAGATGATTATTGGCATCAGGTGTATTCCGTTCAGGGATCGTCTTAATAGAAACCTGGGTTCGATTACTGTTCTCAACGATATAACTGCTTTAAAAAAGATCGATCAATTGAAATCAGATTTTGTTTCCATGGTTGCCCATGAAATAAAAAGTCCCTTAAACTCAATTCTAATGCAGTTAAATGTTGTTCTGGACGGCCTGGCAGGTGAATTAACAGAAAAACAAAAAGAGATACTGCAAAAAAGTTCTAATCGCATCAAATCTTTAACCAAACTTTCAACAGAGCTTCTGGATCTTTCCAAGATTGAATCAGGATTAATTAACCAGGACAGAGAAGAATTAAACCTGGTTGAACTCATAAGCGGTCAGATTGCTTTTTATCAGGACAAGGCAGATTCCAAATCCATTCGTCTGACAACAAAAGAGACCAAAAAAGAGATCTGGATGATGGGAAACCGGATAAACATTGAAGAGGTGGTGTCGAATTTAATATCCAATGCTCTAAGGTATAGTCCAAATGGTGGAACCATAACTGCATGGGCTGATGAAAAGAGTGATTGTGCAAAAATTGCAGTCTCAGATACGGGTCTGGGAATACCGCAAAATGATCTGGAGCATATTTTTGATAAATTTTTTCGTGTGAAAAATGAAAAAACACGTAATATTAATGGAACAGGTCTTGGGCTTGCTATAGTAAAAAGTATTGTTGAGGCCCACCACGGCACCATTGAGGTGGAAAGCCAGGTGAATAAGGGCACCTGCTTTTCCACCTATTTTCCAAGATCAGAATATAAAATTTAATTTTATTATTTCTATTCCACAGCCTCTTTCTTTAGAGCCATTTTATTCTCTTAAATATGGCGATAATCATAACAGCTATGACGATCAGGCCAATTGTTACGGCGGAAAAAGCCCATTTGTTTTCCGCACCGGGAATTCCGCTGACATTGATTCCCAGCAGGCCCGTCAAAAGGGTTAAAGGTAAAAATATGGCCGTGATAATGGCAAGGATATACATGGCCTTGTTCATCTGGTTTGAAATCCTGCTTTTGATTTCTTCCTGGGAAATAAGGGCCCTGTCCCTTGCTGATTCAATATCCTGAACAAAACGTGCGGTTCTTTCAGCCACTTCCCTGATGCGTGTCCGGTCAGATTCCGGGATCCAGTCAATCCTATCTGCTATCAGTTTTGAAAGGGCATCCCTTTGAGGGGCAATGTATCGCCTCAAATGAATTGCCGACCTCCGGATATCTGAAATTTTAGTTTGAAGCTCCAATGGATCGGCAGTTTCAATATCCTCTTCCATTTCATCCGTACAATCATCCAGATCCAGAATCACTTCGCTCATCCGGTCCGTTATTCTTTCCAAAAGGGTTGTCAGAAAATCACCTTTTGTTTTTGGTCCGTATCCCGTTAGCAGCAATTCCTTAAGTTCCTGGGACACCAGAACACGTCGATACCGGGTTGTGATAATGAAATTTTCCCCAAAAAGCATTCTGATGGCCACCATGTCCTCAGGATCCTGATCTGGATTGTGGTTAACGGCCCGAAGAATGATCATCATGCCATCTTCTGTCACAACACTTCTGGGCCGTGTGCTCTCATCGGACAGTGCCTCACAGGTGATGGGGTTTAAATTAAAGGTTTTTTCAAGCCAGCCCATGGCATCTTCATGGTTGGAATCCAGATGAATCCAGAGAAGACCATTATCAGGGCGCCAGTTTTGAATATCATCTAATGAGAAGAGCGAACCTTTCCCATTGCCATGAATCAGGCAGGCATGAACCAGGATGTTTTGGTCAATCACAAGATTTCTCCGGGTCTGCTCATAATATGAATATCTCTCTGTGGAAAGGGTATAACCACATTGTGTGCCTTGAAAAGTCTGTCAATTTCATATCTTAATTTGCTTTCCGCTTCAACAAAGTTATCAATATCTGACCAGAATCTTAACCGGAAATCAAGAGAGCTGTCCCCAAAATTGATGAATTGCACCCTGGGTTTCTGTGGGGCATCATATACCTCCTTTACTGAATCTGCTGCCTGCAGGAGCAGCGTTTTTACAAGGGCCGTATCTGAACCATATGCAACTCCCACTAAAAGATCTCTCCTGATGAAAGGATCTTTATGGCTCCAGTTGGTGACAAGGGCACTTATGAACTCGGAATTGGGGATAATGAGAGATGAATTGGTATAGGTCTGAACCAGTGTTGCTCTGACATTAATTTTTTTTACCTCTCCCCATACACCGCCCACTTCAACCACATCCCCTACCTGTATGGGACGTTCAAAAAGCAGGATCAGACCTGAGACAAAATTGTTGAATATGTTCTGCAGACCAAATCCAAGCCCGATACTCAGCGCCCCGAATACAACTGCCAGGGAGGTGGTATTCAGTCCAAAAACACTCAGACTGATCAGGATGCCCACGGACCAGATCGCATAGGTTGAAATGGTAATGACCGACCCCTTTGCTCCTGTAGAAAGACCGCTCTCTTTAAACACACGGTTGGCAATGATTTTTTCCCACAATTGAATGAAAACATAGGTTAAAAATATAACCAGAATCGAATAGGCAAAGCTTACCATGCTCAATTCAATTTTTCCGATGACATATTTTTTGTGGAATATTTCCCAGAGCCATACAAAAAATGCATCACTTGAACTCCAGGAAAACGCAAGCCCTGTCAGCGCAAACACAATGATAAGAAAATAAAGACCCTTGGATAAAATCCAGTAAAAGGGATATGATATGCAGTAAGGACTTTGGGTATCAGGTTCAATCTTTCCCTTGAAGTTATTGTCAATATCTTTCATTGAATACACAAGCAGTGCACAGACGCAGATAACCACGACAGATACCCCCCAGGAGATATACCACCAGGATGCAAAATGGCTGTAACCTGAAATGTCGGCAAAAAGACCGGCAATAACCACAACCTTTGACCATGCACTCAACAATTTGACACCCAGGGCATTGGATTGATTTTCCATTTTGCGATAGGCCTTCCAGAACAAAAATACAGCAGCAACAAGCACTATCCCTGAAAAAATCCGGATTAATGCCAGCACAATGGTATCAAAGGCGAAAAATCGGTAAGCCATAAGATAAACAAGGGTATACAGCCGGATTCCCCGGACAAATAAATTTTTCCAGCCATATAAGGCGTTAAAGAATAAAGCATCTTTTTCATTGACAATAAGTCGAATGGATTCAGATACGATTTTGGTCATCAGAATTACGATTAAAAAGGTCTTAAAAAATTTAATAAAATCCGGAAAAATAAAATATATCTGGGTTCTTGAAAGTATGGTCGCAAGAAGTATCCAGAAAATAAGAAACAGGGATTTTTCAAGGACGATAAGAGGATAGCCAGCTCTTTTTGTAAGGATATTCTGAAAGCTTTCTTTAGATTTTAATATGAATGATCCCTGGAAAACGAAAAAACCGAACAGGATAAAACCCAGAATAACCATCACCCCTCTAAGATTTAAATACTCTTTTAAGTGTGACCATTTCAGTGATAACCATTCATTGGTGAACAATTGTCTGACTTTTGAAAATGAAAGGGTTATCTCTTGTATAAAATCCTTGGACCAGATATCTTGAATTTCAATTTCATTTCTTTGGAACAAAAGCCTCCCTTTTTTATCCTTGATCTCTTTTCTTAAAGTTATCTGGATATCTTCAAGGGATTTTAGCAGGTCGATATGGGTCTTTATTCCTGCAGCCAATAGATCTGACAGATTTTGAAAAATAGTGAGCTGTTTTTCCAAAAGCAGCCCATAGGATTTGAAGTCCTTTATACCAGGTTCCCTGACCATATCTTTTACCTTAAAAGAAGCGGATTCCTGAATTCTCTGCTCAATTAAATCGATTTTCTCTTTTACCGTGGAAATATTCTGTCCAGCTTTAGCCTCTTTTTCTGTCAGTCTTTGAATTTTTGATCTGATTAAGGACAGTGAAATGTCAACTTCCTCAACACCTTTTTCGATTACGGAAATACTGATATCAGGAACAAATAGAAAGTTTCTAAGGGAATTGATCTGGGTCCTGTAAATCTGCTGCTGATTTAAATCTTCCTTATGCAGTCGTTTTTCTGCATCCAGATCCATTTCCAGGGAATCAATATTTTTTCTGGCAGCTTCAACAGCCTGTTCAAACTGGGCCTGGGAATTTTTATCGTCCAAAGAAGCTTGAGTTTTGGATTGCCCCCATAAAAAAGAGGGCAGGCATAACAAAAGAATCACCAATAATAAAATATTGTTCAATTTTTTGATCTGCACAGACCTTTGTTCTCCTAATAAAAGGTTTAATATATCAGTGATCTCATCAGTATGTAAATATGCTGTTCATTTACAGGGTATGTTATTGATGCTCTTCTATCCATGTTTTTACATCATTTAATACCTGTTCATGCTCGGGCTCATTAAATATTTCATGGTAAAGACCATTATATATTTTTATTGTTTTGTCCTTAGATCCTACTATATCATAGAGTATTTGGGCACCATCCGGATCAACCAGTTTATCGGCACCGCCCTGGGCAATCATGATGGGCAGGGTTATCTTTGCTGCCTGTTCTGTTACACTCTGCATTGTTTTGATCAGTTCTGCACCAAGCCTTGCCGTGGCTTTGCCTGTAAACACCAGAGGATCATTAACATAGGCATCTACCACGGCCGGGTCTTGGCTTACACCGTCTGGATCCAGTTTGATTAATCTGGCCCCGGGCATTATGATTGAAAGCATCTTTCCTAGAAAAATTATGGCTTGGGAGATATTGTCGGGCACTTTGATACTTGGCCCTGAAAGAACAGCTCCTGATAATTCATTCTGATGATTAAGCAGGTATGCGGCACTAATCAACCCGCCCATACTATGTCCGATCAAAAATATTGGTTTTTTGAGCTGCCATTCTTGAATCATATCAAAATAGGTCTTGAGTGTTCTTGTATAATCATGGAATCGTTCCACGTACGCTCTCTTGCCGTCTGATTTCCCATGTCCAATGTGATCGATCCCATAGACAGCATAGCCCGATGGAACCAGGTAATTGACAAGATTCATATATCGTCCACTGTGCTCGGCCAATCCATGAACAACTAAAAGTATGGCTTTAGGCTCGTCTTCAGGTAACCAATATTGATAGTAAATATTGGTATCCCGAACACCTTTGAATCTTCCATCTTGATGTTTCATTTATATCTCCTCTTTTTATATCTCCTTGTTTACTCATACTTGCACTAAAGATAGATTCCAATGTGCTTCTATATCGTTTTTTTATTGAAACCGATCCGCTGATCAGGAAAATCCGTATTCTGGAATGCGGAATGTTCGATATAAAGGTCTTTTTTATAATAAAAGGAGCCTATAAACAATAAGACTCCTGCAAGGAATGCAAATATGGGCAGGATTGTCAGGGCCTTATCAAGACCATATGTGTCGGAAAGCTGTCCAATGACAATGGGTGCAAGACTTGAGCCCAAAAGGTGCTGGATGATAATATTCAGGCTTAAAGAGACAGCACAAAGCCCGGGGTGCACGACATCCTGGGTCACGGCTACGCCGGACGGAACAAAGGCTACGGCAGTTATGCCGATGAAAAGCAGGACAATATATTGAGCACTTCCCTGTAAAAAAGCAAAGGCGATAAAAAGCAGGATTCCCGTAAGAATGGATGACAGGGCCGGAAACAAAAGTCGGGCATTTTCTCTTTTTTTTGACCACAGATCTGACAGAAAACCACCCAAAGGAGCGCCAATGATTGCAAGAACCATGATGGAACTGGCTTTCATACTTGCCTTGTCCATGGCAAGATTATCAAACCTATGAAAATATGTGGGCAGCCAGGTCAGAAGAGATGTGGTGATAAAAACATTCAAGGTAAAGGCCAGATTGTTGTAAATCAGAGTCTTATTATGGGTAAATTGTCTTGCCATATCAATGAATAGCATTTTTGTTTCTTTGCCGGTTTTTTCTTTTTTAGTGAGTTGGATGGTTTTATAATCTTTGACAAAATAAAATATTATTGCAAGGATCAGCCCGGGAATAGCCACAAGCCCGAAGGCATGTCTCCAGCCAAAGTTATGGGCTACAAATCCTCCTATGCCAATGCCAAGGGCGCTTCCAAGGGGAATGGATGCATTCCAGAACCCAAGTATTCTTGCCCTTTTTTCCTTTGGAAAATTGGCAGAGAGCATGGCTGTTCCGCCCGGGGCATATCCTGCTTCACCAATGCCAATGGCTGTTCTGGCAATTAACAGCTGTGAAAACGTTTTCGTAAAGGCACAGGCTAAAGTGGCCATGCTCCAGAATGCAGCCATGATGGAAATGCTTTTTGTACGACTCCAGCGATCAACAAGGATGGAAACAGGAAAAGAAAAAATCAGGATCGACCAATATACACTGGACATAAGGAGGCCGCACTGGGCATCCGTCAGGCCCATATCCTGCTGCAGGTAGGGAAAAAGGGATACAATAATCATGCGATCCATGTAATCAAACATGTAAAGGGCGAACAGCAGCCAGAAAATAATCCAGGATTGTTTTTTAGTCATTATTTAACCCCTTTTTATATTTGCCATGTTTGCGCACAGCCTCAAACATGGCAATGCAGTTTTCAGGATTAACCCCGGGATGCAGGGAATTTGAAGAACAGATAATCAGGCCGCCGCCCTTTGCCCCGTCGGCAATGGCCTTTATGACAGCCAGCTCAACTTGTTCCGGGGTGCCCGTGGGTAGAAGATCCACACAGTCAATATTGCCCAGAAGACAGATTTTATCACCGCAGTATTCTTTTACTTTTTTTATTTCCATGCCTGCCTGGGGTTCCAGGGGATTGATCCCATCATAACCCGTCTCAATAAGGATGTCCATAAGGGGCCAGAGGTTGCCGTCAGAGTGCCTGACCACTTTTAGACCTTTTTCATGGGCTTTGTCAACGATCTGCCTGTTATAGTGATTTACAAATGTTTTAAAATGCGCCGGAGATATCATTGGGCTTTTGGTAGATGCAATATCATCCTCAATTACCAGCACATCAAGACCGGCATCCACCAGCAGGTCAAGCTGGGCAAGATTGAATTCCAGCATCATCTGGGCAATTGCATGGACAAATTCAGGATTATTAATCATATTCATCATAAGGTTTGTCATGCCTGTTAAGCGCCAGGAACGGACAAAAATCCCCCGCATAAGCCAGAAACTTGCTTTTTGTCCCTTAAATCTGTCAATGGCAAGATGAAGAAGTCCTAATTCCTCTGCCTTAGGTACGGGGGGCTTGAATGTTTTTAATTCATCAACGGTTTTTATGGGGCGGCCGACAGGAACGGGAATGCCGTGCTCCGACAGTTTATAGATCACACCGAATCCATCTTTGACATGGAGATCATCCACTCTTGTCTCATGGCCGATTTCAAATGTTGTCATACCGTCAATGTCAAAATGTTCATGGATCATGAAAAGGGTATCAACAAGCTTGAGTTGATCATTCACATTCATAAGCCTGAAATCCTTCGGTTCAGGAAGGCCGTCCGTGATGTGTTTTCCTATCCCGATAATGGGGGCTTCGTTGATGCCGTGGATATACAGGGGGACGCAATCGGGTTCTTTGACTTCAAGGGCAGTGAGGATTCTTTGTTTTCCGTTCATGGTTTTGCCTCCATGGTAAGCATAATTTGTCCAAGACTTTTCTTTTGTCTTAATGCCTTTCAAACTCAATACTACCCTGATATTATAGTAAATGTAAACCTCACTGTTTTAGCAGCAATTTTCTTGTGATTCATAGGACAATTGCATGTAGATTTGAAAATTTCAGATGTTTATCCTGAATCTGTGATATTGACACAATTTGTATAGCAATATATTTTGGTAGTCTATGAAAAAAATTCTACATCTTCTTTATCAGCCATATAAGTGGCTTGTATATATTCCATTTTTTGGTATCTCTACACTCATTTTTGGTGCAATTGCCGCCATCCTGGCCTTTCTGATTAATGCCCGGGTGGCAAGTTATATAGGAGGTGCCATATGGGCTCGTCTAAATATCTGGATGGTACCGATATTTGTAACCGTATCTGGAAGAGAAAATATCGATATTAAACAATCTTACGTGGTGATTGCCAATCATCAGAGCGCATTTGATATTTTTGTCTTATATGGTTTCCTTGATATAGATTTTAAATGGGTAATGAAACAAGAACTGAGAAAATTACCCGGTATAGGTATTGGGTGCGAAAAAGTGGGACACATTTTTATTGATCGTTTTGATCATGAATCTGCTCTAAAAGCACTTAGTACGGCCAAAGAAAAAATAGTCAATGGTACGTCAATTATCTTTTTTCCCGAAGGAACCCGCAGTTCCGACGGGATAATCAGGGATTTCAAAAAAGGAGCTTTCAAGATGGCGCTTGATTTGGATCTGCCAATCCTGCCGGTGACAATCATCGGAACAAAGGAGATACTTCCTAATAAAACGCTGAATCTTTTCCCGGGTAAGGCCTTGATGAAGATTCATGAACCGATATCAGTAAAAGATTATTCAGATGAGAATATCAACGAACTCATTAAAAAAGCTCGGGAGATCATGGTTAAAGACATAAGCAAGGGAAAGAATTAGAAACAAGCGCTTAAATGAGGATTGCCAAAATGGTAATTTCTGAATATCACTCCATAGTTGTTATGCCGAAGATGGAAAAGCCCTATCCCTCTGTTCTGGATTTTTTAACAACCCGATTCCCTTTCATTGACAGGGAAATCTGGGAAGCCAGGATCGATGCAGGAAAGGTCCTGAACGAAAAAGGAGATCCAATATCTCAAGACACACCCTACATGCCTTTAAAAAAACTCCATTATTTCAGAGAAATGGAAGCGGAATCCATCATTCCCTTCACCGAAAGAATCATCTTCTGCGATGAAGAACTGCTTGTGGCCTGTAAGCCCCACTTTCTTCCTGTGACTCCTGGAGGACCTTATGTGAACGAGTGTCTGCTTCATCGGCTGAAAAAAAGAACCGGGAACAATGATCTTTCGCCCATCAACAGAATCGACCGGGAAACGGCAGGACTTGTTCTGTTTTCAATGAACAAAAAAACCAGGGGCCGCTATCAGGAACTGTTCATGAAAGGGGCGGTTGAAAAAACCTATGATGCAGTGACAAAATATCCCTGCGCACAGGAGAAAAGAACATGGGCCGTGGAAAACAGGATAGTCAAGGGAGACCCTTGGTTCAGGATGAAAATTGCCCCAGGTCAACACAATGCCGTTTCAAAAATATCCCTTGTGCGGTCATGGGAAAACAGAGCGCTTTTTCAATTATGCCCGGTAACAGGCAAAAAGCATCAGCTGCGACTGCATCTCAGCGGATTAGGATTTCCCATCCTCAATGACAGGTATTATCCTGACCTCCTGCCGGAACAAAAAAGGATGTTTGCAGCCCCGCTCCAGCTTCTTGCCAGAAGAATTCGATTCAAAGACCCCTTGTCAGCAAAACAGGTGACCTATGAGTCGGAACGTCTATTGCTCGTTGTTTAGCAGAATTGTTTAGCAGCATTGTTTAGCTAGGGAGCACTTTGTCAGTTTAGTGTGAATGCCATGTATTTGATGGTCAATCCCTTTGACAGGGCCGTCTTCTCAAAAGTGGAAACTATGTCATTGGCAGCGAGCCTGTTGCAATTGATCCCATGAATATTATCTGACGCTTCGACCACGTGCCCGCCCCATTTTTTGACGCAATCCCTGGTATACTTATAGAGCAGGTCATTGTCAGTTTTTAAATGCACGATACCTTTGGGGACGAGCAAGTGAGCATATACGTCTAAAAATGGGGCGGCAGACAACCGGGATTTGATTTCCCGATTTTTCAGATGCGGGTCAGGAAAGGTGAGCCAGATGTCGTGTATCGAGTGTTCCAGAAAGAACTCCTTCATACGCTCAATCCGCGCACGAAGGAAAAGGACATTTTCAAGGCCCTGTTCAAGGGCTTTTTCCGCACCGACACATATGCGATGACTCTTATAGTCGATTCCCACATAAAGTTTGGGAGGATTGACAGCAGCTAATGCAAGACTATACTCTCCTTTGCCGCAACCCAGCTCGAGAATCCTTTCCATACCCTTGTAACGTTCCTGGTACCAAGGGTATGTGCAAGAGACCCCTGGCTCGCCGAATACGGAAAAACTCACGTTGGGCAGGTGTTTAACACGTTCGTATTTGTGAAGTTTATTCTTTGCCATGGAATTGTTCCACCAGCCCTGTTTCGTATTTGCTTTTAGGAAATGCTTAATTCAATTTTTTTTCTTGCCATGGGAATGAAATATCACATATAATTGAGAACCACAAACGACCGGAGCAATCATCACATTTTCCTAAATGAAAGGAAAAAGAAATGGATCAGGAAATTATTCAATTGCATGACCATTACATTGAGGAGGGCACGAAGCGTCGGGAATTTTTAAAAAAACTGGCAATCCTGACGGGTGGCACTGCTTCTGCCCTTGCCTTTTTGCCCATGCTTGATTACAATCATGCTCATGCTGAAACCATATCCCGGGATGATTCACGTTTAAATACTAATTACCTGGATTATCCCGGTAAAATTGGGAACATCAGCGCGTATTTTGCCAGAAAAAAAACCGATGGCAAACAACCTGGGGTCATCGTTATCCATGAGAACAGAGGATTAAATCCCCATATTGAAGATATCACCCGAAGAATGGCTCTTGAGGGATTTACAGCATTAGCACCCGATGCATTATCTCCCCTGGGAGGCACTCCCACTGACCCGGATAAAGCCAGAGATCTTATAGGAAAACTTGATAGCAAGCAGACGGTTCAAAATTTTATCGCTGCTGCCCAGTATTTAAAAACCCACCCCAAGACAACCGGCAGAGTGGGCGTTATCGGTTTTTGCTGGGGTGGGGGTATGGCCAACCAATTGGCTGTACAGACACAGGACATTCAGGCTTCAGTCCCCTATTATGGAATGCAGCCTGCGGCAATTGATGTTCCGAAAATAAAAGCAGCTCTCCTTCTCCATTATGCCGGTCTTGACGAGCGGATCAACAAAGGTATTCCAGACTACGAAGCAGCCCTGAAATCAGCTGGTATTGATTACAAGCTCTACATGTACGATGGTGCAAATCATGCATTTAACAATGATACAAACCCATCCCGTTATAATCCGGTTGCTGCAGATCTGGCCTGGAAACGAACCATTGAATTTCTTTCGGAGAAATTAATGGAATAAATGCTGTCCTGATTTATTGTGTCATACAACACCGTTTGAATTTTTTCCCGCTTCCACAGGGACAGGGAGAGCTACGTCCTGTTGTTACAGGTTTGTCTTCTTGCTGTTGTATTCGTAAAAGCTTTTGAAGCTGCTCAACAAAGGGAAGACAATGATTAAAGAAATGTTTGTAGCCACGGCACAGGTGATTAAGTTTCATGGTTGATCCGGAAATGTTCTGGACTCTGTCCTTGGGGCATCCCCCATTGCAAAAGGCGAGAACTTCGCAGGATTTACACTGGGATGCCAGATAGGTTTCTTTACTCTTTCCAAACTCTCTCATGGTTTTAAGATTCATTAATTTTCCAAGAGGAGTTGTGTTCAGGTTCCCTAATTTAAACGCAGGCCTTACGAAATGATCGCATAGATACACATCTCCATTTGTTTCAACCACGGGGATTTCACCACATGTCCTGCGAAAGATACAAAGCGCATGATCCTGACCCATAGCTTTTGCACTTACTTCTTCAAACATCTGGACTTTGATACGGCCAATATCATGTGCTTTCCATTCATCAAATATGGAGTTAAGAAAAGCGCCGTATTTTTCAGGATCAACGCTATCCATTAGAGAATTAACCACGGGAAGAAAACCAATATAAACAGCACCTATTTTTTTAAAGAAACGATACACATCAAGAGGATGGTCTACATTATGATGATGTACCGCACACAGAATATCATAGGGGATCTGGTTTTTCTGCAGGAGCTGTTGCCCGAGCATAACCCGTGAATGGGTTCCCTTTCCTGATTTTGTAGTTCTATATATGTTATGAAGGTGTTCCGGACCGTCCAGGCTCAAGCCCACGGAAAAACCCTCTTTTTTAAAAAACCTGCACCATGTTTCATCCAGCAATGTTCCATTTGTCTGTATGCCGTTCTGGATCAGAACTCCTGCAGGCTGATACTTTTTTTGAAAATCCACGGCTTTTTTAAAAAAATCAATTCCCAGGAGCGTGGGTTCGCCGCCATGCCAGGAAAAGCGGACAACAGGCCCGGGATGTGCTTGAATATGCTGGCATATATAGGTCTCAAGAATATCATCAGGCATCCTTTGGGCAGAATCAGATACGGCACCTTTGGATGAATAATAACAATAATGACAGGCCATGTTGCATAAATCCCCGATGGGTTTGGCAAACACCTGGAAATCGGTTTTGACCATATTCTTAGCTTTTGTCATTTTAGTGTGAATGCCATGTGCTTAAGGAATTTGTGAAGTTTGTTTTTTGCTTAAGGTCCCTGGCTGGGGCCAAACTCCGGTTCATAGCCGACAATGAATTGGGTTGTCGTGGTGTTACGAATGGCTAAAAAGTGTCTATTGTTCTTGTCAAACGGGCAGATGGGCATGGTGCACGGTTCAAAGCCGAAGCGCCGGTAAAATTCGGGATTACCCAGAACAAATAGGGGGCTTTTTTTAATGGATTCCTGGCGCAGGGCAAATTTAAGCAGTTCTGTGCCAATACCCTGGCGTTGAAACTGGAGTGCCACAGCAAAGGGGGCAAGATGAAGGCCGCAGACTTCGTTGCCATTGTAAGCGTTTGAGAGTGCAATATAGGCAATTACTTTGTTGATATGGATGCAGACCCACTCAAGGATAGGGGTGTCATTGCCATGGAATTGCTCCACCAGCCCTGCTTCGTATTTGCTTTTAGGAAAGGCTGAATTTAGCAGGCCTGATATCTTGCTATGGATTTCCTGGGTCGGTTTTCGTATTTTCATAATTTGCGTTTTCCCTTAAATTTTTTAAGAATAAACCACAGCAATGCCAGGACAATGCAAAGGCCAAACACCAGTACACCCACTGCTGCCCAGGTTACCCAGGTGCCGTTTCTCACGAGGTTCACAGGGTTTAAGGACGGTTCTGCAATGATCCTGCCAAGTTTTTTGCTGTACTTTGCAGGGAATTTTGGTATGCCGTCATTGTCGGCATCTTCAAAACTGCCTAAATATTCAAAGGGGGCTTTCCATTCCTTGAGTTCCTGAATACCTTCCTGGTTCCTGTCCCCATCAATTACAGCCGATGACAAACTTTCAATGGGGGTGCCGTTTTTATCCTTGGGTATAATTTCCAGTATATTATATGTGTAGCCGCCAATGATTTTCAAAAATGTGGAATTGTAAATATCTGCAGTTACCCGGATGAGGGATTTATTTGCCTTGGAAAAATCAAGTTTTTTATAACCGCTTTCCTCATCCCCGGTCCAGATATCCGTAACCCGGTCAAACATGATCCGCTTAGGGTTATAGATCACTTTTGCACCGGCTATCTGTAAAAAGTAATCAGAGCCTTTTGCAGGATGGATGCTGGTGAGGATTTCAAATCCTTTTTTCAGTTCCAAAGGAGTGATGTACATTGAAATCAATGGATACCCCAAAGTTCCGTCCAGGCCAATACCAAGGGATATTGACCTGAAAAGGTCGCAGGCCTGGATGCTGTTTGTTTTCCCTTTTAAAAGATTATCCCGGATCACCCCGTTTGAAATAATGGCAACATCGGCAAAGGGGTTAAAATCTTCTGAATATTTCTTTATGACAAAGCGTATGGAATCGGCCAGAAAGTTTCCCAGAGGAGATTCTTCCTCTTTAAGTTCCAGATCAAAACCGGTCTGTGCCACAGTTTTTCTGAAGGACAATCCATGGTCCTTTAAAAATTTCTGGTCAATCTGCTCTTCATAGGCCGTAATGATATCTGAGATTTCAGGATCACCGGGAATAGTGTCATCAATGGAAATGGCCTGATAATCTGACACCCGGACCTTCTGGTTTTCAAGGGCAAGCTTGATGTGACCAATCTGCTTGCCATACTCCCAGGCCTGAACAATCAGGGTGTTGTTTATGGTAATCGGGGCTTCCATTTTTGTGTGGGTATGACCGCTGATGATCACATCAATGCCGTCCACCTTTTGTGCCAGGAGCTCATCTTCCGATTTTTCTTTGTTGGGGTTCAGGCCGCCATGGGACAGGCAGATAATAATGTCAACCTTGCCCTTCAGGGTCTCAACCATTTTTTGTGCAGCCACAACAGGATCACTGAATGAAACCGGTTTTGAAAAGGGTGCTTTTTCAGCTGCGTCCAGCCCCATGAGCCCGAATATCCCAAATTTGACCCCATCCTTTTCTATGATGGTATAGGGTTTGATAAGTCCTTTTAAAAAGGCCTGTTCAAGGGAATCATCATCAGGGCTTTCGTCACTGAAAACCATATTGGACGATAAAATGGCAGGCTGATTGTCTTGTTTTTGGGCAGCATCAAGGATCTGAGCAAGCCCCTTGGGTTTTAGATCAAATTCGTGATTTCCAAGGGTGACAGCATCATACCCCATTTTTCCAAGCAGCTCAATTTCAAAGGCTTTTTCCCTGGCCAGCACATGAAAGAAAGAGCCCATGAGGAAATCTCCACCATCCAGGACCAGGACCGGGCCATTACTTTGATCTTTGATCTTTTTGATCATTGTTGAGATTCGTGCCCACCCGCCAAGAGTATCATCATCCATAACAGTTTCAGGTGTATAATCCTGGTTGGGAGAAAACCCCAAAAAATGGGAATGAAGATCATTTGTATGAATGATGTTGATTTCTTTTTTAGCAGCATTTGCAGTATTAAAGCATATAAAGGCACTCACCAGGATCACAAGATATTTCATAAAACTATTCATGGTCTGCTCCTTTTTTTTCAGTTTTCTTTATTCATTAAAATGCATGGTAAGACTATAAACACCGTTTTCCAATTGAGCCTCCATTGGATAATTTGCCTTTTCAAATACCTTTTTCATTGGCAGGTTATCGGACAATACTTCAGCAGTCAGCCCCATAAGTCCTTGCTCCTTGGCCATTTGTATCAGGAGGTTCAGTATATAGCTGCCAATTCCGAGCCCTTGTAAAGAATCGTCGATGAGAAAGGCCACTTCTCCGTAATAGGAGCGGTCATCCCTTACAAACCTTGCTTCCGCGACAATGGTTTCATCTCCCGGATTACCGCTTAACCCAACAATGGACATTTCTTTGCTGTAGTCGATATTGACATACTCCTGCATTTTATCATGGGCCATGGTTTTGACACTATAAAAGAATCGGTAAAATTTTGCTTCATCAGAAAATCGATAGAAAAAACGACGCATCTGTTCTTCGTCAGATGGTTTTATCGCCCTGAACCTTATGGGGATTCCACCTTTAAAGATGGCATCGCAGGAAATATGGGTCGGATAAAGGTGTGTTGAATGACTGATAAAAATCTGGTTGGCGTAAAGAAGGTTTTTCTCTTTTGCCTGCTCCATAAGGAATTGACGATCATCCGGGTGAGCAATTTCTATCATGGCCTGGGCTCTTTCCCTTAAAGTTTTCCATTTCAGATTGGCCACACCGTATTCAGTTGCAATCATATATACGGATTCCCGAAGCCTGAGTTGATTGGGATAGTCCATTAATGAAAATAATATATTGGATTTCCCTTTAAGGTTACGACTGGTAAGGCCTATTACTGTACATCCTTCTTCAGAAGCTTCCGCACCTTGAAAAAAATCAATTACCTCTCCCGGGCCTGTGATGACCGATCCTGTTAAAGGAAACGCAACACCACCTAACAGGTCTACCTTTTCCGCCTGATATAAGGCAACAAATTGCGGGATTTTTCCGATAAATATGGGGTTGCAGACAAAGTCAGTGCCTTGAAATTCAACCAAAGGGTTGCGGTGGAGCCATTTCATGAGATTTTTTGACCCCATGGCATAGGAAGTCAGAGATTTGCCACGAAATGGAGTCTTTCTTGAATTGGTAACAGCACCACTTTTAACAAGCTCTGCCATGGCATCGGTAAAATAAAGAGAATGAATTCCTAAATCTTTTTTACCTTTCAGGTGTGGTACAAGCGCTTCAAACATTGAGCCGTTTGAAAAACCAAGGCAATCCCCATCCTTAATGACAGAAGCTACATTTTCAGCAACTTTTTTCATCTGTTCACTAACTTGATATCGCTCAAGGGGAACCGGCTCTTTGGTTGAGTTAACCAGAAGATCAAAATCTTTTATGGAAACAAAGGTGTCTCCATAGGTAAAAGGCATATCGCTATTGATTTCTCCAACAACCAGGCTGGCTTTATTCATGGCTTCCCTTGCAACATCCACAGCAACACCAAAACTGCAATAGCCAGCAGAATCTGGTGGTGTGATCTGGATAAAGGCCACATCAATGGGAATTTTCCCTTTATTAATGAGTTCAGGGATTTCAGATGAATAGGCTGGAATCAGGTCTATCAGTCCAGACTTAATGGTTTGTGATGAAACAAATCCTGAAAAAAATGTTTTTAAACGATAATTTTGAATGTGGAGATCTTTGACAGAGAGGATTACATTTCCCTGGATGGCCAGTTGAACAAATTCAAGATCCCTGACATTGTTTTCATCAGATTTCAAAAGAGTTTTCATAAGGGTTAGAGGCGCTGCAGGACCGGTCCCAATAAAAATAGTCATCCCAGGTCTGATTTTCATTAATGCTTCTTCTGGAGAAACCAGATTTTTTTTCCAGCCAAGTTTTTTGGATCGCGGCATTTATTAGACCCCCCTCATTGCTTCGTCCCTCAGAACACGGCGCAGGACTTTACCGATATTGGGGTAAAAAAGAGGGTGGTCCATGCAGAAGACCATTTTTGATTCTGAATCCTTGAGCTGGAGATTCAGCTCTGCCGGGGTGTAGACGGGGTTGCAGTTTACTGCCACGCCCTCCGGCCAGAAGGCTGTTTTCCATGCTTGATCTGTCATGTTGTCTCCTCTCTATGTTTTAAATTAACCGCCATGGGACAGCAGTATGTCATAATTTAAAAGAAAATTTCACGCCACCTTAATTTACTTTAACTAACTATCTTTGCTCCTACTCAAAAGTATTCCGTCTATTGAATTATCAGAATTAAAGCCATAACAAAAGTTGAATATTTCTGCTAAACAAATTCATGAATTAAAAAAGCACCAAAAGCAGAGAAAAAGATGATGGTGGGAAATGCCTGGAAAAGTTTTATCCCTGCCTCTTGGGTCATAAGTGGATTTAAAAATAAAAAAGGATTCAGTATGCTTTCAAGCAGGCCATCATTTTCTGTTTTAATCACAGATCTCTTTCACCCGTCCCACTTGACCATTAGTAAGACGAACTTTAATTCCGTGAGGATGTTTTGGGGAATTTGTAAGAATGTCTTTCACTTCGCCTTCTGTAAGTCTTCCACTTCGCTGGTCCTGTTTTAATACTATTTTAACTGATGATCCAATTTTAATATTTGATCGTGTTCTTCCGCCCACTTTAAACTCCTCAAAATTCGGTTTAACTTGAAAATGCACCTGCCCCCCTTTTACCCGAACCATGGGATAAAATTGTACAAATTCCATGTCCTTAAGCTCGAGCCCCGCGTTCAGGGCCAAGGCATATCCATCTCCAGTGAGACCCGGTGCGTTGTCGTTCTGGGAATAGATGGCACCGGCACCGGCCGATGTGCCAGTCAGAGGTGTGGAGGATGTTCACGCATTTCTCCAGACCAGCAGGCTTTCTCGAAGATGGATCGGGGCGAGGCAGAACCGCTTGTTTGTCTCCTGGGTGATCCAGCTCCTCCTGATCTTCAGGTTCGGGGACCGCCCGTCTTCACACGGCAGGATCTGGACATTATCCTTCATTCCCCGGATGGATACCCGCCGGTAGGAATCAAAAATATAGACCCATTCCTCATCCATATCAAGAATTAGGACATAATGCTCTTCTTTGGGGGTCAGGAACATATTGCACAGGACGATTCCCTTATCCTGGAGACAGGTATGAATCCGGCTGCCGGCTATCAGGCTGACCTCATATTTTTCAAGGAACTCCGTATAGACTGAAAATTTTTTCATTTTATAGGAATTGAGCCAGTTTCCAAGCAGGCGGGCCGCATACTTGCTGGTCCCCCCGATACCGAACATGGCGTTTCTTCCCACGGTATCCAGGCTGTACAGGTAGATATGGCTGATCACCATGGGTGGAATTTCATTTCTCTCAAACAGATAGGTGACGGCATTAATAAATGCTGTCGGGACACAATCATATTCTGAAACCTGGTAATGAAGCGGGACATACATTTTGATTCTCCAGACGACCTATTGCCTTTTCTTGTTTTTTTTATCAAGGCGAATAGTATAATATATTTTTGAGGCCCTGTCCCCTTAAAATCCACAACAGCTTATTTTCATTTAGCTCAGGAACCAATTGTTTTCAGCAATAGTTTATCCAGGTTTGCAGCAAACAGGTTCCGAGTTAATCTGCCTGGTTAGGTGCTATCTCCGATTTTTCTTTTGCTTCATTACACTTTTAATTAACTTTCCAAACTGTTTGTCTTTTTGTTTTTTCTCTAAATATGACATTTCATTATAAATTGATTCTTTTTTCATTTTTAAATAATTTTGATATCTTTTTTCCGGCACTTGCCCAGTTTTCACTGCGTTAATAACGGCACATCCGCTTTCATTAGTATGGGTACAATCATTAAATTGACATTTTTCTGATAGCGCTGCAATTTCAGTGAATGTTTCATTAATACCTGTTTCTACAGAAAAACTACCGAGTTCTCTCATCCCTGGATTGTCTATCAGCATTGCTCCGCAGTCTAACTTTATCAGTTGCCGGTGCGTTGTGGCATGCCTGCCTTTGCTGTCCTTTTTTCTAACGGTCTTTGTTGTATATATAGAGTCGCCAACCAGATTGTTTAATAAGGTTGTTTTGCCAACACCGGAAGATCCCAACAAACAATATGTTTGCCGAGGATACAAAAGGTCTTTAACGTTTTTCAAACTAGCTTCATCTTCATTGCTAAATGGCTGAACCTGCAAAAAGGGCATTATTTTATGGATTTCTGTTACCCTGTTTTCGATATCTTTTTTATCGAGAAGATCACTTTTGCTCAACAATACAATTGGCTCGATATTGCTATCCCTGACCATCACCAAATATCGCTCAAGTCTCCTGATGTTAAAATTGGTATCCAGAGATTGGACAATGAGTGCAACATCGATATTGGCGGCAATTAATTGAAAATCAATTCTTTTTCCAGGCGTTTTCCGTTTAAGTAGTGATTTTCTGGATAATACATTATGAATTATTGAAAAGGTATTTTCATCATAGAAAGTTGCGTAGACCCAATCTCCTACAGCAGGATAATCAAGCGGAGAAGCCGCACTAAAAACCATTTTCCCAATCAGCTCAGCAAAAACATCATTCTCCCCCTTATTTATTGTGTAGCTGTCTTTATGAACAGCAGTCACTCTTGCAATATCAAACCCATTCAAACCCGCAGGATCAACTCTATCCTGGAACCATTTTCCAAAACCAAGTGCTTCGATGCCATATGAAATCATATTCATGTGTTAAAAGAATACCCTGCTTGCAGTAACGCCTTTTCGGCAACAGGCAACTTTTTTGATTTTACCAGTATGTAATTTGTATCAAAGGTTGATATTGCAAAAATGCTGACGTCGGCTTTGGCTAAAATTGTTGAGAGATCAGCCAAAATACCAGTTAAGGCGAAGTCCAAAGGCCCCATAACTTTAATACAAGACCAATCAGTTTCTGAGTTTTCTGAAACCTCAAGTACAGATGAACTGCAGACTATTGACAGTTCATCCTCAGTTTTAGTGATACTATAAAATTGACCCTCATAGATCTGTTTTGGGATTTCATGATCTTGTGAAAACCGGTGAACTGTGAAAAGCCCTTCGAGAATGCTTATTTTTAAATTCATTTTTTATTCCCCGCTCTGTCAACTAATGTTTGCCTAACATAAGAACTAAATCCCCCCGCTGTGTATTAGATAGTCTTGCTATCATCTCACACTTGATTCTCAGGATAAAGAATATCTTTCCGGTAGCCGTATCAAGCAATGTTTCAAAGTTGCCTTGTCCTTTGGAAATAATCAAATCTGATTTATCGAAGAGTTTTCTAAATTCATACGAAGTTTCATCAAGAATCGTTCCAGGATAAATACTTCCAGAAGAAATAACTGTCGCCACCCGGTCAAGTCCAACGTAAAGGGCATCATTTAGCACAGCGTCGTTGATAATCGGTCTTTCTCTCATTGCGCAGGTAATATCTAATGAGGGAAAAGCCTTTTTTATTTCCTCTATGAAAATCTTGTCTAAAACAATCTCTCCCTCCCGAATTGTCACAGATATATAATAGAACGCTTGCAGATGAAAGGCGTTTGTAAAATTCATCATAGTGATAAATTCCAAATCCACGTTGATCAATCGAGCCAAGCTCTTTTTCAATGTCAAGATCAACATGATTCTTAGCTCCAAAATCAATAATATTGCCGGCAGCTGCGATTTTCAAGGCTGTTTGAAGAGGCGACCTGGATTCTTTGATCTTTGTTTTAAACATTTGGTAATGTTCCAAAGCAATATCGTTGGAGTAAGTCTTTATTGTTTTATATGGATCAAAGTCGCTTGGCTTGTTCATCATGTCAATTACTGTATCGGTAGCTTTCCTTATAATGTGTTGAACAACAATACCATTACCATGAGTTTCCAGAAGATATTGCATAGACTTTTCCAAGAGGCTTTTTTTCCCCGCCTCATCCATCTTCATAAGTGTTGCGATAGATACAAGTTGCTGAAATATACATGGATAACATTCGGTTGAAATATGTTTGTTTTTGGCTTTCATATCTTAAGATACCTTAATCAAATTTTTAATTTTATATCCAGCACCGGAGTCCCGCTGATGGCATCCAGTCCTTTGACAAACAATGTGTTGCCCTTGATATCCAGGAGCCTTACATCCTGGATACCGATCCTTGAGAGCCTGTCTGGGGTCCGGGAGGCGAATACCCCGACCTGTTTGCCGTCAAGTCCCCGCTTAAAGATGGTTTTAACCGAACGGGATTTATGCAGATGGGAATCGGAACAAGACCGGCTCACAATGTATCAAGGTGTGGACCCCATTGCTATACATCCGACTACTGGTTGGTCAGCGCGTCGACGGCTGCCGTGCAGATCGCCACCGATGATTGCGGATCATCGGCTGAAAATTTCTCGCCATCCTTGAGGAAAATCGCACGCCACTGGGTTTCGTTCATGCTTTTGGGGCAGAGGTCTTTCAGTTGAAAGGAATATCCTTTGGCTTCAAGAATTTCGGACAGTTTCAGAGCTGCGTGAATGTCATAGGCGGCGTGAGTAGGAACTGCCTCGCCGAGGTGGTATTTGAGTTGTTTTTCCAATCTTTCGGGTATAGATTCAGACATTATGGTCTCCAATATGATGGTTTTGTGTACGCACACGAAGTCAACTTCCCTATACGTGGGGGACATTCAGCTAACTTTTCAAAAATGATTTCCCACAGCCGACGCTTGCGGCGGATATCGATACCCGCACAGAAGGCCGGGCCTTTTCCTGCAACAATAATTGCCCGGATATCAGGATCATTGTTTAAGGATTCGAAAACAGCGGGTGCTTCTTTCCATGCCGGAGGGTTCATGGCATTCTTTTTGTCCGGTCTGACCCTATTCTCACATGCTATTCATAAAAAAGCGTATAAAATTTGTCATAGACCCAGCGGAAAAATATTGATATTTGAGTGAAATGGGAGAATAATCCATTTAACCGAGGCTCAGTTCCAACAATGAGTCCTTGCAATTGAAAACAAGAAGTAAGAATGACTGATATTGATACCCTGATTGTGGGCGGGGGCCTGAGCGGCGTCTATGCGGCCTGGCTTTTGTCCAGGGAAAATAAATCCTTTATATTGCTGGAAGCCCGGGACCGGATCGGTGGCCGGATCCAATGCCCCAAACATGACAATTTCTCCACAGACCTTGGCCCGTCCTGGTTCTGGCCAGCCTTTAACCCGAGAATTTCCCGACTGGTCAAAGAGATGGGCCTTGATGCCTATCCTCAGTATTAATCCGGACTAGGCAGATTTCAGCTGCCAGACGGCACCCCCAGGACTATTTCAGGCTACCCCATGGAGCCTGAGGGATGGAGGATTTCAGGGGGTATGATCGCCTTGGTGGACCATTTTTTTAATAACCTTCCCCGGGATGCTGTCCGCCTGAACCACCCGGTCTGTGAAATCCAAAAGCGGGAAACCGGCATTCGGGTTGGGGTGGGCGAGTTGGAACAGGAAAAACGGACCTGGTTCAAGGCCCGAAAAGTTATCCTGGCCCTTCCCCCAAGGCTGGCTGCAGCCAGTATCCTGTTTACCCCGGACTTGTCTCCGGTCCTGACCCAGGCCATGCTGAAAACCAAAACATGGATGGCAGGACACGCCAAATTTTTTGCTCTATATCCCTCTCCCCACTGGCGGCAGGCTGGCCTTTCCGGTCAGGCCTTCAGCCAATATGGTCCTCTGGGTGAAATCCACGACGGTTCCAACCGGGAACCCAACGCCCCATACGGCCTCACCGGATTCGTCAGTGTTCCGGCGGCCCAGCGAAGGGAGCCGAAAGCCCTTAAACAGGCCATCCTTGCTCAGCTCGACCTGATGTTCGGATCTCCGGCCGGCCACCCCCAGGTTTTTTATTTAAAGGATTGGGCTCAGGAACGGTTCACGGCCACTGAATTTGACCAAAGAGGTCCCCATGAGCATCCCCTGTTCAATCCGCCGGACGGGAAAAATAGTATCTGGGACAACCAGGTTCTGCTGGCCGGCACAGAAACCGATGACCAGCTGGGCGGTTATCTGGAAGGCGCTCTGGCCAGTGCCGAACGGGCCGTTAAAGAGGGGATACAGTGTTTCAACAGGATTTAAAAAAACGGCAACTGCCATATTTTTTATATCATGTGAGATTTTCCAGCCATCATCAGATTGGAATGGTTCTTGTGCCCAGACCACTTGGACAGATCATCCAAAATGTCGATGACCCGCGTGCCATAGAAAATATGGCAGGTTGGTTTGAGTGAATCCGGAACCTCAGCACAATGCCCGAAATCAAACAACGTGGGAAAGGCAAGCCACATCCTACGCCCTTCATCGGCAATGGGTGTACCACACCTTCCGCAGCTGATCTTGCAAGGCAAAAGGCGTTCGTGGCAGCTTTGTTCGCTATTAAAAAAATGCAGGTGATTGAATCCTGCAGTAAGCCTCACATGGCGCTTGTGAAATATGGCAGCCCACTGCATGGGAGCACCGTGCAGTTTCTGACAAGTCAGGCAATGGCAAATTTTTGCATCCACGGGATCGGCGCTAACCTCGTATCGAACAGCCCCACAAAAGCAAGAGGCTCTGTATTTGGGAATAAACGCCGTGTCGTTCAAGGACGCATATTCGGTTCCTAATCGGTTTTCCATGGAGAAACCTTTGATTAATTCATCGTTTCAGTTAAATGATTCCGCTTTATTTTTTTCTTTATCAGTCATTCACATTCCTTGAAGGAACTCGTAAAAGGCCCATTTTATCAGAAATCTCTTTCTGTAAGTTAGGGACTGTTATTTGATATTTTTTATTTAGAATTCCATTGGCTGCAACCTGTCGTTTCCCTTTTCCCAAGTCAATATTTTTTATATCCAATTTCTGCAACCAGGGCATGTTATATGTGTCCGCAAAATAGTGGCATTTATTTTTTCAATTTCTTAACATTATTTGGTTGAGTCACATTGATTGTTTCAAGCTCTTTTTGATGCCACACGGCCATCGCCTTACTTCGATTGTTCTTGGGAGAGAACCTTTGTTGTTGTCCTTTTTTAGGTGTGTCTCCTGCTGATCTTTTCTTTTTCTTCTTTATTCATCTTTAGATTCATAGGCTATTAGTTTGGAACTATATTATTCCAATCCCTGTTGATTCAGGATGATCACATACCTGCTGGTAACGCCCAGTATACCTTTTTTCTGCATTGCAAAAACAACTCCTGCACTGAAGCGCTGGGTCGATGGGGGCCTGGATGATATGCGTATGATACCATCCCGTCTTTTTCAGCCACCTGGGCAACGGTAAAACCACGGGATAACCTGAAGGTCACACGTAAATCGCCATTTAGGGAATTTGCCAATACTGGCATTTTCCCTAAATGGTAATGAATTGTTTTTTGATCTAACCCCAATCTCTTTGCCATCCTGTCCTGGGGGATGCCCAGGCGGTTCATGCGGAATATATCAGCCTTGTCAGGAACCAACTCCACCTCAATGGGATCAAGCCTGAAACCGTCCCTGATGTTTTCGGCAAATATACCCACACGCCTGTGATCAATGCCCTTTCTCGGATAAATATCTTCATCAAGGATAATTGAGGAAATCGGAATTCTTGTTATCTTTTGAGTCATGATTTCCCGCGTCATATTTGAAATAATCCTGTTTCTTGTTGAATCTTTTCTTTAGGATTCAAAAACAGTTATCTGTATAATATCTTTTCCAGTTTATCAGCAGCCTGCCGACGCTTGTCTGGATTCATCCGTGCCAGATTCAGCAGCTTCCATTGGATGGCTGGTAACATCTCCACTTCTGGCAACTGAAATTTTTTCCAATCCTGATTTCCCTGCTTGAGGTCCAGCAAAAAACGCCTGTCATCATCGCTCAAAGCACCATGGATTTTGTTAACCAGCTGTGGCAGAGTATCCTGCAATCGTTCAACATCGATAGCCTCAAATGTCATTCCCTCAAACTCTGTTCGATACAGTGGTGAAATATCCTGAGATTTGGGTGCCAAAAGTTCAGCCATGGGCCGGTTATGGCTCATCAGATATACCAGAAAAGCGTCCTTCAAACGTTCATTAATACCTTCGTTTTGTAACAGCCAATATGTATCATATAGATCCCGTGGATGCTGCCGATCTAATGTTGCACATATTTTTCCGGCAAACAGATCCTCAAAGCTCAGCAGTGTCGCACTGGCAAATCCAAATGCCTGCTCGGCATTTTCTGATATCCGGCGTTTCTCTACAGGGTAGACACTGCCCCGTAGTACGGGTGTTACTTCGACTTTGACATTCGTACTGCCTTGCTGCACCAATAATTTATAACGTTTACCAGCACCTTTTAGCACCAAAGCTTTTACCTGTGCACGCGGGATTCGTTTTTCAATATCCTCAATAATTTCCTCAAGAGCATTATCAATGCCAGTCAAGCTGGTGTCTCGATCTTCTATCGGAAGATAGGCTAAATCAATATCCACGGATAAACGCGGCATATTCCTCAAGAACAGGTTTATGGCAGTACCACCTTTCAAGGCAAAACATGTTTGTTTTTCCACAATTGGTAATAAGTTCACCAGCAATCGCACTTGATCAGTATAGGGAGTGTTCATTTTTTTCAGCCATATCCCTGGGAATCGTTATCAGATAGTCGGCATCATATGCCCCCCCTTTGACCAACATGCGTTTACCTCGGCCTAAATTAACCCCCTCAAGTTCCAGTGCTTGACGCCAGGAATGGTCATGGCGATCGCTGAACCATAAAAAAAGTCGTTTGGCCTTCACCTGATTACAGGCCATCAGCACATCACGAACAATGCGCGGCCTTAAATTAACAGCCCCTTCAAAAAATTTATCAGCCATTGAAAAATCAGCAGTTTCCCGAACTATAGCCAATAGTTCAACCAGGGCCAACTCTGGTGTACTATGGAAAATCGGCCAATCCCAGGCGCCAAATGGTCTGGTGAATACTGCTGTCTCCGGTATCTCTTTAAATAGTCGTCTGGTATGGATTTCAAATTTGAAAGAATCTGAAACGCTGAACGTCCAGGCGGGTATATTCTCAGTGCTGTACAGGTCTACACGCTGAATACCACCCAGCGGAAGATAGTGGGCGAAGCCCTGCAATTCAAGGGCACTCCGACCTCCCACATGAACCGAATACCCCATCTCATTCAAGGAGTAGACCACATGCTCCCACTTGAGTGGCGGCCCCGGCCGCCGGTAAACACCCTGGCTCAAAGCTTCCAGCTTGCCTGCCCGCAATGCGTAATCCACTCTGTAGCGATTAAAGCCCCGCTTCTTGAGCCAGGTGCGGTTCACCAATTGCCCTTCGGATAGGATCTGTTCAAGATTTTTTGATTCTATAGATACCATGGTTTAAGAATACCTCCTAATGCATAGTTTATATATGCAATAATAGGATTTTTCAAACCATTTGTTTAAAAACCAGTTAATTTGCATGAATTTTAGCTGCAAATTAGAGAATATGTAAACCTGTAAGTTTTTTAATCGTGGTCCCATTTTTGTTATGGTTTCAGCCGCTTTAACGCAAAGCTAACCAGCCGCCGAAAGATGTTTGCGAAGAACCGCTCACGTTCTGGCGGTCTGGTTTACCGACTTATGTAGGCCCGGCATGGGCGTGAACTAATGGGGTGAAAGTCCCCTATACGTGAATCCTGTTGATGCATATAGCATTAACACAAGTATTAGCCGAAAACAAGGGAGGGACCCCGCAGGTGAGAGTGACCAAAGGGAACATCAAACGAAAAGGAGGTATCCATCCTGTCGAACCACCGAGGAATCCTCGGTAGTTGCTGATTTTTCTAATTCATCAGAGTTGTAAATTTTTTTTTAAATCCATCGTCTTACTTTTGATGAATAAGCCAAATATTCTTCTCCAAATTTTTGTGACAGATAGCTCTCTTCAGGTTTCACAGCTTTGAATAAAAAAAGAATATAGAGAATCGGTAAGGTGAAGAGTAGCCAGAGAGAGACAATTAAAACTGAAATTCCAAATAATAGAAGCAATAGTGATAGATACAATGGATTTCGTGAAAAACGATATGGACCTTCTTGTACTATCTTAACTGTGGATTTTGCAGTGTCAAATGGAGTCCTATTCTTGATTAGTACAACAAATCCACTCAATGCAAAATAAATGGAAATAAGTATAAATGTTCCGCCGACAAGAACCCGAGTGATTAATGAAATACTGACCAGATGAATGGGTGAAAGGTATTCCAACAAAAGACCAATTCCCAAACATGCAAAGAAAAATAACGGCGGTGGTATACGAATAGCTGCATTATCATTCGGTTCATTTCCCATTGAAGAACTACTTCAAAATGCTTTGGTTCACAGGGACTATCTTAGAAATTCGCCGATACGGTTGTTAATTTTTGATAATCGGATTGAAATAATCAGCCCGGGTAAATTACCAAATAATTTGACTGTTGAAAATATTAAATTAGGAAATGCTGTTGCTCGTAATAATTTACTGGTTAGTTATTGCAGTAAGATAATGATATACAGTGGTTTAGGTTCGGGAATAACCCGTTCACTTGAAGAGCAACCAAATATTGAATTTAACAACGATATAGACGGTGAACAGTTTATAGTGAAAATACCAAGGCCTGAAGAAAAATGATGAAACTCCATTTTGACCCCAAAATAAATTTATGGTTCAAAGCCTTACGACCTGCCTTGAACCATAAATTATGTAACTTAATTTATCAATTATTTCTGATTTTATATCAGATTTAATTTCCTGATTTTATTCTTGGGGTTTGCCCATTACTTCAGAGAACATTTCGTCATCCCACAGTCTGGAATCTGCAACGTTCTGGCGAAATTTAATGAAGTCTACTGTGTCCTGACCCGTAATTTTCTTGGTATTGAATGCACCAAATCCAAGGAAAGCTTCTCCACCCATGTTTGCTGCAAGCCAGTGTCTGTGATCATTTTTCATGGTATCCCAGAAGAATTTCTTTTTCTGGCGGATACCGTCAATGGATTTGATCAGGCAGCCTGGGAACAGGTTGGCAAATTTCCAGATAACAGCCGTGACTTCTTTGTCAAGAAGTTCAAAATCCGCATTGGCCTGGTGCTGTTTGAGAAGGGCACGGCCATCTTTAAGCGCCTGTCCGGATTTGTATTCCCCGTAAACGATCTCACCGTCATCAATATATCTGTCCGTGATAATGGTGGGGTTTCTGACCCATTCACCATCGATTTTAAGAACAGGGACAACCTTGGAGATCATGCCTTTTGCTTTCATTTTATAGGAAGACCACATCTCGCAGGATACGCAGTTCCACATGGCATCTTCTGCCGTGAGGAACCAGGGAAGAAAATCCGAAGATCCGCCGGCAGGTGCTGAACCATGTTTTGGTCCTGCCTGGCCGAAAATGGCAAGGTCGGAAGAAACGGCAATATCACAGGCAAGCCCTATTTCCTGGCCGCCGGCAACCCTCATGCCGTTGACCCGGCAGATAACGGGTTTTTTGCAGGCAAGGATGGAATCCACCATGTGGTTGAACAGCTCCATGTACTGGCCATATTCATCACATCTTTTTGAATAAAATTCTGAATATTCTTTTGTATTGCCGCCTGTGCAGAATGCATAGGGGCCAGTGCCTGTAAAAACCACGGCCACAACACTTCTGTCAAGGGACGCATTTTCAAATCCGGCAATCACACCCTTTACCATGTCTGTGGTATAAGAGTTGAACTGTCTGGGGTTATTCAATGTAATCCATGCAACAAATAATTTTTCAGTCACATTTCCTGCAGGATCTGTTAATGGTCTTTTTTCATATATTACGCATGGTGCTTCTGTTCCCCAATGGGGATTTCTGTGCAACGCATGATCCTTAACCTCGTTTTCTCTTGGCATCCACTCTAAAGCCATATTTTTTCTCCTTATATAGTTGTTTTATCCGATATATCCGCCGTCAACACCCAGAACCTGGCCTGTGATATAACTTGCATCATCAGAAGCCAGAAATACAAAGGCCGGGGCAATCTCTTCAGGTTCTGCAAATCTGCCCAGCTGAATTCTGCCTTCATAGATTTTTCTGAGTTTCTCATCCGTCTGGAGTTTTCCCGTCATATCTGTCTTGGTGATACCGGGGCAGATGACGTTTACATTGATTCCATACCTGCCAAGTTCCCGGGAGGCTGATTTTGTAAATCCGATGATCCCGGCTTTTGCAGATGCATAGTTTATCTGGCCGACGGTTCCGAAAATACCGGCCGTTGAGATCACATTAATGATTTTGCCAGATTTTTGTTCTTTCATGTGGCGGCCGGCTGCCTGGGTGGTATTAAAGGCTGCCTTTAAATGGATATCAATAATGGCATCCCAGTCTTCTTCCGACATTTTAAGCAGCATGGAGGGTTTGGAAACCCCGGCATTGTTGACAACAATATCAACACGGCCCAGCTGTTTTACGCATTCTTCAACCATATCCTGTGCGCTTTTATAATTTGCAACATCAGCTGCAACGGCAACACCTTTACGCCCCAGTTTTTCAATCTCTGCCACAGTATCTTTTGCGGCTGCATCATTGGAATGGTAGTTCACCAGGACATCTGCACCTTCTTTTGCATACATCAGGGCAATGGCTCTTCCGATACCCCGACTGCCGCCGGTGACAATGGCTTTTTTCCCTTCAAGTTTCATTTGTTTTTTCCTTTTTATTTAAAAATCCGGTACAAGTACGATTCTCTGGTCTGGTGATTTTGTATGGGCTTCATCAAAGCTTTCGGCAATGGTGCTCATGGGTCTTGTCTGGACAAACTCTTCAAAATTGATTTTTCCGCTGGTGATCATGCTTAAAACAGATGGATAGTATTCAGGCAGACATCCCCAGGAACCAATGAGTTCTGCATCAAATGCCATGAGTCTTGAAATGGAATATTCAACCTTGTGGGGACCGAAACCCACAACAACCATTTTGCCTGTAAAGCTTAAAAGAGCAAGTCCAAGTTCCTGGCCTGGTTTTGAACCTGAGACTTCAAATATTTTCCAGCCAGTTGAGGGTAGACTACTCTCTTTTCTGAATGCTTTGAGCTCCCCGGAAATTTCTCTTGGGGTTTTGCCCATTGAATTAACAACAAAATCAGCACCATTTTTCAACATGACATCCAGGCGTTCCTGGTTAATATCAATGGCAACAACATTTGCACAACCAAGGGCTTTAAGCACCTGAACCATGTATTGCCCCACACCGCCGACACCAATAACAATGGTATTATCTCCCACCTGAACATCAGCTCTTTTCGCAGCCTGGAAAGGAGTTGTTGCAGCATCTGCCACCACTGCCAGTTTTTCAAGGGGGAGGTTTCCCCGGTTTGTAACTTCGCAAAGATCAATGGCAGGAACGGGAATATGACTTGAAAAGCCGCCGTAAATCCCCATGCTGTTACCCGGCATCTTTTGTGCCAGACATCTGTTTCCCCGGCCTGTTTTGCAAAGATAGCATTTTCTGCAGGGCATGACGGCAGGAATGATGACTTCTTTTCCAGTCCAGGCTGCAACGTCGGAAGCTGCATCCACGACGATTCCGGAAATTTCATGTCCCAGTGTTAAAGGGGGTTTATTAACAGTTGGCACGCCATAATAAAAATATCCAAGATCCGTGTGACATACACCGCAACCGGCTACTTCAACCAGGACTTCTCCGGGTTGAAGCACGGGAACGTCAATCTGTGTTTTTTCCAATTTGCCGGGAGTTACCTCACCGGTTTCCCTGTCTTTTTTAAAGGGGTTGACCATTTGCCAGGTCCAGATTTTATCAGGTACGTTTCCCATTTTTCTCTCCTTAAATATTTAAAAAGTTTAAGTATTATTGAACTGATCACGCCATATTCTTTGCCACAAGTTCGGCGATATCTTGTGTTTTGATTTCCTCATCTTTATTCAGTTCTTTCATGCCGTCTTCAATCATGGTTAAGCAGAACGGGCAGGCCACGGCCACATTTGCCACTTTTTGACCTGCAATTTCTTCTGCCCGCACTACATTGATTCTTTTACCAATGGTTTCCTCCATCCACATTCTTCCGCCGCCGGCACCGCAGCAAAAGCTTTCTTTGCCATGGCGGTCAAGTTCTTTGAGTCCATCTTTTGAAAGGCCCTGCAAAATTGATCTGGGTTGATCATAAATTGAATTGTACCTCCCCAGAAAGCAGGGGTCATGGTATGTTAAAGATCCTTCCAATGATTTGTTTAAGGTTATCTTACCGGATCTTATGAGCTGGTCAATGAAATCCGTATGATGGATCACTTCGTAATTTCCGCCCATTTGCGGGTATTCATGTTTAAGCGTATTAAAACAATGGGGGCAGGCCGCAATAATTTTTTTAACCTTGTAATTGTTCAGGGTTTCAATGTTTTCCTGGGCCATCATCTGGTACATCATCTCATTTCCGGTACGTCGGGCAAAATCTCCCGTGCATTTTTCTTCCTTGCCCAGGATGGCAAAGCTGATACCTGCTTTCTGCAGGATTTTGACCATGCTTGCAGATACTTTTTTGCTTCGATCATCAAAGGAACCGGCACAGCCAACCCAGAGCAGATAGTCTACATCTGCATTTTCCGCCATGATTTTAACGTCCAGTCCATCGGCCCAGTCAGCGCGTTTGTCATACCCGATACCCCAGGGATTACCGTTGCGCTCAAGGCCTTTAAATGCCACATTCAATTCCTGGGGGTAGACTCCTGCCATCAGGGCCTGGCCCTGTCTCATGGCTATTATGCGGGGAACCTGTTCAATTGTTACAGGACAGACTTCTTCACAGGCCCGGCAGGTGGTACAGGCCCAAAGAGTGTCTTCGGAAATCACCTCGCCTATAAGCGGTTTTTTGCTGTTGAGTTCAGCCATTTGTTCTAATATTTGGGCTTTGATTTCTTCATTTTTTTCAGGGTCCCCGTCCTCTTTGATGGAGGCGGCCAGCTTTGCTCTTTTAATAATATTGTCTGCATTATCAAGGAGCTCAAATTTCAGGCTGTCATTAAAATTATGCAGGTTTAAAGGCTTGTCCGTGGTGTGAGCAGGACATACTTCTTTACATCGGCCGCATTCTGTACAGGTGTAAAGATCCAGTCCCTGTTTCCAGTTGAGCTGGTGGATGTGGTTAATCCCTAATGATTCGTCTTCCCACACGGATTCATCTTCCAGATCTAAAAGCTTGGTCTTTTCATGGGGATATCCCAGGGATTTTAAAAACACATTGGGTAAGGCCGTTATGACATGGAAGTGTTTTCCCAGGGGCAAAAAATTAAGAAAGGTCAACTGGGTGATGATATGTAACCAGAACATACCAGCCAATAGATATCCCAGAGCATCCGCACCCATCCAGGAGACCAGTGAGGCTGCCCCGACGGAAACAGGGGTCCAGACAAATTCAGACCCATACTGGGGATTATTGAAAAAATGAAGCCCGGAAGGGTTGCCGTGCAGCATGATCAGGTTATACCGGGCACCATCCAGCAGGAGATCGGAAATCATCAAAACTCCGATCATGCCTAAGACAAAATAGGCTTCCCAGGTATTGTGCAGCCGCTCCGGCTTGAGAACGGCCCTGCGAAAGATGGCATAAACGGCCATGATCAGAACAATGCCCTCCATGACGTCTTTTAAGGAGATATACAGATACCCCAGTATGGACCCGTCTCCAAATAAAGGCAGTTGAAAGCCTTTTACAAACCCTTCTCCATATAAATTTAGGCTTCGGATTAACAGGATGCAGAATCCCCAGAAGATAAAAGCGTGCATGATACCGGACGCCCACTCTTTTTTCCGACCCACCAGGCGTTTCTGGCCAAGTGCTATAATCACAACATTTTTAATTCGGTCCATGATATGATTGGCCCGATCCGTGGGTTCAAGGGCCATCAGCAACAAGGCTTTTTGATACATTGTACGGCTGAAAATCGCCAGCCCGACAATGAGGAGTATTGACATAAAAATGGGACTCATAAATACCTCACCAACTTTTGTTTTGCAAATCCTTTAATTTGCTGTGAATGTATAAGGCAATCCCAGGATCATTTGCCCTGGAATTGCACTGTTAGCAATAACTTTTGGCTAAGCTCTTATTTTTTTAATCTCTTCTTGAAGTATCGGGACCACTTCAAAAAGGTCTCCAACAATACCATAATCAGCCACGTTAAAGATAGGTGCTTCAGGATCTTTATTAACAGCCAGAATTGTTTTGGAGCCGTTCATTCCTGCAAGATGCTGGATAGCGCCGGAGATACCAATTGCCATATAAAGCGTTGGGGCAACTATTTTACCAGTCTGCCCGACTTGCTTGTTATGTGCCATGAAACCACCATCCACCATGGCCCGGGAAGATCCAAAACCTGCACCCAGATCCTGGGCCAGCTCCTTTACAAGATCAATACCGGCTTGATCCTTAGCCCCACGGCCCACAGAGATGACAATGTCGGCATCGGCAAGATCGATTTCACCGCTGGCATCTGAAACAAGTTCTTTAATCAAGGCTTTTAAATCCCGTGTCGGGGCAGTAAGTTTAATCACATTTTGGGTTCCAGTGATACCTTGGGTTGCCTCAAATGCACCTGCTCTGACCACTGCTACAAGTCGTTCAGTATTAATTTTGACTTTTTGCATTACCTTATTTGCAATGGCCGGTCGTGTGACCTGGATTTGATCTCCATCCAGGGTTACATCCGTAATTTCCGTGGCGCAGGCAGCTTCCAGCTGAGCTGCTACTCTAGGTGCCATTGCCTTGCCGCCTTCGGAAAAACCAAACCAGATCAGGTTGGCCCCGGACTGATTGGCTGCGTCCACAACACATGAAGCATAAGGCCCTGCTGAGAAGAGTTCAAGACCTGCATCATCTGCAATATACTGGGTATCTGATCCTGCATCTGCCAGGTCTTTTGCCAGTGATTCGATATTATTACCTATTGCCACAACAGCGGTCTCTGCGCCAATGGCGCGGGCTTTTGATAAAAGTTCAGCCGTGCTGCTTTTGAGCACACCCTGTTTGATATCTGCTATTACAAGTACTTTAGCCATAATATTATTTTCCTTATATGAAATCGGATATAAATCCGGTTAGTCGTAAATTTGGTTAAAACACCTTTGCTTCATTGGCCAGAAGAGCAACGACAGTAGCTGTAATTTGAGCCGCATCCCCTTCAAATTTCTGCCCGCCCTGTCGTTTTTTCGATTCCATAAACTCAGTGATTTCCGATTTGAGAGAATTGCCGCCTACTTCATCATAGGAAGTTCCCAGGCCGGCTAAATCCATGACCTGGATTTTCTTTTTCTTTGCCATCATGATACCGCGCATGGCCGGCAACCGGGGCTCATTAATACTGTCACTCACCGTTATAACAGCGGGCAGGGTCACCTGTATTATTTCAGTCCCTGTATCACCCAACCGGGAAACCTTAATCGTCTGATCATCAATTACGTCTATGGTAATCACGTTACTGACGCATCCTATTCCCAAAATCTCCGCCAATATAATCCCGGTCTGACCGTTGTCCGTATCCTGGGCTTGTTTTCCTGTGATGACCAGATCGTACTCGCCTGCCTCATAAACCTTTTGCAGGACTTTGGCAAAGACAAATGAATCTGCTTTTTCCAGGGCGGGATCATCAATATGAATTGCATTATCAATTCCCATGGCATAGCATTTTCGGATCATATCCGTATTATCACCTTTGCCGATGCTGACAAGGGTTGTCTCGGCCCCATTCTTTTCCTTTAACTGAACAGCGGCTTCCACTGCATTTTCGTCCCATGCATTAATCACATATTGCAGCCCGTCTTCGACAATGGCGCCGTTTTCCACATGGATGGTCAATTCCACATCTACTACTTTTTTTGCCGTTGTGAGAATTTTCAAATGATCCTCCTGTTTATTATTATTTTTTTTTAGTTTAGTCTTTTTTGGATGAATCTGTGGTACCCTTTTCGCTCTTTATGGTCTCTTGATGCGGTTTTCACCGCAAACTATTATTAATTCATTTTTTTCAGCAGGAAAGGCAAGCGTCATGTTAAGGGCTTGCCCCATTTCAGCGGCAAGGGCTGTGGGTCGTGAGTTACTGATGATCATCGGCAGACGCGCCCTGGCCGCTTTTTGAACCAACTCATAGCTGATTCTTGAAGATAGAACCAGGATTCTGGCGCAGGACAGGGTCCCCTCCATAAAGAGTTTGCCTGTTGCCTTGTCAAGGGCGTTGTGCCGGCCCACATCTTCAGCAAAAGAGATGGCATCAAGTTTGTCGTCAAAGAGGATTGCAGCGTGGGAGCCACGGGTCCGCTGATAATATTTCTGGTTTCTGGATAGGCTGGCAATGCAATCAAAAATCTGATTCATTTCAACCTCAAAACCGCTTTCTGCCGGTGTTAATATCTGGTTGAGTTCCTTCATCATCTCCTTGCCGCAGATACCGCAACTGGTCTGGCTGACAAAGCCCCGTCTTTCAAGAAGATGGGGAATCTTTTTACTCCGTTCGGGTTTGAGCCAGATATCAATAATATTGGGGTCAGAATCTTTATCATATCCAATGGTTTTGAAATCATCGGCAGAGTCTGCAATTCCTTCCCCCAGACAGAATCCGGCCGCATGAAACACCTCTTCTCCGGGTGTTCTCATAACAACCGAATACGGCTTGTCATCAATACGAATCAAAAAGGGTTCCTCTCCTATTAATTCCAGATCAATTGTCTGCTCAGGCGAACGGGGTGAAACACCCTTTGTTTGACACCGAAGCGCTTGATAAAGTTTTGTATTCTTTCCTGCACTCAAATTTTCATATTCCTATTGTCAAACCTCTTGATGAAAAATGTTAAACTTTTTCAAGTTTTACAGCACAAACCTTGAGTTCCGGAATTTTGGCAATGGGGTCATATGCCGGATTGGTCAACTTATTGACCCGGGCCTCTTCAAAATGGAAAGGCATAAAGACAACGCCCTTTTCCACCCGGTCAGTGATGGTAATCCGTGCTTCAATTTCTCCTCTTCTGGAAGCCATTTTTATTTTATGGCCGTCACGGATATCAAGGGCCCTGGCATCCTCGGGATTAATCTCAAGAAAGCCTTCAAGCACTTCTTTATTAAGAGATTTGGAGTTCCGGGTCATGGTACCGGTATGATAATGGGCATATACACGTCCTGTGGTCATCCAGAAGGGATATTCCTCATCCACCACCTCTGCCGGCGGTTTATATTCAATGGCGTGGAAAAGTCCCTTTCCCCGGGAGAATTTTCCATCCTTGTGAAGGAAAGGTGTTCCCGGATGTTCAAGGGACGGACAGGGCCATTGAATCCCCAGCCCTTCAATGCGTTCATAGGTGATCCCGGCGTAGGAAGGGGTAAGCTCTGCAATTTCCTTGAATATGGCCTCGGGAGACTCATAATCCATTTCATACCCGACCCGGTTGGAGATATCCATAATGATCTGCCAGTCCTGGCGTGCGTCACCAACAGGATCAATGGCCTTTCTCACACGGGACACCCGTCTTTCCGTATTGACAAAGGTGCCGTCCTTTTCTGCAAAGGAAACCCCTGGCAGCACCACATGGGCAAGCTTAGCCGTGGGTGTGAGGAAAATATCCTGGACAACGAGGAGTTCCAGCCGTTCAAGAGATTTTACCACATTATTTGCATCCGGGTCAGATACCACCGGGTTTTCACCCATGATCCAGAGCGCTTTAACCTCATCCGTTTCAATACCGTGCATCATTTCAGGAATGGTCAGGCCTATTTTGGATGGCAGTGTGTCCTTTCCCCAGGCCTCGGCAAATTTTTTGTTGGCAGGTCCAATGGTTACAGGCTGGTACCCTGTATAAACATTGGGCAGACCACCCATATCGCAGGCACCCTGCACATTATTCTGGCCTCTAAGAGGATTAACCCCGGTTCCAACTCTTCCGATATTTCCCGTCAGCATGGATAAATTGGCAAGAGATTTTACATTATTGACCCCGTTGGTATGCTGGGTAATTCCCATGCAGTAAACAATAGAGGCTCTTTTTGCATTGCCGTATATCTCGGCAAGGGCAATAATATCTTCTATGGACACGCCCGTAATTTGTGAAACGGTTTCAATGCTGACTGTATCCATCAATTTTTTAAATGTTTCAAATTCCTCTGTGTTTTTTTCAATAAATTCCTTGTCTTCAAGTCCTTGATCAAGAATCACTTTCATTATCCCGTTCAGCAGGGCCACATCGGTTCCAGGTTTATGACGGACATACAGATGGGCAAGACCGGCAATCTGATTTTTCCGGGGATCTGCCACAAGCACTTTTGCCCCTTTTTCAATGGCCCTGAAAATCCGGGTGGCCACTAGGGGATGGGAAGTTGTTGTGTTGGACCCGATAATGAAAATAGCATCTGATTCTTCAAGTTCATCCGTTGAATTTGTCATTGCACCATTGCCAAAAGATGCGGCAAGACCTGCCACAGTTGAGGAATGTCACAGCCTTGCGCAATGGTCAATATTGTTTGTACCGATGCCTGCCCTGGCAAATTTCTGCATGAGATAATTTTCTTCGTTGGTCACTTTGGCAGAGGTAAAAAACCCCACTGAATCCGGACCATTGGCTTGTTTTATCTCTTTGAGTTTTGATGCGACAAAATCAAGGGCTTCATCCCAGGAAACCTCGGTGAGTTCCCCGTTTTTTCTCAGCAAGGGTTTTTTCAATCTTTTTTCAGATTGAACAAACTGATGGCCGTTCCATCCCTTGATGCAGAGTCTGCCTTCATTTACCGGAAAGGTCTTGCAGGGGATTGTGCCTGTCAGCCTGCCGTCAAGGGACTCAAGAAAAAGATTGCATCCACATCCGCAATAGGTGCAGGTTGTAAGTGTATTCCTGTATTCCATTCTCTTTCCTCTTTATGATACCTTTTTATTTTTTTGGCGCAGGAGCCATTATGTTTAAAGGTGATTTTTCATTTTTATTAATCCCGGATGTGTATCCGAATTCAGTGTTCATAATCTCAGCTGTTTTTTTGTATAAAACCCTTAAAGGAATATCTGAAGGACAGGCTTCATCACACAGCCCGCAATCAATACACCGGTCTGCCATATGCATGGCCCGGGTCAGGTGGAATACTGGGATATCAACGGGGAGATTGCCTTTTGATACCAGATCCTCGCATTCAAGGGTGCATTCCCTGCAGAAACACATGGGACAGATATCCCTGCATCCATAGCATTTGACACATTTTAAAAACTGATCCTTCCAGAAGGAAAATCGTTTTGTAAGATCCATGTCTTCAACATCCTGCAGATGCTTCTGCAAAACGCCTTCTGACTTTTCTCCTGCCACCATTTCATCGGGCCAGGGTTTTTTGCATTCACACTGAAGGGCAAGGGATTGAGGGCAGGATATCCCGATGGAAACAACCTTATCCGGTTCAAGCTGATTCAGCCGAAAAAGGGTATAAAGCCCTCTTTCATCACACCCGCGAACCAGGACTCCAAAAATATCATCCGGATATTGTCTTGCAATGGTGATCAATATTTTGTTCAAAGGATATCTAGTATCCCCGGATGTTTCCCCGTCACCAAGGCTGAGTTTTGAAAGGTCATCTCCTTTCTGGAACAGACAAGGGGTTACATGACCGTTGGCATGGGTCAGGGCAATAACCCCTTTTACAGACCCGGCGGCAAGAAGTTCGTTTATTCGTTGTTTTACTCGATCAATCATAAAAACACCTTCATGCTAAGCAATGGTTTGGGTAAGTTCTTTTTTCAGTGGTGAGGGTCCAAGTTTTTTCAGGACATCAATAAAATCATTGATTTCATCAATAAACTCGTTAGCCTCGGCCGAGGATACCCAGCTTGTCATAAGCCGTTCTTTTTCAATACCACAGAAATCCAGCATCTGGGAAAGAAGTGTTACCCTTTTTTCAGCAGAATAATTACCATACAGGTAATTGCATTCACCTAAGTGTCAGCCGCCCACAAAAACGCCGTCAACTCCTTGTTGAAAGGAGCGCAATACATGATGGGGAGACACGCTCCCGGAACACATGACCCGGACAATACGGATATTTGTCGGGTACTGCATACGACTGACCCCAGCCAGGTCAGCAGCGGCATACGCTCACCAGGTACACAGAAAACAGATAATATGGGGTTCAAAATTCTTGTGGTCCATTGACTTCTTTCCTTATATAAATGTAAACGGTTTCATCATTGTTCTAATTCATAATTATTCTAATTTTACAGGGATCAGGCCGCCCCGATCTGAGCCAGTACCTGCATAGAGTCAAATCCTCTGAGCTGTGCACTGTGGGATGGACAGGTGGCTGCACAATTCCCGCAGCCTTTGCACAGGATTCCATTGACTTCACAGATTCTTTTTGCTCTGTTATAGGTAATCGCATCATAGGGACACATGGTCAAACATGACAGGCAGCCCACACAGGTATCTTGGTTTATTTTACTGATGGAACCTGAGGTAACAACCGTATCTTTTGACAGAAGGGTTAAGACCCTGCCTGCTGCACCATATGCCTGGTTAATGGTTTCCGGTATATGCTTGGGATAATGAGCTGTTCCGCAGAGGAAAACACCATCCGTTGCAAACTCGACCGGCCTTAATTTAACATGGGCTTCTTTAAAAAACTCATCAGGACTCAGGCCTACCTTGAAAAGCCTGGCAATTTCACTGGTTGATTCAGCAGGGATAACGGCCGCGGCAAGAGAAAGTACATCAGCATCAAGTTCCAGGCGCTGGCCTAAAATCGGATCAGCAACTATTACCCTGATAAGGTTTTCCCCCCCTTCTTTAACAGCTTCCACCACGGGCTTGTCTTCAGGTGTATACCGGATAAACTGAACCCCTTGTTCTGAGGCCTCCCGATAAGCATCTTCTCTGAATCCATAGGTTCTCATATCCCTGAAAAGGATATAAATCCTCATTGCAGGGTTTTTCTTCTTAAGCTTTAATGCATTCTTTACAGCATCACCGCAGCACACTCTACTGCAATAATTTCTGTCCTCATTTCTACAGCCCACACATTGGATCATTACCAGGCTTTCAGCATTTATAATAGTTTCGTTACCTTTAGCAATCTCTCCACCCAGATCAATATGGGTGAACACATTTTCGTTCTCCCCATAAAGGTATTCTGTGGGTTTATATACATCAGCACCTATGGCAAGGACGGAGGCACCATGCTTTATCTCTTTTGTTCTTCCTTCGGTTTCCAGGGTGGTGGTAAAATTGCCCAGATAGCCTGTAACACTCTTGATTTCAGCTTCATGGGATACATGGATCAATGGATTCTTATAGACCTGGCTGATCAGGTTATCCAGATATGTCTGAACATCCAGTCCTTCCAGGGTTGTATGAATTCTTCTGGCCATCCCGCCTAAATCCTTGCTCTTTTCCACTATATGGACTTCATGGCCCTGGTTTGCAATGGAAAGGGCACAGGTCATGCCGGCAATACCACCGCCAACCACAAGAGCTGCCTTATTGACACGCAGACCATATTCCTTTAATGGTTCCAGAAGACTTGCCCGGGCCACGGACATCCGGACAATATCCTGGGCCTTTTTAGTGGCTTCATCTTTTTGCTTGGCATGAACCCAGGAGCAATGTTCCCGGATATTGGCCATGTCAAGATAATATTGATTCAGGCCGGCTTCCCTTAAGGTATCCCGGAACAAAGGTTCCAGGGTCCTGGGAGAGCAGGCTGCAATAACCACCCGGTTAAGGCCTTTTTCTTTAGCAAGATCTGTGATCTCCCTGGCTGAATTGGTGGCGCATGAAAATATCTGCTCTTTTGCATAAACCACATGGGGCAGGGTTAAGGCATAGTCAACAGTTGAAGGCACATTGACAACACTTGAGATATTTGCACCGCAATGACAGACAAAAACACCAATCCTTGGTTCTTCATTGGAAACATTTCTTTCTTCAGGGTAAATTCTTTCTTTAGCCAGCTTGCCCCGTCTGTAATCAAGCAGTTCACCAACCTGGGTGCCGGCCCCGCTGGCCGTAAACACCGATTCAGGAACATCACTGGGGCCCAGGAATGCACCAGAGACAAAAATACCAGGCCTGTTGGTTTTAACGGGATTGGAAGAGTCTGATTTGCTGAATCCGTGTGAATTCAGCTCGATTCCAAATTTTTGGGCAATCTCTTTGTAAGCCTTGGGCGGATTCAATCCAACGGATAATACCACCATGTCAAACTCTTCTCTTTTAACGCCATCGTCGGCCGTGGCATATCTGACAACCACATTTTTTGTTTCAGGGATCTCTTTTTCAATGGATGCATAGCTTCTGATAAATTCAACCCCGGGCAGTTGCTCTGCTCTTTGAAAGTATCGCTCAAAATCCTTGCCAAAGGATCGAATATCATTATGAAATATGGTGCACTGGACATCTTCGTAATGGTGTTTGGTTAAAATGACCTGTTTCTGGGTATAGGTGCAGCACACGCCTGAGCAATAACTGTTATCCCCTTCCGTGACCCTTCTTGAACCCACGCATTGAATCCAGGCGATTTTTTTTGGATGTTTCTTATCAATGGTTCGAAGGACCTCTCCCTCAAAAGGGCCGGTGGAGCTTAAGAGCCGCTCATAATCCATGCTGGTGACAACATTCTGCATGGTTTTATAGCCATATTCCTCTTTTGCACTGGGATCAAAGGGTGTAATACCGGAAGATAAAATAATCGCCCCGACATTGATGTCCGTCTTTTTGGTGGTTTGCCTGAAATCTATGGCCCCTGTCTTACAGACACCACTACAGATATCACATTTTTTGTCTTTCAGTCTGAGGCAGCTGTCATCAATATATGCGACAAGGGGAATGGCCTGAGAAAAATAAACATGAACCGCCTTATTATCTGATATATCCTGATTAAATGAATCAGGATAGTGAACGGGGCAGTATTGAACACAGGTTGTACATCCCGTGCATTTATCCTCTATAATATATCGGGGTTTGGTTTTAAGGGATACCTTAAAGTCCCCTTTTTTTCCTTCCACCGTGTCAACTTCTGTGAATGTTAAAACCTCTATGTTTGGATGCCGGCCGACCTCGACCAGTTTAGGAGAGAGAATTCACATTGAGCAGTCATTGGTGGGAAAGGTCTTGTCCAGTTGGGCCATGTGCCCGCCGATACTCGCCCCTTTCTCAACCAGGTAAACCTTGAAGCCGGCCGTGGCAAGATCAAGAGAGGCCTGGATACCGCTGACCCCTCCGCCAACAACCATTACGTCTCCAAAATTTTTGTCTCCCAGCCTTTTCGAAATAAGACTGTCAGAACCATGACTATCAGAAAGTTGTTGAATTATTTCTTTTGGCAATACGTCGTTTCCCACTTTCTATCTCCTCATCATTAAATCATATCACTGATAATTTCGGTGATGTCTTTAACCTCTATGACCTTTTCATACTCAAGGTTAAGGCGGCTTTCTTCAAAGTTGGTGATGCAGTATGGACAGGATGTTGCCAATATTTGCGCTCCTGTCTTTTCGGCCTGTTTGAGTCTGATGTCGGAGAATCTTTCTTTCTGGGGGGTGTCCATCCAGATCCTGCCGCCGCCGCCGCCGCAGCAAAGGCTGTTTTTGCGGGAAGCTTCCATCTCAACCAGTTCCAAACCAGCTACCTGCTTTAAAAGGTCTCGGGGTTCATCATATACATTATTGTGCCGACCCAGGTAACAGGGATCATGGTAAGTCACTTTTTGGGGATATTCTCCTGTAAGTTCAAGCCGTCCTTCATTTATCAGCTCAAGCAGGTACTGGGACATATGAATAACCTCAAAGTTCACCATAAATTCAGGATATTCATTTTTAAAAGTATGAAAGCAATGGGGGGAAGAAACAATAATTTTCTTTACACCATTGTCGATAAACGTCTTTATATTTTTCCGGGCCAAATCTTTGAACACTTGTTCACTGCCTGTCTTTCGGATGCTTTCTCCACAACAACTTTCCTGATCACCCAGTATCCCAAATTCTACTCCTGCTTTTTTAAGGATATTGGCTGTGGCTGTGGCGACTTTTTTCATTCTTGGGTCATAGGAAAGATAGCAGCCAACAAAATACAGGACTTCCATCCCCTCGGCATACGTTTTTACTGACAGATCTTTTGCCCAGTCAGCCCGCTTTTTTCGTTCTCCCTGTAAAGGGTTACCTTCAGAGATTAGGCTTGCACGAGCCGTACGTGCAGATTTAACAGAAGCCGGAAAAACATCGTATTCAGTTGCTACTCTTCGCAGGGCTACGCTTATGTCTATTTGTTTAACACCTCTGGGGCACTGGGCAGGACAGGTCCCGCATGTTGTACAACGCCATATATCTTCACCTTCTATCTCGGTTAAACCAAAAGCCGCTTCCCGGATCAGCTTGCGCATGCTAAAGGGTCGAACCTTGTTCCACGGGCAGACAGCATCACAGAGTCCGCATTGAAAGCACATCTTAAAGATTTCTCCACCGGCCTCTTTTATCTCATCTATTACTTCTATGAAGGGGGCTATAGTTTCCATTGATTCAGTCCTTCTTAGACATTCGGGATAGGGTATCCATTATCGCCTGCAATCCATGTTTGTCTGCCAATGATTCCAAACCGATCTCCAGGTCTTCCTGCTCCAATTCTTCCTGCTCTTCCAGGATTTCCTCTTCCCTTTCTTCCAGAATCAATGCATCATGCATGCACCACTTTACACACAAGGGCTCTTCTTCGCCTTCACACATATCGCATTTCAGAGGCAGACCGGAATCAGGCTCTTTGAATTCATCCCTGGATGGACAGGAAGCTCTGCAAAAGGCACACTCATCATATTCTTTCCCGTCAATCGTATATTTATCTCTGCCGGCACATTCGGCAACAGTATATTCTCCCGCATAAACAGGCACATATAGATCTCTTAACGGTTCACGAATGATCCGGATACGGGATCTGGCAGGATTATTGCTGCTGTACTTTGGTGCAGCATGAAAGGCGGAACAGATCATCTCACATGCCCTGCAGCCATTGCATTTATCAACATCAATGCGGATTGTTTTGATTGTTTTCTTTTTTTTATCTGTCTTATCACCAGTCAAGATTCTTATCCTCCACTCTAATGGGTCTTTTTTCCTGCTAAAGTCTCTTCTTAAGATGCGGCTTCATCGTTTGCCAGGATACCTCTTTTTTCAAACTCATCTGCAACGTAATCCAACCCTAAATCATGTAAAGATTCTTTCGTGGGAATACCGTCATTATTCCATCCCTTGAATTTGTAATACGCATCCAAGAGCTCTTTTTCAAGATCAGGAAACCGTTTTTTCCAATGATCTTCAGGCGGCCGTTCATCTTTTCTTCTCATGCCTCTTCGGATATTGACGGCCCTGACAAGCGTTCGGTATCTCTTGGCGGCCTGGGACAGCGATTCTTCATCCATATCGATGCCGGCTCCTGCTGAAATAAATTTCGGGTAATTGTGTATATGGTATGGGGGCTTTAAAGGAAAGGATGATAAACCGGCACACTGGCCGAGCGCGTCATCAATGTAATGCATTTTTTCCTGCCAGTCCACAATATCGCAGCACATATCAACGGTGGGGTAAAAAGGCATTGAGTTTTCACCGCGGGGTTCCCAGTCTATAAAATATTGTTTGAATTTTTCATCTGGAACATGGAACCAGTCTTCACAGAACTTTTCTCTGTGCTCTTTCTTGAGATACGGCGCCTGGGGGAACTGCCCTTCAATCTGGGTAATGTTCATTTTTTCACCCGTACAATACATCAAAAAATAGATGGGATTCAGCATGGATAACTTGAGCGGCAGCTGCTCGAGTTTCTTGATATTATTATGGGCATGCTCTTCTGCACCATTGCCGATCTTTTTGGCTGCCCAGTATGTTCCTTCTGCCAGCACATCGCCTATGCCTTCCCGGTTAACAATCATGTCAAGCAGGTAGTAGAATCTGCCTTCATTGTCTTCGGGCATATTGGGAAAATCATCTGCCGACAGGATTCCCGCTTCAAGCAGTTCAAGGGCAAAGGCCATTACCTGGGGGGCGGAAAACCCGTCCAAACCATACTCGGTTGCTTTCTGGGCGATCCTTAAGCCGAAATCCAGATCTGAAAAAGCGCCCATGGTATAGGTGAGTTTCGTGAAGCATTTCATCATATAGGTGGGAAGTCCCGGCATGGAAATGGTTGCTCCGCATGTCATGGGACAATTGTAGCAAGAGATCAACCGGGTCCTGGATTTATCCAGAGTCTCCATCCAGTCCCTTGCAATTTCATCCGTCCAGAAATCTTTTCGCCGGGTACGGGAATTTCCCCACATGAAATTTTCAGTATGCCACTTTTCATCATGGACCTTCATCTCCTGGGGTGATCCCAGGCCCGCTAATATTGGCATGACGCCCGGAATGGGATTTTCATTTCTAAATTGGATATATTCCATCACTTCGTTGCAAAGCTCCATGTATTCAACAGGCTTTGCAACATTGATATCCTTTGTGCCGCGAACAACGATGGCCTTGACCCCTTTATCTCCCATGACAGCCCCGATTCCGCCCCGACTGGCACTGGATCTTCCCTGTTCGATGGAAGCATAAAAAACTCTGTTTTCACCGGCCTTTCCGATGGCAGCCACCTGGGCTTTAGGCTCCTTCAACTCCTTTCGAATAATTTCTGCAGTTTCAAGAGAACCTTTACCTTTTAAATGCGAGGCATCCCGTATTTCCACCTTGTCATTGTTTATCCACAAATAAACAAGGTCAGAGGACTTGCCGCGGAGTATCACTTTGTCAAATCCTGCATACTTCAATTCCGGTGCGAAAAATCCCCCCATCATGGAAAATGCCATCAACTGGGTCTGGGGAGATATTGTGGAAACAATGGTACGATTACAACCGACAGCCGGTGTCCCGCATAAAAGACCAGCGCTGAAAATTAACAGATTCTCGGGAGAAAAGGCATCAACTTCAGGCGGAACCCTGTCCCACAATATTTTGGTGTTAGTGCCCAGACCTCCCAGATAAAGCTCGGTGTCTCTTGGGTCTGTCGCGACCTTCTCAATGTTTTTTCGGGTCAGGTCAATTTCTAAATTAAACCCTGTCTCTGCATACCTCATTTTTTTTCCCCTTATATATTACCTAAATATATATTTTTTACATCAAAATTTATACCATAACTCCAGGGTCCATCAAACCTTTAATAGTAAAGCAAAAATCATTTATGTTGCCCGGTACAATGTGATTATATTTAAGCTATAACATAACTATGTGTCAAGAAAAAAACTATCTTTTTTTATGACTCTGTCCGTGCCACTGCCTGTTTTTATATTATTTTTTTATTTTGGTTGATATATCAACGATACAAATTTCTTTTTTATTTTCTAAAACACACTTTTTTCTTGACAGGGTTTCTTTTTTTTAAATATAGTTGTCCAATATAGCTGATTTATAGTTACATTATAACACTATTAATTGTATTTCTAATCTACTGAAAGGAGGTGGAATCCTAAGCTACGCATCATGATACCATATCCAAAGGACAGGGCCTCAAGGTAATTTTTGGCCCGTTATAAACTTTTTTAGGAGGTCAAAAAAATGAAGAGGATCACATTTTTAACAATTTTAGGGTTTTGTTTTAGTGCCATTTTCACGTTTACCGTATCAGCAAAAACTGAGTTCACCTATGCAAATTTTTTTCCCCCCACACACGTTCAAAGTCAACTGGCTGAAAGCTGGATTAAAGAAGTAGAGAAAAGAACCAATGGTGAAATCAGTATTAAATATTTCCCGGCAGGAACTTTAGCAAAAGGTCCTCAAATTTATGATGGCGTTGCAACCGGGTTGGCAGATATTGGAATGACCGTTCTTGCTTATACCAGAGGGCGTTTCCCAATATCCGAAGGAATTGACCTTCCTTTAGGTTATGAAAGTGGCACCCAGGCCACCAAAGTTGCCAATGCAGTTTTAAACAAATTTCAACCTGAAGAATTTAATGATACAAGGCTCATGTTTTTGCATGCACATGGACCTGGATTAATTCATACCACCGATAAAAAAGTAGCCTCCATTGAAGACATGAAAGGTCTTAAAATAAGAGCACACGGTACAAGTGGACTCATCGTCGGTGCTCTTGGTGGATCGCCGGTTGGTACAGGCATGGGAGAATGCTACCAGATGCTGCAAAAAGGTGTTGTTGAAGGATCAATGCATCCGGCAGAAGCGAACAAAGGTTGGAAACTGGGTGAAGTCGTTAAATATATGACCGCAAATCATCCTGTTGGATATACAACCACTTTTGCAGTCATGATGAACAAAGACAAATGGAATGCATTAAGCCCTCAAAACCAGAAAATCATCAAAGAGATTAATGAAGAGTGGATTGAAAAGCATGCTAAAGCATGGGATGATATTGATGTCGCGGGTATTGAATTTTTCAAATCAAAGGGTGGAGAAATTATTCCACTTGCGGATGGCGAAGCTGATAGATGGAAAGCAGCCGTAGCACCTATTATTGATGGATATATCAAGAAAGCAAATGAAAAAGGTGTTGATGGAAAAGTAGTTGTGGATTTCATCAAAGCCAATATGTAAAAAAATAATGAGGTATGAGATTTGAGTAGCGGGTAATACATTGGTTCCTCTCATATCTCATACCTCATGTCGCAAACCTTTTATGTCAGGATATTTTATGAGCATTATTTTCAAAGCGCTGGGCAAATTTTCCGGATATTTAAAATTTATTGGAGCAGTTGCCATCACGGCCATGATGTTGCTGACCGTTGTAGATGTTATCGGTCGGTTTTTTAAATATCCTATTTTTGGCTCTGTTGAGCTGGTCAGTTTTCTGGCAACAATTATTGTTGCCGCAGCTTTACCTTACACATATAAGGTGGAAGGGCATGTCGGTGTGGAAATACTGGTCAGACTGCTATCAAAAAAAGCACAGCTGATCATTGATCTTTTTACCCGGACCTTAACCCTTTTTCTGTTCTGCCTTGTGAGCTGGCAGATGTTTCTTTATGCACAGGATATCCATAAAACAGGTGAAGTCTCCATGAATCTGGAATTTCCCATTTACTACATTATATATCTGCTGGCTTTTGGTTTGCTGGTCTTCTCTGTTACAATAATAGAGACAATTTTTGAAGATATTAAGCAATTAAGAGAGTTAAAAACAAAATGAGTCCAACTATTATTGGCATAATCGGTATTACAATCATGATCCTTTTGTTTCTGACAAGAATGCCTGTTGCATTTGTTATGGCCATAGTCGGTTTTGTTGGATTCAGCACCATGATCACACCCAGTGCGGGCCTGGTTCTTTTGTCCAGAAATGTGTATGAAGTTTTTGGATCATACGATTTAACAACAATTCCCTTATTCATTCTCATGGGACAGCTCGGGTTTAACTCCGGAATTAGCAAGCGTCTCTATAATGTCGGCTACAAGTTTCTGGGAAGTACCCGGGGTGGCCTTGCCATGGCTACTGTTTCCGCCTGTACGGCATTTGGTGCGGTATGTGGTTCAAGTCCTGCCACAGCAGCAACCATGGCAACGGTTGGTCTTCCTGAAATGAAACGATATAATTATGATGATGAGCTGGCCACAGGATCTGTAGCTTCAGGCGGTGGTATTGGTATGATCATGCCGCCTAGTGTTGTCCTGATTATTTACGGTATCCTGACCGAGCAGTCCATCGGTCAATTATTTGTTGCCGGAATTTTCCCTGCTCTCCTTGTGACTATATTATTTATCATTACCATATATATCCGTTGCAGTATCAATCCCGAACAAGGCCCCTGCGGTGAAAAATTTACATGGGCTGAAAAATTCAAGTCTTTGCTGGGTCTTGGTGAGACCCTGGCAGTATTTACACTGGTCATCGGCGGTATTTTCATCGGTCTTTTTACACCGACAGAGGCAGCCGCAGTCGGTGCTTTTGGTATCCTTGTCATTGCAATAATAAGAAAACAGATCACCTGGGAAGGTTTTGTTAAATCTCTGATGGAGACCCTGAGAACCTCGTGCATGGTTATGGTGCTCATTGCCGGTGCCGTTATTTTTGGAAAATTTTTAGCCGTCACAAGAATTCCTTTTGAAATCGCCGGTTGGGTCAGTGAGCTTCAAATAGCACCTTTTCTGGTTATAGCAGTGGTCATTGGGATTTATTTCATCGGCGGATGTTTTATGGATGCCCTGGCCTTTGTCACCTTGACCGTTCCTATTTTCTTTCCCGTTATCATGGAGCTTGGATATGACCCCATCTGGTTTGGTATCATTATTGTTATGGTGACAGAAATGGGGGTTATCACACCACCGGTTGGCATTAACGTATATGTTGTCTATGGAGTTGCAAAAAATGTACTGGAACAGGAAATCCCTTTGGAAAAAATATTCAAGGGAATTTTTCCCTTCCTTATCGCAGTTATTGTGGGTGTGATCATCTTGATCATTTTCCCGAAAATTATATTGTTTTTACCCCAACTCATGTATTGAACCTGACCTTGCAAGGTTGAAAAATTATTGTTTTCATCCTGTTATCAAATTAAATCCCTTTGTTTTGATTTATATAAAATAAAGGGATTTTTTGCCTGCCATGAACTATGACAATAATCTCCAGAGCCTGCCCAAATTATAGAAATATCAAGATTAAAAAATAACTTTCCCTTTTGCACAAGGATTGATATTAGATTTAAAATGTATTACTGGAATATAATAATTCATTAATTTTTTAAAAAGGGGAGTCTTATGAATCAAAGTAAAATTAAATTTTCATGGCTATTACTTATTTTCGCAGCAGGGGTGCTTGTCCTGACCGGATGTATGACTGTAACTCCCAAACCCGGAGAAGTCTTTTCCTGTGCCAAAGATTCAGATTTAAACAAGATAATCGCGCCTGAAGCTTCTTTGGAAGATTTTTCATGTGTTATTAAAAGATATGAAGGCGCGGATACGCTTCATTTTAATGTAGCTGTTAAAAATATCAGTAATGAAGACCAGCGGTTCAAGGTCAATATCTTTCTTGAAAACGGCAAGGCTGTAGGCGGACTTCTTCCCACGTCAACCAAAAAAGGTCTGATAAAACCAGGCGAGACTGCAAAATTTACCTATCCGGTCATGGCGATGAATGCTAGCCCCGGAAAAATCGATCTGATCATCAAAACTATGAGCAAATAATTTAAGAGAAGGAGATTAGTCCAATGAAACGAGCATATATTATTTTGTCCATTCTAGTCTTAGCCCTGGTTTTCACAGGTACTGCAATTGCAAAGACAACTTTTATCAGTATCGGAACCGGTGGAACCGGCGGTATTTACTATCCCTATGGCGGCGGCGTGGCTGAAATATGGTCTAAAAATGTAAAAGGAGTTAAAGCCGTGGCAGAGGTCACTGGTGCCAGCGTTGAAAATGTCAAACTTGCCCATAAGGGTGAAACAGTTATTGGTGAGGTCATGGGAGATGTTGCCGAGGCAGGTTACAATGGCACGGGAAAATTCAACGGCAAAAAGCATGATATTCTTTCCATGGCCATCATGTATCCCAATCTGCTCCAGGTGGTTGCCCTTAAAAAAAGCGGCATTGATAATATAGAACAGGTACAGGGGAAAAATGTCAGCACGGGAAGTCCTGGTTCCGGCACAAACTTCATGGCAGAAGCTGTTTTAAATGCACTTGAGATCCCCTTGACATCATTCAATGACAGCCGTCTGTCATTTACAGAGACGGCAAATGCCTTAAGGGACAACACCATCCAGGTTGGTGTATGGTCTGTGGGCCCTGGTACAAGTTCCATTCTTGATCTGTCCACAACCCATGATATTAATATTTTGCCCTTTACACCAGAACAGACCAAAAAAATACTTGCCTCCAAAGCCACCTATGCCTCTGTGGAACTTGCCGGAGGAATTTATCGCGGGGTTGACGCGGCTGTCCCCACCATTGGTGTCTGGAATTTAATGATCTGCCAGAAATCCCTTGACACGGATCTTGTTTACAAACTTGCAAAGGCATTGTTTGAAAATAATGAATATCTCATGAAAATTCATCCATCTGCCGCATATACCACCCCTGAAAACACGGTGAAATATTCATCAATTCCACTGCATCCGGGAACCATAAAATATTTAAAAGAAAAAGGCATTGATGTGCCGGCCCGGCTGATTCCTTAAGGAGAACAAAAAGACAAAAATGACCAGGCCTGGTTTGCTTATTATATTTTGTGTGCTGGGCCTGGTTTTATCCCTGATCCTGACTGCCTGGATTCTGCCGGGTGATATGGAACTTCAGGTGACCCTGGTAAAAGAGAAAAAACCTGTGCTTGTTCTGCCCCTTAAACCAGGCGAGCGTTTTACCATTCATTATTACCACTCCGTTGAAAACGCGCCCATCTGGGAAGAGCACTCTATGGATAAAGAAGGCAGAATCTATATTGAAGAGGAGCGGTATGAAAAATTTGGTGCAGGCATGGGGAAAATGCCTGGAATAGGGAGAATGGTAAAAGAGGGGATATATGAAGTCATTAAGGATATGCACATGCCCGTGGGTGATTTCATATTAAGGGTGGGAAGTCCTGGAGTGGATCACACCATAATCTGGCGGAACAGGCGGTTTAATCTTTCAGACACCATAGCGCACAAGGCTGTAAAGTTTTCAGGAAAACCCAGGAGCATGCTGTATCAAATATGGAGATCGGTAAGGGCTTCTGATCAGAAAAAGAACCCTTAAAACAGGCAAAATGTCAGGCAAACAAATATATTCTGAGGAAATAAATGGTTGATCAAGTTACCGTCGTTAAAGGCAGGGAGTCTGTAAAGAATTCTGGTTTGACTGATGCCAATCAAACCCTGATGAAAATAACAGCATGGGTCATAATGGCAATTGCCGTAACCCTAAGTCTTTATCAGCTTTATACGGCAGGGGTGGCTGCTTTGACAGCCCTGGTTCAGCGGTCCATTCATCTGGGAGCCATTCTCAGCCTGACCTTTTTACTTAAACCTGTTTTTCCAAAAATCAGAAAAGATAAATTTTCTTTTTTCCTCTTTCTGGACTGGATTCTGGTGGCTTTGTCCATATACTGCACCTTTTATATCTGCAATAATCTTAATGCGATTTTTGACCGCCAGGGAGACTGGCTTTTTCAGGATCGGGTTGTCTCTATTATCGGAACACTATTGGTGCTGGAAGCCTGCCGCAGGGTTATTGGATTTATTATGACGGGTATTTGCGTCATCAGTATTGCCTATGCCATGTTTGGCCCCTATATGCCGGAACTGATTATCCACAAAGGGTACAGTATTGAACGGATTGCCACTACCCTGTGGCTGACTACGGAAGGGATTTTCGGGCTGCCCATTGGTGTGGCAGCCACCTTTGTCTTTGTCTTTGTTCTGTTTGGTGCCATCCTGGAAACAACAGGGGGCGGGGCATTTTTCATTGATCTTGCCTATTCCCTTACAGGTCGTTTTTCAGGGGGTCCTGCCAAGGCATCAGTGGTTGCATCCGGGTTCATGGGGTCAATCTCAGGATCTGCCGTGGGTAATGTGGTGGCCACAGGCTCTTTTACCATACCCATGATGAAAAAGGTGGGGTATCGTTCCCATGTGGCAGGGGCCATTGAGGCTGCTGCCTCAACGGGGGGGCAGCTTATGCCGCCCATTATGGGGGCTGGTGCTTTTTTAATGGCCGAGTTTACCAACACAAGCTACCTTACCATTATCAAAGTGGCTCTGGTACCGGCCATCATGTATTATCTTACAGTATTGATATTTGTTCATTATGAAGCCAAAAAATTCGGCTTAAAAGGCCAGCCAAAAGAGAGCCTGCCCAAGGTAAGGAGTGTCATTAAGCATGGGCTGCATTTTATTATTCCCGTCCTGATATTGATCTATGTCCTTGTGTCCAATTATTCCCCCATGATGGCCGGGTTTATTGCCGTTGTCAGCACGCTTTTTATCAGCATCTTTGCCAATTTCATCCGCTGGGCTGTGAACAGCAAAGATGAAACCAGCCTTGTCGGATTCTGCGCAAAAGAGTTTAAATTGATTATCAAGGCCCTTGAAAACGGGGCAAAAAATGCTGTCATGGTCTCCGTGGCATGTGCTGCTGCAGGCATCATCGTGGGCATGGTAAGTCTCACTGGTATGGGCCTTAAGTTTTCCAGCCTGGTTATTGACTTAAGTTATGGTATAAAGGTGCTTGCCATTCTCCTGATCGGTGCTGCCTCCCTGGTGCTGGGCATGGGGCTTCCTGTCACGGCAAGCTATATTGTTCTGGCCACATTGGCAGGCCCGGCTCTGATGGATATGGGGGTTCCCGTCATGGTTGCCCATATGATCGTGTTCTGGTATTCCCAGGATGCCAATGTAACACCGCCTGTCAGTCTTGCCAGTTTTGCCGGAGCAGGAATCGCAAGGGCCAATCCCATGAAAACTGCGCTGGTTTCATGGAAACTTGCCAAGGGACTTTATATCATCCCCATCATAATGGCATACAGACCACTTCTGGGTATGGGGGATAATTATGAGCTCTTCCACTGGGAAGTGTTTTTAACCATGATAACAACAACCCTGGGCCTTGTCGCCTTTGCATCGGCTTTGGAAAGATATTTTTTACGAAAAGCCACACTTATTGAAACCCTTCTTTTCTGGCTGGCAGCAATCGGGCTTTTCTGGCCGGAATACTGGGCAGACATTGCAGGTCTTATTGCATTGATAATTGCCTGTTCACTCCAGAAATTTTATTCGCCAACCACCACACCACAGGCATGACCAATGACAAATAGTTTAAATAAGGTAATACCTCTTAAACAGGCCATTGAACGATATGTAAAAAATGAGTCCCACATATCCATAGGGGGTTTTACATTAAACCGGAATCCCATGGCAGCTGTTTATGAAATTATAAGACAGAAAATTAAAAATCTGCATTTATATGCCCACTCAAACGGTACAGGCCTGGATGAACTCATTGGAGCAGGCTGTATTTCAAAATTGGAAATTGCCTATGCCGGGAACGGGAAAGCCGCGCCCACCTGTATCCGTTTTGCCAGGGCTGTTCAGAACAATGAAATTTTATTTGAAGACTATTCAAATTATATGATGAGCCTGAGATTTATGGCAGGGGCCATGGGACTGCCTTTTTTGCCGACACTTTCAGGACTTGGTACTGATATTCTGACAAAATGGGGATTTCCCCAATCCATGCGAAAAGCTGACCCCAAAATTGTGGATGATAAACTCATAGTATTAGACAATCCCTTTGGAAACTGGACAGGTGCCTCCAAAGTAGTTCTGGTGCCGGCCATCAACCCGGACATTACCATTATTCATGTTCAAAAGGCTGATTCTATGGGTACCTGCAGTATTCAAGGACTTTCATTTGCTGACATTGAACAGGTAAAGGCATCAAAACAGGTTATTGTCACCTGCGAAAAACTGGTTGATAAAGAAGAATTAAGACAGAATCCTGACTTGAATCAGATTCCCTTTATACATGTGTCAGCCGTGTGCCATGTTCCTTTAGGTGCTTATCCCACCGCAGTTTTTGGTCATTATGATTATGATTCTCAGTATTTGCGCAGATTTGCAATTGCAGCAAAAAATCCTGATGAATTTAAAAACTACCAGGAAAAATATATTTATGGTGTTAAAGACCATGAAGCATTTTTAAACATTGTTGGCCAGGAAAGAATTGATGCGATTAAGGCGGATCCAAGAACGGGTTATTCCGTTAATATGAAAAGGGATTAGCATGAAAAATATTCAACCCTATACCCCCAAGGAAATCATGACCATTATGGCGGCAAGGGAAATAAAAAACGGGGATATTGTATTCAGCGGTACTGGGATTTCAATGCTGGCAGCCATGGCAGCCAAGAACATCAATGCTCCAGACAGTGTGATTTTTTTTGAAACAGGGGCCATAGATTCCCTTTTGGAAGAATTGCCCTTTGCCGTTGCAGATCCGCGAATCATGTACTGGGCTGCGTCAAATTCCAGGCTGACAGATTCCTTTGCCACCATGCAGAACCCGATAACAGGAGAAAAGGTCATTGCCATACTGGGAGCTGCCCAGATTGATATACACGGGAATCTGAACACAACCTGTATCGGGGACTATTTTTCTCCTGAAATTCGTTTCTCAGGAAGCGGGGGAGGGTGTGATGTAGCAAGTTTTGTTCCCCGGTGCATTGCATTTATGCAGCATGAAAAACGAAAGTTTGTAAAAAAACTTGATTATCTAACAAGTCCAGGACAACTTGGGGGGGAAAACAGCAGAGAGAAGGCAGGACTTCGACCAGGTGGCGTAAGTGTCGTGGTAACTAATCTTGGTGTGATGCGGTTTGATAAAGAAACGGGCAAAATGTATCTGGATAAATTTTATCCAGGTATCACACCTGAAAAAATTCTTGAAAACACGGAATTTACCATGGATGTTTCAAAGGCAACCATGGCCGACCCCCCGACGGAAACAGAATTGAAAATCCTGCGGGAGGACTGTGATCCCCAAAGACTGATACTTGGCTGATTGAAATATAAGCAAGATCCAAATAGTTTTTAGACACAATGAAGATCTTTTCAAAAAAACAAAAAAGCCCCTGAACAATGTATTGTTCAGGGGCCTTTATTTTTTCAAGTCATACGACGACTTTTTTTTGAAGCAAATAAAACGGTTAACTAAACCACGGTTACATTTGCTGCTGAAGGACCTTTTTGTCCTTCTTCAATGTCGAATGAAACACGGTCTCCCTCATTAAGGGATTTAAAACCTGTTGTATTGATGCCTGAGTGATGCACAAATACATCTTTTCCGCCGTTTTCTTGTTCGATAAATCCAAAACCTTTTGAGTCGTTAAACCATTTTACGGTACCATTAGCCATGTTGGCAATCTCCTGTAATAAAAAATAAAAAATACTAGCTTCTAACTTTGGGGGTAAACCGCATTTGAATGTTGGGGATATACACCTTAAGGAGGAAACATTCGCGCGTCACTTATATCAGCGCAACTTGGACAATAATATAGCAAAATAAACAAATGTCAAGCATTATTAAATTTTTTATCGATCACAGGACCCATGAAAATCGTTTTCAACCAAATACTTGCAGTTAGCTGTGATGGTGTGATAATTACAAAGAAATGAAATACTTCAGCCGGAGGTGTCAGATTACGGAAATTGGATTGAAATATTTATAGACCGCAGAAGAGAACTATCAGGAAAAAGGAGGCCAGTTATAGATTCATTTAGCTATAAAAACGGGAGATTGTTTGCTGAGAGTGTGGATGTTGAGGCGATTGCAAATCAGGTCGGTACGCCCGTGTATATTTACAGCAAGGCAACCTTCCTTGATCATCTGAAAAAAATTCAAACGGCATATGCCGGCATTGACACGACGATTTGCTATTCAATCAAGGCGTGCAGCAATATTCATATTCTCAAGATCCTGGCTGAGGCTGGCAGTAGTTTTGACATTGTCAGCGGCGGCGAACTATACCGTGCCCAACAGGCTGGGGCAGACATGAGCAAAATTGTCTTTGCAGGCGTTGGCAAAACTGATACGGAGATTATTGAGGCATTGAACGCGGGGATCGGCTATTTCAATATCGAATCCGAAGCAGAACTGGAGAACCTTATTAAACTTTGCAAAGTACACGGCAAGACCACCAAAGCCGCACTGCGCGTTAACCCGGATATCAATTATGATGCGCACAAGCATACTATCACGGGTGTTAAGGAAACTAAGTTCGGTATTGATATCGAACGGACCCTGAAGATTTATGACAAGTATGCCCACAACGGCGTTGTCAAGATGTCAGTAATTCATGTGCATCTCGGCTCTGGTGGCAAAACTGTCGACCCCTATGTCAACTATGTCAAGAAAGTCCTGCCTCTGGTCAAGGAATTGCGCGGCAAGGGTTATACCATTGACAAACTCGATCTGGGGGGCGGCTATGGGGCTGATTATGAAACGGCAACGGTGCCCTCTGCCGCCGACTATGCCGAGAAGATCGTGCCGCTGCTGAAAGCTGCGAATTTGAGACTGATTCTCGAACCAGGTAAAAGTATTATTGCCAATGCAGGGATCATGCTGACACGCACGGTGTTTAAAAAGTCAGGCGGTACAAAAAACTTCGTGATTGTTGATGCAGGCATGAATGACCTGATTCGCCCCTGTTTGTATGAGGCGTTTCACTTTATCTGGCCAACCAAGGTCAATGAGAACTTTATTCCTGAAAAACGTGTAAACGGTTTGGAAATGGACAATACTGAAAAGGTCGATGTGGTGGGTCCGATCTGCGAGGGTACAGACTACTTTGCAAAAAACAGGGCTATACCGCCCGTTGAGCAGGGCGACCTATTAGCCGTCTTTAGTGTTGGTGCCTATGGCTTTACCATGGCCAGCAACTACAATGCCCGGCCCATGTGCGCAGAAGTGCTGGTAGACGGCGATCAGTTCAGGATCATCCGCAAACGGCAGACCTATGAGGACTTAATTGAGCTGGAAAAGTAATAAAACGACTACTTCCCGACTCGCTATATACAACTTTGAGATTAAACCCAATGGCAGCTGAAATCAGGGCAATTCTTTGACATAGTTTCAATCCCCGGGTTTTTAGCCGAAAATTAAAGATATTATTTGAATTGTTGAGACCCCTAAGGATCAACTTTTGTGCAAGTTATCTTTGAGGTTCAGAATTGGTATAAAAAGTGAAAAATGCCTGTCAAATGTATCTCCAATATACAATAAGAGACCTTTGATCAACTCAGGACAGAAAAGCGTTACTTATTGCAAAATTGGAATTAATCGAGTTCAAAAACTCAAATTATTTTAATATAACCAATTAAAATCATTGAATATATACTTCATTTATGCTATAAAAAGACAATCAAAAAGCGTAAACGAAGGGGTGCTAAATATGGGCTTTAAATCAAGACAAAAAAATTTAACATTTTCCGACCTTGAAAAAACATCTACAGACAAGAAAAACAGCAGCAAGGAGACTCTAAAGAATATGGAAAAGGTAGTAGCCTGGGACAAAATCGAGTCTATACTTCTCAGGGATTACCCGGTAGGGGATAAAAAGGAAGGCAATAAAGCCTATTCACCTCTGATGTTGTTTAAGTGTCTTCTACTCCAGCAATGGTTTCGGATTAAGTCAGACCCAGAGCTTGAAAGCCAGATCAATGATCGGGAATCCTTTCAGACTTTTCTGGGGCTATCCTCGACAGACGCATCCCCGGACCATTCAACCTTTTCAAAATTCAGGAAAAGACTAACCAAAGGCAAATTCGATGTAATCGTGGGCGACGTACTGAATCAATTTGCAGCCCAGGGATTGAGCATTAATGAAGGGGTTGCGGTGGATGCCCGGATTGTCAAATCAGCCAGTAGTCCTAAAAGCAATAAGAAACTGGAAGAGATAAAAGCAAGGCGGGAAAGCCCAGAGGGCAAGGTTGATAAGAACGGTAACCCTTTAAAGTTTTCAAGAGATATTGAATCCAACTGGGTAACAAAAAATGATAAACATTATTATGGCCTGAAGGAACACACCTCTGTTGATGCTAAATATGGATTTGTTCTTGCAACAGTTCTGAGCAAGGCTTCAGTGAATGATACCAATTATTTGCCATATTGTACTTTATATAGCCGTCATACCAAACATAAACTTGCGATAGTTTACGCAGATAAAGGGTATCACGGAGAACCTAACCGATCATTCCTGGCAATGAACAATTTTAAAGATGGTATCATGAGGAAGAATGAGAAAAACGCCAAATTGACAGAATTAGAGATAGACAGGAACAAAAAAATATCCAAGGTCAGATATATAGTTGAACAGTATTTTGGGTTGAGCCATCTTCATAATGATGCTCAAAGAGCCAGGTTTACGACCATAGCTAAAAACAACATAGATATATGGTTCAGGCAGGTTGCGTTCAACATGAAACGAGGATTTAAAATAATTCAAAGGAAAGAAGCGACGGCATAGTTGCGCCAAAAGGTTGAGAATAGCCTTTTGGGCAGTAGGATCAAGTCTTAAAATGAGATTTTTTACAAATTTAAGGCAGAAATTATCGGAAATTTTGAAATCTGAGTTAGATTTTAAATTTCGAATGGCAAAAGAAACACAAGACAGCAATTAATCAAAGGTCTCAATAACTGAATCTTGATTAATTTGCATACGCCTTTGCCCATATAGTAGAATAATTTTTTGTAAATTGTTTACTTTGCACCACAATATATATTATTGTAATTTTTATGCAGATTGACCAAAATATTAAGCGCATTCTGGTGGTTTTATAGTTTGGGGCGTGTGCGGGAGATGGCAAGTATTCTGCCCCAGAGATCAAGCTCATTTTTATATAAAAGGGGATTCACATGACTGCAAAACCCTCTTATGAAGAATTAGAAAAAAAGATTCAGGAATTAGAGCAAGCAGAATCTAATCGCAAACCCAGCGAAGAAGAACTCACTCGCTCCCACGATTTGATGGATTATATTATTTCTCATACCCGAAGTGCCATTGCCGTATTTGACAGGGATTTTAAATATATATATGTAAGCGATCGATATCTCACTGATTACAAGGTTAAAGAGCAAAATGTAATTGGTAAACACCACTATGAAATTTTTCCGGACATTCCTCAAAAATGGAAAGCCGTGCATCAAAGATCTTTAGCCGGCGAGGTGATAACCGCAGAAGAAGATCCTTACTATAGAGAAGACAGATCAGTAGACTGGACGCGCTGGGAATGCCGTCCCTGGTATGAATCCGACGGTTCAATCGGTGGTATCGTTATATACAATGAGATTATCAACGAACGTAAAGAGATAGAGGCGGCGCTGCGGGAAAGCGAAAAAAAATATAGAGAATTATCAGATTCATTACCACAGGTTGTTTTTGAAATTGATGAAACAGGCAAGATTATCTATGTAAATAAAAATGCTTTTGATCTTTTTATGTACACTAAAGACGAATTAGATAAAGGTTTAAATGTCATTCAAATTATAATTCCTGAGGATCATGACCGGGCAATACAAAATATGCAAAGTGTATTGAATGGAGTCGAATTAGGCGGTGTGGAATACACTGCACTAAAGCATGACGGTACCACTTTCCCTGTTTTAATACATTCAAGCCTTGTTACTCGTAATGCAAAATCAACAGGGTTAAGGGGTTTGTTAATAGACATCACCGAACAGAAGAAAATGGAGGCTGATCTAAAACGGCGTGCTTTGGCTATAGATTATTCATCTGATACAATAATGATAACAGACACAAGCGGAACCATTATATATGTAAATCCTGCATTTGAAAAAATTACCGGGTTCTCTCGGAAAGAAGCTCAGGGAAAAACTCCTATTATAGTAAAAAGCGGAAAACACGATACATCATTTTACAGAGAACTGTGGGAAACCATATCCAACGGCAAAACATGGTCTGGGCGATTCTTCAATAAAAAGAAGGATGGATCACGCTATGTTGAGGACGCTACGATCTCTCCAGTATTCTCAGACAAGGGAAAAATAGTCAACTATGTGTATAGAATTTTATCTTTCATCTATGCTAAAGCCTTGATCATAAGGGTCTTTCGAGCATATGGAATAAAAGTAAAAATTATCTGATATTTAAGAGATGAAGGATTAAATTTATTGAACTAAACCTAAAGAAGATCTGTCTCAATAGCGAGACGCTTCTCTATGGGGATTGTAATGCTTGGATTTGTGGATGCTGGATAATTTTGTTTTGAAAAATGGTTTTCCTGATCAATCACATTATATTTTTCCATTTTTTTAATATTGATGACTGATTTTGTAATCATTGCCTTCCTTATTTTAACGCCATTGTGTTTACTGTAGGCGCAGTTATCCATTTGCGATGATAACGCATAAAGAAAAATATCAACTCCCAAATACAACCGGGCTATGTTGTGTCTTTAAGGGAAGTTAAATTCAATCGTTCAAAAAATCCAGGGCCAGTTTGTTCAGGGATTTTAAGCATTTTATTCAGCTTTCCTTTTTTGCAGAACGGACATGTGGAAATATCCAAGCCAGACAAATCCAACATGAGGTCCTTTACCGATTTGTTTGATGAATTATCAAGTATGATGTCCTGCCCCAGAATCTTTCGGCATTTTAACAAATTTCCTTTTTTGCAGCGGTTTGCCAGAAATCCGGAATGACGAATTCGCATAAACTTTTTAGGCAAAGCGTGGAGAAGAAAACGCCGGATAAATTCATTGGCTTTGAGGGGCATGGACTTTTTTTCATTATCATTTTTACGATCTTTATAAGAAAATGTAATAGTGTTGTTTTCGATGTCCAAAATCCGATTATTTGAGATGGCAACCCGATGAGTATATCGTCCTAAATATTCCAACACCTGCTTGGGGCCACCAAAGGGCTGCTTTGAATAGACAACCCATTCTTTTGAGTATAATTGCTTTTTCAATTTTCTGAAGCCTGCATCAGTTCCAATATCAGCAATTTTGCCAGGAAAAATCAGATCATGAAATGCCAATTCCATCTGCTCGATGAATTTACCCCGGAAAACCCTTGATAGTGCTTTAACTGGAAACAAAAATTTCTTTTTAGAATGTATCCACCGTTCACCATCATTGGAAAGATAACCTGCCGGTATCACACAATGAAGATGAAAATGGTCCCGAAGTTTTTGATCCCAGGTGTGAAGAATTGAAGTAAATCCTATTTTACCGCCCTCCTTGTATCTGGATTTTGGGTTCTCAGCAAATTCTTTCAAAGTTGCTGATACAGCCTTAAAGAGGATGTCCAGCATAATCTTTTTGTTGCAAAGAATGACCAAATTAAGATCATGAGGCAGGGTAAACACATTGTGAAAATACGGAACACAAAGGAGTTCTGCCTGCCTTGCTTCAAGCCATCTTGCTTTAGTAAGCGCCTGGCATTTAGGGCAATGACGATTACGGCAGGAATTGTAAGAATTTTGTGTTTTCCCACAAGAATCACAGACCTCAACATGCCCTCCTAAAGCTGCAGTTCGGCAAACTACTATAGCATTCATGATTTTGTAATGTTCCAGGGGCATGGAATGTGATTCAATGTATGCTTTGCCGTATTTGCAAAAAATATCAGCCATCTCCGGATTATTCTTGATCATGGGGCACCTCCTCAATCACTGATCCATACATGTCAAATGGGCTGTTTATCTTTTTGATACCATTCGCAGTAAGACGTAAATAAATCATAGTAGTTGAAATTGAGTTATGCCCCAGAAAGGTTTTTATTGAATACAAATCAACTCCGTCTTCAAGAAGGTGGGTTGCAAAGGAATGGCGCAGTGAATGGATGCCTTTGCCAAGTTTAAGACCGGCTCTTTTTTTTGCTTTATCAAATATTTTCCATGCCATATTTTTGGTTAAGGGCTTGTGAGGATTGCCTGTAGGGTAAAATAGATATTCTTTTGGGTGATAGCGTTTCCAATACACCCTTAAATCTTTTAGCAGTTTGTCGGACAGAAGGGTATATCGGTCTTTGTTGCCTTTGCCCTGTTCAACTCTGATCAGTTTACGACCCGATTCAATATGTTCAGGCTTTAGTGATATTACTTCACTGACACGCAGCCCGGCAGAATAAGCGGTGGTAAGTATCATCCGATTTCTTAAGGTGTCTGTGGCATCAAAAAGTTTTATTAAATCAGATCGGCTGAATATTGTAGGAAGTTTTCTTGTATGCTTTCTTTTGGGGATTGTGAACTTGATATTTTCTTCTTTCAAGGTTGTTTTATAAAAAAAGTTCAATCCCGCCGCCATGCAATTACAGCTTCCCCACTCAAGCTTTTTTTCTTCCTGAAGATAAAGCAAATAGACATGGGCCTCTTCTTCACTGATGAGGTCAGGAGAGCGGTGATAATATCTTGCAAGGTCTTCAACAGCATAGACATAAAGCTTTTGGGTGCCCAGGGCAAATCTACGAAGTTTCATGTCATTGATCATTTTTTGTCTTAACGGTGTCATGTCAGTTCTCCTCTTTTATGAATTAATAAAATACAGAGGAGATATCTGAATTTATGATATCTTGCGAGATTTAAAGAATAAATTTGATTTAGTTAAATATGTTGAAGATGACTAAGACGTTGAGGTGGGAGCCACCGCGTAGCGGTTTAGTTCAATCTCCAATAAAATTTAACGGAGAATTGGTTCATTCGGTTTTATTCTTTCCCATATAGTTTATTTTTCAAATCTGAATATAGAAAGTTTGCCGATACCATATGTGGTATTCGGAGAAGTTTTGCAAAAGCGAGCTTATGAACCATTGTTTATATTACTGTGATTTTGGGTATAAGAATTTTAATAAGAGGAGGTGCTTTATCTCCAATATAGTTTCCTGGGAAATTTTAAAATTTGATTTTACTTTTTCCCATATATTTTAATTTTGAATCTGAAACAAAAATATTATCAATACCAGATTATGAGAGGATTTTCTTTTACAAACACTTTGGATTGATTTGCCTTTAAATTCAAAATAAATTATGACACTGCATAAGGTATTCAGTGGTAAGGTTGTTTTAGTGAACCCTGATAGCAAAGCCAAGGGAAAAATCATGACAAAAAGAATATGGCGAAATCTTTTTATTTCTCTGATGATCGTTGCTGTCGCTTCAGGAGTCCGTGCGGTATTCTTTGGGGAATTGGGCCGGGGAATTGCTTATCTGACGTATTATCCTGCCGTTATGATTGCAGCTATTATCGGGGGTCTGCCTGCAGGCCTTCTGGCAACCACCATTTCTGCGCTCCTGTGTTACTATTGGATACAACTCGGCTATATGTCTTCGGTCGAATGGCTGGCCATGTCGGTTTTCTTTTTGAGTTGTTCGATGATCTCCGGTATGAGCGAAGTGATGCATCGTGCCAGAAATCAGGCGACAAAGGCAAAGGAACTTGCCGAAAAAGCCAACCAGGCAAAAAGCATGTTTCTGGCCAATATGAGTCACGAACTTCGGACACCTCTGAATGCAATCCTTGGATTCACCAATCTGACGAGGAAGACCCCACAAGTCACATCTGAACAGATGAAATACCTGAACATCATTTTCAACAGCGGGGAAAATCTGTTGAATCTTATTAATAACGTGTTAGACATCTCCAAAATTGAGGCCGGCCACATGATCAAGGAGGATGCTGATATCAATCTGAGCCATCTTCTGCATGAAATAGAATCATTGATGTCTATAAGGGTTGTGGAGAAAGGGCTGAGATTTGATATGGTGTTGGCACCTGACCTTCCCCAGGATATCAGGATTGATCCTGGCAAGTTACGTCAAGTATTGATTAATTTGATTGCAAATGCCGTCAAATATACTGAAAAAGGCAAAGTATCCCTGAAAATCAAAGAAATAAAAACAGACTCGCCACAGCTGAGACATCTGCGTTTTGAGGTGGAGGATTCAGGTATCGGAATTTGCAAGGAGGATCAAGCGATTATTTTTACTCCCTTTGAGCAAATCGGAAACCAGCCGGCTACTGAATCCGGAACAGGACTGGGACTGACCATTTGCAAGCAATTTGTTGAGCTTATGGGTGGCCATATTGGCGTTACCAGCGAGCCGGGCAAAGGATCGGTATTTTACTTTGAAATTCCGGTAAATATACCTGCCTCGTCTGAAAAGATATCCACTGAGTCGCTGAATAAATGTGTAACTGGACTGGCAGAGGGACAGCAACAATATCGCATCCTTATTGCTGAAGATAGACTGGAGAATCGCCTGCTCCTGCGTAAGCTGCTTGAGCCGTTCGGCTTTGATCTTTACGAAGCAGTCAATGGACAGGAGGCAGTGAAACTATTTGAAAAGTGGCACCCTCACCTGATCTGGATGGATATCCGTATGCCAGTCATGAACGGACTGGAGGCAACCAAGCATATCAGGAAGAGCAAAGCCGGCACTGACACCAAAATAGTCGCTTTGACTGCTCATGCGCTGGAAGAGGAACGTCTCGAAATTCTGGAGGCGGGTTGCGATGATTTTATCCGCAAGCCCTACCGGGAAACAGAGATCTTTAATGCCCTGACAAAACAACTGGGCGTACGCTTCCTGTACACTGAAGAAGAGACACCAGCCGCGACTAACAAAGAGGGCGGGCTGGACCAAGAGCAATTGAAGAAGATCCCACAAGATTTGATCGATAACCTGCAAAAGGCCGCAGTACTATTGGACGAGGAGCATTGCCTTAATGCGGTAGGGATGATTAGCGATCATAACCATGAACTTGGCCAGGCTTTACGCCTCATGGTGGAAAACTTAAAGTACAAGGAATTACTTGCGATTTTAGACAATTTGACAAAGAGGGAATCAAAATGAGCAAGGTCAACACACCTATCATTCTCCACGGAGAAATTATGGTAATTGAGGATAATACAGCCGACCTGAAATTTATGTCAAAAACATTGACAAAGGCTGGCTATCGGGTGCGATCCGCCAGCGATGGCGAGTTGGCCCTGCGCAGCGTACAGGCTAAACTGCCCGATCTGATCCTGCTGGACATTAATTTACCTGGCATGAAGGGAGTTGAGGTGTGCAGCCGCCTCAAAGCCGACCCAGCAACAAAGGATCTTCCTGTCATATTCATCAGCGCCCTGGGGGAAATCGAATTAAAAGTAAAGGCCCTGGAGGCAGGAGGTACCGACTATGTCACCAAACCTGTCGAGTCCTCAGAGCTTTTGGCCAGAATTGACATACACCTTAACATGTACCGGCTGCAACGGAAACTGGTGGTCCAGTCTGAGAAGCTGATTGCAGAAATTGAGGAGCGAAAGCTGGCTGAAGAAGAACTTCTTAATGAAAAGAGTTTTTCCGAGGCAATAATTGAAAGTATTCCTGGAATGCTCTATGTCTATGATGATCAGGGAACTCATATCCAACATAATAAAAGACACGAAGACATGACCGGTTATTCAACAGAAGAATTATCTCATATGAATCCATTAAGCTGGTATGATGATAAGGCTGATATTCTAAGGGTTGAGGCGGCTATTAGCGATGTCTTCACAAAAGGTTATGGAGAAGTGGAAGTTCCAATGCGGATCAAAAATGGCGAAAAGCTGATGATGCATTTTACCGGAAGCAGGCTGGTTATGAACGGTAAAAAATACTTTGTCGGAGTTGGTACTGATATCACTGATCGCAAAAAGGCTGAGGATGCACTACGTGTATCACATGAAAGATTTCTAACGGTTTTGGACAGTATTGATGCAAATATTTATGTGGCCGATATGGAATCATACGAAATTCTTTTTATGAATAAAAATTTGATGAATACCTTTGGCAGAAATCTGACTGGTGAACTATGCTGGGAAGGGTTAAAAGGAGAATCTGAACCGTGCAAACACTGTACGAATGATCAATTAATAGACGAAAATGGTAAACCCACAGGCCTTTGTACCTGGCAAAATAAAAATCCCATTACGGGCAAATGGTATATAAACAAAGCCCGTGCCATAGAATGGTCCGATGGACGTTTGGTAAGGATAGAAATAGCGACAGATATTACTGATTTAAAACACATTGAGGAAGAACTTCGACAATCGCAAAAAATGGAATCCATCGGCACCCTGACAGGCGGCATCGCCCATGATTTTAATAATATTATGGGTATTATTCTTGGAAACGCTGAACTGGCTTTAGATGATGTCCCTAAATGGAACCCGGCTCATTCCAACCTTGAAGAGATCAAAAAAGCAAGTCTTCGGGCAGCAAATATTGTAAGACAGCTTTTAAGCTTCACCCGCATAACCGATCAGAAACTGCAACCCATGGAAATTGCTCTCGTCATTAAAGATGCACTCAAGTTTTTGCGGTCAACAATTCCAACCACCATAGATATTGTACAGGATATTTCCATCACAGATGAAACTATTCTTGCAGACCCGACCCAGATCAACCAGATTATGATGAACCTTTGTATCAACGCTTCCCATGCCATGGAACAAACGGGCGGAAAGATTACCATCATAGTTGAAAATGTGACTTTGGACGATAATTCAGCCAAAAACTATCCTGATTTAAAAAGCGGCAAGTATGTCAAGGTAATGGTAATGGATAAAGGCCCCGGAATAGACCCAAAAATCATAGACCGAATTTTTGACCCCTATTTTACCACCAAAGGAGTGGGCAAAGGTTCTGGTATGGGGTTGGCTGTGGTGCAAGGCATTGTAAAGAGCCATAGCGGTGCGATTACCGTCGACAGCAGCCCCAGCAAAGGCACCACGTTCAGCATACTTTTCCCGTTGGCACAAGGAAAAGCAGCAGTTGAAGAAGAAACAACCCAGGAAATTCCCAGGGGAAGTGAAACTATATTATTTGTGGATGATGAAATATCCATTGTAAATATGGTGCAAAGAATGTTCGAGCGCCTGGGATACAAAGTTGAAACCGCCATAACTCCCCAGGATGCTTTGGATCGGTTTGCCTTAAATCCCGATCATTTTGATTTGGTCATAACAGACATGACCATGCCCCAGATGACGGGTGTTAAATTATCTGAAAAGCTGATGGACATCCGGCCTGATATTCCCATCATCATCTGTACAGGCTATAGTGCCCTTGTGGATGAAGAAAAGGCGAAAGAATTGGGCTTGGCAGCCTATGTAATGAAACCAATTGATATACGGGAAATTGCCCAGACCATTCGAAAGGTGCTGGATAAAAAATAATATCCCTTTTAAGGGTAATGGCTACAGTCCTTGCAGCTCCAGGCTTTAAAAATTGCAGAATAGCAGGAGCATGCTTTTATTTTTTTAATTAAACCCTGGCACTATATATTGTGGTTGGAAAGAGCAAAATTCTGTTATCTGGCATTAAACTATATGAGCCAAATACATTGTCAGGAGCTATTCTTCCATATTCCAGTTAATAATATATAAAAAACACTGCCCGCACTTAACTGCAAAAAAACCGCTCTATCGTCCAAATTTTCAATCCTGACATCTTTTTACCCTGTTTGATTTTGGACACCTGACGTGGGACATGGGGCATGGGAATAGAATAATTGTCCCTTTTTCAAAAAACAGCAATTGTCATTTGGTTTTACTTTTTTGATAATATTTTTTATAAAACAACTATACTTTTAAACCAGTGCAATGAATTTTTTTAAAGGGGATTTGGATCATGCCAATAACAGACCATAAAAATTATTCTTTTTCTTTTTCCATGATAAACATTAAAAAAATTGATCCCTCTCCCTATCAACACCGCAAATATTTTGATGAAGAAAGGTTAAGAGAACTTGGCGTAAGTATTGTACAGGATGGATTGATTGAACCTATTATTGTTCGACCACAAAAAAATGGTCGGTACCAGCTTATTGCGGGAGAACGAAGGCTCAGAGCAATTAAAGATTACACGGATATGACGAGTATCCAGGCAAAGGTCGCCATTGTAGATGATCTTCAGGCAAGAAGAATAAGCGATGCAGAAAACCTTTTAAGAGAAGATTTATCTGCTATAGAATTCATTGAATCAACCATTGAAATCATTGATATGGAAATGGGCAAAGAGCCTGAGTATTTGACGGTAGGCAAAACACCCCTTGAAAGGGTGCACAAATTGCTGTCAAAGTTAGATTCCATAAGGCGGAGCAATGAACGTGGGTCTGTTGTTTTAGTGACTGAAAAGGACCTGTCCAATAAATTTATTGGACAGGTAGAGTCAACCTTTAAGAATCTCCCTAAGCCACTGAAATGGCAGTCTTTTCTGATGAATGATCTGATTTTATTAACCGACATTCCTTCAATCGTTCAAGAAGCCTCTGTAAAACATGGCCTGAATAAGGCGCAAACAAAAGCGCTTGCAAAACTTGAACAAGTTTCTGACAAGGCTTTTCATGATGTCACCCAGAAAGGTTCTATCCCATTGAAAGATCAGAATAATAATCTTTTGCCAAAACTTAAGCTAAATGAACTAAGCGCAAGAGAAATCCAGACCTTTGCAGAAGATCTGGAAAAAACAAATAAAAAAAATGAACAAAAACAAGACAATGATCAACTCGAATTTTCCACCCAGATTAAGGTCGCGTTGATGACCCGTCTGGGTATCCCTCATGTTCGTATCGCCCAAAGGTTAAATATCCACAGAGAAACCATTTCAAAATATGTCCCAAAAAATGATGAACTTTTTAAAAAAATTTATCAGGATTTTAAAGCGGGGTTCTGTATCCCTGATATTGCTCAAAAATATTTTGTTCCCCAGACTCTGATATGGTCTGTGATTCTCCAGGAAAAAACAGACCAGGAACGGTTTAAGGATTTAAACTGGGGATTGCGGACATGGGATAACTGGTATTTCAATGATGTGGATCATAGATTCGGAGATGACTGGCCTGGAAGAATCCCGGCTCAACTCGTTGCTCACACTCTTTTTTACTTTACACAAGAAAACGATCTTGTGTTTGATCCCATGGCAGGCGGGGGTGTAGTGGCAGATACCTGTCTTGCCTTTAACAGAAAATGCTGGTCTTTTGATCTTTTGGACCGGATTAAAACAAGGCCTGAAATAGAACCTTTTTTGTGGGATCCTGAAAACCTGGCCTGGCCCGTTCCGGCTGCTAAAAAACCTGATCTGATTTTTTTTGATCCCCCTTATTTTAAAAAAATGGCAGAACATTACATGAAAGGCAGTATTTCAGATTTTTCAAAGTCTAAATATTTAAAATTCTTTAATGATCTTTTCAGCCTCATGAGAGAGCATTCAAAACCATCAAGTCGTATTGCATTTCTTAATGCAGACTTTAGAGACTTTCAGGGTATCCCGGCTTTTGATGAAGACCCTGAAAACGCTATCCTGCTTTTAGAGTATGCGAAACTGCTTGAAAACTGCGGATGGAAGATTACGCATTTAATAGACTGTCCCCTGTCAACGGAAAGGTTTACCGGAAATATGGTAAGCAAAATGCAGGGAAAAAGAACCCTCGGCATTATCAGAAGAAGCTTGATCATAGGAAAACCTGTGGCGATTCTTTCCGCTTTTAAGGAAAACAGTTGTCCCCGTCAACTTGGTGGAAGTTGGGAAGGGAAGGTCAAAATTAGCTCAGACTTTGATGACGTTGATCAGGAGATTGAAGACAGTTTTTACAATTCATCTATTTTTCCGGATGAATCATGAATATCAAGTCTATTTGTTTAAGCTTCCCCGTAGTTTTCACACAATTCCTCCATTAATACCAATTACCTGGCCGGTAATATATCCTGCGTCTTTTGAACATAAAAAAAGAACGGTTGCTGCAACTTCGCAAGGTTTGCCAAGTCTGCCTGCCGGTATTGTTTTTGCTATTTCTTTTAACGGCATACCATCAATCATTTCGGTTTCTATAAATCCGGGTGCCACTGCATTCACAGTAATGTTCCTTTTTGCAATCTCCCGGGCAAGTGCTTTGGTGGCTCCGATAAGACCGGCTTTTGAAGCAGAATAATTCACTTGCCCTGCCTGTCCTGTCTGCCCTGATGTTGAAGATATATTGATAATTCTTCCAAACCGCTTTGACAGCATGTTTTTAACAACAAGTCGCGTTACATTAAAAAAACCTGTCAGATTAGTATCCAGAACTGTTTGCCAATTTTCTTTTTTCATCCAGACCATGAGCATGTCATCTCTGATGCCGGCATTGTTTACCAGGATATCTATTTTACCCTTTTCCATAATAATTTTTTTAATGGCTTTTTCTGATTCTTCCTGACAGCTTACATCAAACTGAAGAAGAGCCCCGTTTCCTCCCTTGCTGATAATGTCTTCAAGAACGGCTTTGGCTTTTTTTCTGTTTGAATTGAAATTAAGATATACAAACCGTCCTGTTTGGGCAAGCGCTATAGCGATAGCTTTCCCAATCCCTCCACTGGCCCCTGTTACAAGAGCTACTTGGATATTATCAGTTTTTGTTTCAGGCATGTTTTCTCCTTTATATTGGCTTACAATTGAAACTATATTTAAAAGCCTCTTGCTGAAATTTAAAAATCACAAAGGACTTATAATTATTGAAAAGCTGCTATTCCGGTTATTGCAGAAGTTTAATCACCACAAAAAAACGACTAAACCAACGCGGCAGTTTTGTGAGAGAATTATCACAGATTTAGATTGAGATACAAGAAAATCTTTTCACCGATTGACCCGGAGTTTTATTTGTCCTAAATGTTTAAGAGCGCCAAAATTTTTTCAGGAAGTGACCATGCTGATTCCGGGGGTAAAAAACTGTCTGATTTGTATTTATATGGGCAAACCGTTGAACCGATAACTTAATGTAAAAGGCGCATTTAAAACTTATATACATCCTGGTATTGATTGCAGATTCGCTTATCGAAGTATTAAAGAGAACGCCTCTACATTGAGATTTTGCCTGGAATTTTATATAGAAACTGACCGGATAATATTATCTACATCCTTTCCCAATGTTTCTGATGAGGTAACAAGACATGAACAGGAGCCCACTTTGGTTGAATAGCGCTTTGCCTCCTTACTTCGCTTGTAGGCTTTGGAAAGTTCATCACTTGTTTTGGCGATTGTTGAAGCAGAGAGCTTTTTTTGATCGGCCAATTTTTTTAAATTAAATACTTCGCCGTCCTTCATCCATGCGATACCGAATTGACTCGGTGGTTTGCCGATAAACACATAAGTGGCATCACTTGCAGGGACAACTTCAAGTGAATCATTTGCCTGGTTGGCCAGGTCTTCCAAAGGCTCCCTGATATCTTCAAGATGCTTTGCAAGGGGATTGGTTTCTTCAAGTGGGGAATACGTTTTTTGTGCACCGAAAAATTTGTCGAAAATACCCATCGACTCCTCCTTTGTTGATAAATTATGGCGAGCGTTTCAGGTATAAATGAAGTGTTTTCGAGATCAATTTCGGAATTCAGGCTACATCTACACCAGCATCGCCAGGGATTTTCCTGTTACCGAGGATGGTTTGAATTTAATACGTAAAAAGGCGGCTTGTCAAGTACAATTTCAAAAGTTAGTGTGAACAATATCTTTAATGTTTTAATACCCTTGCAATTAAAAATCGAGTCAACGTCTTCAATATAAGGTAGGATATTAAATCTTTCTTTACAACCTTAATATCCCCTGATACAAGTTTATACATCAGGGGATATTTGATAATTTCAGCTTGAGGTTATGAAATATTCTAAAGGAGTATTTCATGAATTATAAAATTATTAATATATCAATGGAGAATGAATTTAAAGTCTGTCCTTCCTGTCGATATAAGGATGGCTTTCATTCTATGCTTAAAAAAGAAGGGGGTGTTACGAAATGGTTTTTTATTTGCCCTTCCTGTCACAATGTTTTCGATATAGACCATCTCCCCCAGGTATTTTCTTCCCACTCAAAAAGCGAGGTGTCCAAAATACAAGAAAAAAATAATGTTACAACAAATGGAAACGAATTATATAAAATAATATGGAAAGAGATTGAAGAGAACAAAAAGGACATCGGTCTTTGGGCAAATTGTTTTTCAAAATGTGAGGGTGATGAAGACAAAACCAAAGCTCTGTATGTTAATAAAAGAGTCCTCGTTTTAAAAGAGAATCTACCAAAGCAATTGATTGACCAAGAAAGAAAAATAAAAGAAGAATTGGAAAAAGAAAGAAAGGTCACAGTAAAACCAAAACCCACAAAGAAAAAAAAGAATTTTTTTTTCAGAATGCCTGTTATCATACTGCTGCTGATATTCCTTTTGTCCATCGGCGGCTATATCGCCAGTGTCATTACGGGTTATAAAATCCCTGCTATTGATCACTATATTAAAAAGCATATTCAGGGTTATAAAATCCCTGCTATTGATCACTATATTAAAAAGCATATTCCGGAAATATCAGAGGCCAAGCCCATTCCCAATCAAAAAAGTGTGAATGGTCGTTTTGTTACCAATTCCACTGCAGGCAACCTGTTTGTCCTTACAGGGCGGATTGAAAATCCGTCAAATATTACCTATAGTCATATTGAAATTCGGGGAGCGTTGATCACAACAAATAAAGAAGAAGCAAAAATAAAAAATGTATTTTGCGGAAATATCATCACGGAGGACATGCTTAAAACCGGAAATATTTCAGACATCAATACCCTTCTTACCTTGAAAGAGGGAGCCCACAAAATCAATGTCAATGTGGCACCTGGAGCCAGTGTTCCTTTTATGGTTGTATTTTCCGACCTTCCGGAAAAATTAGAAACTTTTACTATTAAAGTTGCTGGTTTTGATAAAGCAATAAATAATCCATAAATTAAAGATTTATGAAAATCAAATTAAAGAAATACTTATAATTTAATCTGGTATGGAGTCATTGGTCTCAGCCTCTTAGACCTCACAGGAGCACCCAGAAGAAAACAATAGTTATTTCTCAATATAATTATTCCCGGCAGGGTCATTGAGTTGGCTCTGCCTTTTTTTATTGGGGAAATCATGTGTGAAATCTCTTTGTCACTAAGAAAAGATGCCCAATTGTTTATCCAAAATACACTTTATAAGCCTGTGGAGGCGTGCCGGTCATATTTCTGCAGTCAACGATATATAAAAAACATGGCCTGAACAAAGCGCAAACAAAAGCGCTGGCAAGACTTGAACAGGTATCTGGCAAGGTTTTTCACGAGGTCGCCCAAAAAGGTTCCATCCTGCTTTTTAAAACCAGTGTCGCGTTTATCCCCCCAAAAGCAAAGTTGCTTGTCATGACCCTTTTAAGATTTGTATTTATTTTTTTTTGGACATGAAAAATTCCTGCACAATCAGGATCAATGTTTTCAAGGTTAAGAGTGGGTATGATAACATTATGTTCCATCATTAACAGGCAGAATATCGCTTCCATGACACCGCTTGCTGCAAGTGTGTGGCCTGTAAATCCCTTGGTTGCGCTCACAGGAATGGTATCGCTGCAAAGCAATTTGATAGCCTGGGATTCAGCAATGTCCCCAAGTTTTGTGCCTGTGGCATGGGCATTGATATAATCGATTTCATTTATGTCACATTCGGCGGATTCTAAGGCGCCTTTCATACATCTGAGCATCCCTTCGGTCTTTGGTGAAGTCATATGTTCACCATCGCAGCAGGTGTTGTAACCGATAATTTCTCCGAAAATTGCTGCTCCCCTGTTTTTTGCATGCTCATACTCTTCTAAAATGATTGTTCCTGCCCCTTCACTGACAACCAGGCCATCTCTTGCAGCATCAAAGGGCCTAGGTGTTCTTAAAGGGAAGTCTTTAAAATTTTTTGACGCGGCATGAAGCACTTGAAAAACTCCGGCAGTGGAGTGATGAAGTTCGTCTGCACCGCCGCAGATCATGACGTTTTGATATCCGTTTTTAATTATTTCAAATCCTTCTCCAATGGCCTGGGTGCTTGTTGCACAGGCACAGCAGGGGGAAATAACCCGGCCTTTTGTTTTCAGCATTGCCGCCACATTGGCAGAAACGGAATGGTTCATAATCTTCATAAAAGTGGTTCCTTCAAGCATGGAAATCCCACCTGTTCTTAAAAAATCATTAAAGGTTTTTTCAATAATTTCCCCTGAGCCTGTGGTTGAACCCATTGCCACACCTGTATCAGAAGATGAAATTATTTTTTCATCAAGGCCGGACATAAAAATGGCATCCAGAGTTGACAGCGCCGCCATAATAGACATGGAACCCATTGTTCTTCTGTCTTTGCGGTTAATTCTCTTTGTGTCAAAACCTTTGCAACGACCGGCAATATGGACTTTTAAATCCTTGATCCGTTCCCAGGATTTAATCTGTTCAATGCCGGATCTGTTGTTTAAAAGCGAATTAAATACATCCTCTTTTGTGTTCCCAATGGGAGAAATAATCCCCATACCTGTAATTACAACTCTTTTCATTGTTTCTGCACGATTTTTTTTGTTAAATATTCTTTTCCAAACAGAAGCTGGCATAAATTAACACTGGAGACAATAGAGCCATGGATGCCGCTAAATCCAATGCTTTGCCCTGTTAAAAACAGGTTTTTTATCTTTGTTGCCGGGCTGCACATCCCTTCAAGAAAGTGTTGTGCAGTTTTTTTAATGCCATATGAACTTCCGTTTTTTGTCAGGGTATATCTTTGGAAAGTAACAGGTGAATATGTGTCAACAACTTCAATGTTGTCAATAATGCCAGGGTAGACCTGTTTTATATGATTTAATATTTTTTGGGTTATTTTATTTTTTGCGGTTTTATATCTGTTATTTTTTGATTCTTTGTAATATTTTTTTAAAAGGAGTGATTCCTTACTGCTTATTCCGGTCAGCGCTGTAACAGCAAAATTTTGATCTGATGTATTTGATCTGTCTTTATCCGGTCTATCTTTATCTGGCAGGGCACTCAAATAAACCATTCCCAAAGGATCATCCTCTAGTATGTTTTCCCTGGCATACTGATAGTTCACATCCCAGGAGTCATAAATATATGCATCATTTTTTTCAAGCGGACAAGTGTTTTTTGCCCATTTTAATGCCACACCAAATGATCCCGGTGTATTGGCCTGGTTTAACCGGTTTCGAAAGACAGGCCTGAATAATTCAGGGGGGCTAAGATCAAGAATCAAAGAAGGATGCCCGGAGAAGATTACTTTTTTTGAAAGCAGTCTTTCATTGCTGTCTAAAATAACTCCTGCCACTGTTTTGTTTTTTATAATGAGTTCTTTGACCCGGGAATTAACATAAATCTTTCCGCCGTTGGATTTAAAGCTGTCAACAAGGGTATCAGAAAAAGGCGTGTCTAATTCGTTAATTCTGAAACTGGAATTCAAATATGAATCTGATACAATAAAATGAGTCAGAAGAGGGCATTCCTGACTGGAAAGACCATACAACGGGCTGTTAGCGGTCAAGAGACTTTCCAGCCTGCCTGAAATACCAATGGACTGAAGATAGTCTTTAAGCGGCCTTGTATATTGTAAAGACAAGTCTTTTCCCGGTATTATACTTGGATCATACATGCCAATATTTGATATGACATGTTTTAAATCGGAAAAATATGTGGAAATGCTTTTTTTTTGATCAGGAAAGGATTCAATTAAGGTGTGTTGATAATTTTCATGCCCTATGGGAATTTTATAATTTTCTGATGGAAAATAAATTCTTTCAAAACACTCATTGGAAAGTTTGACAAGATCAAGTTTATTCATAAGTCCCAGGTATGTGAAATAATACCATAATGGCTGGCCTGGATTTAAAGACCCCAGCCTGTGAACACCTGTTGGGAAAATTTTTTCTTTCCGCAAATAGGTCTGTGTCATTCCGCCGGCAATGCTGTGCTGTTCAACAACAAGTGCCCGCTCTCCTTCTTTTGCAAGTATGATTCCGGCCGTCATGCCACTGATCCCTGATCCTACAATAATGGTATCATATAAGCTGTTATCCATTAAACGACTCCTTGTCATTTTCGTTAACAAATCTTTGTGCTAATGAAGGTATGAGCATCAGTGCCAGGATCAGGCTTGTTATCATTCCAGTCAGTCCGGCAACGCCGATTGAAAATAATGCGGCATGTTTTGCAAGTGCAAGACAGGCGAAAGCTCCCGTAGTTGTCATGGCACAAATAATGACTGCAGCGGCCGTGACATTGTTTTTATTATCAGTTTTCCGCAGTTCATGATTCATCAGAAAAATACTGAAATCCACGCCCACACCAAAAACAAAAATGATGAAAATCATACTGATCAGATTAATGGGAATATCTGTCAGCCCCAGTATGCCGGCAGTAATGAAGGCACTTAAGAAAACAGGGCATACTATTATCAAAACAATTTTCAGGTTTCGAAAAAACAGGAAAAGAACCAATATCATTGAGACAGCAGCAAAAAAGCAAAGTCGTTTGAATTCACCTGAAACATGGGATGTCATTTGTTCTATAAAATATTTTTTATCAAGAAACATTGATCCGCCGATTTCTGATTTTATTTTTTGGATGATTTCCGGCGTTAACGATTTGTCTTTTATATTCAAAGTCGTTAAAATGAGTACATCATTACCCTTGGATACCACTTTTGAGTCGATCAGCTTTTCGAGTGCTGTATTACCAAAATCTTTGATGGAGAAAAAGGTTCTGTCTTGTTTGAGACTGTCAAAAAAAGAGTTGAAGGTGTTTTCTTTAAACCCAGCTATAATAGAGGCGTTCCTGAACATCTGTTCGATATTTTTTATCCGGGTTTCGGTCATAAATGTTTTAAAATTTATATAATTGCTATTTCTTTTTTCATTTGAAGGAAGAATGTCGGATAATGAGGCAATCTGGTCAATCATGCCTTTTTTCTGCATCCTTTTTAACAAGTCAAAAAGGGCATCATTTTTTTGTAAAGCAGTTTCCATGGCGCCGGCCTTTACAAGCACTAAAGCCTGGGAAAATCCCCCCCATGTTTCAAGAAAGTTGTCCATACCACTTTTTGTGATGGGTTGCAGATGGTTAAGTTTAGAAATATCCCCTTCAAACCTGAAGTCCCTGATCCCGATCATACCCATGATAATCAGTGTCATGCCTGCAAAAATAATAATCCTGATATGGTTTTTTCTGAAATCCATTAACCTGTCACAAATCTTTACCAGAGATATGATGGGCTTTTTTTGCTTTGTTTTTAATGGTGGAATAAAAAATTTTAACAGGAACAATGCAAAAAAAGCAGCGCCAAAAATTCCTAGGATAGCAAAGAGTCCCATTTGCCTTTGACCCGGGAGCGAAGAGAATAACAGGCAACTGAAGGCGATCATGGTAGTAAAGGCACCTGCCCAGATGGGAAGCCTTAACCGTGTTATGACAGCGTCCGGCGCAACTTCTTGTGAGTTATCAATATTGAAAAGAATATGAATACCAAAATCAACGGTAATTCCAAGAAGAATAGTCCCGCATCCCAGAGCAATCGCCGATACTTCATTGTTGGTTAATGAGATGACTGCCGAAGCAAAGGCAAGGCTTACAAGGGTTGGAAGAAAAATTAAAATCACGTGAACCATTCTTCTGAAAAACAGGATTCCAATGATGAAGATACCTATTGTCAAAACAGACACGGCAAGTTTAACATCTTGTTGAATGGTTTGGGAATTATCAAGAGTTGCAGCGTGGTTCCCGGAAAATCGGATATGGATATTATTTTTATGTTTTTTTGTTATCTTGTCTCTTATATCATTTAGAAAACCCATCATCTGAACACTTTTTGCTGTATCCATTGCTGAAAAGTTCGGGGTTGCCATCATAAGTAAATGCGTTCCATTTTTATTGTATATTCTTGATCCCTTGATTTGACTCCTAAAAGTTTCTTTTTCAAATGCATTCAGTTTGGAAAGGATTAACTCGTCAATTTTAAGCGGATCATCAATCAAGACGTCAGCCATAAAAATACCGGATGGGCTTAAAAGTTTTCGTTTTATCTCAATTAACTGCTCATGGATCTGTTCCGGGTTCAGCCGGGACTCAATAGTGGCTAAATCAGTTTTATCCAGCAAAGACAACCTGTTTGCATTTACTAATTTTAAAAGATTTAGAAAACTATCATGGGAAAATTTATAAACAATACCGGAAAAATATGGGGAGGAAAGGATGTTATCAAAAAAACTGTCTGCAATCTGCTCAAATGTTTTATTATCAGCATGAAGGTTTTCAATATCAATATACAGAGTTTCTATTGCCGGGATATTATTAATAATATAATTAAAATCTTTGACCATGGGGTCTGAATTTGGAAGCATGGATGTTATTTTTTCATCCAGACTTAAGTTTAGAGTAAGAAGCATGCACGCGATGAAAAAAATACCAGTGCCTATAAAAACAAGTTTGTTTTTATTCTGATAATTCATATTCTTGAAAATATCAATGTTGAGTTATTGCCGCCAAAAGCAACAGATTCAGATATTGCAGCCTTGCATGACAGTTTTTGAGCTTTTACCACAGGTGAGCTTTTCAGAGTATCATCCTTGTTTGAAAAGCCGATACTTGCCGGTATTTTTTCATTGATAAGGTGTTGTATTGTAAATACTGCTTCTATTGCACCGGCAGCTCCTAATGTATGGCCTGTATACCCTTTGGTAGAAAAAAATGGAATACCAGGCAAAACCTCTGATAAGGCCAGGTCTTCAACTTTGTCGTTATCCTTTGTTCCTGTGCCGTGGGCATTGATAAAACCAATGTCCGATTTGTCCAGCCCGCTTTGCATTATTGCTTGTCCCAAAGCTTTTTTCAGGCCTTGGCCATCTGGTTTCGGGGCTGTCAGATGATATGCATCACATGCTGAACCATAGCCTGCAAAAAAACATTTGTGATGGGAAGAGATCGAAGTCTTTTTTGATACAGGTTCAAGAATCAGGGCAGCAGCCCCTTCACCAAGGTTTAGCCCGTTTCTTTTTTTATCAAATGGTTTACAAGGATCTTTGTCAGCTATCATCAGGGAAATGAATCCATTATAGGTTACCTTGCAAAGTTCATCCGTGCCGCCTGCGATGACAAGATCACATAGACCTGCCTTTATCCACAAGGCTCCGATACCAATGGCATCGGTTCCTGAAGCACAGGCATTGACAATGGTCTGGACAGGCCCTGCCAGGTCGAATTCTCTGGCAACAGATGCGGCCGGATTGCTGTTTAAAAATCGTTTTATAGGGTCCATATCGGGGTTCTTGCCCTGTTTATAGTCTATATAAAATTGATCGTTATTCATTGCGCAGCCCACTGTTGTGCCCATGCAGACACCGACCCGCTTGTTTTTAAGATCGCACGGATCAATTCCGGCATTTTCCAGGGCCTGGTATACTGCAGCTATTCCTAATTGTGCGGTTAATGTCAGGTCTTTGTTTTTGGGAGAAACCTGTGAATTGAATTTGTCAGAGATTTGGAAAACTGGATATTTTACTGAATGGTCTGTTAAAAAACGGGTGGGAAAGGTTATGTTTCTTTTACCGGCAAACATATTGCTCATACACTCATCAATGTTTAGACCAAGTGCACTGACGCAGCCGGTTCCTAAAACACCTACTCTGATATTTTTAGTGCCAATTTCCTTCAATATGTTTTAATCCTTTGTGTCCAACCGCAATTTATTCTTCCTGATCAGCTTCCCACATATCATAAAAATTAAAAAACTGGTATGGATACTCTTGTACAAATAATTCCAGGGAGTTCACAAATTCCTGTACATATGGTTTGTAACTCTCTTTTTTTTTCCCAAGTTTTGCCGGGATATGGATGATATCGGATATGTTCAATTGATAGCTGTCCGGACCGGATTTGTGAGAATAAAGGATGACAACAGGTTTTTGTGCGATGGAAGCAATTTTTTGCGCACTGAAGGGAAATTTGGCATCCTTGCCAAGAAAATTAATTAAAACAGAAAGTTCTTTATTCTTAAAGATTCTATCTCCCATGATGCATAGGATTTCATCATTTTTAAGCACATTAAGCATTTCAATGGTTCCGCCAAGAAATTGTTCAGGATTGATAATTTTAAAAATATTTTTTGCATTGCCATGTTCAAAATAATGTTTGTCAATATCCTGATCATTTCTGAGCATTAAAAGATTTACCGGTTTTTTAAGCTTGGAAAGCGCAGACATGACCACCTGCCAGCACCCTGTATGGGACATCAAAAGAATAAAGCCTGAATCCAGTGATTTGATTCTTGAAAGATCGTTCGGATTACTGAAAGAAACCCGGATGGATTCAGGGCCGGATATACCGAGGAGGGCTCTGTCTATAAGTGCCTTGCCTAAATTAAGGATCAGCAGGTATCTATTGCACATTCTTTTTATGATACCGGAATCAGGGAATCTTTTTGAAAGGTATGGATCGGTTTTCTCCCTTATTGATGGGAAAAAAAGTGAGTAATACAATACAATAAAGTATAAGAAAAAATAAGCCAGTCGCCGGCCACCGAGTTTTACCATAAAATAGAAAAAATTATGACCGAATTTTGATCCTATGCTTTTACTATTCCATTTGATGTTGTTTTTATCCGGCATTATTTTTTACCCAAAATCGATATGGCTGTAGCCATTAAAAAAATAGTGATAAACGAAAGAAGACTTAAAACAGGTGCAATGATTAAAGAGCCTAAGCACCATTCAAATAACCTTTCCAGTCCTTGATTTCCAATGGTCTTAAAGGAAATGTCCGTTAAAAAGGTGTAGTCATGGGTTAAAAAATATCCTGCTTCAATACAGAGGGCCGGGACCACAGGCGGCATGCAGAGCTGACTTGTACCAATTGCAACTATTTTGTTTAATCTGAAAAATCCTGTAACCAGCAAAATGACAAGGGTATGAAGGGCAATCAAAGGTAAAGTTCCCAGAAAAATACCAATTGAACCGGACATGGCAATGTGGAACGGGGATACATCATGGGCAAGAAAAAGTCGTATTGATTTTAAGGGTTTAAAGATTGAAAATTCATGGTTGGTTTTTGTTATGATTTTTTTATGGGGTATAGGTAAAAATGATCTTAAGGTAAGCTTTGTATTTAAGTTTGTCAGCCTCATATTATCCAGAAAAAATTTGAAATGGGAGATTCGCTCTTTTGGGGGTGGATAATGGACGGAGATATCAATATCTTTAATTGTAACACCCGCCCAGGCAGCCTTAACAAGCACTTCAACTTCAAAAGAATAATGTTTCTCAGATAAGGTCAGGTTCTCAAGTACGAATAAGGGATATGCTCTGAATCCGGACTGGGCATCTCCTGTGGATTGTCCTGTCTGGATTCTGAACCAGAAATTAGAAAAACTCCTTCCGAATTTTGATGCGCGGGGAATGGAAGAAGAAGTAAAATCCCTTTTTCCTATATATAAAGTTTCCGGGGAGTTATAGATGGCATCTTTGAATAATAAGAACTCTTCCGGTTTGTGCTGAAGATCAGCGTCTATTGTTACCAGATGAGTCATCCCCAGTTTGGAGGCTTGCCTGGCAGCTGTCATGATTGCAGCACCTTTGCCGTAATTGCGGTCATGCTGTATCAACATAAAATTGATATTTTTAAATTGATCTTTTTTTAAATCAGTGCTGCCATCATCAATAACAATAACATCCTCATGGATTTTTTTGCAGCGTTCTATGACATCCGGAACAGTTTTTCCATGATTATATAATGGTATTACAATAAGTATTTTAGGTTGTGTCGCTGTCATGAAATATGGTTGAATTATCCATAAGTATTTTTTATTGAAGCTTGTTGTGGAATAAAAAATAGCAGGAATTATGTTGATGGGCAAGAAGTTAAATGATATTGATTGTAAACTTTGAAAGATTAATACAAAATTTATGGTTTTTAACATTTTATCTTAAATTAATTAACAGGATATTTTTAAAATTTATATGGAACTGAATAGAAAACTTAAAGAAATGATCATTGAAGAGCTTCAGATTGAAGACATAACACCTGATGAAATTGATGATGACATGCCTCTCTTTGGAGAGGGCCTTGGGCTTGATTCGCTGGATGCAGTTGAACTTGTTGTCCAGTTACAGGTGTATTTTGGCGTTGAAATAAAAAATATTGAAGAAGGAAAGCCTGCCCTTCAATCAATTAATACGCTTGCTCAATTTGTGAAAACAAAACAAGCTGAATTATTGAATAAGGTGCCATCTTGAAAATAGCCATACATGGAATAGGCATTGTTAATTCCCTGGGTGATAATCTCTCTGATATGGAATTTGTTTATTCTGATGGTTTTAGTTCCATAAAAGATTTATCAGTTTCTCTTCCCGGGGTTAGTGATAGGCTAAACCGATCAATGGTTGATACCTCACGTCTTTGTGACTACCTGCCGAAAAGAAGCTTACGCAGAATTGATCATTTTTCGAGAATGGCTTTGCTGGCTGCCGGAAAAGCCATAAAGGATACCGACCCGTTATTGTTTTCCAAAGATAGTACAGGTGTTATTATGGCTACGGGTTTTGGTGCACTGGAAACAACATTTTCATTTTTGGATTCTTATATTGAAAAAGGAGATAAGCTTGCTTCTCCGACATATTTTTCAAATTCTGTGCATAATGCGGCAGCTGCGCATGTTTCAATATGTTATGGCATAACAGGTCCGAATCTTACTATAAGTCAATTTGACATGTCTTTTTTTTCTGCATTGATAACGGCCATGGCATGGCTTGGGACAGAAAAAGTAGATGCAGTGCTGCTCGGAACTTCAGATGCTTTTTGCGATGTTTTGGGATATTGTATCGACAAATTTTCCAGCATAAAGGGGAATCAAGGGTATTCTTTTGGAGAAGGAGCGGCTTTTTTTCTGCTTTCACAAAAAGAGGAAAAATCCAGGTATGGCTATTTTGAAGATATCTCCATAGAAAATTATAAGCATACAGAGCTGGATATTCCCGAAAATGCCACATTAGTTTTATCTCCTTCGTCCATCAATACCTGTAATGATGAATTTATGAATTATTTAAAGAATAATAACAAGTTACTCTTCAGAAATCATTTGTTTTCACCTACGGATTGCAGCATGGATGTGTTTTTTTCAACAAAGCTTTTAAAAAAGATTTGTTATGTTAAAATCGGTCAGGAAGGGGAGTATGGAAGAATGATAATCAACCCGATTTTAAAATAAATTCACTTAAAAATGAAGAATCGGAAATTTCTAAAAACCTGATAGTCGAGATTATACAGATAATGAGAAAAAAAGATGTGATTTGTTTGCTGATAACAGCCCTGGTAATTTTTTATTGCCCTGGCAGCTTGTCCGCCCAAAGCAATGAAGGATATGCTCCCACTGAGTCGGGGATCTTTCTGAATTCCGGGTATACATATGATCCATCGGATGGCGCCATTTTTTCACAGATATCTTTGTTCAGACTGTATGATTATGACAGGATTTGGAAACATAAAGCACCTGATAACCTGCGGTTTAAAGTAGAAGGTTCTGTGGGCAGTGCCTTCCTTGATGATAATGATGTAAAATTTATTGCAAATGCAGGGATTCTGGCGCTGCTATATTTGGATAGATTTGAGACAGACAGGATCAAACCATATCTGGAAGCCGGCATTGGTGTCATCTATACTGATTACCGTGTTACAGGACAGGACTATCGATTTAATTTTAATCCCCAGGCCGGCATTGGTATTGAATTCAAGAGAGAAGGAAACCAAAATCGATTTGTCTCGTTAAGGATGCACCATATTTCTAATGGGGGTTTGGGTTCGTTAAATAGAGGTCAGAATAGTATTGTATTTGCATTTGGTCAGTATTTTTAATAGTAGATTGGTTAAAATTTTTGCTTTGTTCTTTTTACCGAAAGGATCGTTTTTTTGATGGATAGAATTATTAAAATTGTAAATCAGGTGTTGGAAGAAGAATTTGAAATTGATGCAGAACTCCTAACGCCAGAATCATTATTGAACGAAGATCTCGGTCTTGACAGCCTTGATGCTGTTGATCTTATTGTAATGGTTGATAAACAACTGGGAGTAAGAATCGAAGAAGAACAGGCAAGATCAATCAGAACTTTAGAAGACGTTTATAAAATTATTTTTGAGTTGTTAAAGGGAAAACAATAGTCATTTCTACAATGTTTATTTTTCTGTGAGGATCAGGTTTATTTTCCCTGCAACAAGATCATCCACTCGCAGGATGGCCTTCACATTGAACAGGTTATTTTCTTCCTTATTTATCGTGATATCAAGATTTACCTTCTTTTCTGGATGTATCAGTGCGGAAAATTTAGTTTTTTTGACTGACTTGATACACAAACATTTGTCATATGATTTCTCCAGTACATATTTTACCATTTCAATCTGGAAAATACCCGGTAAAATCGGATTTCCCGGAAAGTGACCGCTAAAAAGATCAAGCTCTTTTGCAAAGGAAAAAACTGAAGCTATATGCCGGGGATCTTTTTTTAAAATAGATATTTCTGAAATTCTCAGATCGTTATATAAGCTCATTTTTAAAACATGAGACCTCATTCAAAGTTGTTAAATTAAATATATTCACAAATAAAAAATTATATAATGTACCGAACATTAATTTGCAGTTTGTATTTCATACTTATGTCTTGAATTACAATAAATTCAGGATAAAGATTATTAGATCCTGTACCATACTTTAAACTGATAGTATAAACGCATTTTTTATTTTTCAGATGTCTGATTTCATTTAGCCGGTATCGTACATGCCCGTTGATTTGTTTGTAAATCAACTCTTTTGTTATTGGGCCTTCTTTTTGAGATAATACAAAATTTTTGTGGTGATCAGAAAATAGAGTCGGGGAAGGGAAGGGTTCCTCAAGATAAAGCGTTTCAAGATCCCTTAAAACAGATTTTTCCAGCCTTTTTCCACCCAGCATGCTTATATTACTATGTATTGTTTTTTCAACATTTTTAATAAAATGGACATCAAAAATAATTCCGCCAAGATCGTTTTGTGCAATTAGCTTAACTTCCCGGTTCGGCCTGTCAACAAAAAGATATCCGTCCAGGACATATTCTTTTTCTAAAAGGGTTAGAATAACACGATGAATCGCTTTGAATCTGTCAGGATATAAACTTGTGATGTTTTTGTTAATGTCGGCTTTAAATTTTTGGTCAGTTATCTCCAGATATCGTGGGGATTGAATTTTGTTAAGACTGCATCCCGAACCTATGATGATTGTGACAGCACAGCATAAAAACAGAATAATATTTTTTTTGTATAACATGAAGAATTGCTTGTTTACCATTGTGAAACAGGGTGTGGTTTATCGTTGCTTCCTTCAAAGATGATATCGGGAATTTCATTGTTAATTTCGTCATTGTGAAATTGTATTTTTGTATAATTATTTTTTGTTTCATTGATAATAATATATTCCAGCCCGTTCATTTCATGGTTTAGGCCCAATTCAAATGAGCTGATAAATTTTTTGAATTCGTCGGCTTTTGGAGTTAATAAAATTGTTGTATTATTGTTCTTAAAAGCACAAATTTTATAAAGATCAGGATCTTTGAATTTGCCTTTTAACCAGGACGTGATATTCTCCATGATCAAAAGCATCATTTCTTTATTTCCAATATCCAGCTTTTGCCAGTTATCTTGAAAAAATTCATATTTGAAAATTTGACTGTTATTTATGATCAAGGATGATTTAAAAGGTTCTATAAAATCAAGTCTTAATTTGTCGGGTGATTTAAAAATACAAAACCCTGTGGAAACGATGGGTTCTGAAAACAAAGCGATATTTTTTTCTTGGGTCATCAGGGTTTTTAAAGTCTTAATTTTAGAAAATTTTTTTTCAACATTTTCCAGAAGCTGGTTTAACTGGTTGACAGGGATCGGCTTTGGCTCTATTGCAAACAGAGGTGTGACTATAATTAAAGCTGCCGCTATCATAACAAAAGAGAGGGTGGTGGTTTTGAATATCATAAATTAGACTGCTTCTTTTTCTGGATTGAAAACTTTGATATTTCCTGCCGCCACTAATTTGTCTTTCATACGGATCTCCCCGTTAAATAGTTTAAAAGCACCGATCCTGCCAGTTTTTGAAATAACAATATTGATTTTTGATTTTTCCAATACCAGATGGTAAAAATTAAATGTGTCCACACTCACCAGCATGCCGATACCAGAATTTTTTTCTTTCTTTATTAATGATTGATACCCGTAATGGGCGGCAATAGTCTGGGCAACACACTCAATAAGAATACTATCAATAACAACTCCATTTTCACAGCCATAGTCGCCTTTTTGAAAAGTCTTTTCAGACAAGGCATTATCATTGTCGATTTTTTCGTAACTATCTATCATGAGCATAGGATCTCTGTGGGGAATAATCTGAGTTATGTTTTTGAAAATTGCTTTTTCCATCAAGAATTTTTTAAATACCTCAAGAAATCGGAACAGACCCCTTTGTTTATAATAACATAAATTATATTGTCAAATACTCTGCCTGATTGGCAAGAAGTTATTTTTTTTCATGATAATTGTCAAGTGGAAAGGAATTATGGAAATAATGTTACGCATAGGATGCTATTGATCAAGTCACCTCTTTAGCTCTTTTTACAAGCAAAGCGGTGCAATTTTTAATATTATCCTCTGTATAAAGGGTAAATTCATCTTTATAGCTTTGTTCAAACAAATCCATGGCAAGTCTTTCATCTGAAAAAGGCGATTGGTTTATGTTTTTAATGGTGTTGAGAGTTATTCCCAGAAATGCTCCTTTGCAATCCTTGGCAGGTATTTTACTATCATACTCAAAAGGTTTCTGAAAGAGGGAAGCCAAAGAGAACAGATTAAAAAACGATGTTCCTGGCTAAAAAAATGTGCTGGTGATGCTGATCTTGACAAAAAATAAAACTGCAAGTATTTATTTAAAAATAATTTACTTTTTAGTTTAAAGGAGATTTTCCATGACTGATCACACTCCAAGACTTCTGGATGCTTTGGATGCTTTTGAAGACGGCATCTATATTATTAGCGAGGACTATACAGTTGAATACATGAATAAGTTCATGAAAGAATTGTTTGGCGAAGGGGTCGGAAAGAAATGCCATGAAGTATTGATCGGATCTGATAAGCCTTGTGACTGGTGCAAACATGATGAAGTTTTTATTAAGAATGAAACCAATCACAGTGAGGTTTATATTGAATCTGTTGACAAAACATTTTTTTTGTCAGAGCTCCCGGTAACCAACCAGGACGGAACAAAATCCAAACTATCCATATATCGTGATCTTACTCGCAGAGTACAGCGGGAAGCCAAACTGAAATCTTCAAAAGAAAGCTACCAGAGACTTTTTAAGCATGTTGGGTGTGGTGTGTTCGTCAGCAGCAAGCAGGGGCGGTTTTTGGATGTCAATCCCGCGCTGTTAAAAATGCTTGGGTATCAGGATAAAGAAGAGTTTCTTTCCCTTGATCTTGCAAGGGATGTTTATTTAAGTCCCGAGGACAGGCGTATATATACCGATATTATAGAAAAAAAAGGAAAGGTCGTTGATTACGAGTTAAGGTGGAGGCAACGGGACGGAAATATTCTACATATTCTTTTAACCAGTATTGTCAGGTATGACGTGAAGGGGAATATTCTGGGATATGAAGGGATCGTTGTGGATCAGACCAGGAGAAAGAAACATGAGACTGAGATAAAAGAGGCCCATGATTTTCTGGATAAGATCATCTCCTGTTCTCCCAATGCTATTATGGTAATGGATATGGAAGGGATTATCAGTCTGTGGAACCAGGTTGCTGAAGATGTTTTCGGGGTTAAGTCTGAGCAAGTAGTTGGAAAAATGAGCATCCAGCAGATTTTTTCCAATAAAGTGGCCAAAAATGTCACGGAAATGATGAAGGATGAAAAGTTCGGGGGCAAGGGCAAGCTGAATTCCTATCCATTGAATTTTAAAAGGGAGGACGGTGAGCTGGTTGAAGGAAACCTTTCTGCCAGCATTATTTATGATGGAAACGGCAACGAGCTGGCTTCGGTTGCGATATTTGTAGATTTAAAGGAACGGCTTCAAACTGAAAGAGAACTCAGTGCGGCAAGACAACATCTGCTCCAGTCAGAAAAGCTGGCTGCCATGGGACGGCTCACCTCTCAGATTGCACATGAATTGAACAATCCGCTGTTTGGTATTATGAACACCCTTGAATTGATGAAAACCGAAATTCCGCCTGAAAACAAGCGGCGAAGACTTCTGGATATGTCTTTGTCGGAGATTGAACGGCTGGCAGAAATGCTGAAAAAAATGCTGTCTTTTTCAAAGCCTGATCAGGCGGAACGTCAGGCAATAGATATTAATGTTGTCATTGATGAGCTGATGCTGTTATATGAAAAGAGATTCAGGGAAAACAGTATAAAGGTTATGATTGATCTTGCGGAAAAACCAGGGCTTATTTTTGCCTCCAAGGATCAATTGCGTCAGGTGTTTATCAATCTATTTTCCAACGCTATGTATGCCATGCCCGATGGTGGCAATCTTGAAATAACAACCAAGGTTGTTCCTAAAAAACTTTTTATCATTGTTAAGGATACGGGAACCGGTATAAAACCCGAGCATATTAAAAAGATTTTTGATTCTTTTTTTACGACCAAGACCGAGAGCGTTCAAGGGGTGGGGTTAGGGCTTTCTGTCTGCTATGGCTTTATCAAAGACCATGGCGGGGAGATTATAGTTGAATCTGAAGAAGGACAATGGACAAGGTTCTCTATTATGCTTCCTCTGGCAGGCAAATAGACTGCAAAACATCTTTTCTCTTCTCTGATTTCGTCCGGACAGCTATTATAGTTATTATTTTTATTATATTTAAATTTATTTACTTGACAAGGTAGATTTTATAGAATAACTATAATAACTAAAGTAAGAAATCACATAAAATTAAGGAGGTGCTATGGAAGACACGTTGACTGTATTCACCGCAAGCAAATACTGCAATGTTTCGTCTAAAACCATTATCAATTGGGTGGAAGCCGGACACATTAAGGCGTATCGCACTGTTGGCGGGCATCGCAGGATAAAGAAGTCTGACCTGGAAACCTTTATGCGAAGCCAGGGAATCCCTGTTCCTGAAGAGAAAGATGACGGTGCCAGAAAAAAAATTCTTGTCGTGGATGATGATTTGATCATTGTTGAGTCAATTGTACAGGCGTTGGAAGAAGATGAATTTGATTATGAGGTTCTTTCCGCTTCAGACGGTTTTGAGGCTGGACTTCAGGTCAATCATTTTCATCCTGATCTTTTGATTTTAGACATCATGATGCCGGATATCAAGGGCTATGAAGTCTGTAAAAAGATCAAGTCCAACGAGAAAACAAAGGATATAAAAATTATCGTCTTATCCGCATACCTGGATGACGATAAATTCGCACAAATGAAAGAAAATGGTGCGGATATTTGCCTGTCAAAGCCGTTGCCCCTGTCCAAACTCAAGGATGAAGTGGCCAAATTATTGGGATTAAAATAAGAAGGAGGCCGATCATGAATTTAAAGGAATCTTTGGAAAAAAAGAGGTTTGTTGTGACCTCCGAAGTACAAGTCCCCCTCGGCGATGAAGAACCAGATGCGTTTGTTGAAAGCCTTGGCAGGGTAAAAGGTCGTGTGGACGGCGTGTCTGTCTCGGAAATAGACCTCGAAGGCGTGGTAAGTGACACCATCAAAACCTGTGGTATTTTAAAACAGAACAATTTGAATGCGATTTATCAAACCACTACACGAGATAAAAATCGATTCCAGTTGCAAAAAGACCTGACTCTTGCCCATGAGACCGGGGTTGAAAATCTTCTGGTATTTACAGAAGACTATCGGATTGCAGGGGACACGCTTCAGGAATCCATGTTCTTCCATGTGGATTCAGGTAAATTGGCATCGGTTATGGATCATTTGAAACAAGGGGTTACCATTGAAGGAAAAGAGCTTGACAAAAAGATTGATTTTGTCCTGGGTTCCGGCATTGAAACACCCTGGGGGAAAAACATGCCAAAGCGCGGCATGGAAGAAATGGAAGATATGATGAATGTGGGTACTGGATATTTTTTGACGACGCCTATTTTTGATGTTGACCAGTTTGCCAGGTTCATGAAGCAGGTTGAGCCTTTTCACGTCCCTGTCATTGCTGAAGTCATGATTTTGAGAACAGCAGGGATGGGTAAATTTTTGAACCGCCATTTTAAATCCGGACTCGTACCTGAGTGGGTCATCCAGAAGCTTTTGAAAGCACCCAATAAACAAAAGGCAAGCATGGAGCTTTTTGCCGATACTGTTAACAGTCTGAAAGATATTTGCCAGGGTGTTCATATCATTACCATTGGCGGTGTTGATAACCTGGTGCCGTATCTGAATGCAGCCAAATTAAGATAAGGGGGAGTTTTAAAATGGCAGAGGCAATTAAGATTGATACCCTTGACATCGAATTTAAAGATGAGGTTCTCGCGAAAGTACCTGATGCGAATTTTGATCTTTGTCTGACCTGCGGGACCTGCACTGGAGGTTGCGCAGCCTCGGAATTATTTGACATGGATCCGCGAAAGCTCATTCGCATGTTGAACCTGGGGATGGATGAAGAAATCCTGAAAAGTAATTGGACGTGGGTTTGCAGTATGTGCGGGAGATGCCTGTCAGCCTGCCCCATGAAAATTAATGTGCCGGCATTGATTTATAATATACGCGCCAGCGTTCCCAGGGAAAAAAGGCCCAAGGGAATTCTTGGCTCATGTGATCAGCATATTCGCACCGGCAGTGCCATGGGGGCTGCAAAGGATGATTTTGAATTCACTGTACTTGATGTGGCCGAGGAGATCCGGGAAGATCATCCGGGATTCGAGGATTTACAGGTCTCGGTAGACCGGGTGGGTGCCACAATGGTAGTGAATCAGAACTCAAGAGAACCTGTTACAGAACCTGAAGAGATGGGTCCTTTGTGGAAGGTTCTTCACATGGTTGGTGCAGACTGGACCTATCCATCAGTTATGTGGGCCGGAGAGAACTATTGCATGTTCATGGCTGATAATGAGGGGTGGAAATATATTATAGAGGAGTTTGCTCACCATGTGGATAATAACTTAAAAAGCCCCCTTGTGGTCAATACAGAGTGAGGACACTCATATTTTGCGATCCTGGAAGGATTGCGCAGATTCAAGATACCTCACAAATTTGAACTGATCACCATTATTGAGTTGTATGCCCAGTGGATAAAAGAAGGCAAGTTGAAAGTAAATTCTGACTGGAACAAGGATATTGGTGTAAAGTTTACGGTGCAGGATCCCTGCAATATCGGAAGGAAAAGCGGGTCCAATAAAATTGTAGATGACTTAAGATTTGTGATTAAAACCGTTGTGGGAGAGGAAAATTTTATCGATACCGTCCCCAACCGGGACAACAATTATTGCTGTGGCGGTGGCGGCGGTGCTTTGCAGGCCGGGTTCCCTGATGAGAGAAGGGCCTATGGCAGAACAAAATTTGACCAGATTGCGGCAACCGGTGCAACCTATGTCATCGCACCCTGTCATAATTGTCACGGTCAGATTGAAGACATTGGTGAACATTATGGCGGCAATTACCATGTGGTCCATTTGTGGACGATCATATGCCTTGCCATGGGCGTACTAGCTGACACTGAACGAACCTATCTTGGGCCGGATCTGGCTCGCGTGGGACTATAAAAAGGAGGGATACAATGGCCCAAAAAGGTACCAGAAAAGGTAAAGGTTCAGTAATGGTCGTTGGTGCCGGCATCGCAGGTATCCAGGCATCACTGGATCTGGCAGATTCAGGATATTTTGTATACCTCATAGATAAAAATACAGCCATTGGCGGAACAATGGCACAACTGGATAAAACCTTTCCCACCAATGACTGCTCCATGTGTATCATATCTCCAAAACTTGTTGAGGCAGGACGTCATCTCAATATTGAATTGATGACCATGACGGAAATTGAAGATGTTACAGGGGAAGAAGGGGCTTTTACTGTAAACGTAAAAGAAAAACCAAGATTTATTGATCTTGAAAAATGTACTGCCTGTGGAGAGTGTTCCGATGTGTGTCCCGTGGAGCTTCCCAGCCAGTTTGATGAACACCTGCGGGACAGGAAAGCTGCATTCAAGCTTTATCCACAAGCCATGCCATCGGGTTATGCCATTGAGAAAAAAGATAAGGCTCCCTGCCGTCTGACATGTCCTGCCGGGTTGAATGTCCAGGGTTATGTCCAGATGGTTAAAGAAGGCAAATACAAGGAATCTCTTGAAATTATAATGGAGCAGCTCCCGCTTCCGGGTGTGCTGGGAAGGGTCTGCCCCCATGAATGTGAGGATGTCTGTCGAAGATGCCAGGTGGATGAACCCGTGGCAATCAGGGATCTGAAACGACTTGCTGCAGACTCTTTTGACCCAAGACAGGTAGAAATTAAGTGTGCTGAAAAAATTGGAAAAAAAGTGGCCGTCATCGGTTCCGGGCCGGCAGGACTTTCTGCAGCCTTTCATCTGGCAAAGCAGGGGGTGGATGCCACCATATTTGAAGCCCTGCCCCAGGCAGGCGGCATGCTTAGAGTCGGTATTCCCGCACATCGCCTGCCAAGAGAAGTCCTTGATAAAGATATAGAAGTTGTTACCAACCTGGGCGTTGAGTTAAAGCTCAATGCCTGTCTTGGCAAAGATTTTACCCTGGACAGCCTCATGGCTGAAGGGTTTGATGCAATCTTCTTGGGGCTGGGTGCTCATAAAGGTATAGAACTGGGTATTCCCGGCGAAGATCTTAAAGGGGTCTGCCAGGGGGTTGATTTTTTAAGGGAGCTCAATCTTACCGGAACAACAAAGGTAGGCAAAAAGGTCTGCATCATCGGTGGCGGAAATGTGGCTATTGATGTGGCAAGATCTGCCGTTCGCCTGGGTGCGGATGAGGTCACCATTCTATATCGCAGGACAAGAAAAGAGATGCCGGCCTGGGAAGAGGAAATTGTTGCGGCAGAAGATGAAGGTGCCAAGATAACTTATCTTGCAGCTCCCCAGATCGTCATTGAAGAAAAAGGACATGTCAAGGCGTTAAGGGTCATTAAAATGGAATTGGGTGAACCGGATTCTTCCGGCAGAAGACGTCCTATTCCCATCCCTGGCAGTGAATATGACATTGAAATTGATCAGCTCATTCCTGCCATTGGCCAGCAGCCGGATCTTTTGGCAATTGAAAAACTTGCGGATCTGAAGATCAGCAAATGGAACACCACAGAGGTCAACCCCGTCACCCTTGCCACGGACATGAAAGGTGTTTTTGCCGGAGGTGATGTCCAGACAGGCCCGGGTGTTGCCATCGGTGCCATTGCAGCCGGTATGGAAGCAGCCGAATCCATTGTCCGATACCTTAAAGGTCTGGACATGGAAGAAGGCAGGCAGCTTCCCGTGGTTGAAAATCCTGAATTCCGACCCATAATGGAAGATATGAAGCAGGAAAGCCGGTATAAAATGCCGGAACTTGCCCTTGCAAACCGGGCAGGCAATTTTGATGAGGTGGAGCTGGGATATGGCCGGGAAGAAGGCCAGAAAGAAGCAGCCAGATGCCTGAATTGCGGGTATTGCTCAGAGTGTATGCAGTGTGTGGATGCCTGTCTTGCAAATGCCGTTGATCATTCCATGGTGGAGCAGGTGCATTCTATTGACGTGGGTGCCATTATTCTTTCTCCCGGGTTTACGCCTTTTGAACCCTCCCAGATGACAAGCTATTGTTATGGTCACAGCCCTAATGTCATGACCAGTCTGGAATTTGAAAGAATTCTGTCTGCATCAGGACCTTATGGCGGACACCTGGTGCGCCCGTCTGATCAGGTTGAACCTAAAAAGATTGCCTGGCTTCAGTGCGTGGGGTCAAGGGACATCAATAAAGGAGATCATTCCTATTGTTCCGGTGTCTGCTGCATGTATGCCAACAAACAGGCGGTGATTGCAAAAGAGCACAGTGATAAGGGACTGGATGCAGCCATTTTTTTCATGGATATGAGAACCCATGGCAAAGACTTTGATAAATACAATATCAGGGCCCAGGATGACAATGGGGTTCGGTTTGTCCGATCAAGGATTCATTCTGTTTTTCCGGAGCCAGGAGATACTTACAAGATTGTATACTCCACGGAGGCAGGAAGTATGGCAGAAGAAATTTTTGACATGGTTGTGCTTTCCATAGGGCTTTCGCCCAATAAAGATGCCCAGGCTCTGGCAGATAAAATAGGAATCGAACTTAACACCCACGGGTTTGCTAAAACAAAAAACCTGTCTCCGGTGTGCACCAGTAAAAAAGGGGTCTATGTCTGCGGAACCTTTCAGGAACCCAAGGATATACCCGCATCTGTCATGGAAGCATCTGCAGCAGCAGCCACAGCATCCATGGCCCTGAAAGACGGCAGATGGACCCAGACAAAAACCAAGGAATTGCCGCCGGAGAGTGATTTTTCAGGACAAAATCCCCGTATCGGTGTGTTTGTCTGTAATTGTGGTATCAATATCGGCGGTATCGCCAATGTGCCGGCGGTCAGGGATTATGCGGCAACCCTTCCCTATGTCGTCCATGTGGAGGACAATCTGTTTACCTGTTCCCAGGATTCCCAGGATCATATGAAAAAAGTGATCCAGGAACAGAAACTTAACCGGGTGGTGGTGGCATCCTGTTCGCCCAGAACCCATGAACCATTGTTCCAGGAAACAATAAGGGATGCAGGCCTGAATAAATACCTTTTTGAGATGGCCAATATCAGGGATCAGAACACCTGGGTCCACATGAAAGAACCGGAAAAAGCCACCGCAAAAGCAAAGGACCTGGTGCGTATGGCCGTTGCAAAAGCGGCATTGGTGGAACCATTACATCAGGTCAGTCTGGATATTAAAAAGTCCCTCCTTGTGGTGGGTGGTGGTGTGGCAGGTCTGGAAGCTGCGCTTTCTGCAGCCAGTCAGGGAGTCCAAGTCCATCTGGTTGAAAAAGCAACTGTGCTTGGCGGGATTGCCAGGAACCTGAATACCACCTGGCAGGGAGAAGAAATACAAACTTATCTTGAGGATCTTATCGCAAGAGCCCATGCCAGTGAATCCATCAATATATATCTTGATTCTGAAGTTAATTCATTTACAGGATCCATGGGTAATTTTGTTACCACCATAAAAACCAATGAAACCGGGAAACAGGCGACCATTGAACACGGGGCAGCCATTCTTGCCACGGGAGGAATGGAGTACAAGCCCACTGAATACATCTATGGCAAACATCCGGACGTATTAACCCATCTGGACATGGATGCGGCATTAAGGGAAGGGGACCCCCGTCTTAAAAAAGCCAGGGCCATTGTTTTTATCCAGTGCGTTGAATCCAGGAATAATGAAAATCCTTATTGCAGCAAGGTGTGTTGTACCCACAGCCTGAAAACGGCCATTGCCCTGAAAACATTGGATAGAAGAAAACGGGTCTATGTAGTTTACCGGGATATCAGATCTTATGGATTCAGAGAAGATCTTTACAAGCAGGCAAGGGAATCAGGCGTGCTGTTTATAAGGTATGACCTTGAAAAAATGCCGACGCTTAGAAAAAATTCCAACAAAGAACTTGAGCTATCTGTTATTGATCATGTTCTCCAGATGCCCGTAACCATTAATCCAGATCTTGTTGTACTGGCCTCGGGTATTGTTCCGGGTGATAATAAGAATCTGTTTGAAAAGTTTAAAGTACCCACAAATGCTGAAGGTTTCCTGGTGGAAGCCCATGCAAAGCTTCGGCCCGTGGATTTTGCATCAGACGGATTGTTTGTGGCAGGTCTTGCCCATTATCCAAAACCTGTTGAAGAAAGTATCTCCCAGGCAAGAGCTGCCGTTGCCCGTGCTATGACAATCCTTTCAAGAGATTCTTTGATGGTGGGTGGCGTAGTGGCAGAAGTCACGCCTGAAAAATGTGCCGTGTGCCTGACTTGTGTTCGAACCTGTCCTTATCACATACCCTATATCCATGCTGACGGATATGCTCAGATTGATGCAGCCGAATGTCATGGATGTGGTGCCTGTGTGGCAGAATGTCCGGGTAAGGCCATTAAGCTGAATCATTTTACGGATCAGCAGATAATGGCAAAGACAGATGCACTTTTTCAAGAGGCATAAATAGCCGGGGTCAGGCTTGCGTTGTTGCGTTATTGAACCTAATAACGCAACAACGCAAGCCTGACCCCAAAACAACGGTTTCCATTAACGGAGGTTAAGAATGACCCAAGAATTTGAACCCAGGATAATCGCTTTTTGCTGTCAGTATTGAGCGTATGCAGCCGGGGACCTGGCAGGTTCCATGAGACTTTCCTATCCTGCTGATGTCAAAATCATTCAGGTGCCATGCACGGGAAGGGTGGACATCCTTCATCTGCTGAATGCCATTGAAGACGGGGCGGATGGGGTATATGTTGCAGGATGTCTTGAAGGTGAGTGCCATTATATTGAAGGCAATCTCAAGGCCCGAAGAAAGGTGGAATATGTTAAAAAAACATTGACAGAGATCGGGATTGAGCCTGAACGGGTACAAATGTATAACCTGTCCAGTGCCCAGGGAGCAAGATTTGCCGAAATTGCCAATGAAATGGTGTCCAAAATCAGGGAGTTGGGACCCAGTCCGGTAAAAAAAAACCATGCAGCGTGAAACTTTAAATTAAGCTGTGCTGGAAAATTTGAGTTTTCGACACAACTTAAAAAAAATATAGAGGTGAATCATGATAGTAGCAGATCGGAAATCTCTTCAAGAGATCTTATCGATGGTGGAAGAAAACAAGAAAATTCTTATCGCCGGGTGTAAGGGGTGTGTCACAGTCTGCAATGTTGGCGGATTAAAAGAGGTTGAAATCCTTGCATCCTCACTAAAAATTGCCAGAAAGAAACAGGGCAGCCATATTGACATTGATATTGAAGTTCTGGAAAGACAATGTGATACCGAATATGTGGCAGGCATTAGTGAAACCGTTGGAAATTATGATGCCGTCATTTCGCTTGCCTGTGGTGTGGGCCCCCAATTTTTATCTGAAATGTATCCTGAGCAGACATTTTATCCCGGCGTGAATACCACTTTTTTTGGCGGTGCCACCCAACACGGGGTCTGGGAAGAACGGTGTGCCGGCTGTGGTACCTGTGCCATCCATAATTTCGGAGGGCTTTGCCCCATTGCCAGATGTGCCAAAAGCCTTATGAATGGTCCTTGCGGTGGATCATCCCAGGGGATTTGTGAAGTGAATAAAGATATTGTCTGCATCTGGGATTTAATTGTCAGAAAGAAAATGGACGCTGGAAGACTTGCAGATCTTATCGGTGTCAAAGGGGTAAAAAACTGGAAAACGGCAAGAGATGGGGGACCTAGGAAAAGTATCAGAGAAGAACTTGTTCAGGGAAATATATAGTGCCTGACCGAAAACCCCGTGTTTGGGTGAGTTTTCGTTCAAACACTATTTAAAAGACAAAGGAGAGAGCCAAAATGAGTGAGCTCAAATCAGGTAGTAATCTTGAAAAGGTTCTGAAAGCCGGACATTTTGCATTTACAGGAGAATGCGGCCCACCCAAAGGTGCCAATGTCGCACGTCTGAAAGAAAAATTAAAATATCTTAAAGGCAATGTGGATGCGGTAAATATGACGGATAACCAGACAGCCGTGGTCAGAATGTCTTCCATGGCAGGGTGTGTACTGATGATTGAAGAAGGACTTGAGCCCAATTTTCAGATGGTTTGCCGGGACCGGAACCGTCTGGCCATCATGAGCGATATTCTAGGGGCCTATGCCCTGGGCATCAGGAATATGCTGTGTCTTTCCGGTGATCATCAGACATTTGGAAATCATCCCGAGGCAAAAAATGTTCATGATATTGATTCCATGCAGCTCATCGCGCTGGTAAAGAAAATGCGGGATGAAGGAAAGTTCATGAATGACGAAGACATTGATGTCCCGCCGAAAATGTTTATCGGAGCTGCCTGCAATCCCTTTGCCGATCCTTATGAATACAGGGTGTACAGGCTTGCCAACAAGATAGAAGCAGGGGCTGATTTTATCCAGACCCAGTGTATATTCAACATGGAAAAATTCAGGGACTTCATGAAAAAAGTAGTTGACATGGGGCTCCATGAAAAATGCTATATCCTGGCCGGGGTGACACCCATGAAAAATGCAGGCATGGCAAATTTCATGTCAAAATTTGTACCAGGTATGGATATCCCGGATTCCCTGGTCAAACGTCTTAAAGGTGTGGATAAGAGAGACCAGTCAGAAGAGGGCATCCGCTTTGCCCTGGAACAGGTTGAAGAGTTTAAGGAGATGGAAGGAGTGGCAGGTGTCCACATGATGGCCATTGAATGGGAGCACATGGTCCCGGAAATTGCCGAGCGGGCAAAGGTTTTGCCCAGACCTGTTGTTTAATGATCTGGTATCACGTTTGCATAAAAGAAGTGGTCTGATAAGGATGCTTTTTAAACTGGTCGAATTCGACCAGTTTAAACTTTAGGCAGACAGCCATTATTTTGTTTTATCCCTTAAAAATGGATTGAGTCAACCAGGCAATCTTTATATAGAAGATAGGAGATGATATTTTTATATTGACGAGTGACACAAAAGCGTGACATATTAGTGTCGTGCTTTATAGTCGTACGTCACTATAAATGAAGTATCAATTTATTAAAGGGAAGTGCTCATGTCGCGTATCGTGCCTGCCGAAGAGCTTGATCTGATCGAACGGATGATCTTAGAACATCCGGAAGGGATCGGGATTACAGAGCTTGAGAGAGTGCTGTCTCATCATTTGTCCAAAGCCTTTAATCGTCGTACCTTGCAACGCCGACTGGGACGTCTCATGGCTGACAAGCGTATCACCACCAAAGGCGAAAGCATTGCATTGGTTTACAAGGCCAGCCCCAGCGACAACATCAATGGCGGGTCTTTCCCCCTTATTGTTGCAAGGGAAGATGAAATAGAAAATTACATCCCGGTTTCACCGGAGGGCAGGATCATTCGTGACCTTGTGCAACAACCGCTGATGAGGCGCAAACCTGTCGGTTATCAGCGGTCATTTTTGGAGGACTACGAGCCCGGCATTACCTTTTATCTTTCCGAATCTTTACGCACTCAGTTCCATGAGATGGGTCGCACACCTTTGAGGGAACGGCCTGCAGGCACCTATGCCCGGGAAATCCTGAACCGGTTGTTGATTGATCTGTCATGGGCATCATCCCGTCTGGAGGGGAATACTTACAACCGCCTCGATACTCAAAATTTAATCGAATTCGGACAGGCGGCAGAAGGTAAAGACATACAGGAAACCCAGATGATCCTGAATCACAAGGCTGCAATTGAAATGCTCGTTCAGGCAGCAGATCAGATAGGGTTCAATCCTTTTACCTTTCTCAACCTGCACGCCATCCTGTCGGAAAATCTACTTCTTGATGAAGACGCAAGCGGACGATTACGGCGCAGGCCAGTAGATATTTCCGGGTCGGTCTTTCACCCCGTTGCCATGCCCCAGGTTTTGGAAGACTGTTTCCATCTATTGCTGCAGAAAGCTGCAGCCATTCCCGACCCATTTGAACAAGCCTTTTTTGTAATGGTGCAGTTGCCATATCTACAGCCCTTCCAGGATGTTAACAAGCGTGTCTCCCGGCTGGGAGCGAACATTCCACTTATTCGATATAATCTGTGCCCTCTTTCTTTCATAGATATGCCAGAGCAGGCCTACGTGGATGGCATCCTGGGTGTGTATGAATTGAATCAGGTGGATCTGCTCAGAGACGTCTTTATCTGGGCCTATGAGCGGTCATGCCAGCGATATCTTGCAATCACTCAAACCATGGCAGAACCTGATCCGCTTCGAATCCGATATCGGGATGCATTGATCCTGGCTGTGCAGGTAATTGTCCGGAGAGGCTTATCCCCATCCGTGAAGAATATTGAAAAATTGATATCTGACCAGGTATCTGAAAATGACAAAACCGCGGTCATTAAAATAGTGCTGGATGCCTTGCAGAACATGCATGAAGGAAGCGTGGCCAGGTATCGCCTCAAATTGTCTGAATTTCAATCGTGGGAAACGATACGTGACCAGTGCGCTAAAGAAAATAGTGGATAATGACAGGTGCCAATCAACCTTCTAACCCACATTCAACACCCTAAATTGGATGCTGCGATTTCAAATCCGGTTTCCTTTATCACAATGTGATGCCACCCTATGTTTATGGTGATTTGTTCTGCAGTTTCATTTAATCTTGAACATACAGATAAATCAAACCAGAATAAAAATCAATTCCAGTACAGATGATGTTTATGCCTTTACTTTTTCCAGAGCAATAATAGCTGCCCCCAGGGCACCGACAATATCCGGGTTTTCCGGGGTGTTTATTTTTTCAAGATTCATGCTTTCAGCAATGGCTTTTACTACACCTCTATTCCGCGCCACACCGCCGGACATGGAGACCACAAGGCCGTCAGTATTTTTAGTCACCCGTTTAACAAGGGAATTTGTTCTGGCCGCAATGGCCCGGTTCAGGCCTTTTGCGATTTCTTTCTGCTCTGTACCACTGGCAATCAAAGACACCACTTCGCTTTCAGCAAATACAGTACACATGGAGCTTAAAACAAGATCACTTGTGGCGCCTTTATCCAGATCTCCCAACTGGTTTATATCCACCTCCAGGGCTCTTGCCATGGCTTCCAGGAATCGGCCCGTTCCTGCGGCACATTTATCATTCATGGCAAAATCCACTACATTTCCATCCATATCAAGGCGCATGGCTTTGCTGTCCTGTCCTCCTATATCAATGAGAATCCTTGTCGCAGGGATCATGTGCTTTATCCCTTTAGCATGACAGGTGATCTCAGTGACGGCACGGTCTCTTTCCTGGACCCGGTTTCTGCCATAACCCGTGGAAATAATGTATTGGATATCCTTTTCCATGATTCCGGCTGCATCAAGGACATTTTTTTTCACTTGAGCAATGGATTCAATATTTTTGACTCCCGTGGGAATTACTGAGTAGGACAATATATTTTTTTCTTCATCAATGAGCACGGCATCACAGGAAAGAGAGCCGATATCAATTCCAAGAAAAACCATTGGATTTTCTCCTTAATTAAATTTTACAAAAGGTTTTTTTAAGAAAGCATTTCCATAAACGCTTCTACACGGGTTTCTATCTGGCCTTTGGCAAGATTCCGCGAATCCACACAATCGATTTCAAGGTTCAGCACGGGTACATTAATGTCTTGCATCCCTTTTGAAATCAGGCCTCTTGCCCCAGTGCCCTGGCGACATCCCCAGTGACAGGGGTTAATGGCCCCGTCAATCTGATAGTCCCGGGCAAGGCCCTGCATCAGTCTGATCCTTTCAGATGTGCTCATACTGAAGGGAATAGAAATCATCCTCTTTGCAATGCTCTCAAAGGGATTGTCAGGATCCATTGGCTCCCAGGTGACATTATTGAGTTCATCAACTACAATTTTTGCCCCCAGATCATCCAGCATCTCATCCATGGGAAAGGGGTGCTGAATCCTGTTCTGTATCCACATGAGCCTTATTTTTTCTTTTGAGGCATGATGCCAGCCCGTTGCAATTCTGTGATTTAATTCATCTTTAAATGCCTGGCAGATATCAACTCCCGCCTTAGTACCCATCAGAAGTGCCATTACAACCCCAAAATCCCTTAAAAGCCTGTTGTCAACAGGAGACGGTTTTGTCTTGGCAAGATCATAGATATCTTTTAAAAGCTGGCTTGACCGGTTGAAATTTTCCAGGGCAATGCCAAGTTTTTCCATTGATAAGGGTCTTTTGGTATGAGCAGACACAAAAAGGGTCATTTCTTCAATCTGGGCCGCAAGAAATTTTATGGCATCTTTTGTATAATTCTGGGGCACATTTAAAACAAAAAAGTCTTTTTTATACTGGTGGGCAAAATTTTCCACAATGGCAAGACCGGCTGTGCAGGGGCTGCTGGTTCCTATGATGAAATCAGGTTCCGGCATGGCATTTTTTAAAACTGCACCCATGACAGCCCGGTGATAGGCACATGAATCCGTTGCAAATCCAGAATCTTCAGCTTCTTCAAAAAAATATCCCGCCGTCTGGGTGGAAGCGAGCATGGCCCCGACAAATTCAACAAAACAGGAGGTGACCCCCATGGAACCTAAGAGATCAAAAGGAGCAGTTACACCGCACCATGCAATGGTTTGGTTTTTGGAATAAAGCTTTTTCCCCAGCCTGGACAGTTCAAGTACATATTTTTTCCTGGCATTGATGCCTTCAGGATCCTGGTTGAGTTTTTCTTTTATTCCTTTTACAGCATTGTCAAAATGTTCATACATCATGATTATACCTCCAGCATTTCTGTAAACGCTTCGATTCTTGTCTGTTGTTGTCCCATGGAGCCTGTGGTGCAGTCCCCTTCCAGCATGAGGAAGGGAATGGATTCTTTTTGAAGGGCTGCTCTTATCATTGGAATCCTGGCAAGATATGGATCACAGAATTTTAATGTGAACCCGATTACTCCTTTTGCATTGCTTGCTTTTGCCCGTTCAACAATCCGTTGTGCAATACTGCCTGGTATTGCCGTGTCCATGGTTCTGGCACAGGGGGTCTGCTTAAGATATGAGATAGCCAGGCATCTGAAGATATTATCGTCCAAACCTGTGTCAACAGGTGTGATAAACCGTGATGAGGTGCAGAAATCAGTGCCGGTCACATGCATGTTCCAGTCTTCAAAAAGATCATACACCTTTGGGTCAAACAAAAGATTCCCAAAAACAAAAACAGGAGACAGGCCTGCTTTGCCAGGTTGTTCAGACTCAAGTTTATTTTGCGCCATTGCAAGGGCATGATCTGTTGATTCTGTGGCTGCCGTATTTATGATTTGTTGAAGTCCGGAAGCATATCCCGGGAAAAAATCTTGCGACATTTTTTCTTCAATCTTTTTAACCGAGGCAGCAACAAGGTTCCATAAGGAGATTTTTTCTTTTATTTTGCCTGATATTATTTCTGGGGAAGGGGTTTTATTATTCCATTTGAAAAGAGTTGTGGAAAGGCGCTCATACTCTTTTGAAAGAAAATCAAGACTTAATCTGTCTGTCCCGGAAGGAAGATCTATCAGTATGATTTTATCATCAGGTCTTGCTTCCTTCCATGCATCGGCCAGCCTGCGCATGGTATCACAGGAATTAATAAAAACCATCCCTTCAAGTTTTGGCAGATCATCTGCAAGGGCCCGGTCAAGCACTTTTTTGACATGGGGGCATAAATTATCATGAAGCAGGTGTCCTGCCTGGTCAGGGGCTTTTGTTTCAGGAAAAACCCGGTAAGGGGAAAATCCTGCGGCTTCGATCAAAGGAACTGGGGTATAGGCACAGGTAAATCCTATTTTTTTATTCATTTTACATCCTCCCTGCTGCAATTTAAAAGAATGGTGCGAAGAACATTTTTGGTGGTTTCAATATCATTTTCCGGAATAGTGCGAAGCACTTTTTCAAGGAGATTTGACAGAATTTTTGTTGTAAAGGTTTTGGCATCAACACCGGCCCGGGTCAGATAAATCCTGTGTGCTCTTCTGTCGTTTGGATCAGGTTCCCGTCTGAGCAGGTCATCTTTTTCCATGCGGTCTAAAAGCCCGGTCATGGTAGATGGTTCAAGCCCTGCCCGTTTACCCAGCTCGTTGGCCTTAAGCCCGTCTTCATCCCACAGGGCCAGCAGAACGCCAAGATAGGCCGGCTTTATGATGTCAGCACCTTCATCACTAAACCCTTTTTTAAGATGGGATGTAATGGAAAGTGCTGCCCTGGAAATCAGGTAATAAGGGCAATCGGGTGGAAGCGGTAAATTCATTTTGTATTCCTCATGTATTAATATGATCCTGAATAATACTGATACGTAATATATTGTCAAGAACTATTTTAATATTCCGGGAACATCGTTATTGAAGGATGCACACCAAAGACATTCAACGCAATAAACAAGAAGGATTTGGTAAACCAGAAGCGCTTAAACACGCACTTTCTGGTCCAATATTTCAGGAGATAAAAACCAGGAGATTAAGAATACGCAATGACAAATTAATCAGTAAGATGGTCAACCTCTAATCCCATTGAAGCAGCAAGTTTTTCAAGTGTGGTTGATCTCTTGACACTGTCGGATAATTCCATTTGAGATAACGCAGATTGTGTTATTCCAGCCCTTTGAGCAACCTCTTTTTGTGTAAGTTTTAGATGTTTCCGCCATGCCCTGAGCAAATTACAACCCTCTTTTGCAATAATCTCCACCACATCATGTGGAATAGAGATATCGCTATCATCATGAAAAAATTTAAGAAAATCAGAATAGGGAATAACCGCAAAGGCAGGGGTTCCATTTTGTTCTATAATTTGAATATTAGTAGGTCTTTTCATCTCTCTTTTTTACCTCCTCGATAAAAATAATTTTAAGATCAGCGGTAAAGATAACCCTCCAGTTTCCGATCCTGAGCCTGTAATTATCGATATTCACAAGCTTTTTCACATTCTGGCAATTCGGAAAGTTCTTCAAGGTATCAACTGCAGTATGTATTTTGACTCTGGTTTTAGAATTTTTAATCCTTCGAAGCTGCTTAATTGCTTTTTTCTGCCATTGTATTTCTTTCATATCTAATAAATAAACTAATAATATTAGATAATCAAGGATATTAAAATAATTTTTGCATACCTTTACAAGAATTTTGCAAGGGTGTTTCATTCTTTGTTGTGCCCGCCAGGGCATGGGGGTTCGACAGGATGGGAATTAACCCATATCATTTTTGGGGGGAATATTTTGAGCTTGAAATAATAAAAAATAATCATTAATATGATTTTTCTCGGAAAAGCTTCACTGGTGAAAAGGAGGGACTGATTTGGATTTTAGTATCTGCTTTAAGATCATGGATAATATATCCCGGGTCATCGTAGGAAAGCAGGAATCTGTAAAATTGATTCTTGTTGCGCTTCTGGCAGACGGGCATGTACTTCTGGAAGATGTTCCGGGTGTGGGAAAAACCCTTTTGGCAAGATCCCTTGCCGCATCTATCGGGGGATCTTATAAAAGAATCCAGTTTACCCCGGATCTTTTGCCGTCAGATATTACTGGATTTAATATATATCTTCAGAATGAGGGCCGGTTTAAATTCCAGCAGGGACCGGTTATGGCAAATATTCTTTTAGCGGATGAAATAAACCGGACAGTCCCGCGGACTCAGTCCAGTCTATTGGAAAGCATGGAAGAACGTCAGGTGACCGTTGACGGTACAACATTTCTCCTGCCCGTACCTTTTTTTGTCATTGCCACACAGAACCCCGTGGAACATGAAGGGATATTCCCTCTGCCAGAAGCACAGCTGGATCGGTTTCTGATAAAAATAGACATGGGTTATCCGGATAAAGAAGAGGAGATGAATATCCTTAAACGGTTTCAGATCGATGATCCTTTTTCATCACTCACACCTGTGGCAACACCGGAACAGATTTTTGCACTTCAACAGGAAAGAAAAAAGATTATTGTATCCGCACCTGTCAGAGAATACATCACAACAATCGTCCAGGCCACTCGGAAGCATAATATGATCAAATTCGGGGCAAGCCCCAGGGGGTCCATGGCGCTCATGCGGGCGGCACAGGCCCTGGCAGCACTGGATGGGCGGGATTTTACACTGCCGGATGATGTAAAGGCTTTAATTCGACCGGTTCTGTCACACCGGTTGATTTTAAATGACAATGAACGGCTGCGAGGTGAAAAACCAGACCGGATATTAACACAGATTCTTAATCAGACACCAATTCCAGATGGGGCCATTGGATAAAATCCATGATTTCTGATCGACCCGTCCAAACCCATATGACAACGATTTTCACAGAGCCTCTGATTATACTGATGGCTCTGGTTTTTCTATTTATTTCCCTTTTAAACCATCAAACCCAGTTGACGATACTGATTCTATTGGTTCTGGGTATGATCGTGTTTACAAAATTCTGGAGTCGTTTTTCTTTTTCAAAAATGACTTTTGATTCAGAAATTGATAAAAACAAGGTTTTTCCAGGTGAAAAAATAAGGCTTAAGATAGAAGCAAGAAATAATAAACTTTTGCCTGTGCAGCTCCAGTTTAAACTTATGATTGATGAATCACACTTTATTTCAGACACACCAGCCTGTGAAAACTCTTTTCTTTTATGGTTCCAGAAAACAACATTCTCCTGGAGTCTCAAAGCCATGCACAGGGGATGTTTTAATATCGGTCATCCCCATATTATTGCTGCTGATCTTTTTAATTTTTTCCCAAGACATAAAATCCGGCAGGATAGTGTTGATGTTATTGTATATCCGAAAATTATTCCCATCAGACCGTTTTCAATGCCTGAGCATTATTTTTTCGGTGTTCCAGGTGCGCAAAGCCCTGTGCAGGACCCTGTGTATATCCTTGGCACACGGGAATACCAGAGTTTTACACCCGTCAAACTCATCCACTGGAAAGCCAGTGCAAGGTATGACAAACTCCAGGAAAAAGTGTGCGAACCGTCTGTCCAGGAAAAAATACTGATCGTGGTTGATGTTGAATTGTTTCATACCCTTCAGGCTAAAGATGATTTTGAAATAATGCTGGAAGCTGCAGCCTCCATGGCGGTTCATTTTGAAAGCCGCGGCAATGCAGTGGGGTTTATGACCAATGCGGTCATCAAAGGAGGAAAGCCTGGATTTGTCCCTTTAAACCGAAACCGTCAAAATCTTTCACTCATACTTGAAACCATTGCCAGAATGGATATGAAATCAGGCAGCAGACTGTCAGATATTTTTCATCAGCATATAAGCGTATTATGGGGAATAAGCTGTATTTTCTGCTCCCACACCATTGATTCCTCTATTATGGAACTGAAAGAATTTTATGCCCATAAAAGGATACCGGTAAAATACTTTGTGAGCAGGACAGGGGATACTGAAGATGGAAAAGCCTTTATTTCAGATACTATCCAGGAGATAGACTCAATCTGCATATAAAAAAAGGATGAATATTGTCATACAACACCCATAAACGCCTTGTGTCGGCCTGCTGCGGCATGGAACTTTGCTGGCTTTGTGCCTGGGCAAATTTTCTGGCTGTTTCCACAACACAGATCACATTTCCCCTGGGCATGTTTTGTGTGGCTTTTTTCATGGCGTTGTTCATATCTTATTTTTTCAGAGCAAAAAGATATCGCCTGATATGGTTTGTTCTTGGACATATTTTGGGGCTGGGTCTTATGATATGGGCTGTTGTGTTTCCAGGTACTGACCGGGTTTTTCCCGGCACAATTTACGAATGGTATCAGATGGTCTTGATTGCAGCTGTAGTTTGTCTTTTCTGGTATAAGGGTGCAAAATTATCATCAAGACAGATGTCCTATCAAACCATCTGCAATTATTTTGATCTGGGCATTTCTCTTTTGTTTGTGCTTTTGATTATAAAAATGCTGATCCAGCTTAAAGGGGGAATAGATATTCAGGAATCCTTTACCCTTTATATGATGGGGGGATACTTTTTTTTCAGTCTTATTGCACTGTTTTTTTCCCAGAACACAACAACAAGAAAAAAATATTACATGGAAGGATTTCGTGTATATGGGGTATTGATCAGTGTTGTTATTGTTCTGCTGTTCTGCGGTATGGTCATGATTTTTATCTTGCTTCCCTTTATGACATCTTTTGCAGAATCAGGATATATTGTCTTAAAACAGGCGGCAGGTCCATTAAGTCCATATCTTATAGCGATTTTGAGATTTATTTTTGCGCCGCGAAACCATCCGGCAGATATTGGGATGTCCCGGCAGAACCCTGATATTACAGATCCAAATATTACACTGACCCAGGGTTACACGGGCTGGGCAGATAATCTTTTCTTTTCCGGCACTTTGGCGATTCTTTTTTTAATCTGCGTATTTATGACAGGCTATATTGCCTATAAAATTTTTAAGTTCCTGATGTCAAAAAAACCGTCAGCACCCGGTGACAAAGAAGAGGCTGTATTTTTTTTAGTGTTGATACGCTGGCTGGTTTTATTGTTCAACTCTTTTAAAATGGCACTCCTGGCCTTGTTCGGAAAAGTTGAGGATGCCAAAAAAGGATTTATAAAGCTTATTTCCTGGGGCCGGAAAAGCGGCATGCCTAAATTGCCGAACGAAACTCCGGCAGAATATGCCCAAAGGCTACAGCAGCAGTTTGTGCCCCTGGAAAATGAAATCAAAACCATTATTCATGCATTTCATCTTGAGACCTATGGTGAAATGAGATTGGATCAAACAAAGATCTCTCAGATTGCAAAGGCATTAAAGACAATCCATAGCCCTTTCTTCTGGACGTTGCGACTCAAATCATTCTGGAAGATGCTGTAATACCTTCCTTGATCTTGTCTTATAATGAAGGATCTTGCTCAAAAGGTACGTGAAGTGCTGGATGCAAATTAAAATTAAAGCCGTAAAATTAAGATAAAAAGGGTTTAGCCAAAACTGGTTAAACCCTTGTCATTAGCTGGTACCGAAGGCGAGACTTGAACTCGCAAGGGCTTGCGCCCGGAGGATTTTGAGTCCTCTGCGTCTACCAATTCCACCACTTCGGCAGGAATGGTTCTTTTTAAGGGAAAACTTAGACTTTGTCAATAAAATTATAATTTGGGAAATTTTAAATTTCCAGGATTTTATTAATTTGGGTTGCAGTCACTTCTCCTTCCCGGATGATGACGACAGGTGATGTCGTGACATCTACAATGGTTGATCCCATGCCGCCTTTCAGCCTGCCGGCATCCAGGACCAGGTCTGCATGTTCAATCAGGGCGGGTGACAATTGATCGATCTGGTTACAACCGCCCTTGCCGGACAGATTGGCGCTTGTGCCGGTAATGGGAAAATTTAATAATTCAACAAGAGCTTTTGCAACGGGGTGGGCAGGAATTCTTATGCCTATTTTGCAGGTTCCGGCCGTTAAAAGTTCAGAAATATGCTTTTTTGCTTTAAACACAAGGGTGATATTTCCCGGCCAGAATGCATCCATCAGTTTGTCCGCCTGCCTGGAAATTGAGGTAACAAGGGTCTGGAGCATTTTTCTGTCCCGGATAAGGATAAGAACAGGGCTGTTCCAGGGCCGCTGTTTTAAATGAAAAACTTTTTTTATGGCAGTTTCATCCAGAGCATTGGCACCAACCCCGTAAAGACATTTAGCCGGAAAGATCACAATTCCATTTTTCCGGAGAATCTTTCCGGCTTTAACAATACAATCCGGATCAGGCGTTACAGGATCAATAGAGACTATTTTTTGTCGATCATGCAAAACTCTGGGCCTTTTTATTGACCTTGTCTGCCATTTCCTGTTTAAAGGCGGCAAGTTTCTGGGCTATCAAAGGGTCTGAAACACCAAGGATCTGGGCTGCGAAAATGCCGGCATTATAAGCCCCGGATTTTCCAATGGCCATGGTTGCGACAGGAATTCCCGGCGGCATCTGTACAGTGGCCAGCAAAGAATCCATCCCCTTAAGCGCGGATGAATCTATGGGTACCCCTAAAACAGGAAGGGTAGTATGGGCGGCTATGACACCTGCGAGATGTGCTGCATGACCTGCACCACAGATAATAACCTTTATTCCTTTTTCTTTTGCCTCAATGGCCAGTTTGGCAGCCCTTTCCGGGGTCCTGTGGGCAGAGGCAACCGTGACAGTGTAAGGGATGTCAAATTTTTTCAGTATGGACAGCGCCTTTTCCATGACGGGAAAATCAGAGTCACTTCCCATGATCACGCTTACCTTCGGGGGAATGGCAAGTCTTTTTAAGGCCTTGGCTCCAATATCTTTGCGATAAAATTGCCCTTCAAATGAAATCTTTGAACAGGCTTCATATGCCCTTTCAATGGCATCTTTGACCGTGTCACCCAGGGAGGTTACCCCAAGGACCCTGCCGCCTGATGTGACGGGTTTCCCATCTTTTACTGCTGTGCCGGCATGAAAGACAATAGTATCTTTAACATTGTTGGCCTCATCAAGGCCGAAGATTTCTTTTCCCGTCTCATAGGCACCGGGATATCCGCCCGAAGAGATCACCACGCAGATGGCCGCTCTCGGGTCTATTTTTGTGGAATAATTATGCAGAGTGCCGTCGCAGCAGGCTTCCATCAGGGGCACCAGATCATTTTCAAGGCGCATGATAATGGGCTGGGTTTCAGGATCTCCCAATCTTGTGTTAAACTCCAGCACTTTTATCTGGTCTTTATCCACCATAAGGCCTGCATAAAGAACGCCTTTAAAAGGAGTTCCTTCTTTGGCCATACCCTGTACAGCCGGGATCATGACCTCGTTCATGGCCCTCAGGCGCAAGCTATGGTCAAGGACTGGTGCAGGAGAATAAGCTCCCATACCACCTGTATTGGGTCCTTCATCATTGTCAAAAATTCTTTTGTGATCCTGAGATTCCGGCAGGGGCAGGATAGTTTTTCCATCTGTTAAAGCAATAAAAGAGGCTTCTTCTCCCTTCAGGCATTCTTCCACAACCACAATGGCACCGGCATCTCCAAAGGCATTGTCTTTGATCATGGAATCAATGGCTTTATAGGCTTTTTCAAGTGTGGAACAGATGATGACCCCTTTGCCGGCTGCAAGACCATCGGCCTTGACCACGCAGGGTGCACCAAGGGCTTTGGCATAGGCTTTGGCTTTGCCCGTATCTGTGAAGGCCTTTCCCATGGCACAGGGGATATTGTACTTGAGCATATGCTGTTTTGAAAAATTCTTGCTGCCTTCGAGTCTTGCTGCAGCTTTGTTTGGGCCAAACACTTTTAACCCCATTGCTTCAAAGCTGTCCACAATACCTTCCACCAGAGGGCCTTCCGGACCTACAACAGTAAGATCAATTTTGTTTTCTTTGGCAAAGGCGGCCAGAGCATCAATATTTTCTGCTGCAATGGGAACAGATTCTGCAAGGTCTTTTGTTCCTGCATTTCCCGGAGCACAATATATTTTTTCCACCATGGGACTTTTTGATATTTTCCATACCAGGGTATGTTCACGACCACCGCCACCAACAACTAGGACTTTCATGTTGATCTCCTTAATTTTTGTTTTTTATGTTCTTTAATTGATAATGAAATGAGTTTGTCTAAGAGTTTGGTAAAAGAATATCCTGCTACCTCTGCAGACTGGGGGTAAAGACTGGTTGCCGTCATCCCCGGGATGGTATTTGTTTCAAGGACAGATAAATTCTGACCATATAAGATCATATCTGTCCTTGAATATCCTTTTAAAAAAAGGGCCTGGTGCGCTTTGACAGCAAGTTCCTGGGCTTTTTTTGTAATGGTTTCATCAATACGGGCAGGGCATATTTCCAGTGTCGCCCCAGCCGTGTATTTGGCATTGTAATCGAAAAACTCATGCCCTTCTCCCGGGATGATTTCAATGACGGGTAATGCTTCTAATACGTCATTGCCAAGGACACCACAGGTCAGTTCAATACCTTTTATATATTTTTCAATAATCAGGGTATCATCATGCTGAAAGCTTAATTTGATGGCATCTTGAAGATCTTTTGCCTCTTTGACAATTGTCATCCCCACACTTGACCCGGCACAGGCAGGTTTTACCACCAAAGGAAGATCCAATGCATTGATAACCTTTAAAGGGTCAATTGTGTCGGTCATTGAAAATGAAAGATAGGAAGGTGTAGGAACCCCGGCCCCGTCATAAAGCCTTTTGGCAACCAGTTTGTTCATGGCCATGGCACTTCCCAAAACCCCTGCACCCTGGTAGGGAATATCCAGCAGATCCAGGAGTCCCTGAACCGTACCATCCTCTCCAAAAGGGCCATGCAGGATGATCAGGGCGGCATCAATTTTGTCCGCATCAATGACCAGCTGTTTCAGGTCTGTTTTGGGATCATACAGGGTGATATCATATTTGTCCTTATCAAGGGCCTCAAGCACCTGTTTGCCGCTGTTAAGGGAAACTTCTCTTTCCGAAGATACTCCGCCGGATAATAGCGCCAGTCTGGTTTTTTTCATAGTAAATTCCTGTTTTATATTGGTTTTTAAACATCAGGATATTTTTTTAAAATTAATTTTATTAAACCCTTATCTGATTTGCAAGGCTTATTTTCTTGACACATATTAGGCGATGCTGTATCAAATATCATTTTAATTTAAAGAATTTAGATTAATTCAAAGAATTTAGACATGAAATCCAGACAAAGAAAAATTATCATTATCATTATTCTGATCATTTTTGCATTATCAGGTATCTGTGTGGCGGAAAATGATGTGAAAGAGGAGCGGATTTCATCTTATGAAGATCTTTTTGAGGGATTTGTTTATTTTGCTGATAAACAGAAAACTTCTTTAAAAGCCGTAAAAGAAAAATTTGCTTCAACCCTGGATTCGCATTACCTGGGCTTGGAAATTATAAAGATCCTTCTTAAAGGCCCGCAACTTGTCCATCTTGAGGCAACCTGGCCCAAAGGGACAAAAATCAATTCTTTTTTCATTACAGATGACGGGAAGGCTTATATTGATTTGAATCCGGAACAGGGAATGATGGAAAATATGGATACCCAGAGCGAACTTTTGGCAATATATTCACTGGTGAATTCGTTAACATTGAATATATCAAAAATAAAAATGGTTAAAATACTGATCCAGGGACAAGATGCCTTGACCCTGGCCGGCCACATAGATCTTGAATACTTTTATAAAACAAATATGTTGATGGTGAAATGAGTAAAAATATCAGTCAGTTCAGAAATATCGGAATCATGGCCCATATTGATGCAGGCAAAACCACGGTTACGGAAAGAATCCTCTTTTACACGGGAAAGTCCTATAAAATTGGAGAAGTCCATGATGGAGAAGCTGTCATGGACTGGATGCAGGATGAACAGGATAGAGGCATCACCATCACCTCTGCCGTGACCACCTGTGAATGGAAAAATTCTCTTATTCAAATTATCGATACACCGGGCCATGTTGATTTTACAGTTGAGGTGGAAAGAGCATTAAGGGTTCTGGATGGGGCCATTGGTGTTTTCTGTGCTGTGGGAGGTGTTGAACCCCAATCAGAGACTGTCTGGAGACAGGCAGATAGATATTCCGTTCCCAGGATGGCCTTTATTAATAAAATGGACAGAATTGGCGCGGATTTTTTCGGTGCCGTCAATTCCATAAAAAAGAAGTTGATAGCAAACCCTGTGATACTGCAATTGCCCATGGGTTCTGAAGACAGGTTTGCCGGTGTCATTGATTTAATCAACATGAAACAGATCACCTGGGATGATGAGACAAAGGGTGCTGAGTATTCAATTGATGACATTGCCCCTGAATTTGAAGAGATAGCCGACGAATATCGGGAAAAACTTCTTGAAGCTGTATCAGAAGTCAATGATGAGATAATGGAAAAATATCTTTCAGAAGAGGATATTTCCATTGAACACATCAATAAAGCCATTCGCAAAGCAACCATTTCAAGGCAGATTGTGCCTGTTTTTTGCGGAAGTGCTCTTAAAAATAAGGGAATTCAGCCATTGTTGGATGGCATATCCTTATATTTACCAAGTCCTCAAGATGTTCCGCCTATTAAAGGTGTGCACCCGGAAACGGGTGAAGAATTGGAATTTTTACCCCAAAAAAATGGCCCGCTGGCAGCTTTGATTTTCAAGGTTTCCATGATTGAAGGAAGAAAACTTTCTTTTGCCAGGATCTATTCCGGGAGAATCGAAGCAGGCTCCGAGGTGTTTAATCCTTTTTTAAATAAAAAAGAAAAATTATCCAGAATTCTGCAAATGCATGCCAATAAAAGGGAGCGGTTAAAAGAAGCGTCTGCCGGGGATATTATCGGTATTGTGGGGCTTAAGGACTCTGGAACCGGGGACACCCTATGTTCCCAGGATTATCCGGTTTTTCTTGAAAAAATGGAATATGCAGCTCCTGTCATTTCCATTGCCATAGAGCCGAAAACCCACGCAGACCAGGAAAAATTAGAGGAAGTACTTGAAAAGTTCACCATGGAAGATCCGACTTTAAAGGTGAGACTGGATGAAGAAACTGGTCAGACAATTTTATCCGGCATGGGGGAACTTCATCTTGAGATTATTATTTCACGGATGCTCAAAGAATTTAAAACCAATGTTAATGTGGGGAAACCCCAGGTCGTCTATCGGGAAATCCTTACTTCCAGATCAAAAGGTCATGCTGTTTTTGAAAGAGAGATTTCCGGGAAAGGCCATTTTGCAGATATCTATATCTGTCTTGAACCCTTAAACCGGGGAGATGGTATTACATTTAAGTGTAAACCTGGAAATGATAAGATTCCTGAACAATATATTCCTGCCATTGAAAAAGGAATCCGGGAGACCCTTGAAGGCGGATACCTTAGGGGATATCCCCTGGTTGATGTTGCCATAATTATTGAAGATGGCGGTTTTGATGAACGAAGTTCTGAACTTGCTTTTTCTGTAGGGGCATCCATGGCATGTAGGAATGCTTTGGAAAATGGCGCTTTAGGTCTTCTTGAACCGATTATGGAAGTAGAGATTTTTGTTCCGGATAATTACATGGGTGATGCCATATCTGATTTAAATGCACGGGGCGGGAAGGTTGAGTCCATCACATCAAAAATGGGTATCCAGGTGATAAAAGCAGTGGCTCCGCTGGCCAGAATGTTTGGGTATTCCACGGCGCTTCGATCTGTCACCCAGGGCAGGGGAACCTTTTCCATGAAGTTTTCCCGGTTTGATAAGGCTTAGCAGCAATGGGGACAGATTTAAATCTGTCCCCGTTTTACCTTAGCGGATTTTTCTTTTAATTGATCTAATAGTTCTTTTGTTCTTTTGATCTTGGTTTCATCCTTTAAGCTATCCAATGCTTTGTTTAAATGGATAATGGCTGTTTTATTATTATTGATTTTAGAATAATAGACACCAAGATAATAATGGGAATCCCCTGGATTTTTTTCAAGCGACATAATATTTGCCAGGTGATAATATGCTTTTGGATATAAAGATGGGGCCTGATCGATTATGGCATTAAATAGATTTTTTGACTCTAAAAGATTTCTTAACTCAAGGTGTGCGTTTGCCTGGTGAAACCTGGCCATCAAACCCATGACCGGGTCCCTTTCAATCCCTTTAAGGACGTTGAGTGCTTTTTGGGGTTCCCCGTTGAGCAGGTATATCCTGCCCATTTCAAGAAGTACCATTGGATCAAAAATGTTAATGGAGAGCGCTTTGTTCAGATGATACATTGCTTTTTCTACCATTAACTTTCTGGCGTAAATAAGTCCCAGTCCGTAATGGATGGCAGCAGAATCAGTAGCGAAAGAGTTTGAAGGATTGGTCTTAAGTTGAGTCGTCAACAGGTTATATGTGGGTTCAATATCTGCGTAAAGCCCTAAAAGCCGGTATTTTACCATATTAAATCTGAAATCTTCATGGCATTTTGCCTTATTTTCCATTGGGACGTAGCCTGAAAGAATGCTTTCAACATGGCCAATTCGGCTGCCAGTTCCAGGATGGGTCTTAACATAATCCGGTATATTTTCCACGCCCCGATAGTCTATCGCCCTTATTTTCATTAACCCTGACAAAAGTCCTTTTGGGTCAAAGCAGCTTTCTTTTAAAAACATAATGCCTTTTTCATCGGCTTCAGTTTCATTTTCCCTTGTAAAGGAAAGCATGGCTGTCTGGCCAATGGCAATTGTCCCCTGCATAATTGCTGCTCCGGCATCCCCACCTGATTTGCTGGCGATGATGGCACCTGCCAGCATGCCGGCAAGGCTGCCAATGCTGATATATTTGGAACGGTCAATGGATTCAGATACATGGCGGCTTGCGGCATGGGCAATTTCATGCCCGATGATGCCGGCCAGCTCATCTATGGAATCAAGGCCGGTAATCAATCCCCTATAGACAAAAATATTGGCGGCCGGACTTGCAAAGGCATTAAAAACAGCATCATCCACAATGCGAAATGAATAGTCAAAGGGGCCTTTTGGCAGAAAAGAAAGGATATGATTACCAACCCGGGTGACCATATGGTTGGCAATGGGATCATTTAATATCATTGCCCGTTCCTGTATCATTTCCATGAATTCTTTTGAAATTTTCTTTTCTTCTGGAATGGATATGGCAAAGCTTGTGTTCAAGGAAAATGAAAGGAAAAAGAGCAGGCAAAGAAAGATAAAAAAATACTTAAATGGTTTCATAAAAACATTTAAAACTTTATCAATGGCAACCATGGATGCTGACATGCTTCTTTCCCTATTACTCGAACAATGAATGATCTGTTAATTATTAATAAAATCCATTAAAAAATCAATGTTTTTATCTTTCGCTCCGTTTATAGGGCTCTCCCAGCATGGCTGGTGCATTTAATTTTTTTGGATCTTTTAGACTGATCAGCAATAGAATTAAAAGTGTTGCAATATAAGGGAGCATGGCCAGGAAATTGGGTGAGATTCCAAGGGGTTGCAGCAAATATTGTACAACAAAAATGCCGCCAAACAAAAATGCCGCCCATATGGCACGTGCAGGGTTCCACAGGGCAAATATGGTAAGAGCTATGGCAATCCAGCCTCTTCCTGCGGTCATTCCCTCTATCCATGATTTTGAATAGGATATGGAAAGATGGGCGCCTGCAAGGGCTGAAAAACCGCCTCCAATGATAACACTCAAATATTTTAGTTTGAATACATTAACCCCCTGGGTTTCAGTGGCTTTCGGGTTTTCTCCCGTTGATCTGATCTGTATTCCGAGACGGGTTCTTTCAAGGAAAAACCAGGAGGCTAAGGCAAGAAATATGGCAATATAGAAAAAGGGACCCTGGGAGAAGAGAATTTTTCCAAGATAGGGAATATCTGATAAATAGGGAATGACCCAATCTTCCATTTTAATGGAAAGGGGTTTGCCTACATAGGGTTTGCCAAGCATACCGGAAAGACCAAGGCCAAGCATGGTCATTGCAAGTCCTGACACAACCTGGTTGGCTTGCAGGGTGACAGATGCAAAAGCATGGATAATGGAAAACATCATGCCGGAAGCCAGGGCTGCAAGAACGCCAAGCCAGGGCTGGCCAGTTGTCATGGTGACAATAAAAGCTACCACGGCCCCCATTGCCATTACACCTTCAACCCCCAGGTTAAGGATGCCTGACCTTTCACAAATCACTTCACCTGTTGTGGCAAGGAGTAAAGGAGTTCCTGCAACCATAGCTCTTTGAAGAGTTGAGATGATGATGTCTTCCATCTATTATGTCCTTATTTAGTGTTTGAACGGCTCGTAGAGGAGCAATGCTCACAAACTCACCCATCTACTGCGTTGCTGCAAAATCCTGCCAAATTATAAATCGGGCCTCATGTACAGTAGTACACTCCGGTTTCAAAATTTTTTGCGCCTTGTATATGGGCAACTTTTTGCCCAAACACGGTGTTTTCGGTCAGGCACTATTTAATGCTTGCTGAAAACTGCAGGGTAATTTTATGGTTTAAAAAATAATCACCCATAATTAAAAATATTAATAAAGTGCCGTTCACTATTTGAACCGTGGCAGCAGGCAGTCCCAATGATATCTGTATGGCATCGCCGCCCACCAGTATTCCGGCAAAAAAGATTCCTGAAAGAATAGCATAGAGCGGATTTAATTTGGCAAGCCATGCAACAATGATGGCTGTAAATCCATAACCCGAGGAAATTGAAGCAGGATATCCAAGATAGTGATGAATGCCGGCCACTTCACCAACCCCGGCAAACCCGGCAAGCCCACCGCTGATGGCCATGAGGATCAGGCTTGTTTTTAAAAAATTTATCCCGGCATATCTTCCGGCATCCGGATTTTCACCCACCACCCTTACTTCGTATCCAAAACGTGTTTTATAGATGATAGCACTCAGCACAATGGCACAGATAATTGCTAAAATTAATGTGGCATAATGAATTCTCGATCCAGGGATCAGGCCGAAAATTGCAGAATCTGGAAGATTGTTAGTTCCGGGAAATCCAAACCGTGTTTTTCCTTTCCAGGGTCCTACAATGAGCATCATTAAAAATTCAGCACAGATATAGTTGAGCATCAGCGTGGATATGACTTCATTAATGGAGTATTTGATTTTCAAGATGGCTGGAATGATTCCCCAAAGCCCACCGCCGATGAAACCTGCCAGGAAAATCAAGGGAACTATGATATATGGTGGTAAAGCCTCTCCAAAGGTCAGCCCCGTCCATGTAGCAAAAATCGCTCCCATTAACATCTGGCCTTCTGCACCGATGTTCCAGAATTTTGCCCTGAATGCCAAGGTCAGCCCTGTACCGATAAGGATCAGGGGAATGGCTTTGGTAATGGTTTCCTTAATTCCATAAAAGGTACCAAATGATCCTGAAAAGATTTCAGAAATCGCGAAGATGGGGTTCACGCCCGCAATGAGGAAAATAATACTGATAACCACAAGCGCTGCCAAAAGAGAGAGAATGTTGGTCATAAATGATCTTAGAGTGGTTATATCATATCTGTTAGTTGTCTTGATTTTTAACATTCTTTTTTTTCCATTGAATCAATTCTTTTTGAGCCTGCCATCATCAGGCCGATATCAGAAAACCGTTTGTCGTCTGAATCTAGAATTGCCATGAACTCGCCATCAAAAATAACGGCAACCCGGTCACAAAGTTCAAATATTTCTTCAAGGTCTTCAGAAAACAAAAGCACGGCACTTCCTTGTTTTCTAAGCTCCAAAAGATGTTTTCTTAAGAATTCTGTGGCCCCGACATCCAGCCCGTATGTGGGATGTGATGCCACCAGAAGCTGGGGCTGCTCACTGATTTCTCTTCCAAGGATGAGTTTTTGAATGTTCCCGCCGGAAAGGTTCCGGGTCTGGTTATTAATGGAATGGGTGGAGATTTTGAATTTATTAATAATGGTTTTGGTGTGATTTTTCACTTGATTGTATTTCAAAAAATAACGTTTGGAAAATTTTTTTAAATGATGCTGTTTTAAAATAGCATTATCATACAGGAAAAGGCCTGGAGCGATTCCAAACCGGATTCTTTCTTCCGGCACATGGGAAATACCGTTGTCATAAATGTGTCTTGGACTTTTATTGGTGATATCCTTACCATTCATTTTTACTTTGCCCGAAAAAATGGGTCTGATGCCCGTTATGGCTTCTGCAAGCTCGCGCTGCCCATTGCCGGAAACTCCTGCAATACCGAAAATTTCATTTTTAAAAAGCTCAAAAGAAATATTTTTTACAGCCAGAAGACCCTTGTCTCCAATGACGTTGATATTTTCAACAGACAGGGTTTTTTTGCCTTTTGTCAATTTTTCCCTGTTAATATTAAAGACAACATCCCTGCCCACCATCATCCTGGCAAGGGATTTTTTATCCGTATCTTTTGTGTCAGCGTCTCCTACAATCCTGCCTTTCTGGAGTACCAGGACCCGGTCACAGATGTCCATGATTTCATCCAGCTTGTGGGAAATGAAAATGATCATGTGGCCTTTGGCCTTCATCTCTCTTAATATGGAAATCAGTTCTTTGATTTCCAGGGGAGTCAGTACAGAAGTTGGTTCATCAAGGATAAGAAGATCAGCACCATTTAAAAGTGCTTTTATGATTTCCACCCGCTGCTGTTCCCCGGCTGAAAGCTGCCAGGCCTTTTTTGTAATATCAATATTAAAATCAAATTGCTTGGAAAATTGTTCAACTTTATCTTTGATTTTTATTTTGGGAAAGAAAAATGGTGTATCTTTATAGCCCAATGCAATATTTTCAAGAACAGAATGATTCTGCACAAGCATAAAGTGCTGATGAACCATTCCAATGCCATGGTTGATGGATTCAACAGGATTGTTGATCCAGATGGTTTTATCATTTATCTTAATTTGTCCGGAATCTGGCTGGTACAGTCCGTACAGGATATTCATCAAGGTGGTTTTTCCGGCCCCGTTTTCGCCTAAAAGCCCCAGGATTTCACCGGATTCAACAAAAAGATCAATGTCCTGATTGGCATGGATACCGTGAAATGATTTTGAGATTGCTTTCATTTCAAGGCGTTGTATTTTTTTCATAATGTTCTTTAGAAAAACCGGGTAAAAGAAAGCCGGGAAAGCTTATCCCGGCTTCAAGATTTTTTGCGCCTTGTATCTGGGCAACTTTGTGAGCATTGCTCCTCTACGAGCCGCCCAAACATGGGGTTTTCGGTCAGGCACTAATTCGGGATGGAACCTTCAACATTATCCACATAATACATAATGCTGATAAGGTCATCTTTTGAGGCTTTTTCCCCAGCTTTTATTTTCAGGTTGCCCTTATTATCGCTGATAGGACCTGTGAACGGGTCAAATACATCAACGCCTTGTTTCATTTGTTCATATCGCTTTACAACAAGATCATAGGCAGAAATTTTACCAAAGTCCTTTGTATCAATCATCGCAGCCTTTAATTCTTTTACAAACTTGGGATTGATGATGTCGGTTTCACTACCGCCAAGGATGGCAGCTTTTTCTTTGGCAAGCCACCAGAGATCCTCATTGGTCCAGGTTTTATTATAAATGTCCTCAAGAATCTTGGCATACATGCCACCCCAGTTCATCAGCTGTCCTGAAACAACAGAATCTACACCATAAGGCTGCATGGGAGAATAATGACTGAAAGTATAAATCTGTTTGCCTTTTTCCGAATGCCTCTGGCCAACTTCAATGACTGCCGGGGTATCTTCGGTAAAGGCAAGTGCATCACAGCCTTCTCCAATTAAAGCTTCGGCAGCTTCTTTTGCTTTATCCGGTCCATACCAGGCATAAATCCATTTTACATGGAGTTTAGCCGCAGGATTTGCCGCTTTAATCCCTAAGGCATAGGCATCAATATGGCGAACCAGTTCAGGGATCGGGAAAGCTGCCACATAACCGATCTTGTTTGTCTTGGTCAATGCGCCGGCCATAATTCCGTTTAAATAATACATCTGGTAAAGATCGCCAAAATAAGTTCCCACATTCTCAGATCGCTTGAATCCTGAGCAATGCATGAAAAGCTTGTCAGGATATCGGGTGCCGGCATTAATGGTTTCGTCCATGAATCCAAAACTTGTGGTGAAAACCACATCGCATTTTTGCTGTTGAATAAGCCGGTCAATGATTCTTGCACAGTCTGCGTCAGCAACAGATTCTACAAAAATAGTTTCCAGCCAGGGTAATTTTTCCTCTGCATACTTTCTTCCCATATCATGGGCATGGGAAAATCCATAATCGCCAACAGGACCGACATAAATAAAACCGGCCTTGAGTTTTTTGTCGCTGGCAATGGCAGCGGCTGAAAATCCGAGACAGAATATAGAACATGTTAACACCAATAACATCCATTTTTTCATTTCTATTCACTCCTTTATTAAGGTAATTAAAATTTTAAGGATAATACGATAATTCAATGTTTACAGTCAACAATTAGATTCGATAAAAATTAATCGTAAGGGGACAGATTTGAAATCTGCCCCCCAATCCCTTGGTTTTAAAAAAAGCAGGTTCATTTTTTAAAACCAACTTCGAGCTATAAGTAGCAATTTTCTATCGACAGGGCTTTTAAAATATGGTTCAATGAATTCCTTTTATATATATGGTTAATATTACGGGGTAATAATGTGTAATATCAAAGAAATTTTAAAGAAATCATCTATCTTCACCTCCCTTGGTGAAGAAGATATCCAAAGGCTGGGCATACTTTTTGAAAAACGGGAAATAAACCCGGGAGACATCCTTGCAACAGCTAAAGATGCTGCACAATACTTTTTTCTATTAAACAATGGTACTATTTTACTTGCCATGGATGAAGGTAAATCCGTTGTTCTAAACACGGCCGGGGATTTTATCGGGCTGGAGCTTTTATCTCCCAAAGAGGTATATAAAACCACATTAACAGTCCTGGCAAAAGGGAGTGTGTTTGCCATACCAAGGCTGGATTTTTTAGCCTTTATCCAGGAAGATTCTGTTGCTGCTGCTGCTATTATGACAGCATGGCAGGAATATCTTGAAAAAACAGCACCATTTGCAAAAAATATAGAAGATGTAAGTCTTTTGGAATCTTTTTAAGGGAGGTAGACACGTGTATGGATTAGAAGCAATCAATGCTAACAATGGGTGGGCTATTTCGGTTGTCGGCATAACTGTCGTGTTTTCAGGCCTTGTCATACTTTCCCTGGTGATCTCGCAACTTTATAAAGTATTGGCTTTGTGGGAAGATCCTTCAATAATTAAAGCACTTTTTAAGGCAAAGCAAAAAAAAGAGCTGCCAGAAGAACTTCAGGAAAAACAAATTGTTGATCAGATGGATTTCACTGAAAGTCAAAAAGAAGTTGTAAAACAATTTGCCCTTCTTGTGCGGACCATGGAAAATCATTTTTCATTGCCAAGGCTGCTTCATCTTGCCCGAATCAGTGATTTAAAAGATCCCTATTCAAACCTGAATAATCTTCTTAAAGCAAAGATTATTATCCAGGACGGCTCAGGATTTTTCACATGGGACAAAGACATGTTTGACAAAACCATTTCATGATAGAAGCAGATTCTTAAAAAAAATGACAAGTAAGAGGAAATAATATGGCCGCGTTATTTTTAGAGTTTTTTCAAAACACAGGGTTTTACCTTGTCGATTACCGTAACCTTATCATGATTGTTGTAGGGACTTTGTTTATTTATCTTGGAATTTCCAAAGACTGGGAACCATTGCTCCTGGTCCCCATTGGATTTGGTATGCTCATGGGAAATATTCCCGTATTTATGGGACTGGGTTTAAGCATTTATGAAGATAATTCAGTTCTCCATTATTTATATTTTGGTGTAACCCAGGGTATTTATCCTCCTCTTGTCTTTTTAGGTATCGGGGCCATGACAGATTTTTCAACCCTTTTGGCAAGGCCGATTCTAATGCTTTTAGGGGCAGCTGCCCAGACAGGTATTTTTTTAACATTCCTGGGTGCCCTGGCTTTAGGTTTTGCGCCCAACGAAGCCGCTTCCATAGGAATTATCGGTGGGGCTGACGGCCCGACAGCCATTTTCCTTACGGCGAAATTAGCGCCAAATTTGATCGGCCCCATTGCCGTGGCAGCCTATTCCTACATGGCTTTGGTTCCTGTTATTCAACCTCCTATTATGCGGCTTTTAACTACCAGAAAAGAGCGTTTGATACGAATGGAAGAACCCAGAGAAGTTTCAAAAAGAGAAAAAATGATTTTCCCCATTGTTTCCTTTCTTCTCTGCTGTTTTCTGGCACCTGCTGCCCTACCGCTGCTGGGAATGCTCTGCTTTGGGAATGTCCTGAAAGAAGCTGTTGTAACGGAAAGACTTGCCCAGACTTCAAGAAACGCCATCATTGATACTGCAACCATATTATTGGGACTTACAGTTGGCGCCAGTACCCAGGGAGATGTTTTCCTTACCCCAAGTTCTGTCTTGATTTTTGGTCTTGGTGCAGTCTCATTCTGTATTGCCACAGCATCCGGTGTTCTCTTCGCAAAATTTATGAATCTGTTTTTAAAATCAAAAATCAACCCATTGTTAGGTGCTGCTGGTGTTTCTGCAGTGCCGGATTCAGCCAGGGTTGTCCAGATGGTCGGCCAGAAGGAAGACCCCACTAATTTTTTACTCATGCATGCCATGGCCCCAAATGTATCCGGAGTTATCGGATCAGCCATTGCTGCAGGTGTATTATGGAGCTTGATGGCTAAAATTTAATTTAATTTAATTTAATTTTTTAGACAGGCTCATTCACAATTTTAACGTGTGCAAAAAAGAGCATCATTTTTTGTAATAAAATTGAAGGTGTATTGATCATGTCACAAAAGCGCAAAGAAATCATTATATCAAAAGAAGATGCTGTTTTTTGGATGGATAAAAATGGTGGCTGGCATAATGAACACGGGAAATTTGAACACCCTAGAATAATAAAATATTTTAATGCTTCCATAAAAAAAGATGAAAATGGATATTATGTCCTTCAGGAAACAGCTGAATGCGTAGAAAAAGTATACTTTCGCTATGAAGACACAGTACTTTTTGTTTCTGATATAAAAGTGAATGAAGATATCGCCCTCATATTAAATACCAATGACACCCTGCCGTTTGACCCGAAACAATTATTTTCCAGGGATGACAACCTTTACCTTCAAACCCCTGAACATCAGATTAAGTTCAAAGATCGAGCTCTTTTGAAAATTTCAAAATTTATGGAAGAAAAAGGTGGGCAATTGTTTTTTAAAATAAAAAACAAAACCTATCCGGTTAAATGCAAGGCTGCCTTTTAAACCAGCAATTTTTACTTATTGATGAGGTATTCAATTACTCCCCGGATTCTGCAATTAAAATTTTTTAAAACACCAACTTGATACTTTCCAACAATGAAAAAGTTTTTAATGTAAGTATTTTATTTGGCAAACGACATATGGTAAAAGGTAATGAAATTTTATAGGAGAGTTCTAACATGAATCCAAAAGACTTTATAAGGCAGATTAAAATCAAGGGAACCGACTACACAGTTTCAGATATAACCATGCTCCAGGAAAAAGAAATAGCCGATATAGAGCGGCTTCCTTTTTCCATAAGAGTTCTGGTTGAAAATCTTTTACGAAAACTGGACGGACAAATCGTCCGATGGGAAGATTTGAAAAATATTGCCGGATGGAAACGAACATATGAAGACCCTGTTGAAATACCGTATCATCCCGCCCGTGTTCTGATGCAGGATTTTACCGGTGTGCCTGCGGTAGTCGATCTGGCGGCTATGCGGGACGCAGTAAAAGACCTGGGCGGCGATCCAAATGCAATCAATCCCCTGGTTCCGGTCGATCTCATCATTGATCATTCAGTGCAAATCGATTTTTCAGGCACTCCGGATGCATTGTCGAAAAATATGGGAAAAGAATTTTTAAGAAACAAAGAAAGATATAGCCTGCTGAAATGGGCGCAGCAGAGTTTCGATAATTTCAAGGTGGTTCCACCGGGTTCAGGGATATGTCATCAGGTGAATCTTGAATATCTCGGCCAGGTGATCACAACCGATAGAAGCGGGCAAAAAATGCTGGCCTATCCGGATACCCTGGTGGGTACCGATTCCCACACGACCATGATAAACGGGCTGGGTGTCCTTGGCTGGGGTGTGGGAGGGATAGAAGCTGAAGCCGTGATGCTGGGTCAGCCGTATTATATGTCTATTCCTGAAGTCATTGGGGTAAAAATGACTGGAAGCCTGGAACCTGGTATAACCGCCACAGATCTGGTGCTTACAATAACGGAACGTTTAAGAAAGCTTAATGTGGTTGAAAAATTTGTGGAATTTTTCGGGCCGGGGATGGAGATGCTCAATGTACCTGACAGGGCAACCGTTGCCAATATGGCACCGGAATACGGTGCAACCATAGGATTTTTCCCGGTGGATAAAAAAACAATCGAATATCTGAATATGACAAACAGAAAAGAACAGGCCCAAATCACGGAACACTATACAAAAGCAACCGGTTTGTTTTATACGGGAAAGGAAACGCCGGAATATACAAAGGTTATTGAGATGGATCTTTCATCAGTCACACCGTCGATTGCCGGGCCGGTAAAACCCCAGGCAAGACTTTGCCTGGATGCTGTAAAAAAAAGTTTTGCAGGAATCATCGGATGTGAATATGATGCGGATGCGGATGTGATCCCGATGTCTAAATTTCATGATGAATCCGGCTGTCAAGCTATACTGTCAAAAACCTGCAAGCCGGTGAGTACCCAGACGTATACCGTCAATCTCGGCGAAAAAACCGTGGATCTTGGTGACGGCAGTCTCGTAATAGCGGCTATTACATCATGCACAAACACATCAAATCCATCTGCCATGATAGGGGCCGGTCTTCTGGCGAAAAAAGCCGTTGAAAAGGGAATAAAGACAAATCCTGTAGTAAAAACTTCCTTTGCTCCCGGATCTCGTGTCGTTGTAGATTATCTGATCGACGCAAATCTCATGCAGTACCTTGAAGCGCTGGGATTTCATGTGGCGGGTTTTGGATGCACAACCTGCATCGGAAACAGCGGCCCTCTCAACCCTGAGATTGAAAAGGCCATCGTTGCTAACGATCTGACTGTTGCATCTGTTCTTTCGGGTAATAGAAATTTTGAGGCAAGAATACACCAGAGTATCAAGGCAAACTACCTGGCTTCCCCCATGCTGGTGATTGCTTTTGCCCTTGCCGGAAGAATTGATATTGATTTAACTAAAGAGCCGGTCTCGTTTGATAAAAAGGGAGATCCGGTCTATCTCGAAGATTTATGGCCGTCATCGCAGGATATTGAAATGCTTGTAAAAAATCATGTGAAACCGGAATTTTATCAAAAAGAATATGCCAGGATTTTTGACGGTGATCAGTTGTGGCAGGATCTTGGCATTACGAAAAGTACGACATTTGCATGGGATACACATTCCACATATATCAGAAAGCCTCCCTATTTTGACAACTTTACCTCCGGGTTAAAAAGGCCTTCCGATTTAAAGAACGGTCATGCACTTTTGATGCTGGCGGATACCGTTACTACCGATCACATATCACCGGCCGGGGCTATTCCCGAAGATTATCCTGCTGGAAAACACCTGATTGATCATGGTGTTGAGAAGGGAAACTTTAATTCATACGGGTCCAGAAGAGGCAACCATGAAATCATGATTCGGGGCACCTTTGGCAATATAAGGATAAAAAATAAACTTGTATCGCCCAAAGAGGGCAGTTTTACAATAAAATTTCCGGGCCAAGAGGAAATGTTTATCTATGACGCGGCCATGTCATATATGTACCAGGGCATTCCATTGATTGTGATGGGGGGAAAGGAATACGGGACCGGTTCGTCGAGGGACTGGGCCGCTAAAGGAACCGGCCTTCTGGGAATAAAAGCTGTGATTGTTCAGTCGCTTGAACGTATCCACAGAAGCAACCTTGTAGGAATGGGTGTCTTACCGCTGGTATTTAAGGAGAATGAAAGCTGGGAAAGCCTCGGACTGGATGGGTCGGAAACCTTTTCCATCACCGGAATTGAAAACATGGAGCCGCGGAAAGTTTTACAGATAAAAGCCGTAAAGAAAGGCGGTGGTGAAATTATATTTGAAGCAACCGCAAGACTCGATACCAGAGTCGATGTAGATTATTTTAAAAACGGTGGCATTTTGCCCTATGTACTGAGAAAGATCATGAGCACAATACCGCATTGGGCAGGGATATAGCCGTGAGAAATTCCTTATAAAGGCCTCCTCTATCTAATTTGAAGTATGGAAAATCTGTTAACCTGGGAATTTCAAATATCGTTATTTGACAATCGGATAACTATTTTTAGCCCAATCGGCAATCCCGTGTCTGAGATTGAAGATTTTATTGAATCCGGCATCAATCAAAATCTTTGAGGCCACGGTACTTCTGTTTCCAGTTGCGCAATAAATCAATATTGCATTGTTTTTATGGATATCCAATTCACTGATGCGCTTCTGAAACTCCTGAACAGGAATCAAAATTGAATTTTCAAGATGTCCCATTGCATACTCCCGCGGAGTTCTGACATCAAGAATAAGTGGTTTGTCAGTCTTGATATACGCCTCCGCATCTTTGGATGATAACGCCTTGGAGCTTGCCTGCTGGTATTCTATTACTATGATCTGCCCTTTGATAGACTTGATCTGAAAAGGATAGGTGCCGGTCTGTTTCATCTTGAAGTACGAAGTAGTTTTAAGATCGTGAGTCAGCTGTTTTTTTTCTTTCAGCGTTGGAAAAACTGCAATAGATTCACCTATCTTTTCCGGTAGTCTGAATTTTATATAATCACCACGATATACTGCAAATTTTTGAATCCCCTGACTCGTATCAAGATTTAAAATACGGTATCCATCCTCGACCTCGCTTAATACTTTGTCTTCCGATGAGTATGAAAGGTCAATAAATAAAGCATTGAATGCAAAGACTGATAACAAGATTACCAGGAGCCATTGTTTGTGTTTCATTTTTAAAATATCCTCTCTAAAAGTTTGTTGCAACTTTGGAAAAAATAACGTTTAAAAGATATTCCCTTATAACCATAATTATTTTATGTGTTCTCCTGGGTGCCACTTTATAGCAAGCATTGTGATATCATCACTCTGGGGAGCATCTCCAGTAAATGCAAACAGATCTGTTTTAATTAAAAAGGGTAAACCCCCGGCTTTGCCGGGGAGACTCCCAGAGTTTGACAATTCCGGGAATATACGAAAGTCTCTTATAAAGTGAACCGCTCAAAGATCACAAAATAGGAGACTTTCGGTGAATAATTATAATAAATTAAAGCATACGACATGGGAATGCAAGTATCATTTGGTCTGGATTCCGAAATATCGGAAAAAGATAATATATGGTCCATTGAGGAAATACCTTGGTGAGATTTTGAAGGAATTGACATTACAAAGAGAATCGAAAATAATAGAAGGGCATCTTATGGGGGACCATGTCCATGTTCTGATATCGATTCCACCAAAATATTCTGTATCTCAGGTTGTAGGATATATTAAAGGAAAGAGTGCCATCCATATAGCAAGGACATATGCTGGGAAGCGGAACAATTTTGTAGGTCAGAGTTTTTGGGCCAGAGGTTATTTTGTTTCAACAGTTGGTCGGAATGAAGAAATTGTAAAGAAATATATAAAAAAGCAAGAAGAAGCTGATCGAAAAATTGAACAGTTGGAATTATTTTGACCACCTTTAGGTGGTTCATGGTTTTATGACCGCTTTGAGCGGTTCACAATCAAGCCTCCGGGTTTACCGGAGGTCACTGACTTAATTATTGCAGCTTGTTCCTGATGGGGTTGCAAAAGATTGATATCATGGAAATCAAACCCCTGCATTAATGTGGGTTTTATGATTTCAAAATAAGGCGAGATATCAAAATCCCGCGGTACGAACAGGCTGTGGTGGCGGATATGCATAATTTCCTTTTGATAGCGCTTGCCTTCCCTGGTTTTGCAGTTCAGCAATTTAATATCGGGCAATATGGGGTAGTGAATAGATTGAAATGCTTCGGCAATGATTGATGAACAGATGGCACGGGTGGGGTCACCGCTGCCAAAGGCAAGCATGCGGCGTTTCCATCTGCCGGGTACAGGTGGTGTTGTAATAAAATAACGCACAAGATCAAATATGTTTTTCAAATCATAGGTATGGCCCATTCTGTCGATCACATAGTGCAATACTTTATCAATTTCTTCTCTGGCCAGGCCTTTTGGACGACAGATACGCGTATGAATGGATTCGTATTCTTTGAGTGGAACAGCACGAACGCCTTCAATAACATCTGCTTCGATCAGGTTGAGGCCTTCATCGGTATCGTCTGCTCCATTAAGAGCATCACCGATGTACAAGGCTGCATGGGACCAACTGGACTGAGTAAGGTACTTGATGGCACTGCTGAATCTGCTGGTGCCTTCCACCAGCAATACATCTCCTTTTTGGAGGCTGGCGGCGAGGTCACCGGCTCTTGATGTGCTTAATCTGGACTCATCCCGGGGTTTCGATAAATAACGTGCCAGATGTGTTCCGATTCTCCTTAACATATTACTCCATATCATACCGCAAAACCCTACTTAAATTCGTGAACAAAGACAAAATCATTATCCGCGGCTCCGCTATGACAGTTGACACATCCCTTTGGTTTTCCATAGGGGTTTGCCTTCCCTTTGGGTGAATATCTTACCCAGAACCAGTCGCCGGCTTCCAGGTTATATCCTTTGACTTTATACATGACGGTAATAGCCATGAGTTTTTCTTTCTTGTTATAATTTTCCTTTACCTCGATGGCTCCGTATTCAAGGGGAACCGAAGATGAGCCATAGGCTATGTCATTGACATAGACCTTATGGAAAGATCCATGGGGTTCGTCTCCTTCCAGCATTCCCTTATGGTCGTCCCAGAATTTCCATTGGGTATAGGGGGAGGTTTTTGTGATGTGCTCCCATAGCTCTTTGGGATCAGGGCCTGGCATTTTCGCCATTGCAGTTGCTGCCATGAAGATTGTGAGACAAAAAATAACAAATCCGGTGATTTTTTTCCCATGTGCCATAATAACTCCTTTTAAAAATAGTTAATAAAACGGAATCAGCTCCTTGAATTATTTTTTATACGAAAGTGTTTTTAATTTGATCAGTTTATACGCTCTTGTTCCAAGACCTATTTTCTGGGCATAGTCAAGCTGATGCTCCCAGTCAACAGAGGGATAAAGACCTCTGAACTTGTCTTCGCCCGGAGCTAGGTTTGTTTGAAGAGCAGTGCCGGGCAAACCGTTCTGCTGGTTGACAAGGTCGGCGCTGGCCTGGTCAATGGCAACTGGATCTGTGGAGGCAAGAATACCAACATTGTTTACAATGGGGGATTCGCAGTAAGACAGGCAATCGCATTTGGGTGAAATGTCTGTAATAAAATTGATGAAAAAAGCTTTTTTTTCTTTATTTTTAAGAACACCAAGGGAGTATTCCATCATTTTTTCCAGGAAAACCGGAATGGTCTGATTCCAGTTGATATTTACAGATTGGGTGGGGCACCTGACAATGCATTCACCACAACCAATGCATTTATCTTTATCAATATAGGCTTTTTCTTCTTCAAGAGAAATGGCACGGGCAGGACAGTGCTTTTCGCATTCAGCGCATCCTATACAGGTTTTTCGTTTTATTTTGGGGCTGACATTGGAATGCATGTCAAGTTTTCCCCTTCTGGAGGCACATCCCATGCCAAGGTTTTTCAGCGTCCCGCCAAATCCTGAAAGCTCATGACCTTTAAAATGGGCCACGGAAACCAGTGAATTGGCGCTGATAACTTCAGAACCAATATAAACATATTTGCAGTTTTTCTGGCCACTGCTAACTTTTGTTTCACTCTTTCCCATGAGTCCGTCGGCAATAATAATGGGTGTGCTATCCATAGAGGAATAAGAAAATCCATTTTCAATGGCTATATTAATATGGGATACAGAATTTGATCTTGTACCCACATAGAGGGTATTGGCATCGGTGAGAAAAGGGGTGGCCTTGTATTCCTTTATGGTCTGGATGATTTTTCTGATAAATACCGGGCGGATATAGGCGGTATTGCCCTGTTCGCCAAAATGGATCTTTACGGCAGTCAGATCGTTTCCGTTTAAGATGTTTTCAATGCCTGCTGTTTTAACAAGTCTTGAAAGCTTTTGGGGAAGATTTTCTTTTGAGTTAGCCTCTAAATCCATGAAAAAGACATCGGCAGTCATTGTTTTCTCCTGACATGGTTGGTTTAAATGTTAAGGCATTAAACTACGTTAATACGTTGAGAATTACAATATGCCGTTCGTGATTTTTCCATGGAGGCGATTCGCTGAACACTTATTTTTTCTGCAATTTCACAGGGCAGACTGTCAGCATCCTTGCATAGGCCGTCAACCAGCTCCTTCATATTTCGCCGAATCACGGTTTCAAGCTTTTCAACAGCGGTTTTTCTGCGGATTTCAGCAAGATCTGCAAAATCATCCTGGTTTTTCTCAAGCCAGGCTTCAATGGCAGTTGGGTTGCCAAGAATGTCTTTGGGGATCAGTAGATGATCCGGTGTCGGCACAATCCTTTCATGGGCAGCATAGATGACCCCGCCTGAATTTACCAGATAATCTGTTGCAATGAGCACACCTTTGCCCCTGTAGACATGGCGCTCCATTCTTCTGCGCTCTGCTTTTCTGGCAGGGTTTGGAGAATAGGTGTTTGCCCCTTCAACAATGATCTGCCAGGTTCCCATCCTGTCTGTGGTCATGGATGGCTTGGAAAAGGCATCCACATCCAGGTAATTAAATACAGGAGATGCCGGAACCAGGCAGAATGCAGATTCCGTAAGAAGGTTGTTGGAAGAGCTGGAAAAGATGGTATGATTGGATTCAGGGCTGTCTTTGTGAAGGATTTGATCATGGAAATATTTTTGGGTGACGGCACCAAACTTTTTCCACATGTCAAAGAGTTCTTTCCACGGCAACCCGTCTGAATTTAAAAGATAGCCGTTTTCATCACTGATGCCTTTGATAATGGGGGAGCTATCAGGATCATAATCATGGAAAATCCTTGCCACATGGGCTCCCACTGCCCCAAACCCCTGGATGAGAATATCCATTTCCGAAGATTTGGGAATGACCATATTTTTAAACTGGGGCAATTGTTTTAATTTGGGCAGATGCTCCAGCAGGGCTTTTGTGGCCACAACAACACCATTGGCAGCACCGCCCAGTTCATCAATTCTGTTACCACCCATATCAGCCGGTTTTGATACAACATTATTCAGGCCGTTTTCCATGGCAAAGGTTTTCATATCCGCATCATTGGTTCCCACATCCGGGCCCGGGATATAGATTTGTTTGTATCGTTTTAAAAGCCGTCCAAATCCTTTGATGACTTCATGCCGGTCTTTGTCGGAAAGATTTTCAGGTCTTACAATACCGGATTTTCCACCGCCAAAGGGAAGATCAGCAGCTGCATTTTTAAGGGTCATTCCTCTTGCCAGGTTATGGATAATATCCGGGGTGATATCCGGCAGCATCCTTGTGCCGCCCATGGACGGCTGACCCATGGCAAGGTTGTCCACCACGAGAAAGCCACCGATTTCCACGGGACTGTCCTCATTCCACATGCAGGATACAAGCTTTGGCCCCAGGTGGTCTACTTTGATTCCTAAGCGCTGAAGCCGATCAATGTCAAGGGGGCCGAATTCAAGAAATCTTAAAGGGCCATCTTTGATCAGGCGGTTTTTCCAGACACTTTGGGGAAGCGTATCGTGCAAAAACTTTTGCATTCTTGACGGAATCATTTTTATATCCTTTTTTAAAAATTAGTGTAAATTTTTTGCGGCAATGACAGCGATGCCAGACTTTATCAATGCCCGGGCAGTCAGGTCACAGGAATGCTGTTTGTCAAGATAATTGGTCTGGAGAGCTTCCATGAGGCCGTTTTCCAGAATTTCTTTTTTGGTTAAAAAATATTCAAGAATATTAGACGGGTGCTCTCTTTTTTCTTCTACATTAATTTCCCCGCCTTCATGCTTTGCAGAAATATTGGGAACTTCTTTTGCAATTTCAATGAGTTCATCTCTTCTGTTATAGGGTTGATTTACAATTGATTGATAGGTTTCCGTAATATGGTGTTCAAATCGAACCTGTTTTTCCAGGCCTAATTGTTTTCTGATGACATTTGCCTGGCAAATGGTCTCATTGTTAACGGAATTGGAAAGGTTAAAGCCCACAAGGGATGTGGATCCGTCTTTTCGGGAGAAGAGCTTGGCTGTCATTAGAGTCCACATTATAAAGTATGGGTTGTCATTGCCCACGAATACTGAGATTTTAAATTCAATATCAACACCTAACCTGTGCATCATATAGCCTAAAAGAATCGTGCCTGGATTTATATTCAACACCTGTTTGATGCCATAATTTGTGTAATAGTGCAGATATTCTTCAGCCCATTTTATTGGATAGTCATTGGGCTGACCAATCCCGGCAAAATATCCGGTAATTGTGGCCGGGCCTCCAAGGTGTACATTGCTGCCATCTGTTCCGCGGGTATCAAGGGATTCAACATAGCTTGCACCTATTATCTGCATGGCAAGGGCCGTGGCCATGATATCACCATTATCTTCAACCTGCTCTGCCATGTTTCTTACCCGGATAATACGGCCCGGCATGAGTTGTTTTTTCTCAATGGCCTGTCTGGCCTGGGCAATGAGCCAGGGAAAAAACTGCATGGCACTGACTTCAAGGGTCACGGCATTGGAAGAATCAAGAGAGGTGATATCTGCATCCTCGCTCAGAATATTTTTACAATAGTCTTTCATTGAAATAAATGCTTTTTTGTCCCTTTGTTCCATCAGCCATTCAAGGTCGGCAACATAGGGGGAATTCATTTCTTTGAGCTTGCGCATAAGGGTTTCAGGATTCCTGGCCTGTGTGGCTTTTTTATTAATAGCCTTTGCACCGCCGAATTTTTCAATAAGATCGCAAAGTTCTCCCACCTGTTTATTGTCAGGGTTTGTGATGAGCTGATTCACGATATCAAGATCTTTTGCGTCAATTTTAAGCATTTCTTTAAGGTCTGTCATGGTAACTTTCTCCTTTTTATGGATCGTTCGTAGGTTTTTGTCAGGTTAATGCTGCGTCAATGGGCCAGCCCTGGTCAGGCTTGACTTCTGAGTAAACAATAAAGGTTTCGATTTTTCCCATACCCGGAATGGTGGCAAGCTTCTCCTTGATCAGGTTGCCAAGATCACCTATGTCCGGAGCAACCACATGGAGAAGATAATCAAACCTGCCTGTAATGTGGTAACAGGCGCGGACATTGGAAAGCTTGTTGATTTCGTTTTCCAATACTTCAATATCCTTGACCCGGTGCCGGTCAAGGGAAATGCAGGCAAACCCCTGGGCTTTGAGGCCTATTTTTTCAGGATCTACAACAGCCCGGTATCCTTTAAGAATTCCTTTGTCTTCAAGTTTCTTGACCCGGTCCAGCATGGTGGATGGTGCAAGTCCAACCTCTTTGGCAAGCTCACTGTTTTTTTTTCGCCCGTCGAGTTGCAATGCTTTTAAGGTTTGTCTGTCAATGTTATCCAAGAGGTCTCCAAAATTAAATAAGTTATTTAATTAAAAATTTAAAATTTTATTCGATAATTTATTATTTATACCGAATCTAATTGTGATGTCAACTCTAATAATTCAATAAATCATCAGAAATGCGCCAGAAATATCGAATTTTATTCGATGGAAAAGGGTATGCACAGATACGGCCCATTGTTGGAGAAGCTTTCTTGTCTACTGTAGCGAAACTTGACTTTAAGGCGCTAATTATATTAATCTGGATAAAAATATTAACCTTTTATAATCAATATAAGGAAAGCGCATGGCTAAGAATATAGTTGAAAAGATTGACGATCAGGTAAAAATTAAAACCATTCTGTTAAGTGTATCTGATAAATCAGGTCTGGAGGCCTTTATCCCTGGCCTTATCGAGGTGAATCCTGAAATTTTGATTCTGTCAACGGGTGGAACATATGGTAAAATAAAAGAGATCCTGGGTAAAAAAGCCGATGCCTGTTTAAAACAGGTGTCAGACTATACTGGTCAGCCTGAAACCCAGGGAGGGCTTGTCAAAACCCTTGATTTTAAAATTTATCTGGGGCTTTTGACGGAGACCTATAATGAAGCTCACCAGGAAGATTTAAAAAGAACGGCTGCCCTTGCCATTGATATGGTCGTGGTGAACCTTTATCCCTTTAGTGAAACCATTGCCAAAGAGAACGTAAGCCTGGAAGAGGCACGGGGAAATATTGATATTGGCGGTCCGACCATGATCCGGGCATCTGCCAAAAATTTTATCCGGGTGGCATCAGTGGTGGACCCTTCTTCCTATCCTTTAATACTTGCAAAACTTAAGGCCAATAAAGGGAGTTTATCCCTTGAGGACAGGTTTGAGCTTGCCCAGAAAGCTTTTGAGCATACGGCAATCTATGACAGGCACATCAGTCGTTATCTTGCTTCAAAACCGGCAAATGATATTAAATCATGCTATAAATCAGGAGAATAAGTCATGCCCAAAGACCTTAAACAGATGTATAAAACAATTATGGATGATCATTTTACCCCACAGATGGAAGTCTCATTTGTTGATAAGGATAAAAGACAGACCCTTTTTTATGAAAAGGTGTCCTGGGTGATTGACGGTGTGAACAAGGGCTTGAGATATGGTGAAAACCCGGGGCAGGAAGCCGCACTCTACAGACTTGTCAACGGGAATCTGGCCCTTGGTGATGCCCGGACCATTGCGCCTGGTAAATATCTGGTGTCTGATATTGAATTGCTTCAATCTGGAAAACATCCGGGAAAAACCAATCTTACGGATGCTGACAATGCCTTGAATATTTTAAGATATTTTACCGATACCCCTTGTGCCGTTATTGTCAAACATAATAACCCCTGCGGGGCTGCAAGGGCACAAAGCCTTGAACAAGCCTATCATAAAGCGTATATGGCAGACCGTGTGGCAGCCTTTGGCGGCTGCATCGCATTGAACAAAGCCGTTGATAAGGCCACGGCCCAGGCCATTGCCAACCAGTATGCAGAAGTTGTGGTGGCACCGGAATTTGAAGATGGGGTCCTGGACATATTGGGTGCCAGGAAAAATTTAAGGGTGATCCGGATTAATGATATTGATAAACTCCAAAGTTTTATCGGGGAGAGGGTGATTGATTTTAAAAGCCTGATGGACGGCGGGTTGGTTGCCCAGTGGTCTTTTGTTCCCCAGACTCTGTCTGAAAAAGATTTTATGGTGGCGGCAACGGAATATAAAGGGCAAACTTACAAGATCAATCGTGAGCCCACAAAACAGGAATTACAGGATATGCTGTTTGGATGGCTTGTGGAATCGGGCATCACATCCAATTCAGTGATTTATGTAAAAGACAATGTTACTATTGGGATCGGAACAGGCGAGCAGGATAGGGTAGGGGTTGCAGAAATTGCCGTTGACAAGGCCTATCGGAAACTTGCTGACAGATACTGCTTTGAACAATATGAAATCTCCTTTGCCGATTTAACAGATGATGATAAAAGGGCGCAGATTGAAAATGATGTAAAGAAAGTCAAAGGCGGTCTTATCGGATCTGCCATGGTGTCTGATGCATTTTTTCCCTTTAGAGACGGTATTGATGTGGGACTTCGCCAGGGAGTGAAAGCCGTGGTTCAGCCGGGGGGATCTTTAAATGATTACCAGTCCATTGAAGCATGTAATGAAAACAATGCGACAATGGTTTACACCGGCCAGAGAAGTTTTAAACACTAGAGCTCTTTTTATACAAATAAAGACAGCTGGTCACGTCTGGCATCAGCATGCTGGATGGTTACCTGGACGATATCTCCGTTCTTGAGTCTGATGCCGCTTGGGGGAAGTTTTGCTTCAAGCATAAACTCTTTGATCAAAACATTATAGTGATCCCTGTGACAATCAAGGACCAGGGCTTCATAAGCCGTTCCCCTTTTAGATTCCAGGTACTTGGTGATCCAGTATCGCTTTCTTGATGCCTGTACCCGGCCGGCATTGGCAATGGCCGGTGAAATAGACTGGAGAATTGTTTCAAGTTCAGCCTTGGAATAAGCTTTGCCATATCCGAATATGGCCTTTATCTGCCGTTGTGTCAGAAGGTCATGATATCTTCTTATGGGGGATGTGGCCGTGACATATGCTTTAACACCCAGGCCCGAATGGTTTTCCGGATCTGTTCCGACTATTGCACGGCTTAATTGTTTTCTTTGCATGAAATTTAATGTCAATGAGGTTTCAATGCCTTTGAAAAGCCTTTGTTTGGGTTGTGCCTGGGCTCGGAAAACAGCAGGCATATTGTTGTTTGAAAGAAATTCAGCCATCAGTGAGTTGGCAAAGATCATCATTTCAGACACCAGCATGCGCGAGGGGTTTTCCCGATCAATTTTTAAATATCCAATCTCCTGATTTTCTTCAAGCCATACATTTACTTCTGGCAGCGTGATCTGGATAGCACCGGCCTTGAGTCTTTTTTCCCGGAGGAGTGTCGCAATTTTATAGAGGGTGGTAATGGGATCATTCTTGCCATTCAACAGGTTTGCTTCCGTATAACTCATCTGTTTATGGACCTTGATGATACTGGGAACAATCTTGTAATCCTGAATTTCAAAAAACCGGCTCATCTTAACGATGGTGCTGATACCAGGTCTTATTGCATTTTCTTTCAGGCTGCAAAGATCTTCGGAAAGTTGGGGAGGTATCATGGGCAGTTTATCATCGGGCATGTAAATGGAACTGGCCCGCTCCCGAGCCGATAGATCAATGAGGTCATTGGATTTAATATAGGCATCAACATCAATGATATGTATTCCAAGCCTATATCCATTTTCCGTATTTTCAAGGCTTATGGCATCATCAAAATCAAGAGTGGATTGACCATCAATAGTGATTAACGGGATATCTGTAAGGTCCTGTCTTAAGGGGTCGTCAAAAAAATTAATCGGAGCAGCCGTCAGTTTTTTTTCATGTTCCAGCACATCCCTGGAAAATACCGTGGGGATTTGCAGGGCCAAAAGGTTGATATTCTCATTTTGATCCCAGATCCCGGCCTTTACAAATATATTAAACAATTGTTCAGGCGAATTAATGGATGATTTTTTGATAATATTTCTGGCCATCAAATGGGAATCAAAATTATTGTTAAACAGGTAATAGGATTTTAAAATATGAATAATATCCTGGTCAATCTCCGTGCTGCTGCCGTTTTTATTATTCAAAACATCACTGATCCATGAAGCGCCTCTCTGGATCTGCAGCTCCTTTTTATCAACATCTTTTATCTGTCGTTTTTTTGCGTTAACCTGTTCAGGCGTATAAGGGATAAAAAATGTTTTGTTGAATTTAAAATACATCCGGTCATAAAAAAAGGCTCTGATTACAGCTGCTTCATTGTCCGAGGTCAGGGGGGGATCAAAACAAAAAAGGGTCATGGTTGAGATATCTATGTCTCCAGACTCATCATTAAGGAGTTCCCATAATTCCTTAATGTTTATGGCTTCAGAAAGTGTTTTGCGATTTTGGGAAAGCTGTTTTAACTGGGTAACAATAGAATCCCTGGAAATGGAAGTGTCAAGGCACACCTGTGATATATGGGATAACCGGTTTTTAGAAAAATTGACTTCCCGATTATTCTCATTTAATAATTTTAATTTGTCTTTTTGTTCCTGTAATATCACAGCACAAATTATTTTTTGCTGTTCAATATACTCTACAATGTTGTCTTTTATCATGATTCCAACAATAGCAGGAAGGGGGGGGATTGTCAAATAAACAAAAGGTGTGAAAAACTTGTAAATTATCCAAGGATACGATAAATAATGCCATGGTAAACAAAGAGAAAAAAGAAAAAAAAGCCTTAAAACAGCAGAATAAAAATGATCTGCCTGTTTTTGATTCTGACCATGATTTTTTAAAGGCATTTATAAAAAAGGATGAAATAAAGACAAAACATCAGGAAGATAATGGTATTGATCCTCGAAAAAAAATTCAAATAAATAAACATGGGATAGAGGTTATTAATACTCTGCCCGTTGATCATAATTTTACAGAAACCAAAGAGAACTTTTCTGAATTATTGGAAGAATCATTTAAAAAAAGAAAAGTAAAACCTGCAAATAAACCATCACCCATGCCCGTAAAAAAAAGATTGAAGCGGTATCCACCAGTTGAAGCTGAACTGGATCTTCATGGATACAACACCATTGGAGCCCAGGTTAAAACCCGTTCATTTATATCCTCCTGCAAACACCAGGGCTTTTTTACCTTGAGAATTATTGTGGGCAAGGGACTTCATTCAGACACAGGCCCTGTGTTGCCCGATGTTGTCGAAGATGTGGTAAAGGAAATGAAAAAACAGGATCAGGTGATTTTTTATGAATGGGATAAGAAAAAGAAAGCCAGAAGTGGTGCATTAATAGTATATCTGAAACAATTTGAACAATTTGAATGATTATTTTTTCCTGAGTTGATACTTTGAAACTGCCTGGTTGTGTTCCTGGATAGTTTTTGAAAATTGATGGGTTGTATCTTTTTTAGAAACAAAAAAAAGATATTCAGTATGAACAGGATTAAGGGCAGCTTCCAGGGCTTTGGCCCCGGGGTTTGCAATGGGCCCTAAAGGAAGCCCTTTGATCTGATAGGTATTATAAGGTGTTTTCATCTTAAGATGTTTTCTTTTAATATTACCATCAAAATTTTTTATGCCGTAAATAACGGTGGGATCACTTTCCAATCGCATATTTTTTTTCAGCCGGTTATGAAAAACTGAAGATATCACAGGCCTTTCCTGCGCATCTCCAGTCTCTTTTTCAATAATGGATGCAAGGGTCACTATCTCGTGGACTAAAAAGCCCATTGTTTTTGCCCGGGCTTGCCATTCTCCAGTGAAAATAGTGTTAAAATGCTCCACCATGGTTGTAATGACAGTCTTACAATCAGTGTTTTTAGGGAAAAAATAAGTATCTGGAAAAAGATAACCTTCCAGAGTTATTGCCTTGATCCCCAGGGAAAGGATAAAGGTTTTATCGTGGCAAAGATCTATAAAATCCTGTTTTCTGCAAAACTTTGCAGATTCAACCAAAAAGGCAATTTCATTTATGTTAATTCCTTCGGGAATGGTTATCCTGTATAATTTTACCTTGCCTTTTAAAAGGATCTCGAGTATTTGCTCCGGGGATTTGGAACCTGACAGGATATATTCCCCTGCCTGGAGTTTTTTCTCAGCTTTTTTATATTTTGTGAATAATTTAAAAAAGATTTTATTTGATATAATGGATTCGGTTTTAAGGTTTTGGGCAATGACGGCTAGGCTTTGGCCCGGTTTAATTGAAAATACTTTTTCAGCGGCCAGAGGATTGAAAGGCTCTTTAACAAAAGATGATATTTTAAGATAAAATAAATGCCCTCCGACAACCAGGAAGATAACAAGGGTGAAAAAAGCAATGAATAGAATTTTTAATTTGTTTTTTGCCATGTCTTTTTGAGAAGCACAAACAATAAAAGGGTATCATTTTCTGATACCCTTTTACTATTATGATGATTTAAAGTACAGGTTTGATGTAAGTTTACTTATGCCATTGGAAAATCAGTGTCAGGGTTATAACAGATTCGGCAACAGTTCAGGCATCTTTCCGCTTCCTTCTTGGCTGCATCTTCCGGCAGAACAAGGTCAACCTCAATCATGGAATCAAGCCTTTGATCAACAGGGATTTCCGGCATTTTAGCCCGGGCTGATTTTTTGATGCCGGGAACTTTTTTAAAAATGGATTCAGGAATTCGTTTGTCCTGTAAAGAGTTTTTCACAGGTTCAACAGGCTCTCCTTTTAAAAACAGGTCAATGGAGCGGGCAGCACGCCTTCCACTGCCAATGGCGTCCACAACAAGGGCCGGCCCTGTGGCAGAATCTCCTCCTGTAAAGATATAGGGTATGGAAGCCTGCAGTATTGCCGGATCATTATCAATGGTATTCCATCGTGTCAGTTCCAGTTCAGCCATCCTTTTATGAGGGTCCTGGTCTTTAAAGGAGGCATCCGGAGATTGCCCAATGGCCGAGATCACCATTTCCACATCAAGAAGGGTTTCTGAACCTTCAACGGGTACTGGTCGACGTCTACCGCTGGCATCAGGTTCGCCCAATTCCATTTTAAGGTATTCGAGCTGGGTTACATTGCCATTGTCGTCGCTAACGACTTTAGTGGGTGCAGCCAGGAAAACAAATTCAACGCCTTCTTCTTCAGATGCAACAATTTCAACCTCATTGGCAGGCATCTCATTTCTGGTTCTTCTGTAAACGATGTATACCTTTTCAAGACCAAGCCTTAAAAGAGTTCTTACACAGTCAATGGCGCTATTCCCGCCCCCTACTACAGCGGCGGTTTTCCCCAATTTTACTTTTTCACCACGGGAAAATCTCTGGAGGAAATCAATTCCTTTAAAACAACCATCGAGATCCTCTCCATCAATGCCAAGGGAATAATCTTCCCAGGCACCCACACCAAGGAACACTGCTTCATAGCCCGAGGCCATCAATGATCCTAATCCAAAGTCAACACCAAATCTAACATTGCAGAAATCTTTGATTCCAAGGTCAAGAATCCCCTGGATTTCCCAGTCAAGAACCTTTTTGGGAAGCCTGTATTCAGGGATTCCATATCTGATAATGCCGCCAAGCTTTGGCATGGCTTCAAAGATAGACACCTGGTATCCTATTCGCCGTAGAAAAAATGCACAGGACAGACCGGCAGGACCGCCACCGATTACAGCCACTTTTTTGCCTGTATCCGGGGCGCATTTGATGGGAATCCTGGAACCTGAATTCATTTCAAAATCCGCTACAAAGCGTTTAAGCTGGTTAATGGAAACAGCCTCATCTTCGATACCCCTTCTGCATTCATCTTCACAGGGATGGGGGCAGACCCTTCCACAGGAAAGCGGTAAAGGATTTCTCATGCGGATGGTCTGGACAGCCTCTTTATATTTGCCTTCCCTGAGTTGATTGATATATCTTGGAATATTGATTTCAGCAGGACAGGTCTGGGCACAGGGTGCCAGAGCATCCTGCTCCTGATTAAACTTCATGAGTTGTTCAGAAAGGGTTGTTACCTTTATAATATTTTTTGGGCAGGCCTGCTGGCAGGCACCGCAGCCCACGCATTTGTCATCATCCACAACAGGATAGCCGTTGGCTCCAAGTTTGACAGCATTAAATTGACATGCTTTTACACAATCTCCAAGACCGATACATCCCACACCGCAAACCCGTTTGCCGCCAAAGACAGCAGCCATGGCTTTACAGGAGGAAATTCCCATATAGATGTATTTATCATCGGCTCGATTTCCGCCCTCACACATATTATAGGATAACAGGCTTTCAGCTGCGCCCGCATCCACACCCATTATTTTTGCAACTGCTTCCACCCCTTCCTGGTTCGATATAACACATACAGAAGGCGGTGCTAAACCATTTACAACGGCTTGTGCCGCAGAAGAACATCCGGCATATCCGCAGCCACCGCAGTTTGCAGCGGCAAGGTTATTTTCCACCTGTGCAATTCTCGGGTCTTCATATACATAAAAGACCTTGGATGAAAGGCTTAGTACAATACCGCACACAGCACCGATACCTAACATAAACAATAAAGCTGGGATCATAATTTCACCTTATATTTGTAAATATTCCCTGTTAATGGCAACCGCCTGAAGGATTATTTCAATTTTTTTTAGACCATTCCTTTAAATGACATAAATGTCAAAGCAATAATGCCTGCAGTTACAAGCCCGATGGATGTATCCTGCAATGGCTTTGGGACCCGGGCCAGATTAATCCTTTCCCTGACGCCGGCAAAAAGGATAAGGGCAAGTCCAAATCCAACAGCATATGCAAATGAGGATACAGCGGCTTCAAGAAAGGTATACTCTTCTTTAATATTGATCAGGCAGACACCCATGACTGCACAATTAGTTGTAATGAGCGGCAGGAAAATTCCAAGGCCGGCATACAAGCCGGGAATACTTTTTTTCAAAAACATTTCCACAAACTGGACCAGAGATGCAATGACCAGGATAAAGGAAACAGTACGCAAATATTCAAGATTTAAGGCCTTTAAAAGGTAAATATCTACAATCCATGTGATAAGGCCAGCCAGAACCAGTACAAAGACAACTGCCATTGCCATGCCCACGGCAGTCTCCATTTTCTTGGATGTGCCAAGGAACGGACAATTCCCAAGAAACTGGGCAAGGAGAATGTTATTGATAAAGATACAGCTTATTGCAAGGACGAATAGATCACCCATATTATTATCTCCTTTTTATTTTTTACCAATAAGGTTCATCAGGCAGAGCATGAGTCCAAGACCGACAAAAGCGCCGGGTGCCTCAATCATGAACTGGAATGGCAGAAAGTTGGCTCCCATCTCAAAAACAGGGGTTCCGCCCCAGATAGTGATGGTTCCATTGCCTAATATCTCTCTAACTGCACCCAGAGCCGCCAAGGACATTGTAAATCCAAGGCCGATACCCAACCCGTCTGCTACAGACAGAACAGGTCCGTTTTTGCTGGCAAAGGCTTCAGCCCTGCCGAGAACGATACAGTTTACAACTATAAGGGGAATGAAAATTCCCAGTTTCAGGAACAATTCATATGTATAGGCCTGCATCACCAGTTCCACAATGGTAACAAAGGTTGCTATGATGACTATGTAACAGGCTATTCTGACTTTTGACGGAATAACATTTCTAAGAAGAGATATTAAAAGATTGGAAAAAACCAGAACAAAGGTGGTTGCAACTCCCATCCCTATACCGTTTTCAACTGATTTTGTAACAGCAAGGACGGGGCAAAGTCCCAAAACCAGCCTGAAAGGAGGTATCTCAGCCCAGAGTCCTTTGGTAAATTCTTTTGCTAAGGATTGTGCCATATTTTTTTTCTCCTAAATATTTTGCCTTATTTCATCTGTTTGACAATTTCAGGTTTTAGTTTTTGATAAATTTCTTTTGCCTGGGCAGCAGCAACACTAACTCCTTTTGAGGTAACAGTTGCACCGGACATGGCATCAATAACTCCACCATCGCCTTTGAGGGCAAAATTTGAGTCCATTGTAAGTCCTGAAAATTGAGAGACAAAGGAAAGGTCTTCCTTGGCCCTTGATCCGATTCCCGGGGTTTCGGAATGGGTTGTCACCCTTACATCCACAATCTCGTCCGTAGAAAGGTTGATGCCCACCATTAGTCCAATGGGACCTCCAAAAGCGCCTCCTTTTGTTTCAAAGGCAATTGCTTTTGAACCATCGGAAAGAAGAGTTGGGAAAATCTGTAATTCAATGCCTTCGGTTTTTATTGTAAATCTTTCCGCCAGAGGATCATTGGCCGCTTCTGGAAATATATCCTGAATGGCAGGGGCTTTCTGAAATTTTAAGATCTGATTTTCAATTTGTACCTCAGTTCCTGATTTTACTGCAGCAAGCAGGCCGCCTGAAACAGCTGTCAATACGGTTAAAACAACAATCATACTAATCATTTCACGCATTGTTTGCTCCCTTTCCCAAAGCTTTTGGTCTAATTTTGTCGATGAGGGGGTTTACAAGATTCAATAACAGGATCGCCAAAACGGTACCATCAGCATAGACGCCAATATTTCTCATCAATATAATCATTGCAGCAGCAGAAAATCCGTAAATAAACATGGGAATTCTGTTTGCAGGCGAGGATGAGTTTTCAGTTGCAAGGAAAAAAGCTCCGATCAGTGTATATCCTGAAAAAAGATGGAGCATGGGGCCGGCATAGGTATCCGGGTTTGCCATGCTGAAGCACAAGGCTGTTATAATGATACCTGCAATAAATGAAACCGGAATTTCCCACCGGATATATCCCCTTAAGATCAGGTAGATACCACCGATAATAAGGCCAAGCCCAAAAGTGGAACCGATTGCCCCAACCTGCTTGCCCATAATAAGGTCGCTTAGAGGGAAAAAACCTGCGACGGCAGAGACTCCCTGAAATTTCAGGGCTGCCAGAGGTGCAAGGGCGGTAAAATTGAATTCATAATTGACATAGGCAGCATCAAAGTCGAAAAAGACCTTCCAGGAAAGCATTAAAAAGGCCATTCCCACGAGAGCCGGGTTAAACGGGTTTGCCCCGATACCGCCGAAAATCATTTTGCCTATAACCACAGCAACAAAGGTTCCGGTAATCACAAGCCACCAGGGTGATGTGGCTGGAAGCATCATGCCGAAAACAAGTCCTATAACGGCAGAATCCAGATCGCCGATAGTGATCTTCTTTTTGGATATGACATTTAATATAAGTTCCCAGGCCATGGCACTGGAAAGAGATAGCGCAAGCACACCAACGGCTGGTGCGCCGAACTGAATAATACCGAAAATGATGGCCGGAAGGGTGGCAATCATTATATTCAGGTTCATTTTAAAAAGGCTGTCTCCATCATGCCAGAAAGGTGCATGGGATACTGTTAATTTATTATTATTCATTGACAGTCTCCATTTTAAACCTCTGCTCTAAGTTTTAAAAGCTCATGTTTGCCTAGCCGGATATATTGGAATAACGGTATCTTTGCGGTACAGACGTATGCGCAGAGACCGCATTCAATGCAAGAAGCTATGTCATATTTATCAGCAGCCTCTTCATATAGGTCAGCTTCAAGGTATCTTACCAGAAGATTCACAGGGATATTTGCAGGGCATATCCGAAGACATTTGCCACAATTCACACATGGATAATCTGATACCTCAGGGATAATATCCCGGTCCTGAATCATTATCGTATCCATATCAGGTTGGACAGGATGGAGATGGGTATAAGTTGAAAATCCCAACATGGGTCCACCAATGATAATCCTGTCCTGATCATTGACAAGAATACTAAAGGCCTTGAAAATTTTATGTAAAGGCGTTCCAATGGTGGCCTTGACCCTGTATCGAGTTCCCTGTTTTCCAATCACCGTCAGGATTTTTTCAAAATCAGCTGATTTTGTCTTGTATGCACGGGCCAAAGAAACCACGGCTTCAGCTGAGATAAAACAAACCCCTATATCTTCTGGGTTTTTACCTGCAGGAAGGATCATATTTAAATGATCTTTTAAAACCATTGCCGGTAAATTAGAAGGATATTTTAAAGAGGTTTTGAATACCTGGATCGAATCAAAGTCTTCATTAATTTTTAAGCCTTCCGGTATAGTGATGCAAAGTTTAGGAACATGGGTGATCCTTTTTAAAACTTTTGCTCCCTCTTTTATCTCATCCAAAAATTTAAAGGTTACATATTGATTGGTTGTTGATAAAAGATCTGTGTCAGCACAGGTAATGACAATGGTATTGATCTTAACATCATCTTTGGCAAGGATTTTTAACGGCGGTGCTCCCGGAAGTGTCCTTAAGTATTGGTCAGCAGAGGCAATGTCATCCTTTAAATCATAGATTGCAGAATCTGCTTTTGTTGTCTGGCTCTGATCATTTTTGATGACAAGATAGGTGGATGTGTTGCCAAAATCGTCTGAATAGTTGTCAATAAAGGTTACGGTTCCTGTTACAGGGGAAATTGTATATTCTGTACTGTCATTGTACAGACATAGTTTTTTTCCCTTTTCAACGGCATCTCCTTTTTTTATTAAAGTTTGCCTTGTACTGTCAATGGGCTCATTCAATAATAAAATAAGGTTGGGCGGTATGGGTATTGATTCCAGCTCTTTGGGATCCGGTTCCACAAGATCATAGTTGAGCCTGGGTTGGGATAAGGTGAAAAAAGATCGTTTAATCATAATAAGTCCTTGTTTTGTAAAAAGCTTAAGATCATTCAGTATAGTTTATAATTAAAATATAGAATTTTAAAATTTCCTATAATGAATGACACGAATTACATTCTACCGGACCTGCGTCAAGGTCTTCATGGCACCCCTTGCACTGAGCATGCAATGCATCAGCTCTTGAAGGCAAGTCTTGGTCGCCCGTTTCTTCATGGCACTCACTGCAGTTGTAGGTTTCATCATCTTCAATGTTATGATGGCAGTCCAGACATTCTGTGGTATAATCGTCTGTGTGCACGGAATGGGTGAATAAAACTTTGCCGGCTTTGTTCTGAAACATCATCCGTACTGGATTCTCAGGTACAGGGGGGGTAAAAGAAGCATAGCATATAATTCCTGTGATCAAAAATATGATCATAATCAATATAGCTATTTTTAGGTCTCGTTGTGACGTCATAATATTTCTCTCTTATCTAAGGGTTTGAGTTCATGAGACAAACCCACAACTAGCCAGCGTATATATTATATTGTATCTATCTTGGCAAGGAAAAAAAAATAATTTTAAGGTATGGAACAACCAGCAGGAATGGCATTGGATTTTTTTCTGACAAGGAAAGGTTTATATTCTTCCTTTTTTGAAAGAGAGTTGTTTTTTTTCCGGATTATGTAAAAAGAAAATCCAAAAAATAAAAACCCGAAAATCATTGAAACAAAGGATGGGTCCATGTGAAAAGAAGGTGCAAGGCTGTTTCCGATCAATGCACCGATGAGCAGTAAAATAATGGGGAATACATATAAAAGAAATGTTACAAAAAGGATGGGCCTGGTTTCAAGTCCAATGACCACATGGTCACCTTCCCCGACACCAAGCGTGTTTTTAACCGTGACGGTCATTTCTTTTTGAGAGTTTTCTGTTCCGCAGCTTCCTTTGGAAGAGCAGGACTCACAGGCGCTGGATCTGGTTGTTTTTATCCAGGCAATGGACGGGTTTGCCTGGGTTACAATTCCGTTTTCAGTTATCATGATTCAATCCTTGTTATTGTGATTTATTCTTTGGTTAAAGGATAGAACCGATATATAATGATGTCAAATTTTTTATTGTTTTTTCTTGACAAAAAATTACCGCTGATATAATCTCTCCAGGTCTTGTTAAAAGGCGCTGCTCCCCAGTAGCTCAGTTGGCAGAGCAATTGGCTGTTAACCAATGGGTCCGCGGTTCAAATCCGTGCTGGGGAGCCAACCAAAATAAATACTATCCCGATAATTAATTTTATCGGGATTTTTTATTTTCAGGTATTTTACACACATTTTACACATTTTTTGAATTCTTCTCCCAATAGCAACCGACAAAAGAAACATGACTGGGTTGTTTTGCTTCGCACATTCCATAGAATTATTTTTCAAAGGGTATTATCCCTTTCGTTCAACGTAAAGCAGTGTTTAAAGCTTCCCCCGAATTCCCGGAATTAGATTAAGGTCTTTTATTTTATCAGCTTGTGGATGACAAGAAGAATCAGGTAGGCTGATCCGCTTAAGACGATGATAGTGGGCCCGCTGGAAAGGCTGTATGCATAGCTCACCCCAAGGCCTGTCCAGATAAAAAAAAGACATAATAAACAAGAATACAGCATCATCTGCCACAGTCTTTTTGCATAAAATGAGGCAATGGCCGGAGGGATGGTCAGAAGAGCAATCACCAGCACAATCCCCACGATTCTGACCAGCAGCACGATGGTCAGAGCTGTGAGAATGAGCAGCAAAAGATAGAAAAAACTTGTATTAATCCCTCTTAAAGATGTGAATTCACTGTCAAAACAAACACCGAAAAACCTGTTGAAAAAAAGAATGGACAGACAAAGCACAAAGGCATCCAGGCATGCAACATACAAAAGATCTTTGCTTGAAATCAACAGGATGTCGCCAAACAGATAGGATGCAAGGTTGAAATAACCTGGTGTCATGTCAATGAGCAAAATCCCCGATGCCATGCCCACGGCCCAGAGCGTACCGATAATGGTGTCTTCTCTTTCCTTTGCATGAAGGCTGACAAGTCCCACTGTAACAGCGGCAATGATGGCAGCAAGCACTGCCCCTAACATGGGATCAAACCATGCAAGTCCTATATTTACCTGAAGAAAAAGTGCCAGCCCAATGCCGCCAAAGACACAATGGGAAATGGCTCCGGCAAGGTATCCGATTCTTTTTGTGGTGACAAATGTTCCAATTATGCCAAAGGAAATGGAGGCAAGACAGCCCATGATAAATGCATATTTCAAAAACACATTGTCAGGATCAAAGATTGCGTAAAACACATCAATCATTATTGTGTCCTTCCTGATGGTGTCCTTTTGGGCTGCACCTGTGGTCATGCCGTACCATTTTCAGATCTCCATGATAAATATCATTTATCATAGCCCCGTTTATCATTGTTGTGGGGTGGATGACTACCTGGCGGTTTACACAGATAACGCTTTTTACATATTTTGAAACAAATCCCAGATCGTGGGATACCAGGAGAATGGTCATTTTTGAGTTCAGGTTTTTTAAAATGGAAAATAGATTTTCCTCTGTCTGATGATCCACATTCGCCGTGGGTTCATCCAGCAAAAGTATGTCTGGGCTGTTGCATAAGGCCCTGGCAATGAGAATCCGCTGTTTCTGACCACCGGAAAGCTCATTAAACCCTGTGTTGACATAGGTGCTCATCCCCAGTTCATCAATGGCATTAAGTGCCTTGATCCTGTCTTGCTTTGAAAACCAGAGATTTGATTTTTTAAGCCTTCCCATTAAAACCACATCCATGACACTTGCTGGAAAATCCATGTCCAAATGGGCATACTGGGGCATATATCCGATCAGGTGCCGGGCTTTTTTCGGTGATTTCCCAAACACCTGGATACTTCCCTTATCAGGTTTTATCAAGCCAAGAATCAGCTTGATAAGAGTGGTTTTCCCGCCGCCATTGGGGCCGACAATGCTTGCAAATTCTCCTTTATTAATCACAAGGTCAACATTTTCCAGGACATTGCACTGCTTATAGGCAAAGGAAATATTGTCTAATATGATTTCATTATCATTTTCAATATCATTATTAATGTGCATAATTTAAGCCTTAGTGAATATAGTTGTCCTTTCCAATATTGTTCCGGGAAAAGCACGGGTTTTTTATTCTTTTAATGCCCTGGAAATGGATTGAGCAATATTTTCCATGTTGGCTATATAGTCATAGGCAAGGGGATCTATGAATATCACAACCCCTCCTATGGCAGATGCAATTTTTTGGGCCGTGTTCCGGTCAAATTGAGGCTGCGCAAAAATCACCCTTGCGTTTTGTTGTTTTGCTGACTTGATAATGTTGGAAAGTGCTTTTCCTTTTGGCGCTTTTCCCATGGATTCAACGGCGATCTGTTTCAAGTCATAGGCATCTGTAAAATACCCGAAAGATGGGTGGAACACAAACAGGTTTTCTCCCTTTAAATTTTTAAATGCTGTTTTCAGGCGCTGGTCAAGGCCGTCCAGGTCTTTTATAAACAGGTTGTAATTTTTTTTATAGGTATCTCTGTTGTCCGGGTCTATGTTGGAAAGTGTTTTAAAAATAGTATGGGCCTGGGTTTTTACAAGCACAGGGCTCATCCAGATGTGGGGGTCATTACCGATTTGGCTGTTTTGATCCTTGCCATCATGATGATGGTTTTCCATCCTTCTTAAGGGAATGTCTTTCCGGGTATCCACAAGCAGCACTCTGGCAATGGATTTGAGTTTATGCAGAATGCTGTTTTCAAAGGGCACGCCGATCCTGAAATAAACATCAGATGTGGTAAGCTTTTTTATCTGGTCTGGAGAGGGCGAGTAGGTGGCAGGGCTTTTGCCGGGTTTTACCAGGACATCAACCCTTACAAGGTCCTGGCCGATTCTTTCTACAAAATATTTCTGGGGCAGAATACTGACATGAACGTTAAGGGGAGACTTTGCAAAGGTGTTTAAGGGCAGCAGCCAAAGGGCAGCTATTAAAAATAGATGCTGTTTTAAACAAATTTTCATTTTGTCCTTTGATAGTTCTATTCTTGACCAGATTTTTAAAAGGCCTTGGCTGGTCTGTTTAAATTCTATTATTATTATTTTTTGTGTAAAAGTAATGCCTAAATATTGCTATTGGATACTATATCCATGCCCGGGGTGTCAATGCGTAAAACAATGAAACCCCTTGTTAATACCTTTAAAGGGATGTCATAATTGTAAGGTCCTTTCCTGGATATTTTTTTAAATCCAATTTGACAAATAGATCTATTCCATCTAACGTAATAAATGTTAAGGAGTAAGAAAGTTATCAATCATGGATGCCCATGCCACAAAAATAAATCTTGTTATGGATAAAGACAGCTAAACGTGCAAATTTTAAACCCTTCCCGGTGGTATCTTCACCCTGTATTTATTTTTGCCTGTTCTATTTTTGCTTTGGCCACATTCCTGGTTCTTACGGTAAGCTGGTACATGGAAATCACTTCAGCCCTTCAAGTGATTATTTTAAAGTTTAATATTGATCCCCAATTGATTTTTCCTTCTAAAACCGGGATGACCATAATAGTGTTAAGTGCTTTAATTGCAGTGGTATTGATTGGTATTCTTCTCGCTTTTATTTATTACCAGAAAACAGTTAATCTTTTCAGGCTTCAACATAATTTTATCTATAATTTTACCCATGAATTAAAAACCCCTGTAACTTCTTTAAGGATTTATCTTGAGACCTTTATCCGGCACCCGATGGAACCATGCGATATAAAAAAATACAGTAAAAATATGTTGGAGGATATTGACCGGCTCACGGAAAATATTAATAGTATCCTTAATCTTGCCAGGATTGAAAGTCAAAATTTTGGTTCAGAAATTACAAGGGGCAGCCTGGTAAAACTGGTTCAAGATTTTTGTAAAAAAAACAGATCTCTTTTTAGAGATCTGGATATTGAAATTGAAAATCAATCCAGCAGCAGTGTGGTTTACCCCGTGAATCTGTTTTTATTTGAAATGCTTTTAATGAACATTATTTCAAATGCCATTAAGTATAATGACTCAGACACGCCAAAACTTACCATCCGGTTTAAAAGCTTTATACAAAAAGTGACCATTGAGTTTATAGACAATGGAATCGGCGTTGATAAAAAAGAGGCAAGAAGAATTTTTAGAAAATTTTATCAAACCGTTCCCAAACAAAAAAATAATGTATCAGGATCAGGTCTTGGGTTGTACCTTGTTTCCAGTATTGCCATTATCCATGGCTGGAAAGCATCCGTTACAAGCCTTGGAAAAGGGGAAGGCTCAACGTTTACCATTACCATTCCAAGGGCCAGCATAGCCAATGTCAGGGAGAAAAATCTATGGAAGCGGTTGAAAAAAAGCGTATTCTGGTCATAGAAGATGAGGTTCACATCGCAGATGGGATTCGTTTGAATCTGTCCATCCAGGGGTATGATGTTAAAATTGCCATAGATGGGATCGAAGGACTTGAAAAATGGCGGTCCTGGAAACCGGATTTGATTATTCTTGATATCATGCTGCCCATGATAGACGGGTTTTCCATCTTAAAAACCATTCGCCAGGAAGATGAAAAAATCCCCGTGCTTATCCTTTCTGCAAGGGGGGATACAAAGGATAAGGTCAAGGGTCTTCGATATGGTGTGGATGATTATTTGTCAAAACCCTTTGATTTGGAAGAATTTTTATTAAGGGTTGAAAGGCTGCTCAAAAAAAAAACCTGGTATGAAAAGGATAAAAAAGAAAAAAAATCAGGACATAAAATATTTGAAGGCGATTATTATGATTTTGGTGATAATCATATAGATTTTATTTCCTTTAAAGCCCTGTGCGCTGCCGGTGAAATTATTTTAACGGAGCAGGAAATTGTTCTGCTAAAACTTTTTATTGCAAACAAGGGCAAGCCTTTGTCAAGGGGAATGCTGCTGACCGCGGGCTGGGGATATTCACCGGAAACCTCAACAAGGACATTGGACAATTTTATTGTCAGATTTAGAAAATATTTTGAAAAAAACCCTAAAAACCCGGTCTATTTTATCAGTCGGCGATCAGTGGGATATATCTTTGACCATGATTAAAAAAAGGTTTAATCGGAAACAAGGGATAAAATATAATCATCATCAATAAAGGTTGAAAACACATCCACATTGATTTTGTTGTTGTTGTGCAAAATTTCATTATTAATGACTTCCACCCTGTGAAGGCTTTCATTAAAGCCCTTTTTTATATATTTTAAATAAGCTTCTTTAATGGTCCAGTTTTTGAAAATCTGGGCAGCATCATCTTTTAAATGCGCAATTTCATTTTGCGTAAAGGCTGTTTTCATAAAATAGGCATCCGGCTTTTTTGTAATTTTTTCTATATCAATGCCCAGGGTTTTTTCTTTGTCTTTACAGCATGCCGATGCCGTATAATCATTGCTGTGGGACAATGAAACAGGAAGATCAGGATGGGTTGTCAGAAAAGGAGCACCCTGGTCAAGATAGGAAAGGGTGATTTGATCAAGGGAAGCATTCCCCAAAAAAAGCTGTTGCATCATCTGTTTGATCAGGTATCTGCCACTGATCCATTCCATCTGTTTTTTTAAGGCCTTAAAACCGTTGATGGCGTTTATTTCTTCATGGCTTAAAAAGGGTTTGATAAAGTCTTGTTTTTTAAACAATTGATTTAATAGGGCTCTTAAATCAGGGCGTGCTTCTTTTTTAAAAATAGAATGGATAATTTCCGGTATTCTGGCATACCAGATGGTTATCCCTGGTTTTGGAGACAGGGTGTTGATGCAGATCTTGTTCTGGAAAATTGAACCCATGTCTATGATATATATTAAGCCCCTTTGTTTTACAATCTTTTAAGGGCAGTCTTTGCTATCGTCTTTTCTTTTTGCTTTCTCGCAAAAGAAAATGGGGGATAAACCTGGGATCAATGTTTTCAGGGGCAACCATGCTGTATTCTGCTTCAAGTTCCTTGATCAAGTTTGACAGGACTTCGGCAAATGCATTTTCAAAATCTGTTTCCTTCATGCCAGTTACTTCAGACGTCCACAAGACCAGGTCCTGTAGTGGAATCTGATCGGTTTTGCTATAATCAGAGGTTGAGAACAGGGCGATGAAAAACTTTTTAAAGACTTTTGTGTCAATGGGTTCAAGGGTTGGTGCCAGCTTTAACCGGTTTTTTGCCCACAGGGTCAGAATTAATGTTTTATAGGTTAAAACACCTTGTTCAAAGGAATTTATATCTACATCCAGCAAACCCAGCACCTTATCCAGGGCAATGATCTGTTCCAGGTCTCTGGTGGTTTGGGTAATATCTGAAATGGATTTAAAATTTCTGTATAGTTCACCGCCAGCATAATTGGTATAATACAGCGGCCGGTCAAGGAACAGACCGCCAATAACCCCTAAATAGTCTTCTCCAAGAAAACTTAAGGGAAGATTGTTTTTGTTCATAAAGCTTTGCCTGAACCAGTTGAAAGCTTTTGTCTTAAGTTGGATGCCAGCCCTTGAACCGGTTCTGAAAATGTCCTCAAGGAAATATTCCTGGATCACACTCCTTGCAAGCTCGGGTTTTTTATTCTCTTTCAGGATGACTTCAAGGCCAAGATTTATATAATCACAAGCCTTTATAATGGCTTTTTCAAGATCTTCTTTGCTTCTGAGTTTGATTTTATCAGCAGAAATGATTTTATTTATCAAAGCTGCAAGTTCGGATTCAAGATTAAGAATGAATTCAGGATCAAGCAATTTAAGGGATTTTACAAACAGATCATCACCTTCAATAAACTGGGAGAAAAACTGTGGTGGCAATGGGATGTCCGGGTCAAAGGGGGCTGGATTGAATCGGTTTTTTTCAGGCCGTTTGCGAAGAGAAGAAAGTTTGGTGGGCTGATAAATTCCCAGGGCTTCATGGGCAGGTAAAAACCCTTTTTCCGCAAGCCGCAGGTTCTTAAGGCGGAAGTGCTCTTCCTCGGTTTCAGCGGGTAGCGTTGAAGCGGTTTCAAGCAAAAGTCCGTGATAAACGGATAGATCCATTTCAGCCACAGCTTTGACCATTTTTTCGATGAGTTCAGAGGCTTCCTGCTGGTTCCCTGGTTCCGGCAGATCCTCGTCCATGTCCCCGGGTTTTTCAGGAAACCTGAAATAAAATTTATCATCAATGGTTATATAATCATCAAAATCTTCCGGTGGCACCTCATCGTGTTCCCTGACAAAAATCTCCATGTTTTTAAACAGATAAAATTCAAAATAGTCGGGTTTTTCCTTGATGATCCATCGCAAAAGTCTTTGGGGATCAGCCTGGAAAAGAAGATCAAATGTCTTTGTCATAAGGCCAAGGTCAAGCCTGTCATTATCCCAGGTTTCCACATCCAGAATGTATTCCCATTGTTCCGAATTGGCCATGGCCAGGACAGGAATGAAATCATAGGGGCCTATCTTGTGCATGAGATAATAAAGATCCTGGTCTGGAAAAGATTGTATCAGTGTGGCCGGCGCCGGTGCCTCAAGGATCATATCAAGGGCTTTTTCAGAATCGCTGACAAGGATCTCATGGCGCTGGGTCCGAAGTTTCATTGCTCTGTTTTGAATATTGGCAAGCTTATAATTGGTATTTTCGTTCATGTCTTTGTCCTGATATTTTTTGTTTTACAATGAGCCAATGATAATATCATCAAGTCTTCTTTTGGGAACATGGTGGACCTTGTTTTCATCCCGCCAGTATTTGATATCCCCGTCTTCGCCCAATTCATCAATCTGGATCTCTTCAACGGGTTTTCCCAGGGCCACTACAAGTTTGGGCTCAAGATGCTCGCCGATATTTAAATATTGTTTCAGCATTTTTATATTTATGGACCCGAACATGCAACCGCCAAGTCCCATGGTTCTGGCACCTAAAAGGATTGTCTGGGCCGCAATGCCATGGTCGCAAAAAAAGTTATCGGAAATACTATGATCTCCCAGGATGACAATATAGGCAGTGGGTTTTTCTTCTTTTTCAGGGCCTTTCCAGTCTTTCAGATATGCAGCCCAGCCAAGGCAGGAAAAAATAGTTTCATTTTTTTGTTCGTCCCGGCAGATCACATACTTCAAGGGTTGCTTGTTGGCTCCCGATGCGCTGTTCCTGGCAAGTTCAACCAGGTCTTTTAATGTTGATTCGTTAATTTTATGGGAGTTATCAAACCGTCGGCAGGATCTGTTTTGTGTTACAAGGTCTTTAAAAGATGATGGGTTCATGATTTGCTTCCTTTGCATTCCACTTGTTGGAATTTTGGCATGTTAATATCAATCCACTCAAGGATTTTATCCATTTCCTCTGCAATTTGTTTTAATGCATGGCCCCTGTGGCTGACCCTGCCCTTTTCTTCAATGGTCAGCTGGGCAAAGGTTTTATTTAATTTTGGATAAAAAAAGAGTGGGTCATATCCAAAGCCGTTATCACCAATGGGTTTGTCAGTGATAACGCCTTTACACTCACCTTCATAGGTTAATGCAGCACCTGTGGGAACTGCAATGGAAATTACGCACTTGAATGCTGCATTTCGGTTTTCATGGCTTTTTAAGTCATCCAACATTTTTTTAACATTGTCAGCATCACTGGCATTTTTCCCGGCATATCTGGCAGAATAGACACCTGGTGCACCGTCAAGGGCCTGGACACAAATTCCTGAGTCATCAGCCATGGCAGGATATCCCAGGACTCTTGCCGTAAACGATGCTTTTTTATAGGCATTGTCATCAAAGGTTTCTCCATCTTCAATGACTTCAGGAATGGGGCCAAAATCAGCAAGATTTTTAATTGTTATGGGAAAGCCCTGTAACAGTTTCTGGATTTCCCTTGTTTTTCCCTTGTTTGTTGTTGCAAGAACGATAATCTGTTTCAATGGTTGACTCCAGCAATTTTGTTAAGTTTGATTTGATTGGGAATAATATAAGATCAAGCCCCTGTTTTGTAAACCCCGGCCCATGCCAAAAATAATCCCAGTTTTCGTTCAGGCACTAATTACCAGTCAATGGGGAAATAATCCTTAAGGAATTTACCGCACCAGTGTTTTTTGGTCAGGATGCCATGGAAAAAAGGGTCACAAATCCTTGCTGCACCATCTACAATATCCAGGGGCGGCTGGAAATCGTGGCGTTCCTGCTTGAATTTTGCCAGCATGGCAGGATCCTCATCCGTGACCCAGCCTGTGTCAACAGCATTCATGAAAATTCCGTATTTGGCCAGGCCGCTTGCCGCTGTATGGGTGAGCATGTTTAATGCAGCCTTGGCCATATTGGTATGGGGGTGTCGACTGCCTTTTTTAAACCGTAAAAATTTTCCTTCCATGGCAGAGACATTAACAATATGTTTTTGGCCCGTATAATCTTTTTTCATCAACTCTGCCAGCTTATTGCACAGAACAAAGGGAGCAATGGAATTAACCAGTTGGAGTTCCAGCATTTCAGATGTCTGGATTTCCCCAAGCTTAAGCCGCCAGGAATTGGTTTTTCTAAGATCCACCTGCTGGAGGTCGGCATCCAGTTTTTCTGCGGGAAAGACTTCGGGCACATTCAGGGAATGGTCATAGGAATAGGGGATCTGGGATAATTGGGCAGACATTCGCAATCCCACACCCGGGGCTTTGCCGTCCCAGGCTGCGGGCAGGGAATTGTTTTTAACCCCATTTTGGGCCTTTCCAGATTCAAGTTTGGATATACAGATCTGGTGCTGGCCTAAAATGGTCCTGGCATGTTCCGGCAATTCCAGGATATCCTTTGTTTCATTTTCCATGAGATGGGCGTAAAATCCAGGTGGCCGCCGCACGGTCTGGGCAGCATTATTGACAAGGATATCCAGGCGCTGGTAATTTTGTTCAATATAATCGCAGAAAAGTTCAACACTGGGGATGTGGCGCAGATCCAGCCCATAAACCTGGAGTCTGTGTTTCCAGTCTGAAAAATCCTTTTCCCTGGAAAATCTCAAGGCAGAGTCCCTGGGGAACCTAGTGGTGGCAATAACCCTTGCCCCGGCTCTGAGCATCATCAATGCAGCCTGGTAACCGATCTTAAGCCTTGAACCTGTGATCAATGCCACCTGGTCATTCAGGCAGGCGGTCTGGAAACGCTTTTGATAATTGAATTGTGCACATTCCGGGCACATGGTGTCATAAAAATGGTGTAGCCGGGTAAATTCAGCCTTGCACACATAGCAGTTACGGGGGGTTTCAAGCTCAGGATCATTATTATTAATTTCAGAAGTACTGCCGCAAATCTGCAGGGGAGCCGTAAAAACAGCAGCATCCCTGGCCTGTCTTATGCCTGTGGCATCCCTGAGCCTTCGTTCTTTTTCTACAATGGCCCTGCGTTTTTGCTGTTTCCTGTCTTTGCTGCGTTTTTTAATTTCTTTTTTGTCGGGCCGGGATATTTTTCCGGCAGCAGTGACCAAAGCAATTCTTTCTATTTCCGGTAATTGCGATAAAAGTTCAGACTGGTTTGCAATTTTTTCCAAAATAGTGATGCACCCTCGTATGGATGCAAGGGCTGTTTGTTGGTCCTCAATTTTTGTATCTGTGCTGATGGTATTCACCTTGATTGTATTATTGTTCCAGCCATAAAATCCATGGCCTATTGTTTTAACAGGATGAAATTATTATAGATATTTGACAAATTTGTCAACAAAACTTTAAATCATCCAGGTCAATTGCATTTAAAATAATACTATCATTAAAAAATATGTTTGATATATTTGGGGTTTTAAAAAATAAAGGGCCTGAGTATGAAACAGGCCCTTTATAATGAAGGAACTAAGATGCAACACCAGCAGAGGTGTCCTGAATGAAGAGAAAAAAGGACAAGTTCTGGTACTGCATAATGATTGTTTATTATAAAAACTTGTCCGTGTAAATAGGTATAAATACCTATTTTTTGAAATTCACCCAACCTTTTTGCTTACAATTTTCTTGACAATGCTTATGATTTTTTGCTTGTCTGTATTTCAAATAGTTAATGAAATTATTTTATCGACATGTCAATTAATGATGCTATTTGGAGAATTAATATGAAACACTTTGTGGTTGTTATCCTTTTATTAGGGGCTGCTGCCCTTGGTATTTTGAACTATCATTTTATTCTTTTTGATAAAAATATAAAACTTTTGAAAAAGACAAATATGACAATTGAATATACCTTCATAGATGCGAGGGGGACAGGTAAGGCAAAACTCTTTTTAATTCCAGCCCTTTTAAAGGCAGGTATAAAAGATATTCTCCGGGAGGCTGGTTAAATAAACAGGAGCCCCTATGTCTGAATTTGCCAATGCCATGGAAGTGTTTAAACTTCTGGATAAATCCAATTGCAGAAAATGCAATGAACAAACCTGCCTTGCCTTTGCCTCAAAGGTTTTTTTAGGGGATATGCTCCTTAACCAATGTCCTGTTTTGACAAGAGAAATCCTTGAACAGAACCAGGGCAGGCAGAAGAAAAAAATCACGGGTAAAGAATACCGCGAATCAATGATGGCCGACCTGAAGGAAGAAATAAAATCCTGTGACTTAAAAACTGCTGCGCCAAGGGTGGGTGGGGATTTTTCAAACGGAAAACTTACCATAAGGATTATGGGCAAACTATTTTCAGTTGATTTATCCGGCAATATGTTTTCAGATATCCATATCAACCCTTGGATAGCAGCGCCTGTTCTTTTGTACATCCTTCACTGTAAAGGAGTTCCATTGACGGGCAAATGGGTGCCATTCAGGGAACTTAAGGACGGCCGCGAGAAAAATGGTCTGTTTGTACAGCGTTCAGAAAAATCTTTTAAAAAAATTGCAGACACTTATACCAATTTTTTTAAAGACTTGATCATCATTTTTAATGGGAAAAAGATAGAAAATCATTATGAATCAGATATATCCCTGATTCTCTATCCTCTGCCCAAAGTTCCCATGCTGATCTGCTATTGGAAACCTGAAGAGAATATGGAATCCGACCTTCACCTGTTTTTTGATTCATCTGCCGACATGAACGCCAATATAGATATTGTATATGGGATTGCTGCCGGCATTGTTAACATGTTTGAAAAACTTTCCATGAAGCACGGCGGTTTCCTTTAATATTATGATTTATCCCGGGGCAGAAGGTCTTCTACAAGGGTTGTTTTCCATTATAAATACCAGTATACTTTGTTCTGTCGATTGATCATTAATTAAATCTAACACATGGAGAGGACAAAATGGAATTAAAAATTATAAACATTGAAAATCCAGATGAATTGAATTTTATCCTGGGTCATTCCCATTTTATTAAAACCATTGAAGATATACATGAGGCCATTGTCTGTACAGTGCCCAATGCTAAATTCGGTGTGGCATTCTGTGAGGCCTCAATGGACTGCCTGGTAAGGTACAGCGGTACAGATGAACAAATGATGGAGCTTGCAAAGAAAAATGCATTTACACTTTCAGCAGGCCATTCTTTTATTATTTTTATGAAAGATATGTTCCCCATCAATATCCTTAACACTATTAAAAATATTCCAGAAGTTGCCAGAATTCATTGTGCAACTGCTAATCCTGTCCAGGTAATTCTTGCTCAGACAGATCAGGGCAGGGGAATCCTTGGGGTCATTGACGGATTCTCATCAAAGGGCATTGAAACCGAGGCAGATATTGAAAAAAGAAAAGGGTTTTTAAGAATGATCGGATATAAACAATGAAGAATATTGATTGGGCATACTTAAGAAAAGGCTGAGTGTCCTGCAAAAAAGCGCAAAAGTATTTTGAGCAGAATAAGATTGAACTGAAAAGTGCATCTGATGCAGGAAAAGAAAAAATCAGCAAAGATAAGGCCTGGGAGCTTATTTCAGGGCTCAAGACCGTTTATATCGGAAAAGGGAAAAAAGTGCTTTCCTTTGAACCTGATGAAGCCAGCAAAGAAGAGATTCTGAGGGCCTCCCTTGGAAGAACCGGAAACCTTAGGGCTCCGGCAGTCAAAACCGGAAGGGCCATGTTTATCGGATTTAATGACACTATTTATAGTGAGTTATAGATGCAGGGCAATCGCACCTATAGCAAAAAATATCCGCTATATTGTCAATAAAACTCGTTCAACAGAGTAGAAGGGTGTAGTAACTCCGATTTGTCTGACATAGAATCCATTGAAGCAACCATTGAAATCAGTGATGTGGAAATGGGCGAAGATGCTGGGTTGATTTAGAGCTTAACACATTGTTCGTTTTTTGGGGACCATCGTACTTGTAAATTTAAATGATATCCAACCAGATAAGTTAAAGTTTATCCGGAAAGGATTTTCGGTTTCACAAGTTGCGCAAAAACACGTATGGCCTGAATGCTTTCACTGGTTACGCGCAAGGCTGTGGTGGCGGCACAAAAACTCTCCGGAATCCCTCCTGAAGGGAAATGGCTTTTTCAGGACAGAACCTTGCACACACCCCGCATCCAATGCAGGAGTTTTCCTGCCTGACAGCATATCCGTCGCTCTCCAGGGTAATGGCATCAGTGGGACAAAAGTCAACACAGATTCCACAGCCAGTACAAGCATCCCTGTCAATCACGCTTAAGTGAAAGGTGGAGTTGATCATGGGAAGGGTACCGTTCCGCCATAGATTGAACGTATCACAGCAGTCTTTGCAGCAGTTGCAGATGCTGGTCTCAAAACTGGATTCTCTGGATCCCGGGTGAAATGCCTTGTGGATGAGACCGGCATTCTCTGCATCTTTCATGATCTCAAGAGCTTTTTGCCTGGTGATCTGTTTTGCAAAACCCTGGGCAATGGTATGACGTGCTGATTTACCAAAGGTAAAACAGTTCAATGTCGGGGCCTTAGTGGCACACGCGTCACCCAGTAAGTTCTTTCTTTGCCTACAGAAACAATATCCCACGGCAATATCGTCGAACTTATTAATGATATCTTCAATGGTCTGACTGGGCAGGACCCAGTCTTCGGGAGTATCCAGGGTCTTATCAACTTTGATAATTGTTATTTTGCTGCCGTCTTCAGTACTCTGGGCTGGAACTGTCCTGTCCAGAGCAGGCGCTGAGGCAAAAAGAGGTGACAGCTCTTTGTAGTTCTTTTGAACACTGACTCTCAATTCTTCAAGAAGTGTTTCAAATAGTCCTGCAAGCTCACGTTCTTCATCATTGCCTGAAAGAGGTGTCATGAACTTGTATTCCATGAGGCCGATCATGACAAGTGGCAGGAGCCGATAGATCATGATGCCTTTTGTGTTGGGCTGATTGAATATCAAACCTTCCTTTGCAAGCCCTGAACCCAGGATTTCGATTTCCTGTTCATTAAACCCGCTTGAGGCCATCAGTTGATCCCGAGTCTGGGACGGTTCCTTGCTGAACGCACAGATAAAGTCGAGTTCCTGTTCTGATTTTACAACACGTTTTATGATATTGACAGCTGTATCACTCACCTGGAAGGGAAACATTCCCTGTCTACAGACAACTTTGGTAGCCTTTCTGTATTTTTCATTCAATGCATGCCGGGTCGTCATTTTATTATCCTCGTTGGCCTTGTTGATGGTTTTTTTGATTTTAGCCTGCATTATACTTATACTATCAGGAGGCATTTTGTAAGCGGGAAAAATCGGTTTTATTATTTTTTTTAACTTTACACTTTGGCTGGTAAAGGGTAGTACAGGATGCAGAGAAAAACATAAGGATTCAGGAGAATAAAAATGACAGATCCGATGGATGATAATGCCAATGATAATAAAGGCGAAAATGCTGAAGAAATGAGCTTTGCAGAACTTTTTGAATCATATGATACAAAAATAGGCAATGAGCTAAACCAGGGGGATAAGGTCGAGGGTGAGATTATCTCCATTGGCGATAAAAGGGTATATATTGATACAGGGACCAAGAGCGACGGTGTAGTTGAAAAGATAGAACTTTTGGATGAAAAAGGTGAATTCCTGTATAAAATTGGCGATAAAATTAATCTTTATGTGGTCTCCTTAAGTGAGAGTGAAATAATATTATCCAAAGCACTTTCCGGGGCTGGAAAAGCAACCATGCTCGATGATGCCTCCCGGAGCGGAACGCCTGTTGAAGGTAAAGTCATTGGTGTGATTAAAGGCGGGTTCAATGTGGACATAATGGGGAAACGAGCTTTTTGTCCTGTAAGTCAGATGGATGTTAAATATGTGGAAAATCAGGAAGAATATGTGGGACAGACGCATCATTTTTTGATTACCAGGTTTGAAGAGGGTGGAAGAAATATTGTTGTATCCAGGCGGGATTTGCTGAATGAAGAGATAAAAGAAAAACTAAAAGCCTACTTTGAGAAAGTAAAACAAGGAGATATTGTTCAGGGTATTGTCACAAGGCTGATGTCCTATGGTGCCTTTGTTGAATTGATTCCCGGGGTTGAGGGAATGGTTCATATTTCCGAGATGTCCTGGGCCCGTATTGAAAAGGCGGAAGAGGTACTTCAACCGGGAGATATGGTGAGTGTGAAGGTGTTAAACATAGAAACCTCAGGCAAGGCCGATACCTTTAAGATTTCTTTGTCAATGAAACAGATATCATCCAATCCCTGGGACAGCATGGAAGGTACTTTTAATACGGGAGATCAGGTGTCTGGAAAAGTCGTCAGACTGACGTCTTTCGGTGCCTTTGTGGAAATAGTGCCCGGTGTGGACGGCCTGGTTCATATAAGCGAGATGAGTCATACCAGAAGAGTACTCAAACCCGATGATGTGGTCCAGGTGGGAGACTACGTCCAGGTGGTGATAAAATCCATTGATATGGACAGCAAGAGAATTTCATTGAGTATTAAGGATGCCCTGGGTGACCCATGGACGGGTGCTTCAGCAAAATATGGCCTTGGTTTAATTGTAGAAGGGCGCCTGGAGAAAAAAGAAAAATTCGGTCTTTTCATAAATCTTGAGCCCGGGGTGACAGGGTTGATGCCATCATCCAATATCAGCAATGCTGCAAACGCCTCGGATTTTGAAAAATTAAAACCAGGGAGTTCAGTCCAGGTTATGATCCAGGAGGTTGACGAGGAAAAAAGAAGAATCACACTGACATCGCCTGATCAAAAAGAGGGCGATGATTGGAAACAATTTGTAAGCAGCAAAAAATCAACACCAAATGGAACCATGGAAAGCCTTTTTCTTGAGGCAATGAAAAAGAAAAAATAGCTGTCAGGAATATTTTTTAATAAAATTACCAATTTGTTTAATGGCCTGTCTTCCCTGGGAAAGATATTTGGCAAAATAGTGCCACACATGGAACATGTCTTTCCAGATTTCCAATTGGACCTCTGCGCCAGAGGTTTTTAAATTTTCTGCAAGGATTTTTGAGTCATCAATTAAGACTTCTTGCTCACCCGTTTGAATCAAAAGGGGAGTGATTCCTGAAAAATCATTGTTAACAGGGGATATCAGGGGAGAAGACAAGTCCTGGTCAGTATAAAGGCGAGAGATTTTTTTCAAAATACTTTGACTGAGCATGGGGTCTTTGCCCTGGTTTTCAATATAGGATTTATTTTTGCATTCCAGATCAATCCAGGGCGAAATCAAGGCAGTGCATACGGGTAAAGAACGGCCATCTGTCAGAAGTTCCGATAAAAGGGCAAGGCCAAGGCCTGCTCCTGCCGAATCTGCAACAAGGCTTATTTTATGAGGATAATGGAAATTGTCCACAAGCCATTGATACACTGTTCTGACATCCATAAGCCCTTTTGGAAAGGGATGTTCCGGGGCCAGCCCATAGTTGAAAATCAAAACCTTTGCATCAGAAGCAATGGCGATTCTTGATGCAAGATCCCGGTGGGAATTTATGGAGCCGGCAATATATCCGCCGCCATGGATATACATGATGATTCGTTTTTTATTATAATTTAAAGGCACAAGCCATTGGGCTTCAATGGATTTGATATGAAAGGATTCAAGTTTAATGGATTTATCCGGTTTAAAAACAAGGGCAGTTTTTTCAAGAAGGTTTCTAAATGATTTGATACCAATAGATTCAAAGGAGGGCTGTGATTTTAAATGCCTTAAAATAGCTAATAATATATGTGAATTTTTTTTGTTCATAAAAAACCTTATTGTTTATCCGTTTAAAAACAGGTATCACAGTTTGACGTTAAACCAAATATTTTTTATGGAAAATAGATGAAAACAGGGGGAAAATTATTTATAACTGATTTTGACGGAACCTTATTAAAAGATGATAAGACCATTTCTCAAGAAGATATCAGAACCCTTGAAATATTAAAACAGAAAAAAATCCTTACTGCCATTGCAACGGGACGGTCTATATATTCTTTTGAAAAGGCTTTAAAGAATATTGGCATGGCAGATGATTTTTTGCCCATTGATTACGTCATGTTTTCTACGGGCGCCGGCATCATGGACTTTCCAGGGGGCAGGGTGATATATCAAAAAGACTTGCCCTCTTATGATATTAGAAAAATCACGGACTACCTGGACCATGAAAAATTTGACTATATGGTACATAAATCCATACCTGACACCCAATATTTTTTATATAAATCCCATGGAAAAGACAACCCTGATTTTTATGCCAGGCTGGCCCTTTACAAAGAATATGCATTGCCGCTTAATGACGGGCATTGCCATGAAGACCCGGCCACTGAAATTTTGGTCATTATACCGGGCAGGGTAAATATGGATTCCCTTGAAATGATAAAAAAGGATTTATCCGGCTTCAGTGTCATCCATGCTACATCCCCGCTTGATCATAAGTCATCCTGGATAGAGATCTTCCACAAAAATGTCTCCAAAAGCAAGGCAGCCTCCTGGCTTATTAAGAGACTTGGCTTAAGCCGCCAAAACGTTATTTCAGTGGGAAATGATTATAATGACCAGGATCTTCTGGTCTGGTCAGGAAAAGGATTTGTCGTGGAAAATGCGCCTGCCTGCATGAGGCAGGCATTTAATATGGTGCCTTCCAATAACCTGTGCGGTGTGTCAGAAGCTGTGAAAAAGGCAGGTTGGATATGATTTGTTCAGACAGGGATCATATCCTTTAAATCAGTAAGGACCTCAAATGAAATAAATTGAGCAGAAATAGCGCAGGATTTTGGTTCATCTACAAGGCGCATCAAATGTTTAATACTATACGTATTAGGCCTTTGGTGCAACACAGTAGATGGAGCAAAAGACAAGCAATTTCGTTCAAGTTATAAAATTTGTGGTTCTAAGAACACCATCAAAGAGCTGAAACTAATTTTTTCATATCCCTGACGGCCTGTTCCATACCTGTCAGTATCGATCTTGCAACAATACTGTGTCCAATACTGAATTCCTTGATTTCAGAAAGTCCTTTAAAAGCCTTAATCGAATTGTAGCAGATGCCATGACCTGCGTTTACCTCAAGATTAAGTTTGGTTCCGATTTTGGCTGCATCAACGATTTTTGAAAATTCTTTTTGTTTTTGGGCAATTGTTGTAGCATCGCAAAAAGCACCCGTATGGATTTCTATCATGTCTGCATCAATTTTATGGGCAATTTTTATCTGGTCAAGATCCGGGTCAATAAAAATACAGACATCAATTCCGGCATTTTTTAAGGTTGAGACGGTTTCCTGGATATGGTTTTTATGGGTGATCAGGTCCAGTCCCCCTTCTGTGCTTATCTCTTCTTTTGTCTCAGGGACAAGTGTGACAATGTCAGGCTTGATATCCAATGCAATCCCTAACATTTCATTGGAAGCAGCCATTTCCAGGATAAGTTTGGTTTGTATGATTTTTCTTAAGAGCCTGACATCTCTTTCGTTAATATGGCGGCGGTCTCCCCTTAAATGAACGACGATTCCGTCTGCCCCTGCTGTCTCGGCAGCAATGGCTGCTGCAACTGGTTCTGGATAGGTGACTCCCCGGGCTTGTCTTAAAGTTGCCACATGATCTACATTTACAGCAAGTCGGGCCATTTAATTATTACCTCCTTATTTTAAAATACATTCAAGTCTTTATTGGGTTCCAGTTTTCTTAATAACTCAAGACCTTTTGTTTCCATTTCCCGGGCATCAGCCTCGCTTGTTTCATGATCAAACCCCATCAAATGCAGGATGCCATGGATCAGAAGCTGGGACATCCTTTCCAAAAATGTGATATTTGCTTCATCTGCTTCTTTTTGAGCAGTTTCACAAGAAATGACAACATCTCCCAGAAGACCAGGTGTTATATCTGTAAATTGACCTTCCTGCATTGGGAATGCCAGAACATTTGTAGGCTTGTCAATTCCCCTGTATGTCTTGTTGAGTTCTTGAATTTGATTATTGTCCGTCATTACCAGGGATATTTCATGGGCATCACAACCCAAGGCGTTTAAGATCTGTTTTGTCTTTTGCCGGATGGTTGCCGTTGATATTTTCTTTTTTTGCTGATTGTCGATCAGTATCTTTAGAAGTTCCATTTTTTTCTTTTTTCTTTTCCTGATTTTTCCCTGGGGATTTGTCCGGATATTCTATCCGGCTGTGATAAATACTGGTTAAAATATTATTGAAACTTTTTGCAATCTGGTGGAGGTCTTTTAAGGTCAGTTCGCATTCCTCCAATTGCCCGTCTGCAAAAATATCATTAATCAATTCTTTCACACGGCCCTGGATTCTTGCAGGAGTGGGCCGTTCCATCGCACGAACAGCTGCTTCGACAACATCTGCCAGCATAACAATACCGGCTTCCCTGGTTTGAGGTTTGGGGCCTGGATATCTGAAATCATCTTCTTTTACCATGTCATTGCCACTGTTCAAGCTTTTTTGATAAAAATATTTAATCAAAGATGTGCCGTGATGTTGAACAATTCCTTCAATAATTTCTTTTCCCAGTTTATATTCTTTTGCAAGGCCGACACCCTTTTTTACATGGCCTATTAAAACAAGAGCTGACATGGAAGGGGAGAGCTTGTCATGCCTGTTTTTTCCATCTGCCTGATTTTCAATAAAATATAATTTTTTATCCAGTTTTCCAATGTCATGGTAATATCCCATTACTTTTGCCTTAAGGCTGCTGACATCTATTGCAGATGCAGCCGCTTCCGCCAAAGTGGCAACAATGACACTGTGATTATACGTTCCAGGGGCTTCAATCATCAGTTTTTTAATCAGGGGCTGATCAAGATTTGAAAGTTCCAGCAGCTTTGAGTCTGTTGTATAGTCAAAGAGAACTTCAATCAGCGGTGCAAATCCAATGGTCAGGGTAGCTGCAAAAAGACCGCCACAAAAAGCTATGGCCACTTCTTTTGCCAGAATGATCACATCGGGCTGGGCAAGGGAATAGAATCCAATGGAAAGGGCCAGGACCCCATTGAAGATCGCGAGCTTGAAACCGGCAATGATAAAATTTTTCCTTACCTGCCGCGCTTTGATCCAATAGGCAGCAGTAATACTCGATAAAAAGAAAAATACAAAAACTTCAAAACTGCCTGAAAATACAAGGCTTGTCAGTATGGAGAGAATAATGGTGAAAAAAACGGCAATATCAAACCCCAAAAACAAACAGGTCAGCATGGCAGCGGAAGGGATGGGAATGATCATGAAAAATGCCAGAGAGGAAATATCCCATGTGGCATCAGGATTTGCCGACTGGGCAATATAGGTTGAAAATTTGGCAAAGGTCAGATAAAGGACAAGCCCCAATGCCAGAAAAAAAATGTGTTTATTGTGGGCGGTTCGTAATTTTTTGTGATCCTTTAAAAACAGTAGGTAAACAACCAGGATGGTAAAAAAAGTGATAAGGGCAATCCCCGTGCTGGAAATAAAAATATTCTTTTCTTTTACCTGTTCCTGGAGGGCCAGAAGTTTTACCAATTGTACCTTATCTACCCGTTCGCCTTCCCTTAAAATCATTTCTCCGGTTTTGATCTGATATAAAATGGGTTTGATCTGGGCTTCTGTTTCCTTAATTCTTTTTTCAGTCTCATTTTTATTTAAAGTAATATTGGGTTGCAGTAAACTCTGGCACAGATCAACGATGAGGTTGGAAAGATTATAATTGATATCTTTTAACAAAGGTTGACCTTCGATACGCACCATGGCTTTTGCCTGATCCGTACCATAAAAGATTTTTAAATTATTGATTATTCCCTCTTCGTTGGAACCAATGGTTTGAAGAATAATTCCCTTGTGTGATTCCTTTAGTAAAACTTCTTTATTGGCTACAATTCCATTGGTAAGGATTTTTTCAATAATGGTTTTAATTTTTTGCACCGTGTCAGAAGAGAATTGATCCTTGTATAAAATAGAATAAGCTCCCTTGCTTATTTCAATTCCCAGTTTTTCTTCAAATTCAGGCTTGGTATCCAATACAATGTCAAATGTCGGCTCTGGTTCCGGGTTTTGCTCATTTGTTTTTTTAAATAAGGCCTGGGGGATTTTCATGGCAGCATCAATACTGGAAGATATTTTTTCTATGAGGTTGGCATCAAAATCATAAATATTTTTAACAGATTCTTTGACCTCATCCTTTTTAAGATTAGTGGCTTCTTTATCTTCTACAAAGAAATTTTTCGGTGCTTTGATATCCCTTTGAGCCACATCCCCGAGACTGTAAGAATAGGATGTTTGAGTCTGTCTGGGATGGTGGGTAATGGTAAACAGGACGGTGATAACAATCAGCATGAGCCACAACACATAAGGGGTTGTCTGAAGGAATTCTTTGGCCCGTTTTATGTTATTTTCGTTTTTTTTCATAAGCATCTATAATTTTTGATACAAGTTGATGGCGGACAACATCATCCTTTGAAAAATAAATAAATTCAATCCCTTTTATGTTGGTTAAGATGTTTTTGGCTTCAATCAGACCGGATTTTTTCCCCGTTGGCAGGTCTATTTGCGTAATATCCCCCGTGACAATGGCTTTTGACCCATACCCGATTCGTGTTAAAAACATTTTCATTTGCGCTGATGTCGTATTCTGCGCTTCATCCAGGATGATAAAAGCATTATTTAATGTTCTGCCCCGCATAAAGGCAAGAGGAGCGATTTCAATGGCATCCTGTTCAATGAGTGTTCTGGCTTTTTCAAAGTCCATCATATCATAAAGCGCATCATATAAAGGCCGCAGGTATGGGTTGATTTTCTGGGCCAGGTCTCCGGGTAAAAAACCCAAAGCCTCTCCTGCTTCAACGGCAGGTCTTGTCAATATAATTTTTTTTACGTCCCCTCTTGAGAATGCAGCCATTGCCATGGCCATGGCAAGATAGGTTTTTCCTGTCCCGGCAGGGCCAATGGAAATAAGAATGTCATTCTTTTGGATTGCCAGGACATATTTTTGCTGGGAAAGATTCCGGGGGGTGATGGGTTTATTTTTTATGGTTTTAAATATAGTGGTTGAAAAGATATCTTTTAAATGGGAGTCGTTATTGTTTTTTATGGTATTGATTGCTGCATCAATATCAGCTTCCCCAGGGGAAAAATTATCTTCTAAAAGAAGATAAAGCTGGTTGATCAGTTTTTCAGCAAGATCTACATCCTGAGAATTGCCGTTAATTAATAATGAATTACCCCGGGTGTCAATCTCAACTTTAAACGCCTCACAAATTTTGACCAGGTTGTGGTTGTGATGGCCAAAAAGCTCCCGGGTAAGAGTCAGGTTTTGAAACGTCAAGTTTTTCATGGCCTATAGGGTGCATTTTATTTGCTTAAAGGTCAATAAAAAACTTGACTAAAAAACATGTTAGTTGGTATTGAAGGCCACGGTTAACCAAAGCGAAAAGGGGGAATATGAATGCTTTTGACATCGCTATAATTGTTATTATATCCTTTTGTTTGATACGGGGTATATTTAACGGGCTAGTAGGGGAGGTATCCGGAATCATCGGAGTTTTTACAGGGTTTTACTGTGCCTATACATACTATCCACTGATAGCGGTCTATGCTGAAAAATTTATTAAAACTTCTGATACCAGAAATCTTCTTTCTTTTTTTATTTTATTTTGTTCTATTTTAATCATTGTTAATCTTATTTCTCTATTGATTCGCAAAGTTTTAAAGCTTGTTTTTTTAGGCTGGGTTGACAGGGGTCTTGGTCTTTTTTTGGGTGCGGGCAAAGGTATATTGGTGGGTTCCGTACTTTTTATTATGATCACAACTTTTTTGCCAAAGGGCGCAGGCATTTTAGCGGATTCAAAATTTTCTCCCTATGTTGCACAAGTATCCAAAGCCATGACCGTTTTTGTTTCTAAAAATACCAGAAAAGAGTTTCTAAAACATCTGGAAGGAATTCAAAAAACTTGGAAACTTTAGAGACGCTGTTTGCCATTGTCCGAACATTAAGAAGTGAAAACGGGTGTGCCTGGGACAGAAAGCAGACACCTGAAACCATGTGGAAATGTCTTGCAGAAGAAACGTATGAACTGGAAGAGGCCATCGCCAAACAAGACATGCAACATGTTTGCGAGGAATTGGGAGATGTTTTATTTCAGCTTGTTTTCATTTTAGAGATTTTCCAGGAAAGACAAGCCTTTACACTTTCAGATGTTGTTGAGCAGGTGGCAAAAAAAATGATTCGTCGTCATCCCCATGTTTATGCCGATGCCAAGGTGTCAACAGACCAAGAGCTATTCCTTCAGTGGGAGGCCATTAAAGTTCTGGAAAACAAGGGGAATGGTCAGAAAAGAACATCTGCGCTGGATTCTGTTCCCAAAGGTATGCCAGCTTTAATTCGGGCATTAAAAGTATCCAAATGTGCAGTAAAAGAAGGGTTTGACTGGGATGATATCCATGGAATACTGGATACAGTCAAAGAAGAAATTAAGGAATTTGAGTCTGCCTTAAAAAGCGGAGACCAAAATGAGGCAGCCATGGAATTCGGAGATATTTTGTTTACCCTTGTTAATGTAGCAAGGGTTGCCCAGTTTCATCCGGAAACAGCTTTGTCCAGTTCTACTGCCAAGTTTGAAGGCAGATTCAGGCTGATGGAAAAAGAGTTAAAGGAAAATAAGGTCAGACTCAAAGACCTTTCAAAACATCAGATAGATCTGCTGTGGACCCGGGCAAAGCAATCCTATGAAAGACAATTTTCCCTCTGAAATTTAAGGTTGTCTATCCAATGTTTCAGTATTTATTTTCAGACATTTTAAATTGAGATCAATTGTCTGAGACTTGTCGGGCCAATTCTATCATTCGGTTCGCAATAAATTTTGAATCTTCCACGGGCAAGGTATGGTTTGTTCTTTGATTGTTTTCATCAATTACAGTATAGGTAAATTGATTTTTATTTTTTGAAAAGTTTATTTTTCCCCTGAGATTTTTTTCATTGGGACTGGTATTTTTTTTTTTTTGCTGGGTTTTTCCGTAATAATTCTATTCAAAATACTTGAAATAACTTTATCAGTAATGGCCTGCCGTTTTCCTTCAGAGGTGGTGTGCATATGATCAATATCTTTGTCAAACGGGCTGTTTGGGTTATGTATACTACCCAGGCCCAGCTGTTTTGAATAAAGTTTCAGGATATTCTGTATTTGATACAAAGGTATTTGCATTTAATCTTCTCCTTAAATTTAAATTATCGGTTTGAGAAAATTAAATCATTAGATTTTTTTTTAATCATCAAAATCTCCCTTCAGTCCTTTATCAGTGGTTATGCTTAATGCTTTTCGCATAATTTTTTCTTTTGTCCAATTATTTTTGGATTCTATTTTTTCAGCCTTGGAACCCGGATCATGGGATTTGTTTTTTAAGATTTCATCTATCACGAATCGGGCTGTATCCGTTGCATTGAATACCTTGGTTAAAAGGCCGTATACAAATTCTTCAACATCCTTTGCCATCCGGTCCCGGATTTTTTTTGGCTGGGACAATAATTTATTTTCAAAGGGAAGGTTTAGATTTTTAAAATTGCCGCCCGTTAAATTATTTGTTTTTGCGTAGGCAAGCATATCTACCCACATTTTTTTTGAAACTCCCCTGTCTTTTTGTTTAATGAAATTACCATTGTCAAGAATGGCGTTTCCATAATCATTGACCTTCAGACCCCAGGAGATCATTTGCAGGGCCGTGGCTACATTGGCCTTGGTTGTCCTGGTCTTTGCGACTATTTCACGCAGTCTTTCGGAATTGTTGCCCGAGGTTCCGTGCTGGGCACCGGAAACATTATATTTGGAAAGGGCCCCATGGATTTGGGTGGTTAACTCGACATTTATACCTGTATCGCTGGCTTCAATGCCATGGGTTGTGCCATTATTTAAAGCAATCCAGTTGGGAAAAATATTATGGGCATTGAGCCCTTGAATTAGGAAAAGCGCTTCCTGGTCAGTTGAAAGCCCTAATTTCCCTTTTATTTCACCCACCTCTGTTTCAAGGCCTGCCCATTCTGGAATATATGGATATAATTCAATATTTGCAAGAAGGTTCTGGTCATCGGGCATATGGGAGGCATCAATGGCAATGGAAGTAATCCCGGCATCAAACAATGACACAATTTCTGTTTTTGCAGGTTCAATTTCTTCCGGCTTTTTAATGCCAAAATGATCAGCATGGATAGCAACGGGAATAGTAATGCCAAGTTCGTTCATAAAGGCATCCGTCAATCTTGCAATATTCCACAAATTCACAGCACAATAGGCGTTTGTTCCGCCCTCGGATCTGGCGATTTCAATTATAATTGCAGCATTGGCCCGTTGAGCTGCCGCAAGGGCGCCCCTGATCACAAAAGAGTTTCGCCCGTTGGCGGCAATGGTCATGCTGTTTTTCTTGAGCAGCATGGCACGATCTATATATTTCCCGCTGACAATGAGGGCTTTGGAGTTGGGAAAAAGTTTTTTTATATTAGGAGGCCTGCCAAGGTCAAGTGCGGTGGTAAAGTCTGAAGAGTAGTTTAAAGGTTTCGTCATGTCGCCCTCCTAAGATTTTTTTAGAGTAATTTAAAAAGCATCAGATATTTTTTGCACGAAACAGCATTAAAATCAAGAAGTATCAAAGAATGAATATGAATTCATGAATAACTTATTGGAATAAAATGAAAGGTATTTTTTAAAATAAAAAATATAATTTATTTATAACTATCTGTAAGATAAGATAAAATTAATTTTATCCATAAAGCTTATAATTAATGATTAACTGCTTGACATTTATAAAAATCTTTTGTTAGATAATGAATCTTTATTCATTTATTTTAAGGAAAGGCGATACAAGTTTGCAGAATAATAAATTAGATTTGCAGAAGAACAAATCGGAAAAATATAATAAAATATTAAATAGTGCAGGTGCCGTGTTTGCAGAATATGGATTTTACAAAGCAACCATAGCACAAATAGCAGCACGGGCAGGTGTGGCAGATGGCACACTATACCTTTATTTTAAAAATAAAGATGACATTCTCTACCAGTTCATCAGTTTCAAAACCGATGTGGTGTTTAAAAAAATGCGTGCCGCCGTTGAAAAAGGTCAGAATGCTGAAGAAAAATTGCGATATTTAATCCGGTGCCATCTTGAGGAATTTCAAAATGATAAAAATATGGCAATTATTTTTCGATCAGAGGTGCGGTATTTAAGGGATATTGAACCTCAAATCAAAGATATATCAAAAATGTATCTTGATCTATTGTCAGATATCATTGAACAGGGTCAGACTGAAGGTTCCATGCGCCAGGACCTTTTTGTCGGTCTTGTCAAGCGGTTTATTCTTGGGGCTGTGGAAGGTGTGATCGGTACCTGGGTATCTGCTGATGGCAGATATGATCTGGTTTCAATGGCAGACCCTCTGGTGGATCTTTATCTGACAGGTGTCAAAGGATAATAAATGCCATATAGTGTTTGAATGATATAAATTTGTTGAATAAGGCTTTTTACTTGACGAGTTCTTTCATGTTTATTAAAGCTTTTTGAGCCTGTATTCATAAGGTTAAGAAATATTTGGGAGGTAAAGAAGTATGACTTCAATAATCGGTCCGGCAAGTTTTAAATTTTTCGGGATATTTCCCGCAGCAATATTGTCAGTTATTTTGCCTGTCATTGGGATAGGATTGTTCGCCTATATCATTGCCAGACGTATTGCACCTCTTGTGAGGGCAAACCCGGATAACCGGTTTGACCAAATCGGCAAGCGCGTCACAAATCTTATCTTTGTCTGGCTGGGGCAGATACGGCAGCCAAGATACATGCTGGCAGGTGTGCTTCATATAGCCATTTTTGCCGGGTTCTTAATTTTGTCCATCCGTTCTACGTCACTTGTTATTATCGGTCTTTCAGATGGATTTGTATTACCCGGGTTTGGGGGCTTTTTAGGCAATATTTATAATTTTATAAAGGATTACGCCGCTACCATTGTCCTTATTGCCTGTGTAATTGCAGCTATCAGAAGGGGGATCTTTAAACCCGAGCGTTATGCCGTCCCGGAAAAATACGGCAAGGATCATACGGGAGAAGCTGTATTTGTATTGGGAATTATTGCAACATTGATGATTTCAGAAAGTCTTTTTGAAGCATCTGAGCTTGCCTTTGAATTCCAGCATACGGGGGCTGTGCATTTTTTAGCTCCCCTGTCCCTGGTCTGGATATTTAAGGTAATCCTTTCTTCCGTCCCTCAAAATATTCTTCAGGGACTCCACATTTTCACTTATTTTGTTCATGATTTAACCTTTTTCTTTTTCTTGTGTTTTTTACCCCTGGGAAAACATTTTCACGTTATTACATCTATTTTTAACGTCTTTTTCATGCGGGTTCAAAAAGGTAAAATCAAACCTGTCATGTATGGGGTTTCCGATGACAAGCTGGATGACCTTGAATCTTTTGGTGTAAAAAAACTTGAAGATTTTACCTGGAAGCATATGCTGGATTTTTATTCCTGCGCTGATTGCGGCAGGTGTTCTGATCAATGTCCTGCCAATGCCGTGGGTCGTCCGTTGTCCCCCAGGTTTATTACCATTAAGGCCAGGGATTTGATGTTTAAAAATTATCCGCTTTCAGGCCAGATCTATAAAAGCAAATTATTGGTGGAAGATATTTATACAGAAGACGAAATATGGTCCTGCACCACCTGTGGCGCCTGTGAAGAAGAATGTCCCCTGGGCATTGAATATATTGACAAAATGGTTGATTTGAGACGGGGGATGGTAGACGAAGGTATGGTGCCGCAGTCCCTGCAAAAACCATTGAAAGCCCTTGAAAAAAGGGGTAATCCCTATGGAAAAATGGAAAAAAAGAGGGCAGAATGGGCAGATGATAAAGAATTTAAAGCAACCTATCAGATTAAAGACCTTACCGAAGATACAGCTGACACCCTTTATTTTGTAGACAGTATTACATCCTATGATGATAATATTCAGGATATTGCAAGGCGGACTTCCATTATTCTTAAAAAAGCAGGTATTGATTTTGGTATCCTTGGCAAACTGGAAAAGGACAGTGGGAACGAGGTTTTGCGGTTTGGTGAGGAAATGCTGTACCAGGATTTAAAAGAGCAAAATACTGAAGCCATAAAGGAAACCGGTGTAAAGCAGATTGTGACAGCTGACCCCCATGCCTATAATGCATTGAAAAATGATTATGATAACCTTCCTCCTGTCAAGCATATAACCCAGGTGGTTGCCCAGAAAATTAAATCTGGCGAACTTGATCTTAAATCCTGCCAGAATCCTGAGAAGATCTATGTCTATCATGATCCATGCTATCTGGGGCGACACAATGGTATATATGAAGAACCCAGACAAGCCATGGATGCCATTGAAGGGTTAACAAGAGTAGAACTTGAAAAGAGCCGTGATCGATCCTTCTGCTGCGGCGGTGGCGGGTTGATGCTTTTCTATGAACCGGAAGAAGAGACAAGAATGGGTGTTTTAAGAGTCAATATGGCTGCTGAGGCCGGAGCAACTGTCATTGTAACTGCCTGTCCTTTTTGCCTGGTTAATATCCAGGATGCTATCAAGGTGGCAGGAAAAGAAGGAGAGATAGAAGCTTTGGATTTTACAGAATTAATAGAGCAGCACTTATTTTAAAATAAACGAGTTACAGATTTAGGGTTAAAAAAACTGACAGATAATTGATTTAAAAGGAGGCAATAATGGAGATTTTGGTATGTGTCAAGAGAGTACCAGATACTGCTGAGAATGAATTTGAACTCAATAGTGCGGGAAATGATCTTGATCGTGATGATCTGGTTTACTCAGTCAATGAATGGGATAACTATGCCGTTGAAGAAGCCATTCAGATTGTTGATAAAGTCGGCGGGAGTGTGACGGTTATCACTGTTGGTGATGATGAATCAGAAGAAGTGTTAAGGCGTGAGATGGCAATGGGTGCCAATAATGGTATCCTGCTTTCAGATGATGCCTTTGAAGGATCTGATGGCAGGGGAATTGCTACCATTCTTAAGACAGAAATTGGAAAAGGCAGTTACGACCTGATCCTGTCAGGTGCCCAGGCAGATGAAGGTGCAGGACAGATTGGCGGAATGCTTGCTGCAATGCTGGATTACCCCTATGCATCCCTGGTGAATAAAATTGAAGTGGGAGATGGTAAAATAATAGTGGGCAGAGAGATTGAGGGTGGAAACCAGGAAATGAATGAAATACAACTTCCCTGTGTTCTTTCTATCCAGACAGGTATTAATGAGCCCCGTTATGTGGGTATCCGGGGTATTAGAAAAGTTGCCAGTGTTGACATCCCTGTTAAGGGAGCGGCTGACCTTGGTATTGATGCTGTAAGTGTCGGAGAAGCCGGTGCAAAAACTAAAAGAGTCGATTATTTTGTCCCTGATACGGGTGAAGGTGCTGAGATGCTTGAAGGCTCCACTGGCGAGATCATTGAAAAGCTGATTGAAAAGCTTAAAGCAAAAGGAGGGCTCTGATCATGACACAGATTTTTGCATATATCCCATTTAATAACGGTGTGACTGAAGATGTGGCTCTGGAGTATCCCACCGCTGCTAAAAAAATTGATGAAAAAGCATCCTTAACAGCTGTTGTAACAGGATCAGGAGCAGATCTTGACAAAGTAGCCAAGGATATGGCTTCTATTTATTCGGAAGTGATTAAAATTGATCATGCTGATCTTGCGTATCCAAATGCAGAAGTTGTTAGAAAAGCGTTGACCAGCATTATCCCGACGGATGCGATTTTCCTCACTCCTCACAATACCTTTGGAATGGACCTTGCCCCTGGTCTATCCGTTAAAATGGATTCAGCTTATGCAGCCGATATAGTTGATTTTGAGGGAATAGACGGAACAATCCTGAAAGCAGTTCGCCAGGAACTTGGCGGTGCTGTCAGCACCCATGTGACCATTGATATATCTTCAGGGGCTGTTATGACGGTGAGGCCTGGATCTTTTGCCCCTGTTGAAGGCGGATCAGCAGGTGGGTCAGTGGTTGATAAATCCGGTGATGCAGGCGATCTTTCCGTAAAAAGAAAATTTCTTGAGCTTGTTGCGGCAGAAGTGGGTGATGTTGATATTACTAAATCTGATGTGCTCGTATCTGTTGGTCGCGGTATTGAGGAGCAAGAAAATATTGAAATAGCCCAGGAACTTGCTGAAGCAATGAATGCCGTTGTATCCTGCTCAAGACCGATTGTGGATGCCAAATGGCTTGAGAAATCACGACAGGTTGGAACCTCGGGCCAGACTGTTAAGCCAAAAGTATACATGGCCATGGGGATTTCAGGTTCTTTCCAGCACCTGGGCGGCGTAAAAGGCAATCCATTTATCGTGGCTGTAAATAAGAACCCCAAAGCACCGATTTTTCAGGTAGCAGATGTGGGTATTGTTACAGATATTCTTGAGTTTATGCCTGAGCTTACCGAAGCAATTAATGATCTTTAAGATCATTTAAATCGATTTTTTGAAAAGGGGCCTGAAATTTTGAGTGGCCCCTTTTTATTTTATGGAATGATCTGAATAAGAAATGACAGATCAGAAAAACAAGACATTTAAGGTTCTTTCGCCCACAGCCATACTTGGCTATGGTTTCCCCCGGGAGTCTTTTGCCCGCGGGATGAAAGAGAAACCAGATCTAATTGCTGTTGATGGTGGATCGGCAGATCCAGGGCCCCATTATCTTGGATCAGGAAAGTCTTTCACAAACAAAGAGGGGGTTAAAAGAGATCTTGCCATCATGATAGAGGCAGGCTTGAAAGCAAGGATTCCAGTTGTGGTGCTAAACCTCATCTTAAATGGTGTGCAGAGATTGTCCGTGAGATCGCGACGGAGCACAATTTTTCGTTTAAAATGGGATCGATGTGGCTGATGTTAAATCTGTTATATTCTTTGATCCTGCTGATGCACTCAAAATAACCATTAACAGGCCGATTGTTTCCGGAGGACATGGAGATAGTGATATATATGGGGCCCAGCAGCATATACCTTTAGTGAACTGGGAGTTTGAACTGGCTGAAGAATAAACGCTAAGAGTTGTGTTTGATAATGCAATCCCGGGCCAAAGCAATTTGGAAAAGACATAGTAAGATTCTCACATCCTGAGATGTTGAGTGAAAAAGCTGCGGTATTCATCTTTACGGTGACTGACATAGAGGATTGTGCATAGATCTTCTTTGGCCACATCCTCCAGAAAATTAAGAACGGCTTTCCTGTTTGATTCATCCAGACCCTGGGTGGGTTCATCCAGAATGAGCAGTCTTGGTACTTTAATCAGGGCCCGGGCAATGAGTACCAGGCGCTGCTGGGCATATTCCAATAGCCTGAAAGGGGTGCAGGCTTCCCTGTCCATATTCAGGCGCCCAAGCCATGTCATAGACTTTTGCTCTTGAAGATTACTATATGGGCGGTAGAGTCCGATGGAATCAAACAAGCCTGAAATAATACAGTGCAAGGTGGTTCCTGGTACATTATAGTTCCGGTGTAACTCAGAGCTTACAATACCCATGTGTTGCTTTAGATCCCATATGGATTCCCCGGTTCCTCTCTGGATACCAAATATTTTCAGATCATTTTGATAACAGGCTGGATGATCCCCTGTAATAACCTGAAGCAGGGTGGATTTTCCGCATCCGTTGAGGCCTGTGACCAGGGTATGATCTCCCTGGTTTATTGAAAGGGATAAATCCTTGAATATTGTAACCCCTCCATACCCTGCAAATCCCTTATTAAGTCTGACCAATGGGGTTTGCTCTTTATGATCAGAGTTCTTTTTCAGGTCTATTACCCGGCTTTTATATAAATCCTGGACCGAAGCCTGAAAATCAGGAGATTGTGTATTTAATTTTTGTTCAAGAATTCCCATTATCTCTTGCCTTCCCCCCTGATGTGCCAGCCGGCCATGTGACATCACCCCGACATGGGTACACCAGGAAGGTATATCCCCTGTGTTGTTCACAAAAATGATAAGCTGTGTCTTTTGCTGATGCAGATGAAAAAGAGCCTTATTCATTTCCTGGCAGCTTTTGAGATCAAGTCCATCATAGGGGGACTGTATGACAAGGCAGGATACGCCTTTTGAGATTTGAGACAGGATCATGAGTTTTCTTGATTGACCAGTGCTGAGCTGGCGATAACCTTTATCAAGGGAAGCAGTCATACCAAATGCCTCGATCAGGCCTGCATATTTTTCGAGATCCTTTAAAAAAGTCATGGTCTGCGTTCCGGGATCAATCTTATTCAGGTAATCAGTATCGTTTTTTTTTAGTTCTGACTCATAGAGGTCCTGCTGTTTTTTAAAAGAAACAATCCCAATATTGTCCGGCAGATCAAGTTGATCTGCCCTGGCATCTTCCCCGGCCTCTCCAGATATGAGCCGAAAGAATTCTTCCAGACCAGAACTATTAGACCCCCAAATAAACCATACGTCCCGGGCATGGGCATCAAATCTTTTGATCCAAATTTCATTGAGTATTGCATTTCGTATTTTCATGGAAGTTATCTAACAGTTTTTAAAATGTTTCTAAATCTTTGGAATTGATGTTTTTTTTGAATAATGTTCCGGTTTTATAAACCGACATTCCTTTAAAACTCTATTATTTTTCCAACATGATTGAAAAAGAAGCGGTCCTTGAAATGCTGCATCAAGGCCATGGATGCAGGCATTCCCGTGCAATGGGACACACCGATATGCTCCACTTTGAATTCTTCGATTTTTGCAATGGTTTGCTCGAGTTGATCAGGGCCGGCACGAAAAAGATGGGTCCCGCCTATGACAGCATGAATTCTTTCTTCTCCTGTAATCTTCCGGGCATACAGCAGGGTGTTGATCATCCCGTGATGGGCACATCCCAGGACCACGATCAGTCCTTTTGAGGTCTTAATTACCAGCGCCTGGTCATCGGGAACAGTGTCTGGTATATAGTCTTCCCCGGTTTTGACAAATAAATTTTTGTCAATAGATTCAAAAGAGGTCTTCATGGGCACCTCTCCGGTAACAACAATCTGGTCATTGATCCAGACAGGTTCCCGGCTCATTGTAAAGACGGCACCAAGATGTTCCAGTTCCTCTTTTGCATAAGGGATGCCGATAAAATGCATCTGACGACCGGTTGGTTCAGACCGGGCAGCATATTTGGATGCCCAGGCTTCAGGGTGCAAAATGACCTGTCGTTTCGAGTCCATTGTCTGAAGAATATGACGAAGTCCGCCAGCGTGGTCTTTATGGCCGTGGCTGAGGACAATACAGGTAATCTGGTTCAGGTAGATGTTATTTTGAACGGCATTGCGCACCACGGAATCTGTCCCCCCAGTATCCAGGAGGATGGTTTCCTCTCCATACTGCACAAGGATACTCAACCCCCATTCAGCAAGATAGCCTAATGAACCGGCCAGGTTATCACATAGTGTTGTTAAACGAATTTTCATTTTTCTCAGCCTTTTTGATTGAAGCCCTGGATTATTTTTTATTTTCCCAGATAAATTACAGCCGTGTTGAAGGTTATATCCGGGTGAAGTTGATTTTTAACCGCACATGAGGTCATGGATTTTATGATGGGTTTTATATATTTTTCAGGAAACTTATCATCAACATTAAGGGTGATATTGACCTGTTCCATGAGTTTTTGTCCTTTTTTGAAAATAACGTCAACAAAAAGGTGCATATGGTCTGTGGAAAGTTTTCTTGCATCACAAAAGGATTTTGCATAGATTCCTGCACAGGCACCCAGTGATGCGATGAAAATATCAAAGGGTTCAGGCGCACTTTCATCGCCCCCGTTTTTGTTTGACTGGTCCGTCTTAATCTTATAATTCTTAAATTCAACATCTATTTTTTTGTTGCCGGGAAAGGTAACGTTAAATCTGCTCATTCTTGTTTTACTCCATTTTGTGTTAAGTCCAATCCCGTCAAACCCAGCGGGATAATTTTTCTCTTATACCACGAAAAGATGTTTCGCAAGATTTTTTGTTGACCTGATACGGAATATTCATCTCTATTTAAAGGACACAGCCCATCATTCCAAATCATAATGGCATCAGGAATAATGTGTAGAGAAAATGCATTTGCCGAAAATGGCAGTGTTACCATTTTCAGCAAATGATAAAGAATTGATTTCAGCCTTCAAACATTTCAGAAATAAGCGATGCTGATTTGACAAAGGTTTCCAGCTCTTTTGCCTTGATACATTTTCCGCGTTGATAAATAAGGATCCATTGATCCAGCGCCTCTATATGCCACCCTGGTGTTCGGACAAAAAAATCAAGAACCCGTTGTGTTAAAATTTCATTCAGGTCTTTTGGGTTTTCATTGCAAAACACATTGTATTGTTTTGAAAATTTTCCATCATACCGGGAGGCTGGATGCAAAACAGCCGAAGGGGAGCAAATTTTCCCTTTGGTTTTACAGAAATATCGCCTTTAAAGGTAAACCCAAGGCGAGCGGCATTATTTGCCAAACCCTCGGCTCTCATTTTTTTCGGGGCAGATGCCATAAGCAAATGTAGACGACAACCATTAAAACACTTGCAGTGATAAATACTGGGAAAAAATAATTCATCCCTGATCTCCTCGCATTGTTGACCCAGGCTGTTGGTTGAAAATAGCAAAAGAAAAAGTGAACAGCAACAATGAATTGAAGCAAAAGAAAGAACCCCAAAAAGACCGGTCATAACTCTTCATCTTTCAGGTCTTTTTCAAGTTAGCAAAACTATAAGTTGCGTTTCCTGAAAAATTGTAATCAGCTCATTTTTTAATCCTGGTTCATTCAACGGCCTATGGATCAAATCCTACAGTTTTTCTTCAAATGACTGCGTGTCTTTCTTAAAAGGATTTGAGGATTTATCTTGAACTTTTTTCTTCCGATACTGGGATAAGTCTACTGTTTTCTTTTTTGACATATTCGAACCTCATAAATTATCTAAAAAATAAAGCATGTAAACAAAAAAGATTGTCAAGGATTCATGTTCAATCAAGTATTGACCCTATGAATAAAAAAGCGGTTCAATTTGAAAAACTGCATTATATGTTTGTTAAATCATTGTCTGAAACAAAAAAGGTTTTCAAACGGATTTGCTGAAAACCTTTATCTTTTAAGTGGCTGGGTGATAAGGATTTGAACCTTAATTGACGGATTCAGAGTCTAACATTCTGAAATAATAAAAAATATTAAAATAGTATGGGGGTCAACAAATTCTCGAAACCACCAAATTTGAGACCGTAAATAGAATTTTGACACTGTTCTTATCCCAAAAGGATTTTTCATTTTCTCCATACACTGGTATGATGGTTTTGAATCAATCATTATTACCTGTGGGGGAGAAATGAAATCAAAATCAACGACTTATTCCAGGAAAAAATTATATGATCAGGTGTGGTCAACACCCATGATAAAGCTCGCAAAGCAATATGGGTTATCGGATCGTGGGTTGGCCAAAATTTGTAAAAAGCATAATATCCCTTGCCCACCTCGTGGATACTGGGCAAAACTTCAAGCAGGCCACAAAGTTAAGAAAATTCGTTTACCAACAGGAAAAAGCTCCGACCATATAGAGCTTGCAAATTCGCCTCGCGAAAAGCCTGAAAAAAGTATTGCTGAAAATTATTTTAAGAAAAATAAAATAGCGTCGATCCCAGTCAAAAAGACTTTAAAAGGGGCTCATCCATTAATTAAACAGACATCAAATTATTTTAAAACTGTTTCTAAAAAAGCAGATGAAATGCTGATACCATCAAAAGGAAAGTGCCTTGATATTACTGTGTCCCTATCCAGTCTCCGAAGAGCTCTTTTGATCATGGATTCTGTGTTGAAAGTACTTGAGTCAAAAGGTTTTCCTATTGTTCTTGAAAATTCCGAAACCAGGGTCAAAATTTTTGATGTAAGTATTACGTTTTTACTTAAGGAGGAATATAAAACGGTTCCGAAAAAGCCAAAAGAGCATGATTTAGAATGGAATTATCAATTCGGATATAAAAGTAAGCACAGTTCTTACAACTATGACCGGGTTCCTTCAGGTATTCTATGCCTTTCAATTGACGAATGGGTCGGCGGTCGTGGTACTCAACAGAAAAATTGGCGTGACACCAAATCAGTAGTTCTTGAAAATCGTTTGCCTAAATTCATTTCAGGGCTGATACAAATTGCCGCAAAAAAAAGCGAAGAAACCAGGCGGAGAAAAGAAGAAGAAAGATTAAGGGAAGATCAAAAAAGAATCCTTCAACAGAAAGTCAATGAATACAATGTTGAAAAGGAGCGTTTGGCAGGATTGATTGAAGACTCTGGTAATTGGAACAAAGCATTTGCCTTGAGAAAGTACATTGTTGAGGTTGAGAAGCGTTCGGAACAGGGAGAAATATTCCCATTCCTTGAAGAGAAGGGGGATGACTGGATAGAATGGGCCTACAATCAAGCAGACAGACTTGATCCTTTGAAGCCAAGTCCATCATCTATCCTGGATGATGCAGATGAATTGGAAAAAGCCTGTCAGCGGCAAAGTTGGTGGTAAACATGAAAACTGCAAAAACGCCGCAGGACCTGAAACCATTCATTGAACTTTGCAAGGCTGGTAAATTATTTGAGGTTCAAAAATGGATAGATGAGGGTAATCCATTCCTTCTTCCTGAGCAAAAGGTTGGAACAAGATGGAAATCTCCATTGGAATATACAATGGAACGAGGGTTCCATAGCCTTTTGCAGATTCTGCTTGAAGCTGGGACACCGGTTAACACATTCCGATACGATGCTCTCACGCATGCAATTGATTTAAAACGGTTAGATTTGATTAAACTTCTTCAAAAACACGGAGCTGATCTCAAATCTGCGTGTATGGTTCAAGTATTTGAAACCTGGACCCCTGAAATCATGGATTATTTCATTGAAAATGGGGCTGATCTTGAAACAGAGTATCCACTTGCGGTTGCCTTAATATGGCGCATTAAAACTGCCTTGGGAGTTTACAAAAGATATAAAGATCGATTTTCCAGTTTTAAAGAACAACTGAATATCGCATTGAGATACCACTGTAAAGAGGGAGACACAAAATGGGTATCTTTGTTGCTATGGGCAGGTGCAGATCCTTACAGCTATGGTCCTTCTGATCCAAATCAAGATGAAAGCACAAGTTATGACTCTAATGCTTTTGAGCGGGCAATGTTAGGAAGTCATAATGATATCCTTGAGTTGAAAAAGATGAAGATTGATCTGAATCGCCCTGAAATTGCTAATGTTTTTGAAACGGCTTGCAGATTTAGTAGATTCGAATTTGTTGAAAAGATGCTTAAAAAGGGTTTCAAAGCATCGATGATGGAAGATGAGTCTGCTGTTATACAATTTCTCCTTGATTCGATTGATTGGGATTATCACAATTTATTTTTAGAAAATAGAAAGAAGAAAAATATTGATACCCATGAGACAAAAGAAAAGATGAGGCTCATCCATCTGCTTGCAAGACATGGTTTCAGATGGACACCAAAAGATAAATCTGAAATTGCATCAGCAAGGCGACCACTTTTAAAAATGAAACCAGATTATACTATGGAGTTTATTTGGATTATGAGTGGTTATAAATCTTGTGATATTGAGGATGTTAAAGAATTAATCCGAACACCATCAATGAGTTCTTTGATATTTGAATACAGAGGACGACTGAATGAATTGCTAAAGACTTTCATTTCATAAGTTTTCCATTGCATCTTTTTTTAAAATCGATATTCTTGCTTGATACTTACGGTTACTGAAAGCGGTAGAGTGGACTTTGGCCCTGGATTCGATGAATACACCGGTAATGATAGAATAGATACTGTAACTTTGAAAAGGCTATCAAGCGCTTATCACAGTCTATTTTGGTCAAAGTTGGTCAAAATTTAAAAAAAATCTGATATGATTTTACCATAATTTATTAAGATCCATTTTTTGAAGGGTAATGGTTGAAATTCCATTTGAGCAAGTATAATTTCACAACAAGACCGGAGGAATACCGCCCAAGCAAAAAAGGCTTTCAACCAAAAAGCTGAAAACCTTTGATATTAGTGGCTGGGTGATAAGGATTTGAACCTTAATTGACGGAGTCAGAGTCCGTAGTCCTGCCGTTGGACGATCACCCAGCAAAATAATGATTGAATTTTATACATTAAGCCTGTTTCTTAGTCAAGAAATATCTGGGTTCAAAGTTTGTTTAAAATAAGTGAGATATGGTATATAAGACATTAGGTGTTCCGTATTTTTCCATAATACTATATATGGGGAGGAAAAAATGACTGTTACAGTATTGATCAAAAGAAAGGTCACGCCTGGAAATGAAATCCTGCTGGAAGAGTTATACCGGGAAATGAGAAGTGCAGCTTTAAATAAGAAAGGCTATATCGGAGCTGAAACCTTAAAGAGGTTGGATGTTGCAGGTGAACTTCTGATTATCAGTAAATGGCAGCATATTGATGACTGGTCAAAATGGCTTGTCAGCAAAGAAAGAAGAGCCTATCAGGAACGGATTGATTCTCTTACCAGTTCTGAAACCAAATTTGAGATTTATACCCATTAATTCAGGTGACATTGATTGCAGAAAAAATTTAAAGAGCTGGAAAAAAGACTAATTAAACTCTCTTCTATCGCAGTGGCTTTTTCAGGTGGTGTTGACAGTTCGTTTCTTCTGGCCGTGGCCAAAAAAGTCAATCCACAAAAATTGCTTGCCATCACAGTATCATCACAGTTTGTGCCGAAAAGGGAAATTGAGTCTGCAAAGAGAATCGCTCGTTCAATTGGAGTTGAACATATCTGTCTTGATGTGGATATTCTTGAAAATAAGGATGTAGCTCGCAATACCATGGAGCGGTGTTACTATTGTAAAAAGCAAATATTTACACTTATAAGGCAGACTGCTGAAAGCTTCGGTATTGATTCTTTGCTCCATGGGGTAAATTTAGATGATTTAAAAGACTTTCGGCCAGGCTTAAAGGCCTCAAAAGAACTTGGTTTTCTTTCACCTTTGGCAGATGAAAAATTTACCAAGGCAGATATCAGGTTGCTCTCAAAACAACTGGGGCTTGAAACCTGGGACAAGCCTTCACAATCCTGTCTGGCAACGCGGATTCCATATAATGAAATGATAAAAGCAGGAACTCTTATTATGGTTGACAAGGCAGAAGCTTTTTTGCAGAATCTGGGATTTGCCCAGGTAAGGGTGAGATGTTATGAGAAAACAGCCAGGGTTGAAGTTGAGCCTGATGTGGTTAATACCATTTTGAAAAAAGATATCCGACAAAAAATTTCAATCGCTTTTGCAAAGATTGGATTTGAGCATACCAGCATTGATATAGATGGTTATAAAACAGGTAAGATGAATCATGGGATATCTGATGAAAAACCGCAGCCTTAAAAAGTAAAATTTAAGACTGCGGTTTTGGTTTTATAACCTGAAGGTCACACGTAAATGGTGTGGATTATCTGTTCTGTATTTCCAGGGCATTGAAAAAATACCCTATTTCAAAAGTAGCCGTTTCAGGTGCATCAGAACCATGAACAACATTTTTTTCTATATTTGTTGCATAATCTTTTCTGATAGTTCCTTCTTCTGCTTCCTCAAAATTGGTGGCACCCATGAGCTTTCTGTTCCTGGCAATCACATCTTTTCCTTCAAGAACTATGACAACAATAGGTCCTGAAGTCATAAAATCAGTAAGGCTGTCAAAAAATGGGCGTTTTTTATGAACGGCATAAAACCCCTGGGCCTGGGTTTTTGTCAGATGAATCATTTTCATTGCGGCTATTTTAATACCATCGGTTTCAAACCGTTTGATTACTTCGCCAATCACGTTTTTTGCAACCCCATCGGGTTTGATTATTGATAATGTTCTTTCCACAATATAAATCCTTTCAAAATATAATTAAAAATTGTCTTGAAAACTACCATAAAGCCATATTATAGTCAATGTTTATACTGGCGGACTAATTTAGACAAAACCGTACGCAGAACTCAATGTTTTAAATATAATGAAAATTTTAAGGATTGCAGTTACAGGATCAGCAGGCTCGGGAAAGAGCCTTGTCTGTCATCGGTTTAAAACAATTGGCCTGGTTACCCTGGATTGTGATGTCATAGCAAGACAGGTTGTGGAACCGGGAATGCCGGGGTTTGAAAAAATTGTAAAAGTGTTTGGACGGGTTATAGTCCAAAAAGATGGGACCCTGGACAGAACACGGCTGCGAAATATCATTGTGGATGATGCCATACTGCGAAAAAAAATGGAGGATATTTTACATCCCCAAATTTTAAGCGAGATGGTACTCCAAGTAGAAAATGCTATGTATAAGGATAAAAAGGCAGTGGCAGTTGAAGTGCCTCTGCTTTTTGAATTGGGCATGGAGAAGCAATTTGATGTAACGATTGTTGTCGCAGCCCAGGATATGGATCTTGTAAAAAGAATTTCTAAGCGGGATAAGGTGTCAAAAGAAAACGCTCAAAAGATGCTGGATCTGCAAATGGCCCAGGAAGATAAAATGGCAATGGCAGACCATGTTGTCATAAATAAGGGAACAATGGCGGAACTCTTTGAATCTGTTGATAATCTCTTTGATAAAATTCAAAAAGAATTCTTGACAACTTAATTGTTTTACTTTATTAGTTTGACGTTAATATAATAAACTTCAAACATCATGTCTGTTTGTATATCATTTTTGGCTTTCAGACTTCAAAAAGGCGTACTCCAACAATAAGCTTTAGCCTGTAAAAGATAATAACCAAAAATTTGGGAGAATGAATGAACCTTGTAGAATTGAATAAGATGAAGATTAGTGAGTTGACCAAGCTTGCTAAGGAATATAAAATTAAAGGGATTGGAGGGCTTAAGAAGCAGGATTTAATTTTTACTTTGCTCCAGGCAAACATTGAAGAGAGCGGCCAGATTTATGGTGAAGGCACGCTGGAAATTCTCCCGGACGGTTTTGGATTTTTAAGAGCTGCTGGATATAATTATCTTCCCGGTCCTGATGATATTTATGTGTCTCCCTCACAAATTAGAAGGTTTAATTTGAGAACAGGAGATACCATCTCTGGTCAGGTTCGACAACCCAAAGATTCTGAACGATATTTTGCATTGCTTAAAGTTGAGGCTGTTAATTTTCAAAATCCTGAACTTGCTGCTGAAACCATTCTTTTTGATAATCTGTTGCCCCTTTATCCTGAACGGAAAATGAATCTTGAGGCTGAATCAGACAATTATGACATGCGTGTGATAGATTTGATGTGCCCTATAGGCTTTGGTCAGCGCGGTTTGATTGTATCTCCGCCAAAAGCAGGCAAAACAATGCTGTTGCAGAATATAGCCAATAGCATGGTTAAAGCTCACAGCGATATCATTCCAATGATTCTCCTGATTGATGAACGTCCGGAAGAAGTGACAGATATGCAACGATCAGTAGACGCTGAAGTGGTCAGCTCAACATTTGATGAACCTGCAGAAAGACATGTTCAAGTGGCAGAGATGGTCATTGAGAAAGCTAAAAGAATAGTAGAGCAGGGCCATGATGTCGTAATTTTGCTTGACAGTATTACAAGGCTTGCCAGGGCTTATAATTCAGTCATGCCGCCTTCCGGTAAGATTTTGTCCGGCGGTGTGGATTCAAATGCACTTGACAGGCCCAAAAGATTTTTTGGTGCAGCAAGAAATATCGAAGATGGTGGCAGTCTTACCATTATCGCGACTGCTTTGGTTGACACGGGGAGCCGAATGGATGAAGTTATATTTGAAGAATTTAAGGGCACTGGAAATATGGAATTGGTTCTGGATAGAAAACTTGCTGATAAAAGAATTTATCCTGCCATTGACATGAACAAATCTGGAACGAGAAAAGAGGAACTGCTGCTTGATCCAATGGTTTTGAACCGTGTATGGATCTTAAGAAAACTGCTGTCAAGTTTAAATCCTGTGGACAGCATGCAATTTTTACTTGAAAAAATGCGAGGAACAAAGGATAATAAAGAGTTTCTTGAATTGATGAATTCATAAAAGCACAAAATTAAATGATAACCTGAAACAAGGCTTGGTAAGGAGTTTTAAAGAAAATGAAAAAAGATATACATCCAAAATACACAGAATCAACAGCTTCCTGTGCTTGCGGTGCAACATTTGAAGTCGGGTCCACAAAAGAGAATATCAAGGTGGAAATTTGTTCTCAGTGTCATCCTTTTTTTACTGGAAAGCAAAAACTGGTTGACTCTGCCGGCAGGATTGACCGTTTCAACAAGAAATATGCAGGGTTTGACGTAAGCAAACTTGTTTAGTGTATGGACGAAACAATTGGCAGGTTTGGATCGGGTACTATTTAGCACTTTCTATAATTTGCAATATAAAAGGGGTCTTAAAAAAAGAACCCCTTTTGAGTTTTTAAATTATGATAGAAAAATTAAAAGGCATTGAAGAAAGATTTATTAAGCTTGAGCATCTCTTGAGTGATCCGGCTGTTATAAGCGATCAAAAAAAATACCAGGCGTATTTGATCGAACTTGGGGAACTCAATAAAATTGTTCCAAAGTTCAGGGAATATGAAGGGCTTTTGGAGGAGTTAAAAGAGGCAAAAGAGTTATTAAGAGATAATGATCCTGAAATAAGGGCCATGGCCAAAGAAGAGATTCCGGTTCTTGAATCAAAAACAGAAGCGAAAAAATCTCAACTCAATGTTCTTTTGATGCCAAAAGACCCCCGGGATGATAAAAATGTCATAATTGAAATCCGTGCGGGAACGGGTGGAGAAGAGGCCGGTATTTTTGCTGGAGATTTGTTCAGAATGTATTCAAGGTATACTGAATCCAAAAACTGGACCATGGAGATTATTGAAAAAAATGTTTCCAGCTCGGGCGGGTTTAAAGAGGTTGTATCCCTGGTTAAGGGAAAGGGCGCATTCAGCTGTTTTAAATATGAAAGCGGCACCCATCGTGTTCAAAGGGTACCTGAAACAGAAACCCAGGGACGGGTACATACTTCTGCTGTAACAGTGGCTGTTCTTCCCGAGGCAGAAGATGTTGACATTGATATCAATCCTGCAGATCTTAGATTTGATGTGTTCAGGGCTTCAGGGCCCGGGGGGCAGTCAGTCAATACAACAGATTCTGCAGTACGGGTTACCCATGTTCCAACTGGAGTTACAGCCACGTGCCAGGATGAGAAATCCCAACATAAAAACAAGCTTAAAGCATTGGGTGTTCTAAAGGCCCGTATCCTTGATGCCAAGGTAAGAGAAGAGGATGCAAAAAGAGCTGCCGAGAGAAAAGGGCAGGTGGGCACAGGAGATAGAAGCGGCAGGATCAGGACATATAATTACCCTCAAGGCAGAATGACAGATCATCGAATCGGTCTAACGCTTTATCGGCTGGATACTATCATGGAAGGTCATATCCAGGAAATTATTGATGAGCTTACAACATACAATCAGGCACAGGCTTTAAAGGAAATTGCCTAAAAAATTGAATGATTGGACAATCATTAAGGTTCTTTCCTGGACAGAGTCCTATTTAAAAAATCATTCCATTGACAGCCCCAGGTTGACTGCTGAAATGTTGCTTGCCCATTGCCTTGGCAAAAAGCGGCTTGATCTTTATCTTCAGTATGACCGCCCCCTTCAGAAAAATGAATTATTTGATTTTAAGATTTTGATTAAAAGAAGGATACAAAAAAATGAGCCCGTTGCCTATATCATCGGGGAAAAGGGCTTTTTTGAATCTGACTTTGAGGTGGCCCAGGGGGTTTTAATTCCCCGGTCTGATACGGAAACCCTTGTCGAACAGGCATTAAAAATATTAAATACCTGTCAAAGCCATTCCAGGCCCAGGATGATTCTTGAACTGGGAACAGGTTCCGGCGCGATTATTGTTTCTCTGGCAAAGGCGATTCCCCGCCATTTGTACTTTGCAAGCGATATCTCCTTGGCAGCACTTGCAATTGCAAAAAAAAATGCCGAAAAAATAGTCAAAGATAAGATAAGCTTTTTTGCAGGCTCCTGGTTTTCCAGTTTGAGGGAAAATTCAAGATTTGATTTGATCGTTTCAAATCCACCCTATATTCCTACGGCAGATATTCAAGGTCTGGAATCTGAAATAAAAGAATTTGAACCCATACTCGCCCTTGATGGGGGTAGAGACGGGATTGATAGTTTCAGATTAATTTTAAAGAGCGCTCATAATTACCTTGTCCCGGGTGGAACAATTTTGCTTGAGATGGGGTTTGATCAAAAAGAAATGGTGCAAAGTATTTCAAGGCAGTATACAGAGTATGAATCCATCGATTTTATAAAGGATTTGGCAGGTCATAACAGGGTGGCTTTAATTAAAAAAATCGATTGATTAAAAAAATGATTTTTGATATATAAATCAAGATTTGTGTTGGATAAGAAAAACTCACATTCAGGGACTTGAAAATCAGGTGCTTTTATAAAAGTCGAATTTTAAGGATGATCTGGATGGTGGAAAAAAACCATTAATTAATTTGGAGAACAAATGGCTTACATTACAATTAGAGAACTTTTAGAAGCAGGTGTCCATTTCGGACATCAGACCAAGCGCTGGAACCCAAAGATGAAAAGGTATATCTTTGGTGCAAGAAACGGGATTTATATCATTGACCTGCAACAGACGGTTAAATTGTTCAAAAAGGCCCATGATTTTATTAAAAATGTGGCGGCCAATGGTCAGGACGTCCTTTTTGTCGGGACAAAAAAGCAGGCGTCGGAAGCAATCTATGAAGAAGCAAACCGCGCTGAAGAATTTTATGTTCAAAACAGATGGCTGGGTGGCATGTTGACCAATTTCCAGACCATTAAGAATAATATCACCCGGTTTCATTTTTTAAATTCAATTGAAAATGATGGAACCCTTGAAAATTATCCAAAAAAAGAGCAGGCAAAAATGCTCAAGGAAAAAACCAAGTTGGAGTTTGCCATTGGCGGTATCAGTGATATGAAAAGATTGCCAGGCGCAATTTTTGTTATTGATCCTAAAAATGAATCCATAGCTGTAAAAGAGGGTAAAAGATTAGGAATTCCAATTATTGCCGTTGTTGATACAAATTGTGATCCTGATAATATTGATTACGTGATTCCAGGTAATGATGATGCCATCAGATCCATTCGTCTGTTTGCTTCCCGTATGGCAGATGCCTGTATTGAGGGAAAAGGGCTTTATGAAGAAAAACAGCGTGCTGAATCTGATAAAGCTGATGTAGAAGAAAAGAAAGATTTTTCCGATGAAAAAGTGTCGTTTGAAGTTGTTTCCGATGGTACGGACGGCCCTGTCGTTGAAAAAATTAAAAGAAGAATAACACCAGTTGAAGAGGCAGAAGAAGCCGATTTCAGTAAAGATAAGGAGTAAAAAAAATGGTGCAAATTTCCGCAGCAATGGTAAAAGAGCTTCGTGAAGCAACAGGCTCAGGTATTATGGATTGTAAAAGGGTCCTTGCCGAAGCAGAAGGTGATATGGAACAAGCAATTGACCTTTTGAGAAAAAAAGGCTTGGCTAAAGCCGCCAAAAGAGCTGGCCGCTCAACTTCTGAAGGCATAATTTATTCTTATATCCATACCGGTGCCAAACTGGGTGTCCTTGTTGAGGTGAACTGTGAATCTGATTTTGTCGCTAAAACAGAAAATTTTCAGCAGTTTGTAAAAAATATTGCCATGCATATTGCCGCGGCAAATCCCATGGGTCTGAACCCTGAAGATGTTGACTCGGCAGTTGTTGAAAAGGAAAAAGAGATTTTCCGGGCACAAATGCTTGAAGAAGGCAAACCCGAGAATATGATTGATAAAATTGTTGAAGGTAAAGTGGAGAAATTTTACAAAGAAGTCTGTCTGATGAGTCAGCAGTATGTGAAAGATCCCCAACAGACCATTACGGATGTATTAAAAGAAACCATTAGTAAAATTGGTGAAAATATTCAGATAAAAAGATTTGCACGTTTCCATATAGGAGAATAGAATCTTGAGCATAAAGCCGGAATTTGAACGGGTTTTAATTAAGCTGAGCGGAGAAGCCCTGATGGGTAATCAGGGCTTTGGTATTACACCTGAAATGATTCATTATGTTGCAGCAGAGATTGAAAAGGTTTACCGCCTTAATGTGCAGATCTCTATTGTTGTAGGCGGGGGAAATATTTTCAGGGGTATTGCCGGAAGTTCGGCTGGGATGGACAGAACTTCTGCCGATAATATGGGAATGCTGGCCACGGTTATAAACAGTCTGGCTATTTGTGATGCTTTAGAAAAGTGTGATGTTCCAACACGTGTGCAGTCTGCCATACGTATGGACAAGATTGCAGAGCCGTTTATTCGTAGAAAAGCCATTCGACATCTTGAAAAGGGTCGTGTGGTTATTTTTGCCGCAGGTACGGGGAATCCCTATTTTACAACAGATACTGCGGCTGTATTAAGAGCCCATGAAACAAGGGCCCAGATTCTTTTTAAAGCCACCCAGGTTGATGGCGTGTATGACAAAGATCCCGTGGTTCATGATGATGCTGTTATGTTTGATGAATTGTCTTATATGAAGGTCATTGAAAAACAGCTTCATGTAATGGACATGACAGCTATTTCCCTTGCAATGGAACATGATTTGCCATTGCAGGTGTTTGATCTTCATAAGGAAGATAATATTTATAAGGCTGTATTGGGCCAGGATATCGGTACTCGGATTTATAACAAATAGTTAGCCATTATTGAGGACAGATTGTTATGATAAATGAAGTGATCCAGGAAACCAAAGAAAGAATGGGTAAATCTGAAAAAGCTTTTGAAAAAGAACTATCAAAAATACGTACAGGCAGAGCATCCCAGGCAATACTTGATGGAGTTAAAGTCGATTATTATGGCACTCAGACACCCTTGCCGCAAATGGCAACTGTATCCATCCCGGAAAGTAGACTAATTACGGTGAAACCTTGGGATGTCAGTGTAATTAACCAGGTTGAAAAGGCGATCTTAAAAGCCAATATTGGCCTGACACCTTCCAATGATGGAAAACTGATCAGAATATCGATACCGCCTTTGACAGAAGAGAGAAGAAAAGAGATTGCAAAAACTGTGGCTAAAATCTGTGAAGATTATAAAGTGGCCATTCGAAATATCCGGAGAGATTCAAATGAAATGGTAAAAGAGCTTCAAAAGGAAGGGGATATTTCTGAGGATGACAGTTTTAAGGCTCAAAAGCAGATTCAGGAAGCCACTGATGAATATATTAAACAGTTAGACGAAATCTTTGCTAAAAAAGAAAAGGAAATTCTTGAAGTCTAACTCAACACAAGACTTGCCCCTTGATCCTGAAACACTTCCATTTCATGTGGCCATTATCATGGATGGCAATGGAAGATGGGCTAAAAAAAGGTTAATGAACCGTGTAAAAGGGCATGAACAAGGCACACAAACCGTTCGTTCCATCGTGACAACCGCAAGAGAGCTTGGCATAGGAATGATCACCTTATATGCATTCTCCACGGAAAACTGGGCAAGACCGAAACTTGAAGTAAAAGCATTAATGATGCTTTTGAAAGAATTCATTATATCTGAAAGAGAAGAACTTTCAAAAAACAATATCTGTCTCAATATCATAGGGCAAAAGCACAGACTTCCCCTGGATGTTCAAAAAGAAGTTGATATCACACTGGCGTTGACAAAAAACAACGATAAAATGGTTTTAAATCTGGCATTGAGTTATGGTTCAAGAGAAGAGATCGCAAATGCGGTTAAACAAATTGCCCAAAAAATAGAATCAAAAGAGCTCGACTCCAAGGATATTACCCAGGACCTTATTTCAGATCACCTTTACACGAGAACAATGCCTGATCCTGACTTGATTATTCGTACAAGCGGGGAGTATAGGTTGAGTAATTTTATGTTGTGGCAGGCTGCATATTCTGAAATTTATATTTGTGATACCTTGTGGCCGGATTTTTCTAAAGATGAATTTATTGAAATTTTAAAAAATTATCAGAAGAGGGACCGACGGTTCGGTAAGATATCATGCAGCACATCAAACGATGGATAACCGCACTAATACTTGCCCCCATAGTTTTATGGATTCTCATTAAGGGCAACACATTATTGTTTGCCATACTGATCTCAGTTGTTGCCATATTTGCCATTCGCGAATACTTGAGAATTGTTTTTGGGAATGATGAAGAACCCATTTCCAATACTATAAAGCTTATCTCCTACATAGTTTCAATGGCGCTTATTATCAGTGCCTGCCTGGGATCATGGGAAATTCTGTTTTTAATCCTTGCCATGAACCTGATGGCCTTATCTATTTTTGTGTTGTCCCGGTTTGCCGGCAATCATGCCATATTTGATATTATTGCAAAGCAGGTCTTAGGCGTTGTTTATATTCCGGTTTCCTTGTCTCTTCTGATTTTCATTAAAGAACTTGATGGGGGAACCTTTTGGATTATCTGGCTGTTAGCTGTTATTTTTGCCAGCGATACGGGTGCATTTTACAGTGGAACCTTTTTTGGGAAAAATGCGCTTGCTCCCAACATCAGTCCCAACAAAACCATTGAAGGATCTGTGGGTGGCATAGCAGCCTCAATGGTTGCCGGATTTATTTTTTGTCAATGTTTTTTTCATGATCTGTCTTTGTCGTTTCTTACCATACCGGGGTCTTTTCTGCTTGCCATTGCCGGACAAATTGGAGATTTATTTGAATCTGCCATGAAACGGGCATCAAGTATTAAAGATTCAGGCCGGATTCTTCCGGGGCACGGCGGAATGCTCGATAGAATTGACGGGTTGCTTCTGGCCATTCCTGTTTTTTATGTCTATCTGGTGTTTGTTTTATGAAATCCTTGTCAATATTAGGCTCAACAGGTTCCATCGGCACCAGTGCTTTGGAAATTGTCAGGATGCATCCTGATCGCTTCCAGGTAAAGGCATTGACAGCTGCTAATAACATAGGCTGTTTTGCCCGGCAGATTTACGAATTTAAACCTGAACTGGTTGCAGTGCTGGACGAAACAAAAGCCTTGGAACTTTCCAGGGTTTTAAAGGGAAGTGGCAGGCCTGAAATCTTATTTGGTGAGGCTGGATATTGTGAAGCCGCCGCTTACCAGTCGTCAGATATGGTTCTTTTGGCCATGGTGGGTGCGGCAGGGCTTAAACCCGCCCTTTGCGCCATTGAATCAAAAAAACAGATTGCCCTTGCCAACAAGGAGACCCTGGTCATGGCCGGCGAGATAGTCATGGCCAAAGCGTTGGAAAATAATGTTTCAATTCTGCCAGTGGACAGTGAACACAGTGCTATTTTTCAATGCCTCAAGGGAAACAAAAAAAAAGAATTGAAAACAATATTTTTGACTGCTTCAGGGGGGCCGTTTAGAGAAATGTCTTTTGATACATTCAAGGATATTTCATTAAAAGATGCCCTTAATCACCCCACCTGGAATATGGGGCATAAAATTACAATTGATTCAGCCACAATGATGAATAAAGCCCTTGAGATTATTGAAGCGGTTCATCTGTTTGACATTACCCATGAACAAATTCAGGTGCTAGTCCATCCCCAGAGTATTGTTCATTCCATGGTGGGGTATAAAGATGGAAGCATCATGGCACAAATGGGACTGCCTGATATGAAGGGGGCGATTTCCTATGCCCTGTCAGAACCTGAACGACTCGATCTGCAAATGGATTTTCCCGATTTTACAACCATTGGTTCTCTGACATTTGAAAAACCGGATATTCAAAAATTTCCATCTCTTTTATTTGCATTTGAAGCCTGTAAACAAAAAGGAACACTTCCGGCTGTCATGAATGCTGCCAATGAGGTGGCGGTTTGTGCCTTCCTTGAAAAACGCATTGGTTTTTTAGATATTTTTAGACTTATTTCCAGCACAATGGAACGTCATACACGGATTGACAATCCTGACCTTTCAGGTATTATAGAAGCGGATTGTTGGGCACGCGAAAAAGCGCAATCCCAAATATAAAAGAGATTTAAAAGTGAGGTTTTATGGGTCATTCTGCGATGGCATTTATTATAGTTATTGGCATTCTTGTTTTTATCCATGAGTTTGGGCATTTTATTGCGGCAAGACTCTGTGGAGTTGGTGTTGAGGTATTTTCCCTGGGTTTCGGACCTAAAATTTTAAAAAAACGAATTGGGCGAACCCAGTATTGTCTGGCTGCCATACCCCTTGGCGGATATGTGAAAATGGTGGGAGAAGACCCAGGAGGCACTATTGACCCTGGGGATGTTAACTTTTCTTTTACCCATAAGTCATTGCTGCAAAAAACTATCATTGTTGCAGCAGGACCTTTTTTTAATTTTTTCCTGGCCATTTTTATTTTTTATGTTCTTTACCAGTTTTCAGGAGTTTACCTGGCTAAACCTATTGTGGGTGAAGTCATGGAAGATACACCTGCCTTAGCAGCCGGAATCAAGCCCGGGGATGTGATCAAAGAAATAAATAAGAGCAAAATTGAATCATTTGAAGATATCTCCCGGATTATTAGTGCAGGCAAGGGCGAGCAATTGGACATTATTGTAGAGCGTGATGGACGATTTAAAGGCATTGCTCTTTCTCCAGTTCTAAAACCAGGCAAAAATGTATTTGGTGAAGAAATTGAAAAATATGTTATTGGTATCATTGGTACGGGAGAATCTTTTCATAAAAGCCTTAACCCTTTTGCGGCCCTGTGGCGGGCCATTACGGATACTTATGGGCTTGTAAAGTTAACCCTGCTTTCTGTTGGAAAAATGATAAAAGGAAGCGTGTCTGCAGACAACCTGGGCGGTCCCTTGATGATTGCCCAATTGGCAGGGGAACAGGCAAAGGCAGGTGTTATGAAGTTTGCCTGGTTTATTGCGCTGCTTTCAGTAAACCTCGGTATCATAAACCTTTTTCCGATTCCCGTATTAGATGGCGGCCATTTGTTATTTTTTGGTATTGAAGCGGCTACTGGTAAAGCTGTAAGTGACAAATTGCGCGAAAAAGCGAATCAATTCGGCGCAGCAGTGCTTGTAACTTTAATGGTTTTTGTTTTTTATAATGACATTGTAAGAATGTTCAGTGGTGGATAATATGATTTCCTGTATTGAGATTGCTCTTAAAAAAGAGCTGAGGGATGCAGAAGCATTTTCTCTTAAAAAAAAGGCAGACTCTTATTTTGGAATTAACATTCAAGAGGCACGATGCATTAATATCGTGACCATTGAGTCAGATCTGGATCTTCATCAACTTGAAGCGGTAAAAGATGAGATTCTCACCAACCCCGTGACCCAGGTTTCAAGCTTAAATCCCTTGGATATTGGCTTTCACTGGTGTATCTGGGTTGGTTTCAGGCCAGGGGTAAAAGATAACCCCGGCGCAACGGCAATGGAAGCCATTCAGGATTATTTGGGGAAAAACTTTGGGCCTGATGAGGGCATATATACGTCAAAACGATACTGTCTCAAAGGTAACACACTTGTTCGTGAAGATGTGGAAAAACTGGCGTCTGAGCTTTTATCAAACACGATTATTCAGCAGTTCAAAGTTTTTTCCATTGAAGAATGGGATAAGGATATAGGAGCAGATGTTAAACCTGCCAAGGTTATCCTTGACCACACTCCCTGTTTTGAAGTTGTCAGCATTGAGTCAGATGAACAGCTTGCAAAGATTTCAGATGAGAGAAACCTGGCACTGAATCCAAGGGATATTCCGGTGATTCGAGAGTATTTTCTGGATTCAAAAGTATTGGAATCCAGAAAAAAGGTGGGCCTTTCAGAGCCCACAGATGTGGAATTGGAATATATTTCCCAGGCCAGAAGCGATCATTGTAATCATAATACCTTCCAGGGAATTTTCAGGTACAAGGATATTTCCAACAAGGAGGAATGCATTGAAAATAGTCTTTTTAAAACCTATATCCAGGAACCAACCTTAAAGCTCAAAGATAAAAAAGACTGGGTGATCTCTGTATTGTGGGACAATGCAGGAGTTGGCAGGTTTGATGATGAAAATAATTATGTGGTTACAGGCGAAACCCATAATTCACCTTCCAATATGGAAGCCTATGGCGGTGCAATAACCGGTATTGTAGGCGTTTATCGTGATCCCATGGGAACAGGCCTTGGATCCAAACTGTTCATGGGTAGTTTCGGGTATTGTGTGGGAGATGTGAATTATAATGGGCCCTTAAAACCGCCGCTTCACCCAAGACGTCTTCTTGACGGTGTAATAGAAGGTGTAAAGGACGGGGGAAATAAAAGTGGTGTTCCCACCACCTTTGGCCAGACATTGTTCAATCCGGGGTACATGGGCAAAAGCCTCGTGTTTGTAACGGCACTGGGGATTATGCCAAGTAAGGTTAAAGGAAAGCCAAGCCATGAAAAGAAAACATCTCCAGGCGAACTTATTATCATGAGTGGCGGCAGGGTTGGAAAAGATGGAATTCATGGCGTGACCGCCTCTTCGGAAAGTTATTCAGAAAATACACCTGCAGGTCATGTCCAGATCGGTGATCCCTATACCCAGAAAAAAATGCATGATTTTCTATTGATTTGCCGTGATGAAGGCCTGATTCCATTTATTACGGATAATGGCGGCGGTGGTTTGTCCTCATCCATTGGTGAATCTGCCATGATATCCAACGGGTGTGTGGTGTGGCTGGATAAGGTGCCGTTAAAATATGAAGGGCTTGATATGTGGGAAATCTGGATTTCAGAATCCCAGGAACGAATGACCATTGCAGTTAAACCGGAAAATCTGCACAGATATATGGAACTTTCAGCAGAGCATGAAGTTGAAAGCACTGTGATAGGCGAATATACAGATACGGGTAAACTGCACATCAAATATAAGGATAAAACCTGTGCCTACGTGGATATGGATCTTTTGGACAAGGGGTTTCCCTCCTGGGAATTTGATGCCATCTGGATTTCACCTGAAGCACGTGGCCTGACAGAACCGGTTATCAGTACGCCATCCGATTTTAATAAATTGTTGTTAAGTATGCTTGAGCGGCCAAATCTTGCTTCAAAAGAATGGATTATCCGGCAGTATGATCATGAAGTTAAGGGCGGATCAGTTATCAAGCCCCTGGTGGGTGTGAACCATAATATCCCGTCTGACGCCAGCGTGACGCGCCCGGTCCTGACATCTCAGAAGGGCCTTGCATTCACCCAGAGCCTTTTGCCCTGGTATTCAAAAATTGATGCCTTTCATATGATGACATGCACCATTGACGAAGCTGTGAGAAGATTGATAGCAGTGGGTGCAAATTTTGATCATATTGGCGGGCTGGATAATTTTTGCTGGCCAAATATACTATTTGATCCTGAAAATAATCCAGATGGGAAATTTAAGGCAGCTCAGCTTGTTCGTGCCTGCCGGGCCTTGAAAGAGGCCTGCGAAAAATACGAAATTCCTCTGTTGTCCGGCAAGGACAGTATGTATGTGGATGGCCATCTTGAGGGTGAGTTTGGTGAACGGGTTAAGGTCTCAGCCCTTGAAACCGTTCAGTTTTCAGCAACATCTGTCATTGATGATGTTTCTAAATGTATATCCATGGACCCAAAGGTAAGCGGTGACCTTGTTTATGTATTGGGATCGACGGCCAACGAACTTGGGGCATCAGAATATTATGAAAGTTTTCATAAAACAGGTGTTAATGTACCACATGTTGATTTTGATAAATTTAAAGTGATATACAGGGCATTGCAAAAAGCCATTGAAAATGAACTTGTCGCTTCCTGTCACGCCGTTGCAAGGGGGGGGCTCGCCGTTCATCTGTCTTATATGACCATGGCAGGGGGGCTGGGCCTTGAGGTCAATTTGTCGGATCTTCCAGTGGATAAAGGCCGGGGCCGGCTTTCTAAGGAAGCTTTATTATTTTCAGAATCCGCCGGCAGATTCATTGTTACAATCTCCCCGGAAAACAAAATTATTTTTGAAAAATTATTTAAAGGTATTGCATCAGCTTGCCTGGGTTTTGTAACAGATCAGCACAACCGCCTTAAAATTTTTAACCCTGACAAAGATGCATTGATAGACCTTTCAATGGAAGAACTTGAGAAAGCTTTTAACAAGACCTTTGGAGATATGATATGAAAAAGGTTAACGCATTGATTTTAACTGGATTTGGTTTAAACTGTGATGATGAAACAGCCCATGTGTTTGAACTTGCCGGAGCCACATCCCATAAAGTTCATATTAACGCATTGGTTTCCGGGAAAATCAAGCTGGAAGATTTTCATATCCTTGCCTTTGGCGGAGGGTTTTCCTGGGGAGATGACCATGGCGCAGGTGTGATTCAGGCATTAAAGCTTAAAAATCACGTGGGCAGTGATTTGTTGTCCTTTGTGGATCAGGGAAAGCTTATCATTGGAATCTGTAACGGATTCCAGGCTTTGGTTAATTTAGGATTGTTGCCCGGGCTTGACAATGATTATACAAAACGAAGCGTATCCGTTACATTCAATGACTGCGGGAATTTTCGGGATCAATGGGTCCACCTGGCGGCAAATTTAAAAAGCCCCTGTGTATTTACAAAAGATATTCAAATGGCTGATTATCCGATTCGTCATGGAGAAGGAAAATTTATTGCAGACCAGAAAGTGATTGACACCCTTCTGGCCAACAACCAGGTGGTGTTTCAATACGCTGACACTGCTGGAGCTCCTGCAAAAGGAGCTTTTCCCTTAAATCCAAATGGTTCCATGGAGGATATTGCCGGCATTTGTGATCCTTCAGGCAAAATTTTCGGGTTGATGCCGCATCCTGAGGCGTATAATCATTTTACAAATCATCCTGACTGGACACGAAAGGTTCAAATTCTTAAGAGAGAGGGAAAACCCCTTGATCAGGAAATGACCATTGGGGTCAAATTGTTTAAAAACGGGGTTGATTATATTAAAGAATCTTTCTTTTAGAATCTGAGAGTCGGGAGAACCTGTGCTGGGAACAATTGTAAATTGCCTGACAATTATTGCAGGCAGCCTTATCGGAATTTTGTTTAGAAACGGAATCCCTGAAAAATATAACCAAACGGTGATGCAGGCCATTGGCCTTTCTGTTATTCTGATCGGGATAAAAAGTGCCCTTGGGTGTAATGACCTTTTGATCATTATTATCAGCCTTGCTTTAGGCTCTCTAATCGGGGAATGGATTGGTATTGAAAATTACCTTGAAAGACTGGGTAACTTTCTTGAAACCAAATTTTCAAAAAATTCCGCAAGTTTTTCAACGGGATTTGTCACTGCCTCATTAATGTATTGTGTGGGCTCCATGGCCATTGTGGGATCCCTTGAAAGCGGTCTTACCGGAAACCATGATACCTTGTTTGCCAAGGCAACCCTTGATGGTATTGTAAGTATCATTTTGAGTTCATCCCTGGGAATCGGCGTACTTTTTGCTGCCGTGCCCGTATTATTGTATCAAGGCTCCATCACCTTGATGGCAGGGCTTTTAAAACCATTGCTGGTTCCTGCTGTCATCAGCCAGATGTCTGCAACCGGAGGTCTTTTGATTATGGCATTAGGCTTAAATATGATAAGGGAAAAGAAACTTAAAGTCGGGAATATGCTGCCCGCTATTTTTATTCCTCTGATATATTTTTTTATTACAAATTTAAATTAACACAGGAAAAATTCTTTTTTACTCATATCCGATCATTTGAAGTCTTTAACAAGGCCTCTTCTTTTTTGGTATGTAAAGGAACGTGAATGAAAAATATCATACTCTATATCATTACCGTTATTGTATGGGGATCAACCTGGCTTGCCATTAAATATCAATTGGGTTCTGTGGACCCTATGGTATCCGTTGTTTATCGGTTTGGACTTGCCGCAGCACTGCTCATGTTTTTTTGCTATTTAAGAGGTCTGAATCTTAAGTTTTCACTTAAAGAACATTTGTTTATGGCGCTTTTAGGGGCCCTTTTGTTTTCTGTTAACTATTGGCTTGTCTATGTGGCGGAGTTATATCTGACAAGCGGTCTTGTCGCTGTCTTGTTTTCTTCAATTGTATTTATGAATATTGCCAATGGATCTTTCTTTCTTGGCACGACAGTTGAAAAGAAAATGATTGCCGGCGCAGTTCTGGGGATTATCGGGATCATCATGATTTTTATGCCTGAAATAAAGGCTTTTGATTTATCCGATAAAGGGGTATTTGGGCTTTCTATCGGGTTTATAAGTGTTATTCTGGCCTCATTCGGTAATATTACCTCGGCCAGAAATACAAAACATAATATTCCGGTGATTCAGGCAAATGCATTTGGAATGGGATATGGGACCATTCTCATGGCAGCGATAGCCTTATTTTCAGGCAAAGAGTTTTCTTTTGTGGTCTCTATCCCTTATATCAGCTCGCTATTTTATTTGTCTGTTTTTGGATCAATCATTGCATTTGGCAGTTACCTGACCCTTATCGGTTCCATAGGTGCGGACAAAGCCTCTTATACTATTATGATTGTTCCCGTGGTGGCATTGATTCTTTCATCATTTTTTGAAGGGTATTCCTGGAATTTTTCTGCGGTTCTGGGCATGTTTCTAGTTGTTGGCGGTAATTTTCTGGCCTTGAGTAGAAGGCGACTGTCTTCTGCTTGATCCCCTAATTTATTGTGGTTGCATATCCCAATTAAGATGTGCTAATTAGATTTGGTATGAAACAGTATTTAATAGATGGATTGCGGCTGACGGATTATCAAAAATTAAAGGCTTATCTGGATAAATATTTGGAATCGTCCCCCCTTGGTGGGATTTACTGGCTTGAATTGGACAGGGAATTGTTAACGCCCATTCAAAAAAGCCATGAAGGGTGTCATCCCCATGTCTTAGCCTTGATATTGGAAGCAACTTATTTGTCTTGTGAATTTCTGGTAAGAATTAAAAAAAATATAAAATGTGATTGCATGGGTTATGCAACAAGGGAGCAGCGTGACTGGATCATTGATCAGGCCGATGCAATTATTGAAAAACTTGGTATTTGTATTTAGTATAGTTATAGGAAATTTAAATGCTTAAAATTATTCCACTCGGTGGGCTTGGCGAAATAGGTCTCAATATGATGGTGATTGAATATGACGAGGTCATGTTTATCATTGATGCCGGACTTATGTTCCCTGAAGACTACATGCTGGGTGTGGATATTGTGATTCCGGCCTTGGATTATATCAGAGAAAATCGTGACAAGATCCATGGCATTATCATTACCCATGCCCATGAGGACCATATCGGGGCGTTGCCATACCTTTTAAAGGAAATCAGGCTTCCTGTATATGGAACAGCCTTTACACTGGGGATTGTGAGAAATAAGCTTGTTGAGTTTGATCTCAATAAATATGTTGATTTAAACCTTGTGAATCCAGGCGAAACCCTTTCAATAGAACCCTTTGAAATAGAATTTATCCGTGTCAGCCACTCTACGATTGACGGTGTCGGGCTTGCCATCCAAACCCCTGAAGGTGTAATTGTTCATACTGGTGATTTTAGAATCAGTCATAACGCAGACAAGAGGAAGAACACTGATATTTCAAGTTTTGCAAGACTTGGAGAAAAAGGTGTTAAGGTTCTGATGTCGGATTCAACCAATGCTGAAGTCAGAGGGTATACAATGCCTGAGCAGGAAGTGGCAAAAAACCTTGAAAAACTGATTGCTGCTGCCAGTGGCAGGGTGATTGTTGCCTTGTTTGCCTCAAATGTATCCAGGATACAACAGGTGATTGATATAGCCGTCCGCAGCCATCGTAAGGTAATTTTTAATGGCCGGAGTATGGAGCAAATTATTGCAGTGGCAACTGACCTTGGGCACATTCAGTGCCCTTCCAATACCATACTGGATGTAAAACAGATTGGTAAATACAGGGATGATGAAGTTGTCATCATTACAACGGGCAGCCAGGGGGAGCCAATGTCAGCCCTGGTAAGGATGGCTTCCGGCACACACAAGCATATTAAGATTAAAAAGGGCGACAATGTGATTCTGTCATCCAAAGATATTCCGGGAAATGAAAAAGCCATTGCCAGCATTATCAACAAGCTGTACCGTAGAGGGGCAGAGGTGGTGTATTCAAAAATTGCTAATATCCATACATCTGGCCATGCCCATCAGGAAGAGCTTAAAATGATGCTGAATTTGATTAAACCTGAATATTTTATCCCTATTCATGGGGAATACCGGCATTTGGTGGTTCACGCAAGACTCGCCGAAAAACAGGGTATGCCCAGGGAAAATGTCATTGTGGCTGAGGATGGTGATGTTATTGTTTTTGATAAGGATGGTGGCAGGATAGAAGGCCACACACATACGGGTAGAATCCTTGTTGATGGTAAAGGGATCGGTGATGTAGGAAGAAGCGTTTTAAAGGAGAGACGGGAACTTTCTGAAGGCGGGCTTGTTGTTGTCACCATGGTCATTGATGAGGAGACAGGTGTGGTCCTTTACGGACCGGAATTGATTTCAAAAGGGTTTGTTTTTGATTCTGTCACAGGATACCTGGTTGATGATGCCCAGTGTGTTATTCTTGAAATTGTAGAAGAGATAGAACCCGGAACTGAAGCACGGATAGAACTTATCAGAAAAAAAATGCAAAAAGCCCTGAAACAATATTTTGCCTTTACCATAAACCGCAAACCCTTAATTGTACCGGTGATTATTGAAGTATGAAAAAAGAACTCTATGGCATACTACTTTTTTTTTCCATTGTATTAACTTCGGTCAGCTTTTTTTCCTATAATGTTGCAGATCCCTGTGTAGGGAACAATTTTTTCATCATTCCAGATAATATCCACAATGCTTTCGGGCTGTTAGGAGCCCATTTTGCCGGTTTTTTTATTTTTCTGTTCGGGTTGGGGGCGTTCTGGATTCCGCTTGTTTTAGGTTTTTGCAGCGTATGGCTTTTAAAGGGAAGATCTGTAAAAATAATCTTGCTCACCCTTTTGGGCGGTCTTTTCTTAATGATTTGTACGGGCGGCCTATTGTTTCTTTTTAAAGACGACTACCCGCTTTGGGGTACAACCATCTCTTCGGGTGGTATTATTGGTAATACCTTTACCTCATTTTTATTAAAATATGCCAATATTACAGGCTGTATTATTGTCCTGTTGTTTTTCCTGATCACGGGTTTTATTCTTGCTACTGGTATATCAGTTATTTCTCTGGGGCTGTTTTTAAGACAGAAAACCATTGAATTTTTAACAATCATGAGAGATGCTTTTCAGGAGTTTATTAATTTTTTTAAAGAAAAGTATAAAAATTGGAAAAAAAAAAGAGAACAGGCTAAAAAAGAAATTGATATTACCCCTGTTTTTATTAAAAAAGATATTCTTATTAAAATTCCGGAAAAGACTCTGGAAAGAGAGTTTCTGCAAGAGCCGGAAGACATTTTTGAGCCGACAATAGTGGAATTGGAAGAAGACGATTCAGAGTTTAAACCAGATGTGGAATTTAGCGATATCCGGGAAAAAGTTGAATTTAATCTCCCATTGATTTCATTCTTGGATGAGAAAAAAAAGGTTGAAAAAAACATTGATACAGAGCTGTTGAAAGAGAAAAGCAGAATTCTGGAAAGTAAACTCAATGACTTTAACGTATTCGGAGAGGTGGTTGAAATCCTGCCGGGTCCTGTCATCACAACCTTTGAATATCGGCCGGCATCTGGAATCAAAATCTCTAAGATCGCTGGTTTGTCTGATGATCTGGCCCTGGCCTTAAGTGCCATAAGCATTCGGATCGTAGCCCCCATTCCAGGCCGGGATGTCGTTGGAATTGAGATCCCAAATGAAGAAAGGGAAATCGTTAATTTAAGGGAACTAATGTCATCAAAAGAATTTGTCCAGTCAACATCAATGCTGACCCTGGGACTTGGAAAAGACCTTATGGGAAGGTCCGTGGTGACAAAAATGGATTCCATGCCCCATCTTCTGATCGCCGGTGCCACGGGAACAGGTAAGAGTGTCGGGTTAAATGCAATGATTATAAGCCTTTTGTACAAAGCCACTCCCGATGATGTTAAAATGATCATGATTGATCCCAAACGCATTGAGCTTTCTGTGTATAATGACATTCCCCATTTGATTTCTCCTGTGGTTACAGATATGAAAAAGGCAACCAATGCCCTTTTCTGGGCGGTCAGGGAGATGGAACGGCGGTATGAACTGCTGGAACAGACAGGGTTTAGAAATATTGTCCAGTATAACAATATGGTGAAGTCACAGATTAAGAAAAAGATTGAAGATCCAGATGAAGTCAATAAAGAGCAATTTAAAAAACTTCCCTATATTGTTGTCATTGTGGATGAACTGGCAGATCTCATGATGGTCTCATCAAAAGACGTGGAATTTGCATTGACAAGGCTTGCCCAGATGGCAAGGGCAGCAGGAATTCATCTGATTATTGCCACCCAGAGACCATCTGTTGATGTACTCACAGGAAGTATTAAAGCCAATTTCCCCACCCGGATTTCATTCCAGGTATCTTCCAAGGTTGATGCCAGAACTATTTTTGACGGCGGTGGACCTGAGAGTCTCCTGGGAAACGGGGATATGTTGTTCTGTCCTCCTGGGACAGGAAAACTTGTCAGGATTCAGTGTGCCTATATTTCTGAAAAAGAGATCGCTAGGGTGACTAAATTTTTAAGAGAGCAGAGATCCCCGGATTATATTGAAGATATTACAATAAGTGATGGCGATGATGACGATCAAGCCTTTGATGAGTCTGACTATGATGAAAAATATGATGAGGCAGTAGCCCTGGTGACCAAAACCAGGCAGGCATCCATTTCTTTTGTTCAGCGCCGCCTTCGCATTGGCTATAACCGTTCCGCACGGCTGGTTGAAATCATGGAACATGAGGGGATTGTCGGCCCCCAGATCGGTTCAAAACCCAGAGAAATACTTGCCAGAAGCTATGATGAAGATTGATTTTGATGTATGGAATAGCATCAAGGGCTTTATGGATGGAGACGAAGCCCAAAGGCTTTACAGCATTGCGCTTAAAGCAGCAGTTAACGGACCTATCCTTGAAATTGGAAGTTATTGTGGTAAATCCGCCTATATTATCGGATCTGCATGCAAAACAAAAGATTCCATTCTCTTTTCCATTGATCACCATAAGGGATCAGAGGAACAGCAGCTTGATGAAGAGTATTTTGACCCGGATTTGTTTGACACGAAATTATCAAGAGTGAATACCTTTCCATTTTTCCAGGAAATCATCACCCGGACAGCCCTTGAAAATACAGTGGTGCCAATTGTTGCATCATCCAACATTGCCGGGAAAATGTGGAAAACACCCATTTCAATGCTGTTTATAGATGGAGGACATTCCTTTGAGGCAGCGTATAATGATTATCTGACCTGGGCCTGCCATATTATACCCAACGGGTTTCTGGTGATTCATGATATTTTCAAGGATCCTGAAAAAGGGGGACAGGCTCCTTGGCAGGTATATGAAATTGCCATTAAATCAGGAGATTATGAAGAACTTGAAATGACAAAAACCCTGGGGGTTTTGGAAAAAAAATGCTGAATTCATTGAGCGCAAGTGTTGGCAAAAGATTATTATTCAGATATGCTTTTTATATCTTCTCTTTGTTCAAGCCATGTTTTACAGAGGCGGTTTGAACTATCGGTGGGAAGGAATAACTTGACAATTAAGACAGATATCAGCTAGATTGGTCATTAAATTGTTTTTGCATAAGCGTGGTTCGGGAGAAAAGCATGGTAGATAAAATTTCAATTATTAAGCAGATTTTGGAAACTGATGTGGAGACTGATAAAAAAATTTTATCAATTCTACAATTAGCTAAAGAAAAAACGAAAGAAAAAAAAATTCATATTGAAGAACGCATATCTAAACGAAAAGATATTCTGTTAGATGCTGATTTAAATACCGGCAAAGAAAAAATTTATGCTGAAACAGAAAATATTTCCTCCACAGGAGCTTTTATTCGAACTGAAAAAAAAATTGCCACGGGTGAGGATATTGCCATAAAATTCATAAGCTCCGGTGGTGAAGAGTTATGTTTTGTTGCACAGGTTGTGAGAGTGAACAGTAATGGTATCGGTGTGGTGGTTAAGACCATCAGTGAAAAAAATGGGATCAAACTTATTAAGTTTATTGATCAGTTCTAAAAACTTTCTATTGTGATAAGTGAAATGGCTGTTCAATTTCGCTAATTTTCCGCGAAACTTTCTTTAATCTCTATAAAGTTCTCAACGCGCCTCTCAAACGCATTCACTATCAATGGATCAAAATGAGACCCTTTCCCTTTTTGAATAATGGTGCACGCTTTTTCATGAGATATTGCGTCTTTATACACCCTTTTGGAAGTAAGGGCATCATAAACGTCTGCCAGGGCAACTATTCTGGCGGAAAAAGGGATATCATTACCTTTTAGTCCATTAGGGTATCCACTACCATCAAATTTCTCATGATGTGACAAGGCAATTTCAGCGCTCATACGTAAATATTCAGCTTTTGGAGATTTTTTCAATGCTTCGTTAAGCGTCTCAAACCCAATTAAGGTGTGTTTTTTCATTATATCAAACTCTTCATTAGTCAGACGTCCTGGCTTTAGTAAGATCTGATCCGGGATTCCAACTTTACCAATATCGTGAAGGGGGCTTGTTAAAAAAATATTATCAACATAATGCGAGTTTATTTCCGCAGGAGTGTCAGGGCTATTTACCAGGGTTTCAGCCAAAGTTTTGGAAAAATATCTGATCCTTTCTAAATGTGAACCCGTCTCAGGGTCCCTTGATTCAGCAAGTTTTGCAAGGGAAAAAATAACGATGTCCTTATCCTGAAAGCTTAAAACGCGTTCCCCGGCCTTAAGTCTAAAATAAAATTCTTCTTTGTTGACAGGCTTGGTGATGTAATCGTCAGCCCCAGCTTTCATTCCTTGTATAACTTCTCCAATATCATCTTGGGCAGTCACCATGATGATATAAGTGTAGTCTTCATCTTCATGCTTTCGTATGGCCGAACAGAGTTCAAGACCATTCATATTTGGCATAACCCAGTCTGTGACAACAATACGGGGTCTTTCACTGTTCCAGATATTCCATCCTTCTTGTCCGTCAACTGCTGTTATTACTTTATGGCCCAGCTTTTTAGCATAAATTTCCAGGGTTTTCCTACTTGTGGCTTTATCATCAATTACCAAAATTTTCATGTAAGTTTTTCCTTATGAAATCTATTTTTGAAAGCAATCATCCCTTCTGATCATCCCATGGAAACGTTTCAATTGTCTTCTTAAATAAGAGGAACTCTTCTAATAGAGTGTCAACCATAATTTCTGCGTTGGACAAATCTCCTGATTTTGCAATGGTTTCAATTTTATATGCCAGCTCTTTGAGTTTTTCAGCACCAACGTATGAAGCACTGCCTTTTACTGCGTGGGCAGCTTTGGCAACTAAAGAGGTATTTTGTTCTGTTATGCCTGTTTTTATTGATTCAAAATCTTCAGGACACTCTTCCAAAAAAGCATGGACAATTTCTCTTAATATTTCATGATCATCTGAATATCTGGATAAAGCATTTTTATAATCAAAGATCGGATGGGCATTATTTGCAATTTCGTTTTCCCGTATCTCAAACTCAGAATGTTCAACAACTTTATCATCTTTCTTTGAATCAATCCAGCGGTGTATGACTTTTATCAGGTTTTTTTTATCAATGGGTTTGCTGATATAATCGTCCATACCGGCCTTCAGGCATTTTTCCTTATCTCCTTTCATCGCATTGGCAGTCTGTGCTATGATTGGAACTCTTCTTTGATTATTTTCAATTTCCATTTCACGCACTTTTATTGTTGCCTCATAGCCATCCATGATAGGCATTTGAACATCCATTAATACGAAGTCATATGAATTTTTACAAATCATTTCAAAGGCATGCTGGCCATTCTCTGCCAGCGTAACATTAAAGAAACCAAGCTTCTTTAATATGGCAAGACTTGCCTTCTGATTTATCTTATTATCTTCTACAAGAAGAATATTCTTATCTTTTGCACTCTCGATTACTTCAATCTCATATTTATCCAGCTTCAATTGAGATGTCGAATTTCTGCTTCCAATTATTGGGCCTTCCCTTTGAACAATAACCGTCTGTAATAGATTAAAAAAATCGCTCATATTTAAAGGTTTGCTAAGATATCCGGAAAAACCGATTCCTTCAAAATTCTCTATACTGCTTTTTCCACCCGAGGATGAAATCACTACCATTGTTGTACTTCTAAGGTTAGTATTAGATTTTACTTTTGCCCCCAATTCTTCTCCATCCATATCCGGCATCAGGTGGTCTGTAATAAGAAGCGTATAAGGGTCTTGCTTTTGAAAAGCATTCTCCATTGCTTCATAAGCTTCCATGGCCATGGGGAAAACATCATGTCTGATATTCCAGGTTTTTAGATATTCAGAAAAAATTTTGCGATTGATCCTGTTGTCATCAACAACAATGACATATTCTTTCAATAATGCTGAAGAGTCAATAATTTCAGCACCGCCATTTTTATCGATGGGCCAGGTTAAAGTAAATTTAAAAGTAGTTCCCTTTTCAGGAACACTCTCCAATTCAATTTTTCCGCCCATGAGCTTGACAAGCTGTTTACAGATGGAAAGTCCAAGGCCTGTACCGCCAAATCTTCTGGTTGTGGTTGTATCAGCCTGGGTGAAATCATCAAAAATAGTTGCCTGTTGCTCTTTGGTAATGCCGATTCCAGTATCTTGCACACTAATTTCAAAAGTGGCCTCTTTCTCACCGATATTTATACAATCAATATTAATCCAGACATGGCCTTTTGGGGTAAATTTCAATGAGTTGCTGATTAGATTATTAAGTATCTGTCGTATTCTCATTTGATCACCAAATACAAAACGGGGAGCTTGAGGATCATATCTAACAATTAATTCAATCTCTTTTTCATCAGCTTTTGATGCAAAAATCATTATTAAGCGGTTAATTTCATTTTCCAGGTTAAATGATCTTTCTTCAAGTTCAAGTTTCCCAGCCTCAATCTTTGAAAAATCCAAGATATCATTTATGACACCCAAAAGAGATTCTACTGAGATAAAAGCCGTATCTACATAATCTCTCTGCTCTGCATTCAATTTAGTCCCTCCTATGAGATTCAGCATTCCCACAACACCATTAAGTGGTGTTCGGATTTCATGGCTCATATTGGCAAGGAACTCACTCTTTGTTTTGCTAGCCATTTCAGCTGCTTTCTTGGCCTGCTGTAAAGATTCTACTTTCTTCTTTGATGTAATGTCTCTAACAATTCCCATGAACCCGGTTATTTTACCCTTGGGGTCTTTTGTGAGCGCGATTGCAAAATCGACAAAACGAATGGAACCATCCGCCCTTTTAAACTCAACAACAATATCTTTATTCGGTACTCCGGTTTTTAGTGTTTTCTGAAATGCATGAACAATTTGCTTGTTATCGTAATCAATAAAAAATTGTCTGAGATCCATTTTTGTTATTTCATCTTGGGTAGTTCCCAATATTTTTACCAGTGAATTATTCCATACGATCAGTTTACCTTCAAGAGTTACTTCATAATAGGCCTCATCAATACTTTCAAGAATGTCTTTATACTTTATATCCGATTCCAAAAGCGCATCTACATATTGGCGCTGACTTTCTTCAAGCTCACGCTGCCGGTCCATGGTATACCGGACATGTGAGCCAAAGATAACAAATACGCATATGCTAAGAATACCTCTTAGAATTTTATCCTGGTTTGGACCAAGAAAGGATAGAAAAGAAGAAGGCCCGGAAGATTGAAAAAAAATCAAAGAGGAATCTAAAGTTATAAATAGTAAACCAAAAAATATGATGAGGACAAAAAAAGAATATGAAGAACTCTTGTCATTTTGTGTTTTGTTCATTTTTAGTACCATTAAAAGTATGGGAGAAAGCAAAACTTATTTTGATTTTCGTGATAATATGATTTTATTTAAGGGTTTGTCAAGATTGGCATTTGACTTCATATCCTATTATTTTGGTGCATCAATTTTCAACAAAGGAAAAATTTTCAAAAAAGCTTGACAGGCCTACATTTTCAAACTGTCAAGTTCAATCAAACTCTATATTTTAGGTTGACACTTGGCGATTAAAAGATTAAGCCTAATAATTAATAATCAGTGCTACATAGAGATATTGTCAATCTGTATTGTGGAGAGGATTTGGGAAATTCTGCAAGGGAAAATTCAACAGAAAAATTGCTTGACGCAATACGTGGACCTGGACAACAAAACCCTAAAATTAGTGTTTCAAAAGATTCATACCAGATCAGCAAGCTTGTCAATTTAAAAACTATTAAGAAAAAAACATTGAATCTTGGCATTCTTTTAGCAAAAAGAGACATCACCTTTGTTTTGACCGTTGAAAAGGGTATTAATAAAAGAAAATTTTTAATTAAATGGGCAACTATAAGAATTCCTGAAAGCCTCAATATCGAAGATGAAGGATATTCTACGTTCCTGGGATTGAATCTAAATGAATTTACAGAAGGATGCAAGGGTATTTCAGTATGGTGTACGATTGATTCCACGCACTTAAAATTTAGAAACATCCTGATACCTGATGTTGTGAAATCGAAAATTGCAAATACCAGTTTCTGGGGACTAAAAAGGGAAATTGATTTTAATGCAGAGGAGGAAATTTTCGATTTTGAAGTTATTTCTGACATTAAATCGGAAGGTCATAAAAAAAAGGTTTTCGCATCAATAGTAAAAAAAGAACAGGTTCATAAATTACAAGCCATTTTTTCAAAAGCAGGTTACAATCTTAAGGGGATTACTGCAATACCGTTCGCAATTCAAAATTTTATCCATACCAATCACCTCCAAGTCAAGGATTCACCCTTTTCCGTTATAAATTTATCAAGGGAAAATTCGGAGATGTTCTGCTTTTCCGATTCAGGGATTTTGATGGCAAGAAAAGTCAGGTCGGATTTATACAGTCTGGTTGCCGATGCTGTAAGGTCTTCCGGCAAAGATACCATTGAACCTTTTTCATCAATAAAAGACTTTCAAAGTGATAAAAACTTTCAAATCAGACAATCCTGTGAACGTTTGACTGATAAAATCGTGCGAACCGGTGAATATTGCTCACAAAATTTTGCTAACAACACACCAATGAAAAAATTCGTTATCTTTGGGGAGACCGATGACAGTGACTCATTCATGGATTTGATGAAAAAAACTATTCCCGTGGATGTAGAAAAATTTGAACCCGTGTTTGATACGTTACCCGGAACAATTGAAGTGGGGCTTCCTCAAAATATTGTTGAAAGGAATAAGGTTGTTTTGGCATTTGGTATTGCCCTGTCTTCCAATGCGTATACACCCAATTTCATCTATACTTATCGTGATAAATTAAAAAAGATTAAACAAAGAAAGATCAATATCGCAGTTGCCATGTTCATTATCATCCTTTTTTTAGGTTGCGCAATGGTATATAGCTGGCAGAAAACAGTGGAAAGTCGGGAAACCGTAAAATTAAATACTCTTAGCCAGCGGAAAAGTACAGTTGCTAAAGATGTTAACCCTAAAGCAACTCTTAAACTGATTTCAGATGCAAAAACCAAATTAAATTTAATGAGCCAATATGTTTCTGCATATCTTCCCCTGGCTGTGATAAACGAAATTTGCAGCCTGACACCCAAAAATATTCGTATTTCCTCTCTTGAGTCAGATTTTGATGTCCCTGGCAAAAAAGAGAATAGAAAAAAGGTAAAGTCTAAAGACTTAATTGCACAAGTCGTGATAGAAGGGAAAGTTTTGCCGATGAAGGATAATCCTGAGTCTGATTTGACCCAATATCTTTTAGGATTAAGAGATTCTCAACTTTTTGAGAATATAAAGGTCCTTCAAAAGAGTACCTATAAAGATCAAGAGGATACAGGTCTAAACTTTAAATTAACCATGGATGTTTTATAGTGGCTGGAATTGATTTAAAAAAAGCGAATAAAATATTGCCGTACCCTATGTTGATATTCACTTCAATATCAATCATAATCCTTTCTTTTTTTATAATTTTTTCAATTATTCCTGGCTATAGATCCATTAAAAAAATCAGGCAGGATATTGAAGTGATTAGTGTGGATCTGGGTGTGTCAAACAAAATTATTCCGGCTTTTGTAAAAGCAAAAAAAATTAACGAGATCCATTTTGAACCCAATCTTTCTTTTCCCAACAGGAAAAGACTGGATCATGAAAGATTACCAGGCCTTTTAAATAAATTTCAATCAATAGCCTTAAACCATAAATTAGGCATTACGGATAATAAGTTGGATAACAGTTTTTTAAGCAAGCAATCAGACTCAGTATCAATCATACTTAGGTTGCATGGCCAACTGCAGGACTTCAGAGATTTTCTAATTTCAATAATTTCTTTGCCTTTTTTTGAAACAATTGAAACCATCAGCATTCATCCAGGTAAAAATAATTCAAATATTTTTAGTATTAATTTTAAAATCAATGTTGAAACAAAGCATGAATAATCGCAAAAAAATAATAATTGTCCTTGCAGCCTTGGTAGTATTTTATGGAGTTTTTGATTATTTTCTTTTTTCAGCCTCTAAAAAAAATAGTGATGAAAAGGTACAATCTGAAATCACACAAAAAAATTTGGAAATGATAACAAAAATAGATGAAAATTTAATTTCTCTTAAAGTATTGAGTGAAAATAAAGAAGAGGTTGCTTACTTGATTTCAATGATTGAATCCGAGTGGAAAAATGATCCTTTTATGAAATTTGAAAAATCTCTTGAAAAAACAATTGAAAAAAACTTGGAGTCTGCCAAAACAAATGATAATATCGATCTTAACTATTCAGGTTTTATACAATTCGGCGAAAAAATTCTTGCAGTGATAAACGGGATGGAATATGAAACAGGTGAGTACATAAGAGGTACGGAATATGAAATTGTCAGGATTACATCCAATACGGTTGTTTTAAATATTGATAAAAATAGACAGACTATGCTGTTTTTAAAAGAGGAATAAAGTGAGTCTTATGGCAATATCTGGTTGCGGCAAACATAGAACAATGTATCTGTTATTTTTAGTGCTTTTCATCTTTTCAGGGTGTTCTTCACACAAAGGAAAGAGTGGTACTGCTGATAAAATAGATAAATTTGATAAATGGAAAATTCTTGCTGAAACATCACAGCCGGTGACACCTGTTCCTGAAAAAAAAAATATTGAGATTGCATCTGAAACAAAAACCCGAATACTATCGCAAAAAACTTTACCTGACTCAAAAAAGAAATTACTTGATGAGGACCCGGCATTACCTGAAATGCCGGTTACAATGAGAATGTCTGATGTCTCTGTTCCTGTTTTATTGAAAACACTGGCAAGGATCGCAAATATCAATATCATGATAAATGAAAGTGTCAAAGGACAGGTCAATATAAATATTAAAAATGTTCCCTGGAATCAAGTCTTTCTTGGCCTCCTGGATACATACGGCTTTGCCCATGAATGGTCAGGGTTGATTTTAAGAATAATTACGGTTGAAGACTTAAATAAGAAAAAAGCATTAATGGAAGCAAAGCAAGAATATGAACATAGTAAGAATGAGCATTCCATTGCCATGCTCCAGATTCAGAAAAAGCAGGACCAGTTTGAACCCTTGTTAACCAAAATCGTAAAAATACATTATGCCGATCTTATTGCTTTGCAGACAAACCTTGAAAGATATCTCAATACAGAAATTAAAGACACAGATAAGATTCAATCGCCCCAGGAGGGTGCTGCAACATCATCAAATGAAATGCGTGGTTCCATCATGATTGATGAATTTACAAATTCTTTGATCCTTCAGGCCACCCGGGCAGATATAGAAAAAATCATGCCGATTATCAATGAGCTTGATAAACCCATAAAACAGGTCCGCATTGAAGCCCATATTGTTGAAGCAAACTCTGATGTTGCAAAAGAATTGGGTATTCAATGGGGTGGGCTTGGATTGGGAAAACGAGGAGATAATGGAAGATATTGGATCGGCGGAGATATGGGGCCTTCTGGCACGTCCCTGAAAGATGAAAATGGTAACTCCATCGCTTATTATCCAAATGATGGCAATATTGTCAATCTTCCCATTACGGCTGCAGACCCTGTCAAAGGACTTGCTCTTGGAATCATGGCCGAGAGCATCGGCAATTTCAGACTTTATGCCCAGCTGTCAGCCCTTGAAGATAAAGGAGAACTCAATATCATTTCAAAGCCCTCAATAACGACCATGGATCATCGAAAGGCCATCATTAAAAGTGGCGAAGAGGTCCCTTATCAAACCGTTTCAGCAGACGGAGATATCAAGGTCGAATTCAAGGAAGCTGTTATTAAGCTTGAAGTTGTCCCGCATATTATTAGTGAAAATATTATCAAACTTGAAATTATCACCCACAAAGATGAACTTGACTGGACAAGAACAGTGAATGGCAATCCCACCATTATTACAAAAAATGCTGAAACCAGAGTAATCCTTTTTGATGGACAGACAACCGTCATCGGGGGATTGAATAAAGAAAAATCTTCAGATGGTGAAACAGGGATTCCAGGACTTAAAGATGTTCCCGGTTTAGGATGGTTATTTAAAAGTACCAACAAAACCAAGGATATGGAGGAACTTTTAATCTTTATCACACCCTATATTTTAAAAGAACAAAAGTACATTAACAAGACAATACAAGAATAGCGTTATGGATTATTTTAAATTATTAAATTTTGAGAGAGAACCCTTCTCGAACTCTCCGGATCCTGGGCTTTTTTATCATTCTGAACAGCACCTTGAAGTACTTCAGAAACTTGAAATTTCTATTCGTCTCAAAAGAGGGCTTAATGTTGTCATTGGAGATATCGGTACGGGTAAAACTACCCTGAGCCGTCAGTTAATTCAAAAATTTTCCAATGATGATACGATAAAGTATTATGTAGTCTTGGATCCAGGATTCAAGACTACCGGTGCCTTTCTACGATACTTATTGCATCAGTTTCAGCCAGAGAAAACATATGATACTGAAAATGAAACAATTTTAAAGGAAGTAATAAAAAAACACCTTTTTTTATATGGTGTAAATAAACAAATAAATATAGTAATTATCATTGATGAAGGACAAAAGCTTTCTTTGGATTGTTTAGAAGTTTTAAGAGAGCTTTTAAATTTTGAAACCAATGATCACAAACTTCTTCAAATCGTTATTTTTGCTCAAAAAGAATTTGAACAATCCCTTGCTCTGGTAGAAAATTTTAAAGATAGAATTAATTTTTACTATTATTTAAAACCACTCAATTTCAAGGAGTCAAAAGGACTGATTGAATACCGGCTTGAAAAATGTTTTTCACATGGGAAAAGCAGGCCGTTGTTTACGCCTTTCGCCTATTTTCTTATTTACAGGGCGACCAAAGGGTTTCCCAGGAAAATGATCAACCTGTGCCACCAGATCGTATTATCACTTATCACTCAAAACAGATCCACAGCTGGTTTTTTTTTAGCAAGATCTTGCGTTTTAAAGGTTTTTCCCAGGAAAAAGAACAGACGGTCTCTTGCCTTTTCATTTGCTCTTTTATTTGCTTTATCTCTGTTTTTTTACGATCGTTATATGGTTCAGCCCGATTTTAGTGCAAAAGTTTTAACCTCTGTTTCTAAGAGATATAAACCAGTGGAAAATCAGATGGTTGTGCCGGAAAAAGAAGAACCAACAAAGAAGATTAAACAGGAAGTTTTAAGGGTGATTCCTGAAGAACCAACAAAGAAGATTAAACAGGAAGTTTTAAGGGTGATTCCTGAAAAATCAACAAAGGAAACTTTAAAAACACCTGAAATATACGGCAGTATAGGAATTCCTAATAAATCAACATTAGTAAATATGATTTATATTGTTTATGGATCTTATAAAGATTCCTACCTGGATAGAATTATGATGGTAAATCCTGATATTCAAAGTCCTGAGAAAATTAAGGCAGGGATGTTGATTAAATTTCCAGTTTTATCAGAGTCGGACGTTCGATATGACAATGATTTCTTTATTGTCGTATCCGAAGATTCAAATATAGCATCAGCATTCCAAACTGCTTATAATTACAGGTTGCAAGATGTTAATGTTAGAATTTTACCAGTCCGGGATAATGCAAATAGCTTTTTATTCCCGGTTGTCATAAACAGGTCCTTTGTTTCAATGGATGCAGCAGATATGTATAAAAAATATCTGCCCGGAACTGTTTTTAGCGTAACAAAACAGATCTCTTTAATAAAAAGTAGCGAAAATAAGCAAAAGGGGTAAATCTTGGCAGTGCGTAAACGACTAGGAGAAATGCTTATCAATGCAGGCTTAATCAATGATGCTGAGCTTGGAGAAGCATTGTCAGGCGCAAAAAAGAGTGACCTTAAACTTGGGCAGTTCTTAATCAAAAAAGGCTTTGCCACTGAAAATTCCATTGTAGGTGCTATTTCTGAACAAACCAATATAAAACGATTTGATCCAAGAGAGTATTCGGTTACCCTGGATATTTCAAAAATGATGGATGTTGATTCGGTAAACAGATTTCACGCCATCCCTGTTGGAAAGAAAGGCAGTGTGCTGACAGTTGCAATGGTTGATCCTCTTGACATTGTTGCCATCGACTATATTGAAATTCTAACCAATATGGAAGTGGTACCTGTCATCTGCACTGAGCAAAATTTTAATTATCTTCTTTCGAGTATATTTGGGGCCTATGCCGGAAAAGATGGTGTCAGGCAGCAGGTTCAAGAAATACAGGAAATGGATGTGGTTGAGGAAGATGATTACTACCAGAGTGAAGCCATTGACTCGACACTTCATAAGCAGACTGAAGAAGCACCTGTTATTAAGCTTGTTAATTCAATTTTATTCCACGCCGTACGTGAGGGCGCAACAGATGTCCATATCAGTCCGGAAAAGGAGTATATCGAAATCCGGTTCCGTGTTGATGGAAAGCTGCACCATATTCCTGCCCCGCCGAAAAGGATGTTTTTACCCCTGGTTTCCCGGATTAAAATCCTGGCAAATCTTGATATTTCAGTTTCCAGGATACCCCAGGACGGCAGGTTTACAATCGTTATGACCCAAAGAGAAATCAATATCAGGGTTTCCACCATTCCCACAGTTTATGGCGAAAATTTGGTTTTAAGGCTTTTAGATACCAGTTCCGGCATACATTCACTGGAAAAACTTGGGTTTTCTAAAAATGATATCGCCTCTTTAAAAAAAATGATCACCATGCCCTACGGCATGGTTTTATGTACAGGCCCAACAGGAAGTGGTAAAAGTACGACCCTTTTTGCCATGTTAAAGGAAATCAACAGTCCTGATACAAATATTATCACACTTGAAGATCCAGTTGAATATAGGATGGAACGTATCCGGCAGGTACAGCTGAACCACAAGGCCGGCATGACGTTTCCAAGCGGGCTACGTTCCATCTTAAGACAGGACCCTGATGTTATTATGGTTGGAGAGATCAGGGATTCCGAGACTGCAAAGGTTGCTGTTCAGGCGGCTTTAACAGGGCATATGGTTTTAAGTACTGTCCATACCAATGATGCCGCCGGCGCCATAACAAGATTAATCGATATGGGGATCGAATCTTTTATCGTATCATCAGTCCTGCTGGTGACCATTGCCCAGCGACTTGTCAGACGCGTCTGTCCCTATTGCCAGGAACCCTATAGGCCCACCAGTGACGAACTCCAATTCTGGGGCTTTGAAAAGGCTGAAACAATAGAATTTGTCAGAGGTAAAGGCTGTAACCAATGCATGGATACCGGCTATAAAGGCCGGATTGGGTTTTATGAAATACTCTATATGGATGATACGATAAGACAGATGATTCTTGAGGGTATATCAGCAAATGAAATCGCAAAAATCGCAACCGCCAGTGGTCAATTAACCACTCTTAAAATGGATGCAGTTCAAAAAATTATGGATGGCGACACAACAGTAAAAGAAGCTGTATCCGCCATTATGGTTAAATAATATGCCCCTTTTTTCCTACAAAGCAATCAATGACCTCGGCAATGAGGTAACAGGTGAAATAGAGGCAGAATCAGAAGAACATGCCATGGAAATGATTTCGCTAAAAGGTCAGATTCCTGAATCCTTAAAAAAGAAAACTGCAACTTCCGGTAAGCTTGGAATATCTAAGAAGTTTGATCAATTGTTTTCGCCCGTCAAGACAAAAGAGATGATTCTTTATACCATGCAGCTTAAAACATTGCTCCGGGCAGGCGTATCCATTATACGGATTTTTCAGATTTTAGAAGAACAAACAGAAAACCCGAAACTTCGTGCCGTAAGTGTTGAAATAATGAAAAATATACGTGAGGGGTCTTCTCTTTTCGATGCATTTTCCAAACATGATACTGTTTTTTCAACTCTCTATTGCACCTTAATCAAAGCAGGTGAGTTGTCCGGCGCACTTCCCGGTATTCTGGAGAGACTTATTTTTATCATGGAACATGAGGAAAAGGTCAGGTCTGATATAAAGTCTGCCATCAGATACCCTCTCATTGTCGTTCTTTTTTATCGATTGCTTTTGTTGTACTCTTAACCTTTGTTGTACCAAAATTTGTCACACTCTTTCAAGGGGCTGGGATAGAACTGCCTTTACCAACAAAGATCTGTATGTTTTTATATCTTTCTCTTAAGAATTACTGGCCTTACATCTTGTTGGTTATAGCTACAGTCTCGATAGGATTTTCCCAGTTCATTAGAACACAAAAGGGTAAATACATAAAAGATTCCTTTTTAATGCAACTTCCATTGTTTGGTCAACTCCTTGTAAAATCAGCCATGTCACGGTTTGCAAGTATTTTTTCAATTCTTCAGTCCAGTGGAATTTCCGTGCTTGAATCATTAAAGATTCTTGCTGATACCCTGGACAATAAAGCCATTGCAAAAGAATTTGATAAAATTAATGATCTTGTAGTGGAAGGCCGCGGGATTGCAGTGCCCCTTGGGAAGGCTCGGTATTTCCCACCCATGGTTGTGAATATGGTTGCAATCGGTGAGGAATCTGGTACCCTTGATGATGTCCTATTAGAGATTGCCAAACATTATGATGTAGAGGTCGAGTATGCTACAAAAACTTTTTCAGATGCATTGGGTCCTGCCCTTGTTATCGGCCTGGCAGCAGTTGTCGGATTTTTCGCTTTTTCAATTTTTTTACCCATGTGGGACTTAACAAAGCTGGTGAAATAGTATATAGAATAAAAAATATTTTTAAAAAAATTAATTTTGGAGGTACTGTTTTGGAAAAAAGAAAAAATTTATTGCTGAACAACCAAGGCGGGTTCACGCTCATTGAAATCATTGCAGTACTGGTAATCCTAGGTATTCTTGCAGCCGTTGCAGTCCCCAAATACATGGACCTGCAGGATCAGGCCAGAATCAAAGCCGCAGATGCCGCAATCGCTGAAACAAAGTCAAGACTCTCCATCGCTTATGGCAAATATCTACTTGAAAATGGAACACCTCCTGCAAGTATTGCAATCCTCTGTAACTCTGTAGCAACTACCATTTTACCTGCCAGTGGAGCAGGAGATGTCCCAGTGGGGGCTGATTTTACGGTAACTATGACAGCTGCAGGAACAATTAGCGTAACGGTAGTTAACGGGGTTACACTGGGATCTGCAGTTACCGGCACATGGGTTCTTCCCTAAAAATTATTGTTTAATCAAGCGGGAATATGTCTAATATTGGCTTGAACTGTAAATAGAGCATTCTGCACTTAAATGATCTCTTAAGTGCAGAATGTTCATGAAGAAAAATATTGTTTGGGCGGACTTATACTGCCTACACCAGCCGGCGTGATAATATCTAGGACACTTTCATCGTAGGTCATCTTGGTATCTTTGCCAATAGTAATTGTATTCCCGATAATTGCGCCCATGCTTATTTGTGCTTTTTGGATATCAATATCAGCACTGGGTGCATAGATTGTTCCGATAAAGGTTATTTCTTTTCCCATGAGAATGCTCTCTGCATTTGAAGTCCCGTAAATGACAAAATCTTTAGCCCTGTCGTCTGGCTGGGGGGGCTCAAACTCAACAGCAAAATCTTTGTCAAACTCAAGCTTCTTATCCACATAAATGGTCAAAGATGAATCTGATTGAATTTTAATTGTTGATCCCATTCCTGCAAGAAAATTTTCCTTTACATAAAGTACCACATCACCGTCAATGGTTAATGTAGCGTTTTGTTCTATAGTGACGTTTGAAAATTCATAAATTTCATCTTCCTCCCAGATGTCACCGTCGATAACCAGCTCGTCACCCTCACAAGTACCACATGAAAAATTAATGGGTACAAGGGTTTTCCCTGCATTGACCACCACCTCTCCCTCATAGTTAACCTGGGAAATGCTTGAATCATTGGTTGCAATACTACCAGTAATGATGACATCTTTTTTTAGCGTAATCTTATCTTTGGCAAAAATGGTGTGATCGAAAATTGAAGGAATGGAATACGTCAGTTTTACTTCAACATTGGAAGATATAGCAGCAGTGATGGTTCCAATGGAATGGACCAATCTGGGATCTGTGTCATCAATAATGATTTTGAACTGCCCCTCCTGATTGCCTTTGTCATCATAGAGCGTAAAGGTTTTGTTGTGGATATCAGTTCCAGTACCGAGCCTCACACTCTTGCACGCATAATTTCCACCTGCCTCGGCCATAAAATATGCCCGGTCCAGATGATTATAGGACAACTCACCAAAGGTTGAAGTTGTGGTCAAATCAAGCATGTATCCGGTCAATAACGACATGGCAAGGAGGATGGAAATAAAAAAAATCAAGGCAGCCCCGTCCTGGTATCCCTGCCGGAACAAAGTATGATTCAGATCATTTATTTTTCCCGGTATCATGTGTTTTCCCCCATGTTTTCTCTCCTATAAATTCCTGGGAACAATCCGGATGGAAAAGGATGAAATCACACCCATAGCTCCGTTCATTTTAAGGGTGATGCCGATCATTGTTTGAGTTCCATCCCAGGTATCATCTCCCGGATCATCATATGCAGGATAATAGCTTAACTCAAAATCATTGACATCTTCGGTTAGTGTATTGACCCCAAGCATTAGCGGATCACCTGCAGTTCCAGACCAAGATAGGGTTCGATTTGGTATGGAAACACCGTTTTTGGTATAGGAATAGGTAAGGGATGTTTTTGAGCTGCTATCAACTGCATCAATGGAGCTGAACTCTTTCATCAGCCGGGTTAAAACAACCTGGGCTCTCATGGTTGTCTTTGCATTGTCTTTTGTGAAAAGATACCCCTCAAAAATTTTGCTGATCCCGACACTCGTCATCATTGCCAGAATCCCGATGATTACAAGGGATGCAATTACTTCAATCAGGGTAAATCCATATTGGTTTTGTCTCATTTTCATACGTAACTTGTTCATTGCCGGACTAATAAAAGGGTTATGGTCTCATTGTTCTCTTCGTCCTCATCGTGTTTGATTGTTACCTTAAGCAGATCCCTGAGACCATCGGGATCAGCTGTGTCATTCTGGTTGCCGTCAAATTTGACAAAGTCATTGTATTTCAATTTCACTTTAAAATCCTGCTTGTACTTGGAAAAATCGTCTTCTAAATTTTTCTTGAGAGTCTCGAGAGGAGTCTCGTCTTTTGACTTATACTGAAGATAACGATAATGTTCCATAATGAGTTCTGCAGTCTGTTTAAGTTCCATTGCATAGTTTAATCGGTGAACAGGTACTGAACTGTCTGTGATAAAGGACCCGAAATATTGAAATATCATGGCAAAGGAAACAGCAGCGACAATAATGATGACAATGACCTCCATCAGGCTGAATCCTTTATGATTCCGGATAAGAAAAGGCTTGAATTTCATTGCACATATCCTGTGTCCATGGTTATGGTGATCCCCAGACTGCCAATGATACCTGTCGGCCTTGGGGTTGTAAGTGCTGCATCCGAGTAAGGAACTCCCCAGAGGTCAAAATAAATGGTCTCTGATGTAGCCCCCAAAACAGAAGGAATGGCAAGATCAGTCGAGTTTTGGTTCGGCAGAGTTATCTTGTCTGCTGTTGAGCTGTTTCTAAAGATCGAGTAGGATGACCCGGCAAATTGAATGCCGCAGATTGTATTGGATTTCATTGCCATGAGCTGCGAATACCGGATATGATTTTTAATGACTTCACGGCCGCCAGCAGCCTCAGTGCCCAGATCCTGATTTCTACTGACGACCATCATACTGATTATACCTATCAGTAGTAGCACGGCAATAATTTCAATAAAGGTGAATCCATATTTTTCTTGTAAAATATATTTCATTCAACATATCCTGTTTGAGTCTTATAAGCATACTATGGATTGAAACAATTATAAAGAAAGATTCTGCACAAAAGACAATAACCAAGTCAGAATTATTAATAAGACATGGATTTTTTCCAACTCTTTTTGGGCGGCTATTGTTAAATTTGATTTGGTGTCACGAACATTGATTATTACCGGGATGTTACTAATTTTACTCCCTAATTTATTTATGATTCGATCATAATTCCTTTGATTTCCTTTTCATTTTTTTCAAAGATTTTTTGAATTCTTCACAAGGGTCAGAATAGGAGACTCTCTGGGTAAACCAGAGAAAATCTGCCTGGGGAACTTTTTCAAATCCTGCAAGCTCCAAAGGAAGGACATATTCCAATAAGCCTGACGGCCTCACACTGATTTCCTTTAATGCGATATTGACCTGTTTAATGGTCTTATCAACTGCAGCAACCCTGTCAATCACCCCAAGACCATACTCGGTATGCCCGCCGCCAATAATGATGACAATGGGTCCTTTGCGATGTTTATACAACCGGGTGATGGATAATGCCATTTTATCATTTCTTGCCACCCAGGTATCATACAGCCGGGCCTGCATCTTTTCATTACCCATGCCGCAGTGAACGTCTTTGAAAATGGAAAACATGTAGTCTTTGTAAGTCTCATCAGACAATTGCGTTGTAAAAACCAGCTCTTTTTCAATGGGACTGATTCCATTTATTCCTTTTCGTGTAATTCTTTTTTTTAATGTAGCGGGCAGATCGATCCCTGCCACCTGGAGGTTTTCTTTTTTAGCAAGGCTTAGGAGATCATAATAATAATTCCACATTTTATCTGACTGGGTGTCCCATCTCAGTTTTTTTCTCAGATCGGTTGCAATAATTTTTTCTATTTTTTTTGTATGGGTCACTTTTCCAGAGTCAACAAAATTTAGCAGATCAGGTGTGTCTTCCAGGGAAAAAAATTCAAATCCAAGGGTTGGGGTTAATCCTTTTTCAATCAATCCAAGGATGACTCTTTCCTGTATATGGTGATGCTCAGGGTTGTCATGTTTTTCAGAAAGATAGATCACATCATAGGTGCTGATATTTTTTATCAGGGATTCAAAATCTACAGGTTGATTTGAGTTGGTGTTAATGATTTTCCCGATTAAAGTATCTTGCCTTAACATTGATTTTCTTGTTGTGGCACAGGATTGAATCAGAAACGTGGCAATAAAAATCAGGAAAAGAAAAAACAGTCGGTTCATTGTTTATCTCCATTATTATTGAAAAGTATAAACTTAAGTTTACCAAACCTTACAATTTTTTAAAATAGAGAACCAGGCTTTTTCCAAGGACAGGGTTCAGCAATTTATCAATGAGGGCTGTTATTTTTGGTTTTTTCATTAAATCCCAGACAAGCAGTCTGTGATAAAGATTCACAGGCTTTGAATCTGTCCTGTCTGGTCCGACAAAGCATTTGAGCCACCAGAACGGGGCATGGATACTGTGGGCATAATGGGATGCATAATGCTTTACCCCGAAAGATTCAATTGTTTTAATCAAAGATTTTTTTTTGTAGATTCTTACATGCCCCATGTTTGCGTTAAAATACTCATCTGATAAAAGCCAGCAGATTTTCTCCGGCCAGAATCTAGGGACACTGACGGCAAGAATCTTTTTGGGCTTTAAAATCCTGACAAGCTCAGATATGGCCCTTGCATCATCCAGGATATGTTCTAAAACTTCAGAACAGATAATAGAATCAAAACTGCTGTTTTTAAACGGCAGCTTTGTTATATCCATACAGGAAAGATCAAAGCTTTTGCAACTAAGATCGCTGACGGCCTGGTGGAATATCAGCTTTTTTTTAGTTTCAATAAGGTTTTTAAAACTAAAATCCGCTCCAACGCATATGGTGCCATTTTGCTGGCAGGCCTTTATGGTATGCCGGCCTTCACCACATCCGATGTCAAGGATTCTGTCATCAGGAAGAATGTCAAGCTTACTAAAATCAATGGTAATCATTGATAATCTCTCTATACGCTTCAACGGTCCGGATGGCGGTTTTCTCCCAGGTGAATTCTTTTAATACGCGTTGATATCCTTTTTGGGCAAGGGCTTCGCGCTGGGAAGGATCATCCAGCAATTCCAAAATGGCTTTTTCCAGGGCCTTTGCATTTGCCGGCGGCACAAGCTTTGCCGCATTTCCGGCAACTTCAGGCAATGCACCGCCTGTGGTACAGATCACGGGTACTCTACAGGCCATGGCTTCTCCTACAGGAAGTCCAAAACCTTCATATAAAGACGGCACAACTGCAAGACTTGCTTTGGCATACTCCCGGACAAATTGTTCATGGTCAATACGTCCGGTGAATTTGATGTGTTGTCCTATCTCAAGTTTTTTAACCAGTTTTTCTATGCCGCCATTTTTTTTGGGACTGCCAATGACAACCAGCTTGACTGGTCTTATTTTCAAAACACCTTTTATGGCAAAAAGAAGATGATAGAGTCCTTTTAGGGGAGTGTCGGCACTATTTGTTACAATGATGCGGCCTGGTTGTTTTTTGATGGTCTCAATCGGATAAAAATTATTCGTATCAATGCCAATGGGAATGGTTTTAAACTTTGACTCAGGAATGTTGAATTCTTTTGCAATATCTTTTTTGCTGCTTTCGGAAACAGTTATGATACAGGACAGTTTTTTTGCCACTTTTTTTTGCATGCTGATAAATGAATACCATCTTAAGGCCTTGACCTTTTTTAGAAAAGATTTTGTACTTTGAATGGCAAGCCTTCTGTCCACCATCATGGGATGATGGATGGTTGCTGTAACCGGCATTTTTTTTGCCAGGGACAAAATACCATAAGACAGGCTCTGGTTGTCATGGATGATGTCATATTCTTTTTTTGTTTTTTTAAGATGTCTTTCCACCCGCATTCCAAAGGTCATGGGTTCAGGGTAACCCATTAAGGAGACATCCAACCATTCAATCAGGTTAATGGGATCTGCAAGTTCATTTAAGGAAGGGGTTCTGAAAAGGTCTTCGGGATTATAAAGATCCAGTGTTTTAAGCATGGTAAGTGTCACATTATTATTTACCCGGTTATTTGGCTGGTTATTTAATAATGGATCAGGTGGCCCTGCAATGACCTCGACATCATGACCAAGTTCGGCAAGGGCATGGCTTAAATGCCTGACATAGACACCCTGGCCCCCGCAGTGGGGGTTACTTCGATAGCTGATAAGGCCTATTTTAAGTGATGAGTTCATGAATGTGTTTGGTGCGCCCGGCTGGAATCGAACCGGCGATCTTCAGCTTCGGAGGCTGACGTCTTATCCACTGGACTACGAGCGCGAAAATCATATAATACTTGAATCATGATTAATGTTCAAGGTCATTTTCAAATTTTTCTTTGGCTTCTCCGGCAACATAGAGTGAACCGGCAATACAAATCACATCCTCTGCATTTGAAGTGTCAATGGCATGGGTTACAGCCTCTTTTACATCTTCAATAATAGTTATAGGACATGTGGTAAATTTTTGGGCAGTTTCTTTTAATATCGAGGGGTCAAGGCTTCTGTTGATTTTTGCCTTTGTTATAATAATATGTTGAGCACAGGGAACAAGGCTTTTAAGCATTTTTTCATAGGGTTTGTCATCAAGGATGCCAATGACAAGTGTCAGTCTTCTGTTTTTCAAGGTTGAGGATAAATATTTACTAAGCATCCTGGCGGCCATAAGATTGTGCGCACCATCAATAATTACCAAAGGATTTTGCCTGACATACTCAAGCCTTCCCGGCCATTTGGCAAGTAAAAGTCCCTCTTGAACAAGGGTTTCATTAAAATTGTATTTTTTATCAGTCTTTTTTAATTTTTTAAAAATCAGTTCACAAGCGGCAAGGGCAAGACTTAAGTTTTCTTTCTGGTGATCTCCGGGCAAGGGCTTTATCAGACGATGAAAGTTTTTGTTCAATCCAGTGTATGTATAGGTGTTTTGGTTTGGATTTTTTCTAGTGGAAAAATCTTTTTTATAGATAAAGAGATCAGAGGATTTTTCTTTTGCAAGCTGTTTGATAACGTCAAGCCCTGAAGGCTGAAAAACTCCGATGACAACAGGCGTACTCTGTTTGATGATGCCGCCTTTTTCTTTTGCCAGAGCTTTAATGGTATTACCCAGATATTCTGTATGTTCCAAGGACAGATTGGTAATAACACTCACCTGGGGGTTTATGACATTTGTAGCATCAAACCTTCCTCCCATGCCTGTTTCAATAACAGCCCAGTCAACGTTTTCTTTTGAAAAATGGTAAAATCCCATGGCTGTTGCAATCTCGAAAAAAGTGGCTTTTCTTTTCCCAATATCTGCTGCATGAACCGCTTCATAGACGGCCACAATCTGGTCGTTTGAAATTTGTTTGCCGTTAATTGAGATCCGTTCATTAAATTTAACCAGATGGGGTGAGGTATAAAGTCCTGTTTTAAATCCGGCTTTTTGTAAGATTGATGCGATATATGTGGCAGTAGACCCCTTGCCATTGGTGCCGGCCACATGAACAAGACGATAATTTTTCTGGGGGTTGTTTAAAATTTTTAAAATATTTAATATAGTGTCAAGCTCAAGCTTAATGCCGAAACGGCCAAGCTTGTAAATTTTATCAAGACACTTTTCGTAGGCATTTTTTTTCATTTTTTACAATAAAAAACCCGGCATAAATCGTTTAATAAATAATTTATGCCGGGTGAATTTTAATGGTTTAGCTATTTCTTCTGCGTGATCTTGAGGCAGCAATCCTTTGTCTTCTCATTGCTTCTCTCATCTTACGTCGTCTTAACTGACATGGTTTCTCAAAATGCTTTATCACTTTAAGACGTTTGAAGAGGCCATCATTCTGGATTTTCTTCTTCAATATTCTTAATGCTCTTTCAACATCGTTATCAATAACCGTGACTGTAATTTCCTTCAAAAAACATCGCCCCTTTCATAGTGTATTTAAATATCAAGATATTTATAACCGAACTTTGTAGCAAACAAATGCTTTAAAAGCAAGGGAAAAATAAAGCCTTCCCACCCGGAATTGAAAATAGAAAGGCTTTAAAATTTGAAATCAAACCAACAGGTCTTAGATTTTGGAAATCAACTCATTAGTTACAGATTTAAGATCTTTTTCACCTGCCAGTGTAATATATTTTATAGAATCGTCTTTTTCTGCCAGATCTCTGAAATAGTAAGAAGAAGCAAGTGTGCCTGTGTCAGTGTCATAGTAGATGGAATGACGTTTATTAATGGCAGTTTCATCCTGATCATCATCCCGTTTGGTCAATGCTCCGCCGCAAACCCTGCACTTGTCACCATCTGGTTTGATGGCATCAATAAAAATATTGTTTGGGTGGTTGTTATCATTTACGCAAAGACGTCGGCCCATGATTCTGTTTTTTGCAATTTCTCTGTCAAGAAGCATTTCAATAACATAATCGAGTTTGATACCAGCTTCTTCCAAAGAGGCATGAAGTTTTTCAGCCTGAACTTTATTTCTGGGGAAACCGTCCAGAAGCCATCCGTTTTTGCAGTCATCCTGTTTTATCCTGTCAAGAACCATTGGGATGGTAATTTCATCAGGAACCAGGTCTCCTTTATCAATGTATTCTTTTGCTTTTTTGCCGAGCTCAGTTCCGCCTTTGATGTTTTCACGGAAAATAGCCCCTGATTCAATGTGAGCAAAATTATATTTATCTTTCAGGATAGATCCCTGGGTTCCTTTGCCACTGCCGTTTGGTCCAAAAAATAGAATGTTCATTCAAGACTCCTTATATTATTTATCAATTAAGTACCTATAACTGGTACAACTTTTTTTGAAGTTGCTTTTTTAAATATAAGAGTGGTTTTTATTTGTCAAGGTTAAGAATAGCCTTGAATGTCAGAATGGATATTGCTATTAGTAGGTGTCAACAAACTATAAAAATTTTATAGGTCACAAGAAAAAAATATATTTAGGAAAAAAAAGGGGGGGGTATGACTGAATTAATTGATATCAGAGCAAGGGAAATCCTTGATTCCAGAGGAAATCCAACGGTTGAAGTGGATGTTACCCTGGCCTGTGGTGCAACGGGCAGGGCAGCGGTTCCATCCGGGGCCTCAACGGGCACAAGAGAAGCTCTTGAACTTCGGGATAATTCTGAAAGTCGCTTTTTAGGTAAAGGCGTTTTAAACGCTGTTGCTAATGTCAATGAAGTGATTGCGCCTGAAATTATTGGATATGATGCCATGGATCAGGCAGGTCTTGACAGAACCATGATCGATATCGATGGCACGGAAAACAAATCAAGACTTGGTGCCAATGCCATTTTAGGCGTGTCCATGGCAGCAGCACGAGCTGCGGCCAATTCATGTGAAATCCCTTTGTTCCGGCATCTGGGCGGGATTAATGCCAGGGTGATGCCCGTTCCCATGATGAACATTATCAATGGCGGGGCTCATGCTGCAAACAATCTGGATATTCAGGAATTCATGATCCTTCCCTTTGGTGCCATTTCTTTTACTGAAGCGGTGCGCATGGGAGCTGAGACCTTTCATCATCTTGCAAAGATATTAAAGGGTGAAGGATTAAGTACAGCAGTCGGGGATGAAGGAGGATTTGCCCCAAACCTTAAATCCAATGAAGAGGCGTTGGAATATATTATCAATGCCATTGAAGCTGCCGGGTACAGACCAGGTAGGGATATTGGTATAGCCCTTGACGCAGCTGCTTCAGAATTCTATAAAGATGGCAAATATATCTTCCAGTCAGAAGGTAAAGAGCTTTCAGCCATTGATTTGATTGATTATTATGAAGAATTGATTGAAAAATATCCCTTATATTCCATCGAAGACGGCCTTGCTGAAGGAGATTGGGATTCATGGGGAATTATGACAGAACGGCTTGGAAATTCCATACAGATCGTTGGAGATGATATTTTTGTAACAAATCCTGATATTTTTAAAAAAGGAATTGAGCTTGGAATCGCCAATTCAATCCTGATTAAATTGAACCAGATTGGAACGGTTACAGAAACTCTGGATACCATTCAAATGGCTAAAGAATCCGGTTATACAACTATTGTTTCCCATCGATCAGGAGAAACAGAGGACACTTTTATTGCAGATCTTGCAGTGGGTATAAATTCAGGACAGATAAAAACAGGATCAATGTCCAGGAGTGACAGAGTGGCTAAATATAATCAACTCATCAGGATTGAAGAAATGCTGGGAGACAGTGCATCATTTCCGGAAAATCTTTTTGTTTGATTTTTTAAATTTATTTATGACCTTCAGGTTACGTGCGACGTTTAAGTTACGTGTGACCTTTAAGTTATGTGTGACCTTTAGGCTATGAAAAAAATCTTTTTTTCAATATTTTTTATGCTGTTTTTCATACTGATGCCAGGTATGGGTGAGGCCTTTGTCCCCCAGGCGCCTCACCTTCTTCACCTTGTTGTTGAAAAGATCAAACAGCCTGTTGGTATTGAAGCCTTTCAGATCAAAAAGATTTTTAATTACCAGGACACACAAACAATTCATGTTGAATTAAAGGAAAAACTGATTCACGTATACCCCAACCGACTCAGAGCTGAAATCATTTCAGATACCATAACAAGTTTCAGTGTTGAATCTGATTTCAGATTTGTAAAAGTTAAGGATGGGGTTATTGTTTCCCATGATAAACCATTGGTTGATCTGTATACTGATATCCTTTTTTATCGTGATCATGAAAGTCTTTTAAATCAGATTAGAGCGGCAGGGATTGATACTGACAAGGTAACCTTTAAAAGATATAATGATACCATTTGCTATGTCATAGGTCGATCCCTTGCAAAAGGAAAACCCTTTGCAAGCCTCTGGATAGAAAAGGATACTGTTTTTCCCATAAGATATGTGGTTGAAAAAAATGGCCTGAAGGTTGAATTTTTATATCACAACTGGCAGCGGTTCAGCAAAACCTGGTACCCGATGCAGGTCAGTATTTTTCTGGACAACCAATTGTTTGCAATGGTTGATATGAAAAGCCTGGATTTAAAATCAGGATTTTCCGCCTCTTTATTTGATATTGAGCATATTGAGCGATTATACCCGAGAAATGATCCTGGTTCTTTGGATGAGAATTCCAAACAGGTTGATGAGCTTGACAAGCGTCTGGAAGATTTTAAAAAACTATATGAATAATTTTAAACAAGAGAGGGAGAATGGCTAAAAACACCAAGTATATTTTTGTTACTGGAGGCGTATTGTCATCTTTAGGCAAAGGGCTTGCATCTGCTTCCATAGGAATGCTTCTTGAAAGCCGGGGCCTGTCAGTTACCATACAAAAACTAGACCCCTATATAAATGTTGACCCCGGGACAATGAATCCGTTTCAGCATGGAGAAGTGTTTGTAACAGATGATGGGGCGGAAACAGATCTTGATTTGGGCCATTATGAAAGATTCACCCATGCCAAACTGGGTAAGAATAATAATTTCACCACGGGCAAAATTTATGACCAGGTGATTACCAAAGAACGCAAAGGCGAATATCTGGGTGGTACAGTACAGGTTATCCCTCATATTACCGATGAAATAAAGCAGAGCATCCGCCTGGTATCTGATGACGCTGATGTTGTGATTGTTGAGATCGGCGGTACCATTGGTGATATTGAATCTCTGCCTTTTCTGGAAGCCATCCGGCAGTTTAAGACAGATGCCGGGGCATCCAATGTTATCTATATCCACCTGACCCTTGTCCCTTATATTAAAACCGCGGGTGAAGTAAAAACAAAACCCACACAGCACAGTGTTAAAGAACTTAGAAGTATTGGTATCCAGCCGGATATTCTTCTTTGCAGAACTGAACATTACCTGTCCCAGGAGATTAAAGCAAAAATTGCGCTTTTTTGTAATGTGGGCGCAGATGATGTCTTTACTGCAAAAGATGTGGACTGTATTTATGAAGTTCCCCTGGTTTACAATAAAGAAGGGCTTGGTGATAAGATATTAAAAAAGCTGAACATCTGGGCCAGGGCGCCAAGGCTGGATGAATGGATAGAAGTGGTTGAACGGCTTAAAAATCCAAGATTTTCAGTGAATATCGCTATTGTAGGCAAGTATGTTGACCTGACAGAAAGCTATAAAAGCCTGAATGAAGCGCTTTCCCACGGTGGAATATCCAATGATGCCAGGGTTAATCTCCAATATGTCGATTCTACAACCCTGACACAAGACAATGTTGTTGAAATCCTTTCTAAAAGTGATGGGGTTCTTGTTCCTGGTGGATTTGGCTCAAGGGGGATTGAAGGAAAGATTATTGCGGCAAAATATGCAAGAGAGCATAAAGTACCTTATTTCGGGATCTGTCTTGGCATGCACATGGCAGTGATTGAGATTGCAAGGAATCTGCTCAACCTTGAAGAGGCCAATGGCCAGGAGTTTGATCCCTATACGCCATATCCTGTAATTTATCTTATGAAAGAATGGTATGACGAGCAGACCAAAAAGATTGAAAAGCGGGATGAAGATTCTGATAAAGGCGGGACCATGCGTCTTGGAGCATATCCGTGTAAACTTGTTCCCGGTACCTTTGCCATGAAAGCCTATAAACAGGAAGAAATCTCAGAACGTCACAGGCATCGCTTTGAATTTAACAATGAATATAAAGACAGACTGGTTGAGGAGGCAGGGCTTATCATCAGCGGCACTTCTCCTGATCACGAACTGGTTGAAATAGTAGAACTTAAAGATCATCCATGGTATCTGGGATGTCAATTCCACCCGGAATTCAAATCCAAACCCCAAAATCCACATCCATTGTTCAGGGAGTTTATCAAAGCATCATTAAAGAATGCTAAAAAATAAATCATGAAGAGTTTTATACGACAGGATCAGGCCAATGGAGTCGAAGATTACAATTGAGTGTGGCAATATAAAACTTGAGGGAATTTTAGGGGAAAATACGTCTCAAAAGGCAGTTATTATCTGTCATCCCCACCCGCTTTATGGCGGTAATATGGATAATCCTGTGGTGATGACCATTGCAGACGCTTTTTTTGAAAAAGGATTTACAACCTTGAGGTTCAACTTCAGGGGAACCTGCAACAGCACGGGCATGTTTGACAATGGAAACGGGGAGCAGGAGGATATCAGGGCTGCCATGTCCTGGCTAATGGAAAATGGTTATCAAAAGATCTGTCTTGCTGGGTATTCGTTTGGTGCAAGAATGAATGCTTTGGTGGTTTCAAAGGGGTGTGAAATTGAAGACCATATAATGGTATCGCCGCCTGTGGGATTTATGAGTTTTGATGACATTGACAAAATGTCTTGTACAGGTTTGATTATAACCGGGGCCAATGATGAGATCGCTCCGGCAGACCTGGTTCAAGGACATATCAATCGATGGCAGATTAATCCACGGTATGAAATCATCAAAGATTGTGATCATTTTTATTCCGGCTGCCTTGGAAAGCTTAAGACCATACTGACAGATTATGTGTGACCTTCAGGTTAGGTGTGGCCTCCAGGTTACTTGTGACCTTCAGGTTATCTGTCATAAAAAAATGGTATTTATCAAATGGACCTTGCTTTGAGGGGTGTATAATGGGATCAACACAACAAAATTTTGATTATATTGTCATTGGTTCCGGGTTTGGCGGAAGTGTCTCTGCCTTAAGGCTTTCACAAAAAGGATATCGTGTGGGGATCCTTGAAAAAGGAAAAGAATGGAAGACAGAGGATTTTCCAAAAACCAACTGGAATATTAAAAAATATTTATGGCTGCCAGCCATTGGTTGTTATGGATATCAGATGCTCACTTTGTTTAAGCATGTCATGATTCTTCATGGCGGGGGTGTAGGCGGCGGAAGCCTTGTCTATGCCAACCAGCTTCTCATGCCTCCTGATAAGGTGTTTGAAAGCCCGGACTGGTGTATTGAGAATGCCAAAGAAACCTTGATGCCCTATTATGAAACAGCCAGAAAAATGCTGGGGGCAAATGTAAGTCCCCAGGTGGGAAAGGCTGATGAATTGTTAAAAGAAGTGGGCATGGAAATGACAGGGAAAGAGACTTTTCATAAGAATGATGTGGGAATATTTTTCGGTGAACCTGATAAGACTATTCCAGACCCCTATTTTGATGGCAAAGGACCGGACCGGACTGGATGCACCTTTTGCGGTGCCTGTATGATCGGGTGTCCTGTGGGGGCAAAAAATACCCTGGATAAAAATTATCTTTATCTTGCAAAGGACCTGGGTGCAGAGATTATCCCGGAAACCTACGTCACAGGAGTGAAGCAGGTTCATGGGGGCTATGAGGTTATAACAAGAAATACTGCCGGATTTTTTAAAAAAGAAAAAATATATAAGGCCAAAGGCGTTGTTTTTTCAGGGGGCGTTTTAGGCACTGTAAAGCTGTTAAATGAATGCAAAGATAAGGGAATGCTGCCCAATATTTCCAATGAACTGGGAAATTTTGTGAGAACCAATTCCGAGGTCCTTATCGGTGTTAAATCCAATGATAAAACAAGTAATTGGAATGACCAGATAGCCATAACCTCGGGGATCTACCCGGACGATAACACCCATATTGAAATTGTGAGATTCAACAAAGGATCTGATGTGCTTTTAAATCTGCTCACCCTTATGTCCGGTGGAGGTGGAAAGGTGCCGCGGGTGATAAGATTTATGGGAAATATTGCAAAACACCCATTCAGATTTATTCGGCTGTTATGGCCTTTGGGCAAGGCAGCATCCATGTCCGTTCTGCTGGTAATGCAGACGGATAAAAATCATCTGAAGTTGAAATACAAGCCAAGGTGGTGGCGGTTTGGCGGTAAATCGATTAATTCTGAAGTGCCCGAAGGATTTGAAAGGTCTCCCAGTTATATCCCGGTGGCCAATGAAACTGCCAAACGTCTGGCAAAGAAAATCGATGGGATTCCCTTAAGCTCGTTTCCCGAGGTTGTTTTAAATCTATCAACAACAGCCCATATTCTGGGGGGATGCTGCATGGGCGCTTCACCCCAAAATGGTGTTGTTTCCGATAAAGGGGAATTGTTCAATTATCCCAATTTGTATGTGGCGGACGGATCGGTTGTCTCAGCCAATCTTGGTGTAAATCCAAGCCTTACCATCACGGCTCTTTCAGAACATATTATGTCAAAAATTCCTGATAAAGGATAATATCAATGCTATTGATTTTTAGGGGCTGGTGGGGTATCTGCCTGAAAATTCAGCATAAAATGCTCTTATTAACGCCATGTCTGCATTAATATCACCGGAAGGATGGAATGTCGGGCCGATTCCGCCAATTTTTTTTTTATAATCAATAAAACCTAAGACGATTGGAACCTTTGCCTGGCAAGCTATATGATAAAATCCGGTTTTCCATTCCACATCTTTTTTTCTGGTGCCGGACGGTGCTATGGTGATGATCAGTTCTTTTGATTTCTCAAAAACATCAGTCAACGATTGCACAATATTACCTTTTTCTGATCGGTAAACCGATATGCCGCCAAGTCTTTTTAGCAGCCATTTAAACGGCCATTGAAACATGGTATGTTTTGCCATCCAGTGAGCAGTTATTTTTAATTTAAAAATAATTAATAAGAAAAATACAAAATCCCAGTTTGAAGAATGGGGCGCTGCAATCAGGATAAATTTTTTGATATCAGGCATTTTCCCTTTGGCCTTCCATCCCATGATAAAAAGGCAAAAACTTGCAAACCAGTAAAAAATCCATCTCAATATGCAATTATTCATTAAAGTCGGGTTCAATTCATTCCACCAAAGAAATTAAATAAAATTTATATATACTGTATATAAACAAATGGTTGAGCAGATAAATGGGATGGATTTAATTTTACAATATTAATACAAAGAGTGCAGAAAACCAGGTGTTTTATATTTGTCAATTGGTGTCCGGAATATCAAAAGGGGTGAAGGCCCCAAATTAAATTTAAATAAGGCAAATCTGGAGAAAAGGTTTATAAAATAAGCTAAAATCAGGAGATATGGTTTCGATAGTTATAAAAATTTAAAAATTTTCCTTATAAAATATAATTATTACTTGACAAATATTTATGGATTTGATTAGCATTAAAAAAATAGAGCAGTCAAATTTTGTTTTTCCGCCCTTTTTTTGAATCTTAAGTTGAAGCTGTCTGTTTTATAAAAGTGTTACATATTATTAAACTGATATAATTAAGGAGAAAAGCATGCCAATCAAAGAAAATACTCTCATTATTGACGGTTATACATTAACAATTGAAGAATTGATGAAAGCCGGTAAAGATTTGTCTATGAAAGTTGAAGTTGACGAAAAGAACTGGCCCAAGATTCGTGATTGCAGAAAGCTGGTTGATAAATGGGCCAATGAAGAACGCTGTATTTATGGTGTAAATACAAGCTGTGGCGGTCTGGTTGATTATCTCTTACCCAAGGATAGGGATAATGATTTTCAGAAAAATCTTGTCAGGAGTGTCACCACCCAGGTGGGCAAACCATTTGAAGATGAGCTCGTCAGAATCTTCATGATCGCAAGGGCCAATTCGCTTTGCCGCGGTTATTCCGGTATTAAAGAAGTAAATTTAAAAATTTATCTGGAAATGATCAATAAAAATGTTTTTCCCCTTGTCCCTAGAAAAGGTTCTCTGGGTACCAGTGGCGATCTTGGCCCATTAGGCTGTATTGCAAGCGTTGCCTTTGGTGAATGGAAAGCAAACTATAAGGGTAAACTTCTGCCGGGTAAAGAGGCAATGGCCGCTGCCGGTATAGAACTCATGTATTTGAATGCCAAGGAAGGCTTGTCCCTTATCAATGGAACTTCCGGAATGGTGGGACTTGCCTGTACAGTTATAACAGAGGCCACTAATACATTGAAAAATTCTGATATTATTGCCGCCTTTGCCATAGAAACCCTTATGGGAAGATTCAATCCGTTTGATGTAAGAGTTCATGAACAAAAATATCATCCGGGCCAGTATGCCACTGCCATGAATCTGACTAAACTTCTAGCCGGCAGTGGTATGGCCATTGATGAACAGGAACTTTCTTTGAAACTTCAGTCAACACTGAAACAACATAAAGGTGTGTCTATAGCTGATATTCCTGTTGAAGATGCCTATTCTATCCGGTGTACGCCTCAATTTGTCGGCCCCACAAAAGAGGCTGTACAACACGCCCGGGAAGTTCTTTTAAGAGAGCTCAATTCCAGTAATGACAATCCTTTGATATTTACGGAATGGGACACATTTATTCATAATGGACATTTCCATGGTCAGCCCATCTCATTTGTAATGGACTGCTTAGGCATCGCCATGGTGAATTTAGGGGTTGTCAGTGACAGGCGAATCGACAGGTTCATGGATTCAGCCCATAGTACAGGTCTTCCCCCATTCCTGTGCAAAGAGGATACCGGAGTACGCATGGGGCTTATGGGCGGTCAGTTCATGACAACATCTCTTGTGGCAGAGAACAGAACCCTTGCCATTCCTGCTTCTATCCAGTCTATTACATCGACTGCAGACTTCCAGGATATTGTCAGTTTTGGTCTGATTGCCGGAAGAAAAGCCAGAAAGATTGTTGAAAACACCAATCATATTCTGTCTTTTGAGCTGCTTTGCGCAGCCCAGGCAGCAGATATCAGGGGTGTTGACTTATTAAGCCCTGCTGGAAAAATCATGCACAAAGCAGTACGTGAAACCCTTGAATACATGGATTATGATAAGGTTTATATTGACGATCTTGAAGCACTCAAAGCCCGAATTGAATCAGGTGAATTTGTTGAAAGGGTTGAAAAAGAGGTTGGAGAACTTTTGATAGTTCATACTAAAGAATAATGAAGGGGTCAGGCTTGCGTTTGTTGAATAATAAACGCAAGCCTGATCCCACTCAAATATGTTAACTCTGAAAGTTGAGTCAATAACCAAGGACGACACCATGATTGAAAAAAAAACTGGGACGGAAAAACAAATTAGCATTGAACAACAAATTGAAAAGAGAATTGCAGATGCCTATAAGGAAAAGTTTCCAGTTTCCAAAGCGCATCATGAACGACTGATCAATTATATTCCCGGTGGTGCAACCAGAAGCCTGAGTTATTTTAAACCCTATCCCATTCATATTGATTATGGACAGGGGGCCTATGTTTATACCCATGAAGGCCATAAGCTTTTTGATGTCACCAATGCCTATGGTGCCATTGTCCATGGCCATGGGGACCCGGATGTTGTCAAGGCTGTTTCAGAAGGTATTGCAAGAGGTTCCCAGTACTCTACCCCTACAAACGGGCAGTATAAACTAGCCAAGCTTTTATGTGAAAGGATACCCGGATTTGACAGGGTCAGGTTTGTAAATTCCGGGACAGAAGCCACTTTGTTTGCCTTGAGAACCGCAAGGGCATACACAAAGAAAGACAAGATCCTGAAAATGGTCGGGGGATTCCACGGAACCCATGACTGCGTAGCCGCATCCACAAAAAAGAACGTCATCACCGCAGGGATTCCCAAAGGCATGACCGAAGACATGCTGGAAGTTCCATTTAATGATTTCTATGCCCTTGAACAAGCGGTAAAGGAAAATGCGGATCAACTGGCTGCTGTCATCATGGAGCCCTTTCTTGGTGCGGGTGGTGTTGTGCTGCCAGAGCCGGGATATCTTGAGCATGTGCGCAAAGTGACATTGGATAATAATGTTCTGCTGATTTTTGATGAGATTTTTTCTTACAGGGTCCATACGGGTGGGTGCCAGACGCTTTATGGTGTTATTCCTGATCTGACAACGGTTGGAAAGGTTGTGGGTGGGGGGCTTCCCATTGGTGTGTTTGGCGGTAAAAAAGAAATTATGAATATCTTTTGCCATGAAAGCACACAAAGACCATTATACCATTCCGGAACATTTAACGGGTATGAAACAGTGATGCAGGCAGGATATGCAGCCTTGTCCAAATATGATGAAGCAAGTGTAACCTATATTAATAAATTGGGAGATCAATTCCAGAAGGGTCTTTTGGAAAGTTTTAAAGCCAATGGATTAAATATCCAGTCCAACCAGATTGGATCGTTGCTGAATCTGCATTTTGTCAATGAACCGATCACAACGGCGGAGCAGGTCTTAAAATCAGAAGAACAGCTTCACACGCTGATGCACCTGTCCTTGCTGAACAAAGGGATTTTCACAATTCCCAGGGGATTATTTATCCTTTCTACCATAATGACAGAACAGGAAATTGATCATCTGATCAATAAAATCGATGAAACATTAAAAGAATTGTTGCCATTGATTAAAGAAAAATATAACCACTTACTATTGTAATGGGTTTAACGTAACAAAATTCCAGTAAAAGGAAATAAATGGTCCTGGATAAAATTGACAAACAGATTTTAAATACACTTCAAGAAAATGGAAAAACAACAAATTCCAGTTTGTCTAAGATTGTCGGGATCTCAGCCCCTGCAACCCTTGAAAGGGTAAAACGACTGGAGCTTGCAGGAGTGATTTCTCATTTTACAGCTGTAATTGATCCTGAAAAAATCGGGTTTACCATTATGGCCATGGTCAATATCAGCTTAAGCCTGAGTAGTCTTTCATCTGTGGCCAACATAAAGGAAAAATTTGCTGAGCTGGATGAAGTCATTCAATGCTACCAGATTGCCGGTGCAAATGACTTTATCTTAAAGGTGATTGCAAAAGATATTAAAGCCTATGGTCATTTTATGAACATGAAGCTCACCCAGATAGAAGGTATTCAGGTCATTAAATCTTCTTTTGTGATTGATAATGTCAAGGATAAGAAAATGTTTGTCCTTGATTTGGATGAGGAATATGTGGTGTAAGAGATAATAAAATTTTTGTAACAGGAGAAATAAAAAAATGGATAATAAAATAATCATCACAGCAGCCGTTACCGGATCTGTTCATATTCCAACCATGAGTGATTACCTCCCCATAACTCCTGACCAGATTGTGGAGGATGCGGTAAAAGCACATGAGGCAGGCGCTGCCATTGCCCATATCCATGTCAGAAATCCTGAAAACGGATTGCCCGTATCAGATCCGGCTCTTTTCATGGAAGTATGTTCAAAGATCAAGGCCAGATGTAATATGATATTGCTTCCCACCACAGGCGGTGGCATGAATCAGACCACTGAGGAAAAACTGATCCCTATCAAGCAGTTAAGGCCTGAAATGTGTTCTTTTGATCCGGCCCCTTTTAATTTTGGTATTTTCCAGATAGCAGGCCGGTTTAAAGAATTTAAACATGAATGGGAAAAAGATTATCTTGAACTGTGTAAAAATGTCACCTTCAGACCCACCTTTAACGATGATATGATCTATGGAAAAACTTTTCTTGAAATTGATACCAAACCAGAACTTGAAATTTATGAGCTGGGCCATATTTCCTATGTCAAATGGCTGTTTGAAGAGAATCTTTTAAAAGCACCTGCACATCTTCAGTTTGTATTCGGTCCCATGGTGGGCTGGATGACTCCTTCAGTCAAACATCTGGTGCTGATTTATGATGAGGCAAAGGAAGTTCTTGGGGAAGAAAATTTTACCTGGTCCGTTGCAGCCGGAGGAAGATATCAGATTCCCATTACCACAACGGCCATGGCAATGGGTGCACAAAATGTAAGAGTCGGGCTTGAAGATTCAATTTATGCCGGCAAAGGCATCATGGCAAAAGCAAGTGCGGATCAGGTTGGTATGATAAAAAGGATTGCAAAGGAAATGAGCCTTTTGCCTGCAACATCCGATGAGGCAAGACAGATACTTGGATTAAAAGGACTTGATAAAGTCAATTTTTAATTTTATGAAGTATTTCTTTGAATAAAAAAATGTTGGAAAAGGAAAGCTTTGGTTTTATTAGGTATAATTAATTATTAAAAATAAAGGAGGGCATCGTTGAATTATTCAGGTTATGCTTCAATTCATGCTCGGCACATTCCTGACAAGGTTTGCCTTATCGAACGAACCCCGGCAACGGGTGAAAGACGAACCTTTACCTGGCAGGAATTTAATGACGAGATTAATCGAACAGCGAATTTTTTGGCAAAGGAACTGGGTGTTAAGCATGGCGATTTTGTCATGCACCTTCAGAAAGATTCTTTGGAATGGCTTGTCACCTATTATGCCATCATCCGCCTGGGGGCTGTGGTAGTACCCTTAAATTTCCGGTTTGAAAGCTCTGATGTCCTCTATGCAGCCGAAGTTTGTAACCCGGATGTTTTTATTCTGGGTTCTGAATTTTTAGGAGTTGTCCAGCCTGCTCAAAAAGACCTTGCCACCATTAAAACTTATATCTGTGTCGGTAACGATGTTCCTGATGATATGATTGACTTTAAATTAATCCGGGAATACCCGGATATTTCAAATGCACTAGTGGAAGTTGACAGGGATCACGACCTTGCCATGATGTTCACTTCAGGTACTACAGGCAAACCCAAACCCGTACTTCACACCCATTTTTCAATTAATAATACTGCCATTGGCAATGGAATGAGCTATTTCGTTCAAAAGGATGATAATTATTTATTCTTTTTGCCGTTATATCACAGCGGGACCATGTTTTTATGGGCACCCTTTTATGCAACTGGAGCCACAGGAACCATTATAAGAGATTTTAGAGATCCCAAATGGATAATTGAAGCCATTGCCGAGGAAAAATGCACGGATGTACTGTTTGTGGTGCCCATTGGAATTGCTGTTCTCAATGCCATTGAAAAAGGCAATATTATTCTTTCTGATTATGACCTGTCTTCATGGAAATATATGGAGATCGGTGCTCAGCCCGTGCCATTTGACATTATGAAGCTTCTTGTGGAAAAGCTGCCCTGTGCCGTATCAAATATCTATGGCATCACAGAGGGCGGGGGCGGCGGATTGTTCAATCTGTATCCGGAAGATGTCCTTTCCAGACCCGGTTCCATTGGCAAGCCAACCTTTGGTGTTGAAGCTAAAATTGTGGGTCCCACAGGCGATGAACTCGCCAATGATGAGGTGGGTGAGCTGATATTCAGGACACCCAGAATGATGCGGGAATACTATTCAAATCCTGAAAAAACGCAAGAAGCATTAAAAAATGGTTGGCTTTCCACTGGAGATTTACTAAAGAAAGATAAAGATGGGTATTTTTATATTGTTGATCGCATGAAAGATATGGTCACCAGTGGCGGTGAAAATATCTTTCCTGTTGAAATTGAAGATGCACTCATGGATCATCCTGATATTGATGATATAGCATGTATAGGATATCCTGATGACAGACTTGTGGAGATCGTTCTTGCAGTGGTTCAAGTCAAAGAGGGAAGAAAATTGACCGAAGAAGATGTGATTGAATTTGCAAAATCAAAATTATCCCTTTATAAGGTGCCGCGCAGGGTTATTTTTGATCAGGTTCCCAGAAATCCCACAGGCAAGCTTATGAAACCTCAACTTCGGGAAAAATTTACCGGCAGAAAGGAGGCATTTAAAAAACTGGATTAAATAAATTTTTTTGTTGAGCTTGACTTATCATTGAACGATAACGTAGATTACACAAGCCTTGAGTGCGGATAGTAAAGTTACAATTAGTTAAATTCCAAAAGTTGAAACAGGTGCAATATTTTTATAAAACTTGCACCACAAATTTTATAAACTTAAATTAAAAGGAAAGGAACTAAGTATGAAACTTCGAACATTTTTAGTATTATTGCTTGTTTTATTGGTTGGATCATTCATGTTTATATCTCCAGTAGGTGCAGCAGCACCGTCACTGGATAAATGGAAACCTGATTTTGATCCCAGTGGTGCCAAATACAAATGTATGGTTTCCAACGTATCAACACCTGGTCTTGTGGGTACCCTGGCCGGTTTTGAAATCCGTGATGAGGTCTGGAAAAGAACAAATGGTCAGGTCTATGTGGACTTTAAACCCTATTCCATGCTGGGCGGTGAGGTTGAAGTGTTGAACATGCTCCAGATGGGCGCTGTCCAGGGTATGGGAGTCAGCTCTGTGGCTGCTACCAATCTCGGGCCCAGAATTGGGATCGTGAATCTTCCTTTTCTTGTGAATTCTTTTGAACGTCTTGATAAATTTATCGACAATAAAAAACTTTTTAACCATTTCCTCATGGGTATGGATCATCAGGGTATTACCGGTCTTGATATTACCGGATATGGAAACTATGGATGGGCAACAACAATCCCTGTCAAAAATATTGAAGATGCAAAAAAGGTAAAGTTCAGGATAGCAGAAGCGGCTGTTAATCAGTTAAGTTACAGAGCCTGGGGATTTAATCCTGTTTCCATGCCCTGGCCGGATGTACCAGTGGCTTTGAAACAGGGTGTTATTACAGGTCTGGATCATACCCTTACTGTTTGTAATGTAACCAAAAAATTTGAAGTGGCTAAATATTTTACCCAGATCAACTATGCCCAGGGGCTTTTTATCTGGATTTTTAATAAGGCCTGGCTTGCAAAGCTTCCCGATGATATAAGAAGCGCCTTTATTGCCAGTGTTAATGATGTCTGCGCAAAGAGCCGCGTAAAATCACTCACTGAAGAAAATACCAATATTGAAAAAGCAAAAGCCGCTGGTGTTGAATTCTTTAAGCTTTCAGATTCAGACATGGCAACCTTATTGGAACAAAGCATGGGAGTATATGACAAATATGCCCCTGAAATTAATAAGCTTTATCCTGGCGATACCTACAAATCGGATAATTTCTTAAAAGAAGTTCAGGAATCGCTGAAATAAGTTAATTATTGTTTGATAACAAACATTTAACAGTAATTGGTTTATGCTTGGGAAAACTTTAAAAAAATTAGACACCATTGTCACCAATATTGAAGAGTGGACTCTTTTTATTATTGTAATGGCAGCACTTATATCTCTTTTTGCCAATGTTATATTAAGGTATGGGTTTAACTATACCCTTGCCTGGAGTGAAGAGCTGGTGCGTATTGTCATTATCTATTCAACATTTGTGGGTGCCAGTGTGGCTGTCAAGCAAAGAGCAATGATTAAAATCGATGCTGTTGTACAGATTTTTCCCAGGCTTAAACCTGGATTGACATTTTATTCCAATATACTGATGCTTATCTTTGCCGGCATGATGGTTTACTATGGGTATCAAATGACCCATCTGCAGTTTGAGACAAGCCAGAAAACCATCATCATGCAGATTCCTCTTGTCGCTATATATACCATCATGCCTGCAATGGGCGTGATGGTATTTATCAGGACGGTTCAGGTAATGATTCAAGATTTTCGAACAAGCCACCCGAAATAGATAAAAGGGTTTATTTTCATGCAGATCAGCGATTTGATTATTCTATGTATTCTTCTGGGTTTTATGACAACCTATATTCCGGTTTTTTTGAGTTTGTTTTTTACATCAGCCATTGGGTTTGTCGTATTTCTGGATATTCCTCCTGATCTATTGGCACAGACACTTTTCCGGAGTCTTGATAAGTTTGCACTGGTGGTTGTTCTGTTTTTTATCCTTTGTGGTAATATCATGAGCAAAGGAAAAATGATTGAAAAATTGATCAACCTTGCCAATGCCCTGGTGAGCTGGCTGCCCGGCGGCCTTGGTATGGCCGGAGTCATTGGCTGTGGCCTGTTTGGTGCCATATCCGGATCGACAGTTGCCACAGTGGTTGCACTGGGTGGGTTCATGATTCCAGCCCTTATCAAGAATGGATATGATGAGGACTATACTCTGGGTCTTATGACCACCTCGCCCAACCTGGGGGTGATCATTCCTCCCAGTATCAGTATGATTTTTTATTCCATGATCAGCAATGTATCCCTTGAAGGACTTTTCATGACAGGGCTTATCCCGGGTATTATTATCATCGTCTGTGTCTGTTTTTATACCTGGCTTCTCTACAGAAAAAGAACGGATATCAACAGATTGCCTGCCCCAAATTTTAGTGAGTTATATGCTATTTTAAAGGAAGGGTTCTGGGCAATCATGCTCATTGTTATCATTTTTGGAGGCATTTTTTCCGGAATGTTTACAGCCAATGAGGCAGCAGTTGTTGCGTGTGTGTATGCTTTTCTGGTTGAGCTTTTTATTTTCAAGTCCATGGGGTTTAAAATAGTAAAAGAAATAACTGTCAGTTCTGCTGTAACCAGTGCCACCTTACTTTTGATTGTTGCATCAGCTACGTGTTTTGGTCGATATCTGACCTTTGAGAATATTCCCAACAGGGTTGCAGAAATTGTTGTGGCAAGTATCCAATCTCCCATTGTCTTTTTACTGGTCATGAATATTCTGTTGCTTATTATCGGTATGTTCATGGATATTATTTCAGCGACATTGATTCTGGGCCCGGTATTTTTGCCATTGCTCGGCCCATTTAATGTAGATCCCATGCATTTTGGGCTCATCATGACAGTAAACCTTGCCATTGGATACTGCACGCCGCCTATGGGGGTGAGTCTGTTTATAACCGGGTCGCTGGCAAAAAGGGATATTATTTATGTCACAAGGGCGGTATTGCCATTTTTGGCTATTCAGATCGGTGTGCTTTTCTTTTTAACATACTGCCCTGAAGTTGTACTCTTTTTGCCCAGGCTTTTGGGATATTTATAAAAAAACCAAGGCTTATGCACTTAACCTGACAAACAAAGGCGGGATTCAAAAGAAGTTGATTTCTTTTAATCCCGCCTTGTACTTGCTTCGCAGTGGAGCGTATGCTTCCAAAATTTTCATATTTTCGGTCAGACACTAAATAGCAAAGTTATTGCATTTATATACCTTTGTCTATGATGTTCTTATCGTGTAACAGTCTTTCCTGGATACCCCTTGAGACCTCCCAGTTTTTCTCAAAATCATTCCAGAAATCTTTGTTTTCATCTTTCCAGTCTTTTCCAAATCGCTGGTTGAAAACATGCCCAAGTTTTTCAAAAAGAAGCTTCCAGGTGGGTCTGCCCTGGTTTTGTGCTCCCAGAAGTTCATTGATTAATAAGTCAAGCTCACTTAAATGCTCTTTGGAAAGATAGGAAATAGCTCCTTTTTTAATGGACTGCATCAGTGAATCCGGGTTCAGGGAATTGGCCGTCAGCATGACTGCCGGGATGTCTCTTTTTACGCATTCTTCTAAAAGCTTAATCCCGTTGACTCCCATAATATCCAGAATAGCAAGGTCATATCGGGTCTGGAGAATTTTTTCAGAAGCGGTCTCATAGTCCTGGGCAACGTCTACTTTTGCTTCATCCAGAATTTCCTGTATGGTTTCAATGACGTCCCATTCATCGTCAACAGCCAGTATATGTTTGCCTTTGAGAAAAGAATCGGTTTGTTTCATTTTTTTCTCCTTATCAAAAATATATAAAGGTATCAGCCTTATTTATCTTATAATAATTTTGTGAACACCTTTAATCGAGTTATGAATATTGCTTTTTATAGCTTTTTTCCTAAGTTTATTAATTAATTAAAATATCTTGAAAAGTCAAGCCATTACAGGTATTAAGGGGAAAAATGTCTTTTTAATTTTATTGTGTTAACAAAAAGAAAGACTTAACCTAATTTGTTCAAACAAAATATCTTTATTCGATTCCAAATAGGAGGACCATATGGTCAAATTTCTTGCCATATCTTCAAGCCCGGTAAAAAAAGGAAACAATGAGTATCTGACTTCTCACATGCTTGAAACGGCAAAACACTTGGGTTGTGATATACAATGTTTTAATTTGTCAGAAATAAAAATAGAGGAATGCCTTCATTGCAATGCCTGCATTGGAAAACAGAAACCGGGTAAATAGAGCTTAAAACCATAGGTGTTTTAAAAGGATAAAAAGATTGACGATGAAAGGGTGAAACTATATGTTTAGAAAAGTTTAATTTATGAAAAATATTTTTGATAACCGGAGACAAGAGATATATGGATAAAATTGTCAGTTTTTCTGAGATTAAAATATTATCCAGGCAATACAAGGATGCTAAAAAAACAATTGTATTTACCAACTGATATCAAAATCTGTGAGTTTGAACATTTTAAAAATCATTCCAGTATTGTTCACGGCATATTTACAAGGGCAGGCGGAACAAGTACAGGTGCTTTTGATTCTCTGAATATCGGTATAAATTCAGGTGATGAGCTATTGGCTGTTGAAAATAACCGAAAGGTCATTATCAGAAAAATGGGGACAAAGCCCTTTGTTTTTTTAAACCAGGTGCATAAAAGTGGTATAAAGGTATTCAGAAAAGATGAAACAGATTTGTCAAAACAATTTCAATCCAATATTGAAACCTATACTGCTGATGCAATTATCACTGATGTGAAAGATGTGTTTATTGTCATCCAGGTGGCTGATTGCCAAGCTGTCATGCTGTATGACCCTGAAAAAAAAGTAATTGCAAATATTCATTCCGGGTGGCAGGGAAGTGTTAAAAATATTATTGGAAAATGCGTGGACAAAATGATCTTTGAGTTTGGCTGTCAGCCTGAAAATATCCTGGCAGGCATTTCTCCTTCCCTTGGTCCCTGTTGCTCTGAATTTGTAAATTATAAGGATGAGATCCCGGAAAACTTGTGGAAATATAAAATTAAAAATAAAGATTATTTTAATTTCTGGAACATGAGTGCTGATCAACTGATGGATAAGGGTGTGAAAAAAGAGTGCATTGAAAATATGGAAATATGCACAAAATGTAATACAGACATGTTTTATTCTTTTAGGGGAGAAAAAACAACGGGCAGGTTTGCCTGTGTGATTTCAATGCAATAAAAGGAAGTATGAAAATGGAAAAAAAAGGCACTATTTTTTTGAAACACATGGAAAAAGCCGATACGATTCGTTTAACACAGACAGTAAAAGCCTCAGGGTGAGCTGCTAAACTGGATCCAGGGACGCTGGATCGAATTGTAAGGGGGCTTGTAATTAAACCTCACCCCAACCTGATCGTGGGTCTTGATTCTCCGGATGACGCCGGAGTTTATAAGCTGAATTCTGAAACAGCGCTTATCCAGACCCTTGATTTTCTGACACCAATAACGGATTCGCCATATGAATTCGGACAGATTGCTGCGGCCAATTCCTTAAGCGATGTATATGCCATGGGAGGAGAGCCCATTACTGTAATGAATATTGTTTGTTTTCCAAGCAATGATCTGTCCGAGGATATTCTTGCTGAAACCTTGAGGGGAGGACTGGATAAAATTAACGAGTCTGGTGCTGTTCTGGTGGGCGGTCACTCCGTGGATGATCAGGAATTTAAATATGGGCTTTCCGTTACAGGGATTGTGCATCCGGATAAGGTTAAAACCAATTCTTCGGCTGCCACAGGGGATGCCATTATTTTAACAAAGCCTGTGGGAACTGGAATCATGTCAACTGCCATAAAAGCAAAATTGGCCACGGCCCAGAATATAAAAGAATCTGTTGCTGTAATGTCCATGTTGAACAAGACTGCAGCAGAGGTGATGTCACAATTTAACGTCAATGCCTGCACAGATGTTACCGGGTTCGGACTGGCCGGGCATTTGCTGGAAATGGCAAAAGGGTCAAAAAAAATTATTACGCTTTTTACCCGGAAAGTTCCCATGTTAAACAATGTTCTGGATTTTGCTCGCATGGGCATGGTTCCGGCAGGTGCCCATAAAAACCGCAAGTTTTTTGAAGAATTAACCCATATTGATGAAGCAGTTGACAGGGCAATGGTTGATCTGATGTTCGATCCCCAGACATCTGGCGGGTTGCTTATCAGTCTGAATAAAAAAGATGCAAAAACCTGTGTGGAAAAAATGGAAACCAATGGCCAAAACGCCTGGATAATTGGCGAAATTAATAGTTCCAGCGATACAGGATTTTTAAGGTTAATTTAATGTTTTTTCACATTGACTTGAAATTCAGCATGTGTTATTTGCTTCCAAGGTAAATTGATCTATAAGGCCAGATGAAATGGCATAAAAAGGCAGAAGATGAAAAAAGAAACGGGCAAAACCATCAGAGAACTTGGATATTTTGCCAGCCTTGGTATGTCAGTGGCCCTGGCCATTTTTATTGGTTTTGGAATTGGGCTCTGGCTGGATAAGAAATTTGATACGGAACCTGTCCTCTTGCTTGTTGGATTGGCATTCGGCATTGCAGCCGGATTCAGCAACATTTACAGAGCAGGGCAAAAGGGAAAAAAGTATTAATGCAGGACCTGGAAAAGATAGTTGATTTTATAACAAAGTCTAACTGGCTGATTCTTTTGGTGGGAGGAATGATCGGCCTGATGATGACCCCGGTTAAATTTGCCATGGGTATCATTTTAGGCGGTTTGATTGTTGCTATTAATTTTCATCTTTTGAAGCGGACATTAAAAAAAATGTTTCGTCCTGATATTGTATCAGAAAAAGGACGGTCTATTGTTGGCAATGTCATGGTTAAATATTATATTCGATTTGCCATAAGTGGGGTGTTGATTTTCCTGCTGATATCGAAACATATCGTTCATCCGGTAGGCCTTTTGGCAGGCCTTTCCATAGTTGTTGCAAGTGTATTTTTGGCTACAGCACTTGAATTAAAAAAAATATTCTTCAAGGAGGCAGTATAAAGTGGAACATCCATATTTGTTTATGACGTCATTGTTCGGAATATTTGGAATGGAAAAATGGGCTGCGACTCATCCGCATGTTACATATATGTGGCTGGCCATGGTCGTTTTGATTTTTTTAGGTTGGCTTGCAGGAAAGAGTATTACCATGGTGCCCAAAACTGCACAGAATGTATTTGAAGTTGTGATATCCGGTCTTGAAGAATTTATGGTCGGTATCACGGGAGAAGAGGGCAGAAAATCTTTTCCTTTATTATTGACCATCTTTCTATTTGTTCTATTGGGCAATCTGTTTGGATTGATTCCTGGATTTTATCCGCCAACGGCCCAGATCAATACCACAGTATCGCTGGCCATTATTGCAGTAACATGGAGTCATGTGATTGGCATTAAAATGCATGGGTTTAAATACATCAAACACTTTTTGGGACCCGTACCTGCCTTAATGCCCTTGTTTTTAATTATCGAACTTATTGGGCATATGGCACGCGTTTTGTCCCTGACCCTGCGTCTTTTCGGAAACATGATGGGCCATGAGCTTGTGGTGGGGATTCTGCTCATGCTGGCTGGCCCGTTTTTAGTACCGCTTCCGATTATGGCCATGGGTATATTGGTGGCACTGATTCAGGCAATTGTGTTTTTCTTGCTGCCCACAATGTATATTGCAGGGGCAATAGAAGAAGCGCATTAATAGGCAATAGCCTACACGTAAGGAGTTTTACGGGATTTGGAAGAAGCCCCGTTATTTTTATATTAATTTATTAAATTGTAATAAGGAGTAAAACATGGAATTTCTAGTTGGTAGTGTATGGGCAGCAGGTCTTGCCATCGGTATTGCAGCTTTTGGTTGCGGCATTGGTCAGGGTTTGGGTTTGAACGGCGCAATGGCCGGTATTTCAAGAAACCCTGAAGCAGCCGGTAAAATTCAGGTGAACATGCTGATTGGTTTGGCATTGATCGAGTCTCTTTGTATTTATGCACTTGTTGTTGCAATGATTCTTCTTTTTGTTCATCCGGCTATCGCTCCTGCTGTTAAAGCACTAGGTTAAGCCATACTGCTTAAATTAGACGGATATCTGTAATAAAAAAGGGTGTAAGACATTTTGTTTTACACCCTTTTATTTTTTTGCATGACCCCAACTCAAATCTGCCAATTTTAAAAGTTGATTTATAAATTATGGAGTTCCTGGCTGCTGAAGACTTTAATATTTTTTTGGGCAAGAATTTTTAATGCCTTATCATGATCATCAAACCTAAAAATCATGATGGCGGCTTTGCCCTTTGGATTTGCAAATGCATACATGTATTCCAGATTGACTTCATTTTCGACAAAAGGGTCTAAAATTTTATTTAACCCACCTGGCTCATCCTGCACTTCAACGGCCAGAACCTGGGTTTTCCCCACTTTAAAACCCTCTTTTTGTAATGCTTTTTCTGCTGCTTCATTGTTATCCACAATTAAGCGAAATACACCAAAATCAGTGGTATCAGCAAGAGACAATGCTCTTATATTGACATTGGCATCCCTTAATATAGCAGTAACTTCTGCAAGCCTTCCTTCCTTGTTTTCAATAAATATGGATATTTGTTCAACAAACATGGTGGCAACTCCTTTTATCTAATACCGTTCTCCTTTGAACACAGCCTTTCTTTTTTCAAGAAAGGCATGGGTTCCTTCTTTTGCATCTTCGCTTGACATGGTAAGGCCAAAGGCATCGTTTTCAATCCTGCATCCGGTTTCAAGATCAGTATTCAGGCCGGTTTCAACAACTTCTTTTGCAGATTGTAAGGCGACCTTTCCTTTAGTGGCAATGAGGTTGGCTGTTTTCAAGACTTCATCCATGAGGTTTTCCGGTTCACAGATTTTATTGATAATGCCATATTCCAGGGCTGTTTGGGCATTAATGTTTTTACCGGTAAAAATCATTTCTTTAGCACGGCTTTCACCAATACGCCTTGCCAGTCTCTGTGTTCCTCCAAATCCCGGAATCAATCCCAGGTTGATTTCAGGCAGACCAAAAAGCGCTTTTTGCGATGCATAAATAAAATCACAGCCAAGAGCTGCTTCTAACCCTCCCCCCAGGGCAAATCCATTTACAGCGGCAATGGCCGGTATGGGAAGATCCTCAATCTTTGTAAAAACCTTTTGTCCTTTTCTTGAAAAACTTTTTCCTTCAAGGGGATTCATTTTTACAAGTTCTGCAATATCAGCTCCTGCAACAAATGCTTTATCCCCTGTGCCGGTCAGGATGAGAACTCTTATATCTGTATTGTTTCTTACCTGATCCAGGGCAATATCCAATTCATCAAAAAGAGCATTATTGAGCGCATTTAAAGCTTTGGGCCTGTTAAAAAATATGGTTGCAACAGGGGTGTCAACTTTAAGAATAATGTTTTCAAAAGGCATGATGTTTTCCTTTGCTTAGATTATAATTGTTTGGGATTTGTAGCGTTTATATATTTTTCGATTCCATCCGTGATGCTATCGCTGATCGCTGTCTGGTAGGAATCACTCATGAGCCGCTCGCATTCAGTTTTGTTACTGACAAATGATGTTTCAATCAGGATAGACGGCATCCTGGCTCCCAGTAGAACATAAAACGGGGCCTGTTTGACACCTAAATTATTGATTCCTGAATATTTTTTTCTCATTCCCTTTATAAAAGAATTTTGCACAACATCGGCAAGCCGTGTGGATTCTTCAATCTTTGCATGCTTCATTAAATCACTTAAAATAAATTCCAGATCTGAGATATTTTTTTCAGATGTTGCATTTTCCCTTGCTGCCACGGCAATGGCCTGGCCATCTGTTGCAAGGTTCAAGATATAGGTTTCAATACCCCTGAGGTTTCTGCTTTTGGCTGCATTGACATGAAGGGATATAAACAGATCTGCTCTCTTTGTATTGGCAATTGCCGTCCTTTCTTCAAGGGCCAGCTTTTTGTCTGTTGTCCTTGTGAGCAATACAGTACATTTTAATCGCTCCCTGAGAGTTACAGCAAGTTTTTTGGCAATTTTCAGAACAATGTCTTTTTCCCAGACATTTTTATAATATCCAGGTGCTCCAGGATCAGAGCCGCCATGTCCTGGATCAATGACTATTGTTCTAACCCCCAGTGCAAGCTGCCGTGCAATATCAGATGATTTTAAATTATCTGTTGTTAGCCTGGATATTTTTTCAGGTTTTTCCGAATCTGCAATTTTAGGAGTAGCTGAAGAGTCAGGTACACCATTGGACCCTTGCCCCCATATATCAAGAACAATCCTGAAGGGATCTTTTAAAGAAAATATTTTATAATTTTCAAATGATTTGATATCCACCACAACCCTTACAGTATGTGGAAGGTGTTGCCCTGCCCGGGCCTGGTTTAAAAGGTCGTCATTGATCGGGGTATGCTCGGCAATCCCTTTTCCAAGCTTTGAATTTTCAATATCAATATATAGTCGTTGAAAGGGTTTATTAATATCCGGATCTTTTTTCAAAAGTCTGTGGGAATACTTTCTTTCGCTTTCGGCATTGACAACAACTCTGGTGTATTCCGGGTTGGACCAGAATCGAAGATCTGTAACCATTATATCACGGGAAGACTTATTTTCTTTGGGGGCAGGTTCTATGTCCACAGGTTTTTGATATGCATCATTAATGGGTTTTACTTCTTTTTCAATAGGGACTTCACTGTTTTGAATAAATTTTCTGATAAGGACATCATTTTTAGTCAATCTTTTTTTTGACTGAATATGATGAATTTTTTTAGCAGTAAAAGTCGGGTGCACGGTTATAGACTTGAGCAAAGTTTTGGTACGGCCGGCATAAGCGCTTTTTGGATATTTATTCTGAAGTCTTGCAAGAAGATCAGCTGCCTGGTGTTCGTGGATCTGCCTGCCAGACCATTTGGATAGACTTGTATAAAGCTGGGCTGCTTTATACATGCCGGCCGGCGCCCATGTGCTGTCAGAATGAAGCCGATATATGATTTCATATTGACTGATGCAATTGAGCCATTCGATTTCTTTTTTCTGTTTGGAAAGGGATTTCCTCAGTTTTTTGTAGCAGGCATCAGCCTCCATGTATTTTTGTTTTGCGCTGTCAGCAAAACCATTTGTTGTGAAAATGAAAATACCGGTAAAGATAAAAAGGATGAGAAAAATTGGTAGTATGGATGTCTTAAGTTTGACCATATCCTATTGAATGCTTTTTTGTTTTAAATCGTTTAACAAATTAATTGCTTCAAGAGGAGTCATACTTGAAATATCAATCTTTTCCAATGTTTTTTTAATGTATTGTTCATTGCTGTTAAATAATTCCAGTTGATTATCATCTATTGCCTTTTTCTTTCTACCCCTTTTTTTTGTTTTTTTTGGTAAAGGTTCTGAAAGATCCGTGTCATTTTTTTGCTCAATGCAAGACAATATATATTTTGCATTGTTAATCACAATATCTGGAATACCGGCAAGCCTGGCCACCTGGATGCCATAGCTTTTATTGGTTCCGCCTTTAACCAGCCTCCGTAAAAATACAATATTATCATTGAATTCTTTGACAGCAATATTAAAATTTTTAATCCTGGGTTTTGTATCTTCCAGTTTTATTAATTCATGGTAATGTGTGGCAAAAAGGGTTTTCACCCCTTTATTATTGAGATCATGAAGGTATTCGGCAACTGCCCAGGCAATACTCATTCCATCATAGGTACTGGTTCCCCTTCCAATTTCATCTAAAATAATAAGACTTTTGTGTGTGGCATTATTGACAATATTGGCGGTTTCTTCCATTTCCACCATAAATGTGCTCTGGCCCATGGAGAGATTGTCAAGTGCCCCGACCCTTGTAAATATTCGGTCCACAATGCAGATACATGCTTTCTGGGCAGGGACGAATGATCCCATCTGTGCCATTAAAACGGTCAGGGCAACCTGTCTTAATACCGTTGATTTGCCGGCCATATTAGGTCCGGTGATTAAAAGGATCTGGTTCTCAGTATTATCCATTTCAATGGAATTCGGAACATATCGTTCGCCTTTGATCAGTTTTTCCACTACAGGATGCCGCCCGTCTTCAATGGAAATGGTTTCCTGTTCATTGATGACAGGTTTTGTATATCCGTTTTCCGATGCAGCCCGGGCAAGTCCCTGGAGCGCATCCACATGGGCAATGAAATCTGCTGTTTTAAGAATAAGGGAGGCTTTTGAAATAACTATGTCCCTGATAAAGCTGAAAATTTTGTATTCCAGAGCATTGCGCTTGTCCTGGGCATTTAATATGGTGGACTCAACCTGTTTCATCTCATCAGTGATGAATCTTTCAGCATTCACAAGGGTCTGCTTCCTGATATAATGATCAGGAACCAAAGTTGCCTGAACTTTTGACACCTCGATAAAATAACCAAATACTTTATTGTATTTAATTTTAAGAGAAGACAATTTTGTTTCTTTTTTTTCTTTTGCCTCTGTCTTTGCAATCCAGGATTTCCCGTCCCGTGAAATTAACAGCAGTTCATCCAGCTCAGGACTGTAACCATCATTGATTAAACCGCCTTCATTAAGGACATGGGGGGCATCTTCCCGAATGGCTTTTTGGATCAAGCTGGATAGAGACCCCATCTCTTTTAAGATCATTTCCTGATTTTCAATATTTTTTCCCGTAAGTATTGGGCTTTTAAACAAGGAGAGTTCCTTAAAAAGATGGGGGAGTTTTTTTAAAGAATTTTTAAGGGCAGTCATGTCCCTGGCATTGCCTTGGCCCATGGAAAGCTTGCTGCCGAGACGTTCGAGATCATAAACTGATTTCAAATGGTTGATGATCAATTGATGGATATGGGAAGCTTTGGTGATTTCTTCAATGCAATCCAGGCGCTCCTCGATTTTATTTTTATCAATCAAGGGGTATCTGATCCAGTTTTTGATAAGCCTAGCGCCCATGGCCGTAATCGTCCGGTCAAGCACCTGGATCAGGGTTCCTTTTTTATCCAGTGTCTGTATATTGGTAAGGATCTCAAGATTTTTACAGGATCTGTCATCGATCACCAGAAAATTTTTCAAGTCATAGGGTATAATCTGGAAAATATGCAGGGTTTCCTGCATCTGGGTGTTCTGGACATAGGAGAGGATGGCACCTGCAGCAGAAATGGACGCAGCCATATGCTCGACGCCAAATCCTTCAAGACTTCTGGTTTTAAATTTGTTTAAAAGCCTTTCCTTTGCTTCTTCAACATAAAAGTCAGTTTTATCAAGATAGGTAATTTGTCTTCCATCAAAAGCCTGCCGAACATGGGTATAGGCAGGATCTTTTTCAAAATTGGAAGGCAGAAGAATTTCTTTTGGGTCAACCTTTAATGCTTCTTCAATGAGTTCTATCGGTATTTTTGACTGCCTGGATTCAACCTGTGTGGTTTTAAAGGTTCCCGTTGAGATATCAAGATAGGCAATAGCGGCAACATCCCTTATCTTTGACAGGGCCAGAAGAAAATTATTAGACCCTTTATCCAGTAATTCCTCATTTAAAATCATGCCCGGAGTGATCACCCTGACAACTTGTCTTTTCACCAATTCCTTTGTCAGGGCAGCATCTTCCATCTGTTCACATACTGCAACCTTGCATCCATTGCCAATCAGTTTGGCAATATAATTGTCAGCCGCACGAAAGGGCACGCCGCACATGGGAATGGGGTCATCAGCATTTTTATTCCTGGAGGTTAAAGCAATACCCAGGATAGAGGCTGCCTTTGCCGCATCTTCAAGGAACATTTCATAAAAATCTCCCATCCGATAAAACAAAATTGCATCTTTATATGATTCTTTGATGGACAGGTATTGTTCCATCATGGGCGTATTTTTTTTTGGCTCATGCGCTAGTTTAGTTTCAGCAGAATCAATCACCAGTACCGGATTTAGGGTCCTTTTCCTTGTCGTTTTCAGGTTGCACGAAATCAGGCTGTACTGGTTCAGGTTGCACATAATTAGGTTGCGCTGGTTCGGGCTGTTCAATAATCGACTCTTTTTTCAGCTCTTTTTTTATATAGGGATCATGCTGGAACACGTCCAGTTCTGATTTTAAAGCAGCGAGCTTTTCTTTAAAGGAAGCAATGGCAGCATTTTTTGTTTTGATCTCTTTTTTTAAACCAAATTTTATAACGAATCCTCTGATGCCGGCCAGAAAGAGCCCCAAAAGAAAGCAGATTCCAAAATAAGCAATATTTTGAAGTTCTGGCATGGTCCAGTTCCAGGAGGCAATTTTAAGATCAATTTTCAGCGCAGCCGTTGTCATGAAATAATCTAAATTCTGATAAACAAAGATCCCGATAAAACTCAGGACGATCAGCCACCAAAGGTATTTAATTGTTTTCATTCATCCACTCCATATTTAAATTTTTATTGCCTGTCGTTAAGTTTTAGTAATCATAGATTAATTTTTTTCTTTTTTCAATTCTTCTTTTTTTTAATAAAATCATCCTTAAATACATCATATCACCATCCACCATTTACCATTTACCATTATATAAAAATCGGATTAATCAGATTGATGTCAGGATTGGTTGAAAAAAGGGTCCAGGTTAAATGTTTTGGCAAAACCTGTTTAGAGATTTCAAAACAGGAAAAATGAAGATGGGGAGGTAATTGTGGGTTCTTATAAGTATCACACACCCTTGCAATGACATCTTTTTTTCGGATGACATGGCCAAGTTTCAAACCTTTCTCAGGGATGATATGGGCATATGCAAAGAGGATTCTTTTGCTGGAAGAGATTGAGTTTTTATGTTCAACAACAAGGGTCTGAGCCAGAAAATCATCACAGATATTTAAAATAATCCCGTCATCCATGGCCGGCACTTTGATGGAATCATCAAAGCAATGCATTTTTCCTGGATGTGTTCTGTAATAGGTGATGTCGATTCCTTCATGGGCAGAGTGTCGGAATTTAAAATCTCCCCACCATTTGTCCTTACTTGAAAAAAGCATCCCACAATGAAACAGCCATAGAACTTTTTGGCCATTTCCCAGGTCACAGGACAGGTCATTGACCTGGGAAATAAGGTCAAGATAGTCAGAGAACCTTATCATTACAGGGCTTTAAGAATTATTTTATGCCCCATAAGATTAATGTCTGCGATAATGGCTTGGACCTCCATGCTTTCTCCTAAAAGACCTTTTAAAAGGAAGGTTCCTTCACCAACCGGGCTTATAGCAGCCACATTTTCCATGATCAGTTTTTCATTATTGCCTTCTCTTAAATATACATTTGATTCACACATTTTTATTTTCCTTTATCTGTTTATGTATTGTTTTAATTCTCTGTAAAAGTTTTCATGTGAACCAAATGAGTATAAAAACAAAGTGGAATCCACTACTTCATAAGCTAACAATACCTGCTGGTTCTGTGTTTTGAATTTATAGATTTGGATACCCTGTAAATCTCCTTTTTTCATATTTCCAATTGCAGGGTCGCTATAAACATATTTTACAGCATTATCCAGATCCTTGATCTGTTGTTTGTATAGTTTCTTTTTTTGCCTGGCAAAAACAGGAGATTGGATGATTTTCTCAATATCAGTCATTCACCCTCTTCAAAAACATATGGCGTTCCCTGGCCAGCTTTTATTTGTTCTCTGCCCACCAGGATATCTTGTATAAACGGTAATGGGAGGTCTGGGTTTTCTTCAATCATTTGACCGATTTTTGCCCAATATTCAATTTGACCGGCAATTGATCTTTTAAATACCTTTGACTTGATCTTTGCTTTCTCAAACAGAGCATCAGATACCTTGACTGCTGTTGCCATAAATCCCCCTTAGTTTGTTTTTATTGTATTTTAATACTATGGGTTGTCTTTTGCAACCATTCTTTTTCAAGGTTTCGGTCAGGCACCATTTATTACCATTTTTATCTTCAAAGGTTTGTTTTTACAATAATCAATGATTGCTCCGCTATATGTTTTATTCATTGCACAATTGACGACTAATATGTTTTTAAAAAATTGATATCCGGCCTGTTCATGGATATGGCCGCATAAAACCATTAATGGCGGGTGTTTTTCAATCAATGTTTTTAACTGGAAGCTTCCGGCACTAAATCTGTTCCCCACTTTGTCACACACTCCTCTGGGCGGTGGATGAACCACCAGGATTGTCTGTGGGGTGATGTTATATTTAATGCCATCCAGGCGTTGAGCCTCTTTAAAGCAAATTTTTGAAGCAAAGGGCAGGGGGATCGTTCCATTGAGGCCAAGAAACGGTGAATTTTGATATGTCACAGGTATATGGTTCAGAAGGGTGGTATTTTCCTGGTTTTGTAAAAGTCCTTCAACACGTTTTAAATCCGAGTTTCCTCGGATACACAGAATGGGGATGGGGATGTTCTTTAACTGGTCCAGGGTTTTTAAAGGGGAAAAATAATTACTTATATCACCGGCAATGACAAGAATATCAGGGGTGTTTCGTAAGATAACCTCCAAAATCCTTGCAATCTTTTCGGTTTTACCATGTATATCAGCTACAGCATAGATCCTCATTTTTATCCCTGATGCTTTATTTGGAATTTTAAAAAACTTTTTGTGATTACCCTGGATCAATTATTGCCCAGTTTTAATCAGATTAACTTGACTATAATATTGTAGAATAATAAAAAAGGATACAATTTTTTAAAGAGGAGTCACACAATTAATGGATAAAATTGCATCATTAAAAAGATTATTAGATCCAAAAAAAATAGCTGTGATCGGCGCATCAAAGTCTAAGGATAAGGTCGGGGGAATTATTTTCAGGCGGCTTCTGGGTTCAAGAAGGCGCCTGTTTCCTGTAAACCCAAAGGAGACGGCCATTGAAGGCCATAAGGTCAGTCCGGATATTCAGTCCTTACCTGATGATATTGATCTTGCCATCATCACGATTTCTGCCGAGGCTGCAGTAAAATCGGTTGAGATGTGTATTGAAAAAGGTATTCCCAATTATATCATTGTGGCTGGCGGGTTTGGCGAGGTGGGTGCCCAGGGCAGACTACTTGAAGAAAAACTGACAAAACTTGCAAAAGAGAATAGTGTCAATATCCTTGGTCCCAACTCCCTGGGGATATTTCTGCCTGATGAGAATATTGATACCATCTTTGTTGAGCATGGGGACAAATCCCTTGACAGAAACGGCCAGGTGGCCTGTATTGTTCAAAGCGGGTCTGTGGGTGTGGAAGCCCTGGGGTATGCATCCAATACGGGCTATGGCATGCGGGCCTTTGTGGGCCTGGGCAATAAGTGTGATCTTGATGAAATCGATTTTCTTGAATATTTTTCCCAGGATAAAAAGACAAACTGCCTGGGGTTTTATCTTGAAAATATTGAAAAGGGCAGGCAGTTTTTAACAATTGCCAAAGAAACGGCCAGAAAAAAACCCGTGGTTGTTTTAAAGGCAGGAAGGACTCACACAGCGGCTTCGGCTGTCAGTTCCCATACAGGAAAACTGGCTGGTTCTGATAATGTGATCTCTGGCGCTTTAAAACAATTCGGGATTCAGCGGGTTTACGATGATGAAGAGTTCTGCGATGCCACCAAGGTTCTTTCCATGCTCCCAGGTGCCCCGGGAAACCGGGTGGCGGTTTTAACTGCTGCCGGTGGCTATGGGGTGATGTGCACTGATTTTATCGAGAACAATGACAAGCGGGCAAAGCTTTTGATGGCAAAACTTTCTGAAGCCACCAAAAAGCGTATAAAAGATGCCACCTTTTCCTTTGCAGCCTGTGAAAACCCTGTGGACATCACGGCAAGTGCTGATGATGAGATGTTCTCAAAAAGCCTTGATGCGCTGATTGAGGATGATGGGGTGGATATTATCATCTGCATTGCTTTTTTTGCTCCGCCTGGGATTACTGAAAATCTGATAGATATCATTGCTTCTAAAATCAAGGAATCAGATAAACCTGTGATTGTATTCACAAAGTATGGACCCTTTACAGACAACAGCATTAAAAATTTATATTATGCCGGTGTTGCGGCGTATCCTTCTGTTGGAAGAGCGGTCAGGGCAGCCCGTTTTCTTGTGGAAAGAACAAAGATAAAACAAAGGCTTGATCAGGAGGCATAGCATGATGAAAGAAAATTTAAAACTCTGGTTTGAAAGTCTTGATGATAAAGGACGTCCCGATGAATTTGATGCCAAGCAACTGGTAAAACTGTATTCAATTAAAGTGCCTTGCGGCAAGAGACTGGGACCAAAAGATGAGTTTGACGTTAATGAAATCAATCCTCCCTATGTATTAAAGGTTTGTTCTTCAAATATCCTGCACAAAACTGAGTTGCAGGGAGTGGTGTTAAATAATGACAATGAAAGCGTTCAAGACAATTTTGCCATGATACAGCAGCGGTTTCCCAATGAGAATATCCTTGTTGAAAATCAGAGCACTTATATGGGGCCGGAATTTATTATCGGTATCATCAAGGATCCAGCTCTGGGTCATGCTGTAATGGTTGGGGCAGGAGGGGTGCTGACAGAAATATATAAGGACACGGCATTCAGGCTGGCGCCTTGTTCTGTGAATGAAGCGATGGATATGATTGATGAACTGGTCCTGTCCCCTGTATTTGAAAACTTCAGAGGCATGACCCTTGATAAGGAAAAGCTTGCAATAACAATTTCACAGGTGGCAAGGCTTGCCCATGATCTGGGGGATAAATTGAGTCAGCTGGATATCAATCCAATTGTTTTCAGTGATGGGGACTGGATTGCACTGGATGTAAAGGTCATGTTTGACTAACCCTGATCCACCATCAAGGTACCACCTGCTGCGTTGACTGCGGTCGTTCCTCCCTGCGGAGTATGACTTATACGCCTCACTCGTCACTCCTTGTCGCCTTACATCTGGCACCTTGCTGATGGCCAGGGATGGTGCTCTTAAAACTTAAAACTTAAAACCATGCCTGAACAAGGTTTTCGTTCAGGCACTAAATATATTTCCAGGATTGGTCCTGGCGATTTTCCTTTTTCTGCCATACAAAAGATCATCCATAAAAAGTGCTATTTTCTGATTCAAAACATTCCGGGAGATATAAAATCGGACGAATCTGTGAACGATTTTGTCGGGTTTGGTATAGGGGCAGACAGATATACACAGCCCGCAGTCAGACCCGATTGTCTTCCAGTATGAAAAACATTTTTCCTGGTTTATCGACCAGTGTCTGAAGTTGCGGCTGGAAGGCTCATCTCCATGGGAAACAGACCCTGACGGGCAGTTGTCTGCGCATTTTTTACAGATTTTACAAAAATTTTCCATATAAAGTGGTTTTGGGCATACAGAATCCGGCAGTTCAAGATCTGTTGTCACAATTGCAAGTCTGACACAGGGGCCAAACACCCGGTGCATGAAAATTCCCATCCGACCCAGTTCTCCAAGGCCTGATTCCACGGCTATGGGAACACAGAGGGTGTCGTAATTGGCATCATTGTGCGCCCGGGCAGGATAGCCGAAATTCCGGATATACCCGGCCAGGATATTGGATATTTTGGCCGCTTCCACATATTTTTGTGCAGATTCCTGCAGCACACTGCTTGTGGGCGCTTTTTTTATCATTTCCACCCGCATGGGGACCACAATGGCAATGGCTGTTTTATGGGTCTGATCGGTTTTGTTCCCCCAGTTTTCAGCATGCCGGCCTTTATGGCTGTAGTAATGATGGGGCTTTAAGTGTAAAAACCCCACATCACAGGCCCCGTAAAATTCTGCAAATTCTTTGATGGTCTTGCAGAATTGAACAGGATCAATGGATGCTTTCTGTTCAGCCACTTTGCCTGTTGACAAAGGAATGGATCTTTCAAGATATTCAAAAGCCGCCAGATAGCAGGGTGTTGCGTAAGAGTCATGATAAACCTGCTCTTTGTCTCCAAATTCAGGCTTCTGGTGAATCTGAAGATCTGTTGATCTGTTTTCAGGGCGCATGGCATAATATGTTTTTAGCAATTCCGGGTGGTGCTGGATATTATTCCTGGCAAACATATTATCCCTTTCATCATATTGCTCTGCTTTTGAAGTGTCTCTTTCTTTGGACTTGCCAGGAAAAAATTTCACCAAGGAGATAAGGCCAAAAAGACCCAGTAAAGATACAGCGAGGATGTTAATGGTTTGAAACCTGCCTGAAGCTGCGATAAACCATCCCCAGAAAGCAGTGTTCAGCATAAAAAAAATCAACGATATGACAGCTGCCCGGGTTTCTTTTTCTCTGAAAGAAGACAGGCTTAAGACCAGCAGGAATAAAGATGTTCCGATTAAGATTATCCAATTGACAGATGTCAGTATGCAGGCCATGGGGTTCTCCTAAAAAACTCTATTCATTTTTAAAATTGTCATGAAGTATCCTGCCCTCTATAATAACCATTTTAATGGGTGTCAACCCGGCAAGATAACAGAGATCTGCCGCCGTATCAATATCCCATACCACAAGATCGGCATCCTTGCCTTTTTCAATGCTGCCCTTTGATTTTTCAAGACTCAGGGCTTTTGCACCATGGATGGTTGCTCCAAGCAATGCTTCTTCACAGGTCAGGCCAAACAGCACGCAGGCCATGTTGAGGACAAGGGTCATGGAATGAACAGGGCTGGAACCAGGGTTAAGGTCTGTTGATACTGCCATGGGGATCTTAAGCTTCCTTAAAATATCCACGGGTGGTTTCTGCGTCTCCTTTAAAAAATAAAAAGCGCCTGGTAAAAGAACTGCTGTTACATGGTTGTCAGCCATTTTCTTTGCACTGTCCAGGGAAAGATATTCAAGGTGGTCACAGGACAGGGCAGAAAATTGGGCAGCAAGAGCAGCTCCATTGGAATCAGATAACTGCTCTGCATGAAGTTTGATGTTAAGTCCCAGATCCTTAGCTGTTTGAAACACTTTTTTTGTCTGGGAAAGATTAAAGGCAATATGTTCGCAAAACACATCCACTGCCGTTGCAATACCCTGGTTTTTTATTTTTGGCAGCATGGTGTCTGTTACAAGATCAATATATCCGTCAGGGTCGTTGGCAAATTCCCGGGGCAGGGCATGGGCACCCAAAAAAGTTGCTTCTATGTGTACGGGGAAATCTTTATCCAATTGCCTGATGACCTCAAGAAGTTTTAATTCGGTTTCAAGGTTGAGCCCATAACCGGATTTGATTTCAAGAGTTGTGATTCCCTGGCTTAATAATGCGGCCACCCTTTTTGAGGCCAAGATGAATAATTCATCTTTAGAAGCCTTACGTGTGGCCTGTACCGTGGAGAATATGCCGCCCCCTTTTTTTGAGATCTCTTCATAGCTGGCACCGGCAAGCCTCATTTCAAACTCATTGGATCTTGATCCCCCCCAGACAAGATGGGTATGGCAGTCTACAAATCCCGGCAGAATCCAGCCATTTTTGCAATCGATAATATTCAGGCACTTGGTTTTTAAATGATCAGACAAATCTTTTTCTTTGCCAATCCAGGAAATGGTTTTTCCGGTGACAGCCAGGGCTGCCTTTTCAATAATTGAAAAGGCATTGCCTGTCATGGTGGCAAGATGGCAATTGATAAAAAGGGTGTCAATTTTATCAGGTTCCAGGGGTGTCATGTGGTCTAAGCCTCCATATTTGGTGAATTGTTCTATATAAAAATATTTTTAATGCATATTGATCATGGGAAGTTTTACACCCTTTGTGCTGGCCACATCAATAGCCGTGTCATAGCCGGCATCTGCAAGGCGGATAATCCCTGTGCCCGGATCATTTCGAAGAACAGTGGTCACGCGTTTTTCAGCTTCTTTGCTGCCGTCGGCCACAGTGACCTGGCCTGCATGGAGGGCATATCCAATACCTACCCCGCCGCCATCATGGAAGGAGACCCATGTGGCACCGGAGGCCACGTTTGTCATGCAATTTAACAAGGCCCAGTCTGCCACAGCATCTGAGCCGTCTTTCATGGCCTCTGTCTCCCTGTAGGGAGATGCAACTGATCCGCAGTCCAGATGGTCCCTGCCAATAACAATGGGGGCTTTTACTTTTCCATCCCTGACAAGGTCATTGAAGAGTTTGCCGGCTTTTTCCCTTTCACCATACCCCAACCAGCAGATTCGGGAGGGAAGTCCCATGTGTTCAATTTTTTCTCCGGCCATTTTCAGCCAGTTGACCATTTTGGTTTTTTCAGGGAAAAGCTTTAAAAGTTCTCTGTCAGTTACCCTTATATCTTCCGGGTCACCTGAAAGAGCAGCCCATCTGAAGGGCCCTTCCCCCCGGCAGAAAAGTTCCCTGATATAGGCTGGAACAAAGCCGGGATAATCCATGGCATTGTCAACCCCCCGTTTCATGGCCTGGGCCCTTAAATTGTTTCCATAATCAAAGGCAATAGCCCCTTTTTTCTGCATTTTAAGAATAGCTCTTACATGGTCTGCCATGGAGTTTAAGGCCATGTCTATATATTTTGCAGGATCGGTTTTTCTAAGCGTTAATGCGTCTTCCATGGACAAACCCTGGGGAAAATATCCATTGAGCTCATCATGGGCGCTGGTCTGGTCTGTGATGACGTCTGGAATAAATCCTTTTTGTATCATGGCCGGCAGTATATCCACGATGTTTGCACAAAGACCGATGGAAAGGGGTGTCCCATCTTTGGCAGCTTTTTTCGCTTTTGAGATGGCGTCATCAAGGTCTGATGCTTCAATATCCAGGTAGCGTTTTTCAAGCCTTTTTTTGATGCGGACAGGATCAATCTCAATGCAGAGGGCAACTCCATTGGCCATGGTAACGGAAAGGGGCTGTGCACCGCCCATGCCGCCAAGTCCTGCAGTTACGACAATTTTCCCTCTAAGATCAGCGTTATAATGTTTTTGCCCCAGAGAAGCAAAGGTCTCATAAGTGCCTTGCAGGATTCCCTGGGTGCCGATATATATCCATGATCCTGCAGTCATCTGGCCATACATCATCAGGCCTTTTTTATCAAGTTCATGGAAGGTGTCCCAGTTGGCCCATTGGGGGACAATATTGGAGTTGGCAATCAAGACTCTGGGAGCGCTTTCATGGGTTTTCAACACGCCCACAGGCTTTCCAGACTGAACCAGCAGGGTTTCATCGTTTTCCAGATCCAGCAGGGTTCTGACAATGGCGTCAAAGCAGGGCCAGTTTCTTGCTGCTTTGCCAAGACCGCCATAGACAATGAGTTCATCCGGATTTTCACCATTGTCAGGATCAAGATTATTGCACAGCATGCGTAAGGCAGCTTCCTGATACCAACCCTTGCAGTGAAGCTGAGTCCCTCTGGGTGCTCTGACAGGGCGGGCAACGCCACATCCGATATTTAGATCCTTTAAAAGTTTTTCTCTATTATTCATTGATTTTCCTCCTGATATGGTTGACATTTGTTTTTGAATTAGATACTACTTGTCTATACAAGTATAGATATGATGTCAAGTAATTAATTGGGGTCAGGCTTGCCTTATTGTCGTAATTGAGCTTAATTACGACAATAAGGCAAGCCTGACCCCGCATATTGGAAAAAAAATACATGACCAGATCAGATCAACCCTTTGCCTTATATGAAAAAATCAAACAAAGTGTTGTCAGGGATATTGAATCCGGAAAGCTGAACCCCGATGATAAGGTGCTGTCGGAAACTAAGCTTGCAAAAATTTTTAATGCGTCACGAATGACGGCAAACCGTGCATTAAAAGAGCTGACAGAAGAAGGAAGGATTGTCAGAATTCAGGGCGTTGGAACCTTTGTGGCTCGGCCCAAACCCGATGCAGCACTACTTGAAATTAAAAGCATTGCAAAGGAGATAGCTGGCTGGGGCGGGGTACATTCATCGGAAATTCTGGTGTTAAAAAAAAAAAAAATTACAGCGATAATAGCACAGAAAATGAATCTTAAGCTTGATGATACAATTTTTCATTCCATTATTGTACACAAGGATAGAGAAGTACCGGTCCAGTATTCCGAACGGTTTATCAATCCAAAAGTGGCGCCCCATTATCTAAATCAGGATTTTAAAAAGATTACGCCAAGTGATTATCTTCTGTCCGTGGCACCGGTCCAGGAAGCAGAGCATATTATTGAGGCGGTAAATACTAATAGCCAGATTCAAAAACTATTGAAAATCAAACCGGATGAACCCTGTCTGTCGCTTAAAAGGCGCACCTGGTCCTATGACATGGTTGCGACTTACAGCATAATCATCTCTCCGGGATCAAGATATAAACTGGTTGGAAAATTTATGAGAGGATAAAAAAATGAAAGATCAAATTGTTTTAAATGGAAGTGATTTTCTTCTGGAAGATCTGATTCAAATAGCAAGAAATAATATCGGCATTAAAATATCCCCCAACTCTGAATCCAGAATCAATAAGGCACGGAACCTGATTGACAAATGGGTGAAAGAAGGAGAAAGAATTTATGGCGTCACCACGGGGTTTGGGGCCTTGTCCGACGTAAATATTTCCTATGCAGACACGAAAAAGCTTCAAAAAAATATTCTGTTCAGTCATTCAGCCGGAATCGGCAGGCATGTAGACGATGATGTGGTCAGGGCCATGATAGCGCTGAGGGTGAACGATTTTTGCCGGGGCAATTCAGGGTTAAGGCTTGAAACCATTGAAAAACTTGCCCAGCTTTTAAATCTCGGTATTGTGCCAGTGGTACCGGAAAAAGGATCTGTTGGAGCAAGTGGTGATCTTGTTCCCATGGCTCATCTTGCCCTTGTATTGATCGGAGAAGGCGAGGCTTTTGTTGACGGAAAGAGAATGTCCGGTGCAAAGGCTTTAAAGAAAAAATCAATCAAACCCCTTGTGCTTGATGCAGGAGAGGGCCTCGCCCTGATCAATGGGACCCAATTCATGATTGCACTGGGGTGTCTGGCTCTTCATGATGCCTTAAATCTTTGCAAGCATGCAGATATTGCAGCCAGTATGACCCTTGAAACCCTCATGGGTACAAGGTCTGCCTTTGATCCGAGGATTCATAATGCAAGGCCACACCCAGGCCAGATCAAAGCCGCTGATAACATGCTCAGGATAACGAACAATTCAGACATAATTTCCTCCCATGGAGATTGTTCAAGGGTTCAGGATGCCTATACTTTAAGGTGCTCACCCCAGGTCCATGGTGCTTCCTGGGATGCCTTTGCTTATGTGGATAATGTGATCAAAGTGGAGATGAATTCATCCACTGAAAATCCTCTGATCTTCCCGGAATCCGAAGAATTTCTTTCCGGTGGTAATTTTCACGGCCAGCCTCTGGCTCTTGCCTGCGACTTTTTAGGTATTGCCATAGCAGAACTTGCCAATATATCGGAACGGCGGATAGAAAGACTTGTGAATCCCCAGCTCTCAGGGCTTCCAGCATTTCTCGTGGAAGACGGCGGGCTCAATTCTGGGTTCATGATTGCCCAGTATGCGGCAGCCTCCCTTGTTTCTGAAAACAAAGTCCTTGCCCATCCAGCATCTGTTGATTCCATCCCCACTTCGGCAAATAAAGAAGACCATGTCTCAATGGGGTCTATTGCTGCCAGAAAATGCCGGGATATTTTGGCCAACACGGAAGAGGTCATAGCAATTGAACTCTTGTGTGCAGCCCAGGGAATCGATTTGTTCACCAATATTAAAGCAGGTGATGGTACTCTGGCAGCTTATGAAGTTATCAGAAGCCGTGTTGATTACATGAAAGAAGATAGGATTCTTTCAATAGACATTGCCAAAGTAAAGGAATTGCTCAAGGATGGCAGTATTGTAGAGGCAGTGGAAAATAAAGTCGGCAAGCTGTACTAGGCTGTATTAAATAGAAATCTTAACAAGTTTGAGATCTCCCCATAAGCCGATATTTTCACCTTTAATGATCACAATCCCCTGGACGCCGGAAATGGCTTTGCCGATGTCAATGGCTTCTTTAATATCAGAAGCAGCCTTGACCAAATTGCCCAGGGCCGTGGCAACAGCATCTGCCAATGGGCATGACTCAGACAGCACTGTGGCAGCATCTGCCGTGCCAAAGCTTTTTGAATGACCCAGAGTCCCGGAAGAGGTGCATATCCCATAGGGTTTGTCCCTTTTTTTGATCAGGATGCCCGTGGTCATACTGAAAGGTGTGTTCTCAGCATAAATACTGAAAATGGTTTCAGAATCAGATTTAATAAAAATATCGCCCCCGTTTTCCACAAGAATTTCCCGGGTGTGTTCCAATAGGGATATCCCAGTATATTCTGCTACAGCACCTGCCACGGCTGCCATGGGGCCGACATGGGCTAATTTTGCCGCCTCAATCATGTCCCTGATGATTTTTGGAGCCGGGCCCGGGTCCTTTAAAGGGGTAAGGCAGGTTGCAAATTCAGGAAAGAGCCGGATATAGGTCTCAATAGAGTTTCGGCAGGTTAATACAGATTGTATGGCCTTCTGGGTCAGGTCGGTTTGGGCCTGGATATTCAGGTTTGTCTCTTTTACAGTGATATCAAAAGAGACAAGACCTTTTTTTTGATGCTGCTTTCGATAGGTGCGATTCTCAAACATTTTCAATGGAAGCAGGTCTTAAATGAACGGGTGCCTGGCGGATAAAATAAGAATCTGTCATGCCCGAGATATAATCCCTGACAATTTCAGGGTTTGAATGGCTTTGTCTGTATTCTTGTGACATACCATTTAAAAAACCTGTGAAAACAATGGATTGCTCATCTCCTTTTTCAAGGGCAGTCAGGTATTTTTCAAACAGGAAATTAAAAATATCTTCAATGGAAGACAAATGTTTTTTAATAACAGGGTTTTTATAAATATGTTTATAATTAAATGCCTTTAGTTTTTTTAAGGCAGAAGACACTTTTTCGGAAAAACCGATAAAAGGATGGTCCAGACTGTTTGAGATAAGATCAGTAACAAGGTTAAACACAATGGTACCGTTTGTCTGGCCAAGTATTTGTTTGCAGACATCGGGTATGGCCTGTCTTTTCACAAGATCCAGGCGGATGGCATCTTCCAGATCCCGGCCGATATAAGAGATGGTATCTGCCATTCTAACCACACAGCCTTCCATGGTCATGGGGATTTCATTGCAGATCTTTTCTTTTTTCATGGCTTCCATCATGAGATGAAAATCTATAAAAGACCTGTTTTTTTGAGGAATAAGTTTTTTTGTGTGGGCTTCACCATTATGACAGATAATGGCATCCATGGTTTGAAGGCTCAAATTCAATCCTTTGCCGTTTTTTTCGATCCTGTCCAGAAACTGGATGCTTTGAAGATTATGATGGAAAAACCCGGCACCCTGTTCATGGGTCAGCTTTGAAAGAAAACGCTCACCATCATGTCCAAAAGGGGCATGCCCGATATCGTGCCCCAGACTTGCGGCTTCAATAAGGTCTTCATTTAATCCCAGGTATCGGCCAATGGTTCGACCCACCCTTGAGACCATCTGGACATGGATCACCCTGTGGGTGAGGTGATCGTTATTGATCAGGGAAAAGACCTGGGTTTTATCAATATACCGTGTAAAGGCAAGGGAGTTTAAAATCCGGTCGGAATCAGCAGAAAAGGCTTGGCGGTATTCGTTTTCAGTGAATTTTTCTTTGTGACGTCTTTGGGCGGCATGACTGAAACAGGCCAGGGAACAAAGATTTTCTTCCTCTCTTCGATTCAGAAGATCTTTTAATTCCCTGGTCTTTTCAAAATTGTCATTCAATAGTTTATTTATAATTGTTTAAGGATGTTTTCCACTATAGTGTCAAATGCTTTTGTAAATTCAGTCTCCTTGTCCTGGAACATCATGGGAACACCATTGTCCCCTGAGGTGACCACCTGAGTTTCAAAGGGAAGAGACCCTAAAAATTCAAGACCCGAAGATTTTGCTGTCTTTACACCGCCGCCTGAACTGAATAAGTCAATGGCCTCATTGCAGTGAGGGCATTTAAACCCTGCCATGTTTTCCACAATTCCCAGGGTTTTTAAGTGAACTGTTTTGCAAAATGAGATGGATTTCCTGATATCTGCCAACGCCACTTCCTGGGGAGTGGTAACAATGACGCCCAAAGCTTCCGGAATCATCTGTACAACGGTTAAGGGTTCGTCACCAGTTCCAGGAGGCGCATCAATAATAAGAAAGTCAAGTTCTCCCCAGTCCACAGAACTGACAAATTGTTTGATCATACCTGTTTTGGCAGGGCCTCGCCAGATAATGGCCTGGTCTTTGTCCTGCATCAATGCCTGGACAGAAACAACTTTAAGATTTCCATTCACCTGTTTTGGGATCAGAAGCTGGTTTTGAGAAATCTCTAAGAGTTCTGTCAGTCCTAACATCTGGGCAATGGAAGGACCGTGGACATCCACATCCATCAGACCTGTTTTATATCCTTTTTTAGAAAGGCAGGCTGCAAGATTGGCAGATACACTGCTTTTACCGACTCCGCCCTTACCACTTAAGACAAAAATTTTGTGTTTTATTTTTGAAAGGGAGGTTTTAATTGCCTGGTCTTCTGTTTTCTGTCTGGCTTCCATATCCTGGCCACCACCCTGTGACGGGCAAGTGCTTGTTTTTTTTGCTTTGGCTACACTGTCATGAATCATTTTTTTATAACATCTCCTTTGAGAAATACCGTTAATAAATCACATCTATAATGCTCACTATCCAGACTCTGTCAACCGGAATACAGACTCTTTTATGGGAGGATTTGGCTGAAAGCTTGTAATGTCCAGGGTCAGTTTTCTATTATTCATATCTTTGATTTCTATTTTTATTGGAATGTCACCAAAATCATATATCTTATATTGGGTTATCATTATTTCATACAAGATTTTTCCAGATAAGTCCCTGGATTTGAGGCCATCTATTTTTCCTTTTTCATTAAAATGCAGAGACTGTGTCACCCCCTTCCAGTTCTGTTCTAATGAAATACTGGATAAGGAGGGATCTGATGGTGAAAAATAGGCATTGTCAAATTTTTTTACTGGTATTCGCCCCAATAAAATCAATATTATTTCTGACATTTTTATTGGAACCTGGATATAGTCTTCCATGTCCGGGTCTTTTGAGTTATACGAGTATTTGGAATGTTCCCCTGTATGGGAAAAGAAAGTGATTTTTTCTCCCGTGGCAATAATGGTTTCTATGGGAAGGCCGGACATGAGAACTGTGATTCTGATTTTATTGGGGGAAACCGCAGCCCAGGCAATTTTGAATTTATCAGTCTTAGTTTTTGTTTCAATCCTTGCCCAGCCTGTTCCCTTGCTTGCAATAATTTGTTGATTAAAGGATTTTGCCTGACTTGCAAGAACAAGTGCTTGTTTATCAAGTAAAGGATTACTTGCAGGTCTGAGCTGTGCACAACCCGAGAAAATCAAGATAAAGGCAATAATATAAAATAAGCTGGATAATGAGCTCTGTTTAGTCATTTGTTTTTTTTTGAACAGCCTCAATTTTTTTCTTAAGTTCAAGAACTTTTTCTTTGTCTTCACCTTTGGTATTGGATATTGCTTTTTTATAGGTATCCAATGCTTTCTTAAACTGATTTGTTTTTTGATAGGCATCACCAAGGTGGTCTGATATGATGGTTTCAAAAGAGGTTAGTTCGGCTGCTTTTTCAAGGTATTCCACAGCTTTTTCATACTCCCCCATCTTGTAATAGACCCAGCCCAGGCTGTCCGTGATATACCCGTCATCGGGTTTAATTTCGTGTGCTCTTTTGATAAGCAAAAGAGCCTCATCTAATTTTATTCCAAGGTCTGCATAGGAATACCCAAGGTAGTTCAAGGCACTGGCATCCTTTGGATCAATTTCAATAACCTTTTTCATGGTGCTGATGCAGTCTTCTTTAAAGCCGGCACTATCCTGTACTGCGCCCAGTCTGAACAATAATAATGTGTTTTCAGGAGAATTTTCAAGCCCCTTTTTTAAAAGACTGATGGCTTTTTCATAGTTTTTATCTTTTTCATAAAACGAGGCAAGATAAATGACAATATCGATATCTTTTGGAAGTTCTTTATACTTGTCTTCAAGGTAATTTATGGCCACCTGATTTTCTCCTGATTTTTGGTAGAGAAAGGCTATATTCAGGATGCTTTTTTTATATTGAGAATGATCTGGTTTGATTTTCAGATAATGGAAAATAGCGTTTTTTGAATCTTCAATCTCTTCATAGGCCATGCCCGTGAAAAAGTTCAGGGTTTGATTTTCAGGATCACCTTTAAGCATCTGGGAGAAAATAATAACGGCATCTTCATGTTTTTTGCCGGAAATATATTCGTTAACAGCCATCATAACAATCCTGGAATCGCTTTCAACGCTCTGGCCAAGTTCCTTGAACAGGGTCGCTGCGGCAGCCTTGTTTTTGTTTTTATAATAGTGCAGAGCCATTCCTAATTGTGCCCGATAATTTTCCGGCTCTATTTCAAGTATTTCTTCGTAGGTTTCTAATATCTTCTGGTTGTTTTCAAGGGTGTTTTGAAGGCTGAAAATTTTTATCAATTGAAACCGGGGTTCCACAAGGTCCGGCTCTAACTCAATGGTTTTGAAAAATTGAATTTTTGCAAGTTCATATTGTTTTTCAGCAAGATAGACCTCACCAAGATAAAACCAAGCAACATAGTAGTCAGGAAACTGGCCAACCATTTTTTTTAATAATACCAACGCTTCAGGATTATTGTTTTTGTCTATATATATTTTGGCAAGACGGAGAAATGTTTCTTTGTTATCTGGATCCAGTTTCAGGATTTTGTTTAAAATTTCAACCAGTTCTTTTTCATCCATGGCATCTTTTTTAAGTTGGACAAAAAAAAGTAATCCATCCACATTGTCAGGGTTTTGTCGAACCAGTTTTTCTGCGAGCTCTAATGCTTTTTTTTCATTATTTTGGTTCAAGTATAGCTGGCTTAGATCCCTAGTTAATATGAATGAATCCGGATCATTAACCATCGCCTTTTCCAGAGATACAATGGCTTTTTTATAGTCTTTGTTTTTAATGTGAATCCGGGATTCAAGATAATAATAATTTGCAGAAAGATTATGTTCTTCTTTCTTGTTTTCTTTTTGAATAATTTGAGATTCAGAAAGTTTTTTATCCTGTTTAAGCTCTGTGCAGCCGGCTATAAAAAAACTTAAGATAAAAATAAGAAGAACATAAACAAGACTTTTTTTCATAATCTGCTTTACCTTACTATAAAAATAAATTGCAATTTACTGGCTGTGATCGTACATATCAAAATCAGGCATGTCTTTTTTGAAATAGGTTTTCATTTTTTTTAAAATATTATTTTCAACCTGTCTTACCCTTTCGCGGGATATCGAGTATACCTCACCTATTTCTTGAAGTGTTTGAGGACTGTCAGAGAAAATTCTTCTGTCAAAGATATTCAATTCTCTTGCATTAAGAGTTTTCTTAAATTTATTAACTTTTCTATGCAGGATACTTTCAATCTCTTTTTTGGCCATCCGATCTTCAGTTGAATCAGTTTCAATATTTATGAATTCAATCCTTTCTGTATTTGAGTCATTCTTTAATGGTTCATCAAGACTTAAGTCCCAGTTGGCCAATCTCTGATCCATGTCAACCACTTCTTTTTCAGATACTCCGAGCTGCTCTGACAATAGTTTGGGTTTTGGGTCAAAGCCCTGTTCGATCAGTCTTTGTTTTTCTTTTTTCAGCCTGAAAAACAATTTGCGCTGCCCCTGGATTGTTCCAATCTTTACCATTCGCCAATTATCCATGATAAATTTAAGAATATAGGCTTTTATCCAGAAGGATGCATAATATGAGAATTTGACATTTTTATAGGGGTTGAATTTTTTGACTGCCTTCACAAGCCCGATATTGCCTTCCTGGATTAAATCCGAAAGGTTCTGCACCCAGATTCTATGGAATTCAAGGGCAATTTTAACGACCAGGCGCAGATTTGAAGTGGTCATGATATAGGCTGCTTCCTGGTCTCCTTCTTCCTGAATGCGTGTTCCAAGTTCAATTTCCTGTTCTCTTGTCAAAAGCTTGTACCGGCTTATTTCATTTAGATAGCTTTGAACTGGGTCTGATTTTACAAGTGCTTTTGAACTTGAAGTGTTTGCTTTTTTTACAGGAATCAAAAAATCTTTTTTGGTCAGCCTCTTTTCGCTTTGTTTCTCCAGTTCCATCGTGTTTGCCATTAAATATACCTTAAGATAATTTTGATAAAAAATTAGTATACCATTATCATAGGATCGAGAAAAGCAATATATTTTGCACAAAAAAATAATCACTACTTTTTTATGGACAATTTGGGATAAATTTGATAAAAGATCTTTTTGTTTGCGCCTGTAGCTCAGCTGGATAGAGCAACGGACTTCTAATCCGTAGGTCGCAGGTTCGAATCCTGCCAGGCGTACCATTAATACCAAGGGTTTTCAGCTTTTACTGGAAACCTTTTTTGCTTTGGTTCTATGCCGGTTCTATGAAATTGATATAAATCCATCAATCTCAATCAATTATTCAAAAAAGAACCCCCCCCTACCATGTCTCCAATTCGATTGCTTTTATAGATTATTTCCGATCTAAATTTTTTAGACTTTTTAGGGCCAAGGACTCTCACGCCGGAAACCGGGATTCGATTCCCGGTGGGATCACCACTTAGAACAGCAAGGCTCTTGGCATTTTATCAGAGGCTTTTTTATTTTGAAAAATATTTACTCCCAACACTATACCCAACAAAGCTGACCACTTTCAGATACTTTTTTCATTTCAACCCCTAAGAGCAAAAGTCGCAAAAGTAGCAAAAGGTTTTGACCTGGCATAGAATTATTTTTTCAAGGGTATTGTGTGCTTGCTATTTAACGTGAAGCCCTCCCCGGGTTATCAGGGAGGGTGAAAGTTTTAATTTTTCAACTGCTGCCTGAGATTTGCCCCCATGGTTTTTAATAAAATAATGCCCATACCGGATCGGTTATGTGTATCTCCAATAAAATTTAATGTGGGGGTTATTTTTTTTGATTTTGACTTTTCCGTATAGTTGAATTTCAATTCAGTATTTCATAAGACCAGTTACCACAACATACAGATTGTTGACTTAGCTTAATCAGGTAGTCCTGCCTTATGAAGGGCATCGACAAATAATTTAAGGTCAGCTTTGTTTTTATACGGCCATGCCTTAGAAGCACGATCCACAGAAAAATTGGGATCTAACTCTAAGATTTTTTTAACTGCAGCACTTGCCTCCTCTTGCCGGTCTAATAAAGTATAAATAGCAGCCAAGGAATAATAGATACCTCTTGAGTCGGGAGCGAGATGGATCGCTTTTTTAGTTGCTGCTAATGCCTCCTCATACTGTCCTTTCATCCTATAGCAACGTCCTAAATGGGAAAAATTCCAATACTCAGGAAAAGGGTTGAGACGAATCCCTTGCTTAAGATACCCAATTGCTTCATCCACCCTTTCAGCATAGCTCAGCGTAATGCCCAAAAGCCCATGTGCCATAGCATCATTTGGCTCAAGTTCTACAGATCGCTCCCCTGCGGCAATTGCCTTTTCATATTTTCTCATCACCAAATAGACACTGCCCAATAGGGCATGAACCCTGGAATCAGATTCATCCATGGAGAGCGCCTTTTGCGCCGCCTTAAATGCCTTTCCAATATTCTCCTGGGGTGATTTGCCCATAAACGCAAGACCCCAGTGATACCAAGCCAAAAATTTATAACCAACTGCAGACTCGGGAGCCATATCAATAACTTCCTGTGCTAAAGGGCCCAGCTGGATAAGACTTTTTAGATCGCCTTTCGCCCAAAGAGATCTTCCCTCCATAGCCTTTAACAGTACATCAAGGGTCTCAGATTGTTTGGACATCATACGGAACTGCTCACCGTCAGTAAGTTTTATTTGCAGTGCAGTTACTATCTTCATGGTGATCTCATCTTGTAAAACAAAGATATTTTTTAGATCCCTGTCATAACGTTCTGCCCACAGGTGCTCACCTTCAATGGCATCAATCAACTGGGCTGTAATCCTAACTTGATTTTCAGTTTTTTGGACACTACCTTCGAGCACATATCGAACTCCCAGTTCCTCAGCGACTTGCTTAACCCTGACCGGCTTACCCTTGTAAACAAACGTTGAATTTCTGGCAATAACAAAAAGCTTATCAGTCTTTGAAAGGGTAGCAATGATATTCTCAGTAATTCCATCACTAAAATACTCCTGTTCTTTATCGCCACTCATGTTGTCAAAGGGAAGTACGGCAATAGATGGTTTATCAGGTAATGGGAATGCCATATTTTCTAAGGATGCCGGTTCAAATTCTGGGGCTGCGACTTTTTGAAAGAATTGATACCCAATCAATGTAAAAACTATTGCCGCTACAACAATGGTTGACCATACCCAAGTCTTGAACACAGGCTTTGGCTTCTCACCGATTAATTTGCCAGCATCCTTTGATTCCATCAGAACCTTGTATACTCTAACCGGGTCTTTGATATTTTTTACAGAATGCTCACCAATATATTCATAGCCCAGTTTAAGCTTGTTCCTGACATGGTCATAAGCATCTCTTGAAATACATACTCCGCCAGGATCAGCTAAGCCTTCAATACGGGCAGCAATATTGACCCCTTCACCATATAGGCTGTCACCATCCTGTACTACATCACCGATATTGACCCCAATACGGAATTCCAGCCGTTTGTCATTTGGTAGTTCGGTATTTTTTGATTTCAATTCCTTCTGGATTTCTACAGAACATTGCACCGCATTAACGACACTGGAGAACTCAGCAAGCAAGTTATCACCAGGAGCATCAACAACACGGCCTGAATGGCTTTTGATGAATCCTGACATGATGTTCCGGTACTCTTTCAGTGTCTTGATCGTGAAAGCTTCATCATTTGTCATAAGAAGACTGTAACCTTTGACGTCGGCGCTTAGAATAGCACTGAGTTTTCTTGTAACTTTTTGTTCTGTGGTCATTTATTCCCCTCATGGCTCAGATTGACGGTTTACAGAACTTGAGAAGTAGAAAGGATAAATTAGGTCGAGTGTATAATTTAAAGCGATTGCAGTATCAAATCAGAGTGTGTTTCCGTTGAGATATCGTATATATACAAATTGTCGTTAATTTGGTCAAGATATTGTTTGTCTTATTTTTGTTATAAAACCTGATGCTATATCTTGTAGTTGAGAAGAATGATATTTTGTCATCCGGCACTACACTATATGAGCCATAAGCACCAGCAGACGCCAACCTTTGACTTTAACTTATATAATATATAAAAAATATAGCGGCATTCTCTTATCCGCTCTTCTGGTGAAATGGAAAGGGATAAACACCCTGATGAAAATAAAGTATGCAATGTCAGGAGCAAAGATGGTTGGTTTCAAGCTTGGTTGCAGGTAAAAATAATAATATTTGATATAACAATAGTTCAGGCTGCCGTAAAACAATTTAAAAATCAACCGGCTGGATACCCACCCGCCATACCAATTAGAGCACCCCTGTCTAAAGGATTCAAAAGGTAAGGTCTTTTAAAAAAATGAGTACTTTATACCCGCATGGATACCATGCTATGAGTAAAAAGTAAACAGCCAGATGGGTTCAAACACTTTTATATGGGGATTGTATCAGATAATTACCATTTAATTTCAATGACTTAAAAATATCCAACACTCCTGGCACACCCCTTGCTTTATTGTTATCAACAAGCGATTAAACGAAACGCTACACAAACAAACCTTTAACATTGGAGAATATTATGAAAAAAACATTAGCTATCACAACAGTGACACTATTAATCATCTGTTTTTCAACCATGAATGCTTATGCAGATAACAAAACTATGGAAGGTGTCTTTATTGTCGCCGGCGTAACCATACTGAGCGCTGCCATTATCAGTGGAATGAATACCAATCATAGGCCTTCATACTCTACCCACCATAGCGCACCGCCCATTCTTATTTATACTGGCTACAACAGCAGGCACAATACTGCCAAATATAACAAGCTCAATAGCCATCACTCCAAAGGAAAGCAATGGATCGAACCTGTATATAACCGAAAATGGAATTCTGGTCATTCCGGTCGGAGGGGTGCAATGGGTAGATGGTAGATATGAAAAATTTATGGTACAGGATGGATATCTGCAGCGCAGCTGAACAGGAATAATTGCTCTTATTTGAAGAAATCCTTAATCGACTGCCAGATTGATTTGGAGCCCTTCTTGGTCCCTTCCCACACCTCTTTGGAGCCCTTTTTAATTTCTTCCCACGCCTCTTTGGTGTCCTTTTTAACTTCTTTACCGACCTCTTTGGTGTCCTTTTTAACTTCTTTACCGACCTCTTTGGTGTCCTTTTTAACTTCTTTACCGACCTCTTTGGTGTCCTTTTTAACTTCT